>Ga0247825_10001601_pt1 | contig 14900 bp, 13 predicted proteins | sample 13C_Vanillin_Day_FD_194413 | JGI IMG/M metagenome (GOLD analysis project Ga0247825, IMG submission 194413) | Soil microbial communities from agricultural site in Penn Yan, New York, United States - 13C_Vanillin_Day48 | ecosystem: Environmental > Terrestrial > Soil > Agricultural land | place... | reverse complement strand
ACCATCTACGAGATCGGCTCGGGTAAGGTGCTGGCGGGCCTCGTCAAGCGCATCGCACCCGCGCTCACCGCAACCTCCATCGGCACGCCGCAGGATATCGACGCCGCGCTGCCCTCGCTCATGCAATAGGAGTGTCATGTTCGAGCTCACCGACAAGACCGCGCTCGTCACCGGCGCGACCGGCGGCATCGGCGGCGGCATTGCCCGCGCGCTGCACAAGCAGGGCGCCACCGTCGCCATCTCCGGCCGCCAGACCGACAAGCTCGAGAAGCTCGCGGCCGAGCTCGGCTCGCGCGTGCACGTCATGCCCTGCGACCTCGCCAACAAGGCGCAGGTGGCCAAGCTCATCGATGAGACCGTGGCCAAGGTCGGCGGCCGCCTCGACATCGTCGTCAACAACGCCGGCCTCACCAAGGACAACCTGTTCATGGTGATGAAGGACGAGCAGTGGGACGACGTGATCGCCGTCAACCTCACCTCCACCTTCATGCTGATGCGCGCCGGCGCCCGTCACATGATGCGCTCCAGGACCGGCTACGGCCGCATCGTCAACATCTCCTCCATCAGCGGCATCATCGGCAACCCGGGCCAGGGCAACTACTCCGCCTCCAAGGCCGGCGTGATCGGCATGTCGAAGTCGCTGGCGCGCGAGGTGGCCTCTCGCGGCATCACGGTTAACTGCATCGCCCCGGGCTTCATCTCCACCCCGATGACGGATGCGCTCAACGAGAAGCAGACGGCCGGCATCAAGGAGCACATCCCCGCGCAGAAGTTCGGCACGCCCGAGGATATAGCCGCGGCCACGGTCTATCTGGCCTCGCAGGAGGCCGGCTACATGACCGGCCAGACCTTGCACGTCAACGGCGGCCTGGTGATGATCTAGGCGGTGCTCGCCCATGATATTCTCACGCAAAACAGCGTCTTGGGGACGCTGGCCAAGCCAGGGGAAGTGTGTTAACGAGCCCGTGATTTGGGCGTCGAAACTGGGGAAGGCGCGTCGGCGGGCTTGCCCGCCCTACGCGAGTCATGGTGCGCTTGCTGACTTCGGGCTTGCCCCGACGGTCTCAAACGACTACGGCAACAGCATGGATCAGCGAAAGAGCCGAGGGATAATCCGATGAGCGATGTCGCGCAGCGCGTGAAGAAGATCGTTGTCGAGCATCTGGGCGTGGAGGCCGACAAGGTCACCGATAACGCAAGCTTCATCGACGACCTGGGCGCGGACAGCCTCGACACGGTCGAGCTGGTGATGGCGTTCGAGGAGGAGTTCGGCTGCGAGATCCCCGACGATGCCGCCGAGCAGATCCAGACGGTCGGCGATGCCGTCAAGTTCCTGGAGAAGCATGCCAACGCGGCTTGAGCCTCGCCATTGGTGACACCTCCGCCTCGCCCCGCGCCGATAGTCGGCCTTCGATAGGGAGAGGCAGCGGTGAGCCCACGGAAATTTCAGGGTTGATATGTTGCGACGCGTCGTCATCACCGGGCTCGGCCTTGTAACGCCGCTCGGGTGCGGCGTTGAGCCCAGCTGGTCGCGGCTGCTTGCCGGCCAGAGCGGCGCCCGCCGCATCGAGGAGTTCGACGTCTCCGATCTCACCTGCCAGATCGGCTGCTTCGTGCCGCGCGGCTCGCTTTCCGACGGCCTGTTCAATCCCGACGACTGGATGGAGCCCAAGGAGCAGCGCAAGGTCGACAACTTCATCATCTACGCCATGTCGGCCGCGACGCAGGCGCTCAAGGACGCGGGCTGGACGGCCGACACGCAGGAGAAGCAGGAGCGCACCGGCGTCATGATCGGCTCCGGCATCGGCGGCCTCAGCGGCATTGCCGAGACCTCGCTTCTCCTCAAGGAGAAGGGACCGCGTCGCGTCAGCCCCTTCTTCATTCCCGGGCGGCTCATCAACCTCGCCGGCGGCTACGTTTCTATCGAGCACAACCTCAAGGGACCCAACCACGCCGTCGTCACGGCCTGCTCCACGGGTGCGCACGCCATCGGCGATGCGGCGCGGCTGATCGCGCTGGAGGATGCCGACGTCATGGTGGCGGGCGGCACCGAAAGCCCCATCTGCCGCATCGGCGTTGCCGGCTTTGCCGCATGCCGCGCGCTGGCGACGGCCTTCAACGACAGGCCCAAGCAGGCCTCGCGCCCCTACGACAAGGACCGCGACGGCTTCGTGATCGGCGAGGGTGCCGGCATCGTCGTCCTGGAAGCGTTGGAGCATGCCAAGGCGCGCGGCGCGCGCATCTATGCTGAGGTGATCGGCTACGGCCTGTCCGGCGATGCCTTCCACATCACGGCCCCCTCGGAGGACGGCGACGGCGCCTACCGCAGCATGCGCATGGCGCTGAAGCGGGCCGGCATCCAGCCGAGCGACATCCAATACGTCAACGCCCACGGCACCTCGACCATGGGCGACGAGATCGAGCTCGCCGCCGTCGAGCGTCTCTTCGGCAACTCCGCCGGCAAGCTCGCCATGTCCTCGACCAAGTCGGCCGTCGGCCACCTGCTGGGAGCCGCCGGAGCGGTGGAGGCGATCTACTCGGTGCTGGCCATCCGCGACAACATCGCCCCGCCCACGCTCAACCTCGACAATCCTTCCGTGGAGACCGCGATCAACCTGGTGCCGCACAAGGCGCAGAAGATGCCGATCGACACCGTGCTCTCCAATTCGTTCGGCTTCGGCGGCACCAACGCCTCGCTCGTGCTTCGCCGCCTGGCCGCATGATCCATCGTCGCCTGCGCTCAGGCTAGCGCCTCGGCCAGGACGACCGCGCGCGAGCCCATTCGCTCCCAAGCCATTGCCAAGCCATCGTCCTTTCGCCACATTTGGAGCCAAGCTTCGACCGAGAATCGTTTGCCGGTAGCAACAGCGCGCGACCCCCGCTCGGGGCCAGTGTAAAGGAACAAGGCGCGCGGGAGCGGAGCATGAGAAACCGCCAGCCGGCGGATCAGGGGATCGACCACGCTTTCAGCCGGACGTCGGGTGCCGTTGCCCGCAGTCCCGCCGAGCGTCTCGAGCCGACCCGCCCGCCGACGCGGCCGCGCCGGCGCAAACTGGGCGGCCAGGAGCGCGAGCCACGGCGCTCGAGCCCGCTGCTGCGCATCCTCAACGGTCTCCTGACGCTGGCCCTGCTGCTCATGCTGCTGGTGGGCGGACTGGCTTGGCTGTTCGATCAGCAGATCGACGCCCCCGGGCCGCTCGAGCGTGGCAAGGTCGTCGCCATCCCAAAGAGCGAAGGCGCCCACGAGGTTGCCTCGCGGCTGGAGCGCGAGGGCGTCGTCACCGACCCGCGCATGTTCATGGCCGGCTACCTGTGGGCGAAGTTTGCGGCCTGGATGGAGGGCGGCAAGACCGTGCAGCTGCGCGCCGGCGACTATGCGGTCAAGCAGAAGGCCAGCATCCGCGAGGTGATCGAGACCCTGTCGGAAGGCAAGACGGTTGCCCACAAGGTGACGGTGCCGGAAGGGCTCACCAGCCACCAGATCGTCGAGCGCCTCAAGGCCGACCCGAGCCTCACCGGCGACATCGATGCCGTCCCGCCGGAGGGTGCGCTGCTGCCCGAGACGTTCATGGTCGAGCGCGGCACCTCGCGCCAGTCGATCATCGACCGCATGCAGACCGAGGCCAAGAAGGCGGCCGAGAAGGCCTGGGCGCAGCGCAAGCAGGGCCTGCCCTTCAGGACCCTCGAGCAGGCCATCATCCTGGCCTCGATCGTGGAGAAGGAGACCGGTCGCAGCGACGAGCGCGAGCGCGTGGCCGCGGTCTTCGTCAACCGGCTCCGGAGCAACATGCGGCTCCAGTCCGATCCGACGATCCTCTACGGGCTGATGGGCGGCAAGGTGGTCTGGAGCCGACCAATCCAGCGGATCGAGATCCTGCAGCGCACCAGCCACAACACCTACCAGATCGACGGCCTGCCGCCGACGCCGATCTGCAACCCCGGCCGCGCCGCGATTGAGGCCGTGCTCAATCCCGCCGACACCAACGAGCTCTTTTTCGTGGCCGACGGCACCGGCGGGCACGCGTTCGCCGACAATCTCAGGGACCACAACCTCAACGTCCAGAAGTGGCGCGCAGCGGAACGGGCCAGGGGCGCCACCCCGCTCGTCGCCGACGATCCGCCCGCCACCCCCACCACGGCCGCCGAGCCTGCTCCCAAGCCCAAGACCAAGCCCCTGGTGCAGAAGGCTCCCGCCGCCGCCAAGAAAGAGGGCGCCGCTCCCGCCAAGGCCAAGGAGAAGACGCCGGCGGAAGTGCTGCCCTGGGCGAAGGCCAAGTGAGCCGCCTGCATCACCGCCGCAAAGCGTAGGCGCAGCGGAACACCAGGCCTCCCCGCGAGTTTCCTTCCGGACGTCACACCAAAAGGAGCGCTCAGATGCGCCGATACAATTCGCTTTGCTTGGCCTTCCTGCTGGCCTCGACGCTGCCGGCTCTCGCCCAGTCCGCGACCGACCCCGGCGCGGAGATCGCCTTCATGCCGCGCACCACGTCGGTGACGCTGCTCAACGACGGTGGCAAATACGTTGCCATCGACCTCAAGCACATTCCGCAGGGCGGCACCTGCCGCATGGACCAGGATGCCACCATCGTCCGCGTCGGCCCCGGCGCGAGCGAGGGGCTTACCCGCGTGCGCTACGCCGCACCGCAGATCAGCTCCGGCGGCTGCCCGTTCCTGACCATGTTCGACATGCCGACCGCCGACTACGTCGCTGCCCGCGCCGCGTTCAAGGAGAAGGAGGCGGAGGCCAGCCGCAAGGTCGACCAGCTCAAGAAGGACCTCGGCGACAAGTGGGACGAGGTGACCGGCAAGAAGAGCTGAGCGCGCTCGCAGGCGGCGCTATCCGAGCCGCATCTGGAGCTCCTCGCGGAACGCGCGCTCGCCCTTGGGCGTGACGGCCACGGCGCGCGTGCCCTCGATGCGGCGGATCCAGCCTTTGGCGAAGCTGTGCGCGCACAGCGCCGCGCCGACGGCGCCGGCCAGATGCGCGCGCCGCTCGCTCCAGTCGAGGCAGGGCCGACACAGGACGCGGGCTCCGCGCTTGCCCTTGCGCGCGCTCAGGCTCGCCACATCGATGCCGAGGCGGCCGAGCAGGTCGAGTCCCGGCTCCGTGATGACGCCGGCATCGCGCTCGAGCTCGGCGTAGCCGCCGGCCACCAGCGCGTCAGCGAGCGCGACACCGAGGCGCCCCGCCAGATGGTCGTAGCAGGTGCGCGCCTGCCTGAGCGCTGCGTCGCGCGGGCCGACCGTGAGCGACCGCGCCGGCTGCAGGTCGGAGGCCACCTGCATGATGCTCTCCATCATCTGCGCCACGGCCCCCGAGGCGAGACGGTGATAGCGGTGCCGGCCCTGCTTCTCCACGCACAATAGCCCGGCGGCGGCCATGCGCGAGATGTGGCTGCTCGCGGTCTGTGGCGTGATGCCGGCGACGCGGGCGAGCTCGGTGGCCGTCAGCGCCCGCCCGTCCATCAGCGCTTGCAGCATTCCCGCACGCGCCGGATCGCCCGCCAGCGCTGCGACCTCGGCGAACTTTGCGGTGCTGGCCATGGCCGTGGTCCTCGACTAGAGCAGGGGCACGCTGAGACGAATTTCGCGATCAGGACACTACGGGCGGCGCCCCGCCGATGCTTCGGTTGCGATCGTAGCATTGCCCGGCGCATCCGCTCACAGTGGCGCCGTCACAGGCGAGGGCGAGGGCAACAGGTGGCTGCAGTCGCAGACAGAGGCACGTTCTACGGCTGGCGCGTCGTCGGCGCGGCGTTTGTGCTGGCCGTGTTCGGCTGGGGCATCGGCTTCTTCGGCCCGCCGGTGTTTCTCAGCACCCTGCAGGCGACGCGCGGCTGGCCGCTGTCCGTGGTCTCGACCGCCGTCACCATCCATTTCCTGGTCGGCGCCCTGGTCGGCGCGCGCCTGCCGGCGCTCTATCGCCGCTTCGGTCCGCCGGCCGTCACCAAGGCCGGCTCGCTGGCCCTCGTCGTCGGCATCTTCGGCTGGTCGGTGGTGACCGAGCCCTGGCAGCTGATGGCCGCGACGCTGCTGAGCGGCGCCGGCTGGGGGACCATGAGCGCGTCGGCCGTCAACGCGCTGGTCTCGCCCTGGTTCATCCGCGCGCGCCCCGCAGCGCTCGGCATGGCCTACAACGGCGGCAGCGCCGGCGGCATCATCTTCTCGCCCCTGTGGGTCGCGGCCATCGCCGTGCTGGGCTTTCCGCTCGCGACCGCCTGCGTCGCGCTCGTCGTCGCCGTCACCATGTGGGTGCTGGCCGACCGCGTCTTCTCCCGCACCCCCGAGGCGATGGGCGTGGCGCCCGACGGCAGCGAGCCCGGTTCACCTCAGGCCGCAATCACGTTGCCCACCGCGAGGCCATTGCCCGGCCGACTGCTCTGGCGCGACCGCCGCTTCCTGACGCTCGCCGCCGGCATGGCGCTCGGCCTGTTCGCGCAGATCGGGCTCGTCGCCCACCTCTTCTCGCTGATGGTGCCGGCGCTCGGCGCCCAGCAGGCGGGCCTCGCCATGGGCCTCGTGACCGTCATGGCCGTCAGCAGTCGCGTGCTGATCGGCTGGTTCATGCCCGTGACGGCCGACCGGCGCATCGTGGCGTGCGTCTGCTACGCGCTGCAGGCCATGGGTTCCATCGCCTTCCTGCTGGCGCAGGGCGAGAGCATCGCGCTGCTGCTGCTCGGCGTGCTCCTGTTCGGCTCGGGCTTCGGCTCGGCCACCTCCATGCCCCCGCTCGTCGCCCAGGTCGAGTTCGTCAGGGAGGAGGTGGTGCGCGTGGTCGCCCTCATCGTCGGCATCTCGCAGGCCACCTACGCCTTCGCCCCCGCCTTGTTCGGCCTCATCCGCGAGTACGCCCCTGCAGCCGCAGGCGCGGCACCCGGTGCCGCGCCCTACCTGTTCGCCGCCGCCGCACTGGCGCAGACGCTAGCGATCGGCGCCTTCCTCGTGGGCCGCGTCCGCGGCTGATGGGTGCAAACAGGCGCGCGTTTCGTGCCGGGCGCAAAATGCTCTAAAATCCCGCGGCAAAGCGCGCCGAATCGGATGAAAGCCCTGGGTCCATGAGCATCAAGAGCATGACGGGCTTTGCCCGCGCCGACGGCGCCATCGGCCCCGTGAGCTGGCATTGGGAGGTGCGCTCCGTCAACGGCCGCGGGCTCGACGTGCGCCTGCGCCTGCCGCCCGGCTACGACGTGATCGAGGCGCGCGTGCGCGAGGCGGTCGCCAAGCGCATCAGCCGCGGCAGCCTGACCGTCAACCTCAACGTCAAGCGCAGCGAGGGCGCCACCCAGATCCGCCTCAACGAGGCCGCGTTGAAACAGGTGCTGGCCGCCGTCGACACGCTCAAGGCCATGGCCGAAGTGGCGGCCCCCCGCGCCGAGGCGCTGCTCGGCGTCAAGGGCGTGCTCGAGGTGGTCGAGCCCGAGGAGAGCGAGGCCGAGACGCAGGCGCGCAACGAGGCGATGCTGGCGAGCCTCGGCAGCGCGCTCGACGCCATGGTGCATTCCCGCCAGGCCGAGGGCGACCGCCTCAAGGCCGTCGTGCTGCAGCAACTCGAGAGCATCGAGAAGCAGGTGGCGATCGTCGAGGCCTCCCCGTCGCGCGCGCCCGAGGCCATCCGCCAGCGCCTCAAGGAGCAGATCGCGCGGCTGCTCGACACCGGCGTCGGGCTCGATGAAGGCCGCCTTTACCAGGAGGCCGCCATATTGGCGACGCGCGCGGACGTGGAGGAGGAGCTGAAGCGCCTCACCGCCCACATCGCGGGAGCACGCGACCTCGTCGTCTCGCGCGAGCCCGCGGGCCGGCGCCTCGACTTCCTCGCCCAGGAGTTCAACCGCGAGGCCAACACGCTGTGCTCGAAGGCGGGCGACCCCGAGACGACGCGGGCCGGTCTCGAGCTCAAGGCTGTGATCGATCAGATGCGCGAGCAGGTACAGAACATTGAGTGAATCGCCGCCATCTCGGGCCGACCAGCCGGGCGCCCCCGCGATCGCCCGGCGCGGGCTGCTGCTGGTGCTGTCCTCCCCATCCGGTGCCGGCAAGACCACGCTGTCGCGCCGCCTGCTCGCCGCCGACGCGGGACTGCGCATGTCGGTGTCCGTCACCACGCGTCCGCCCCGCCCCGGCGAGGTCGACGGCAGGGACTACCGTTTCATCGACGTTGCCGAGTTCGAGCGCCTGAAAGCTGCGGGCGAGCTGCTCGAGTGGGCGCACGTGCACGGCAATCTCTACGCCACGCCCAAGGCGCCGGTGGCCGCCGCGCTCGAGGCCGGAGAGGACGTGCTGTTCGACATCGACTGGCAGGGCGCACGCCAGCTCGAGGAGCGGCTCGGCGCCGACGTGGTGCTCGTCTTCATCCTGCCGCCCGGCGGCAAGGTGCTGGAGCAGCGGCTCAAGGCGCGCAACCAGGACACCGCGGACATCGTCGCCCGGCGGCTCGCCGCCGCCGCCAACGAGATCGAGCACTGGCTCGAGTACGATTACGTGCTCGTCAATGCGGACCTGGACGAGAGCCTAGCGGGCCTCTCCGCCATCCTCTCCGCCGAGCGCCTCAAGCGCGAGCGCCAGACCGGCCTCGCCGCCTTCGTGCGCGGCATCCTCGCCGACCTGTGAGCAGCTCCCTCTCCCCATTCCTTTTCAGAATGGGGAGAGGGCGCCGCCCAGCCGTTCCAGCACATAGGCCAGCCGCGCGAAGTCGCGCACCGTGAGCGCCTCGCCCCGCAAGGTCGGATCGATGCCGGCGGCGGCGCACAGCGCCTCGGGATCGGCGCGCAGCGCCTTGAGGCTCTGGCGCAGCATCTTGCGGCGCTGGCCGAACGCGGCGGCCGTGACGGTCCCCAGCGTCTTCACCGAGCATTCCGGCGACGGCCGCTCGATGGGATCGAACTCCACCACCGCCGAGGCGACGCTTGGCGCCGGCGTGAATGCTGCCGGGCTCACCGTGAATGCCAGCCGCGCGCGCGTGCGCCACTGGGCGATGACGGCGAGCCGGCCATAGGCCTTGCCGCCGGGCGGCGCGACGATGCGCTCGGCCACCTCCTTCTGGAACATGAGGACCATGCGGTCCCACCAGGGCGGCCAGGGCTCGGTCTCGAGCCAACCGATCAGCAGCATCGTGGCGATGTTGTAGGGCAGGTTGGCCGCGATCACCGGCTTGGTCTTGGCGCCGGCCAAAAGGTTGCGCCAGTCGGCCTCGAGCGCGTCGCCATAGTGGACCGCAAGGCGCCCCGGGTAGCGTTCGGCGATGGCGTCCAGCGCCGGCCGGCAGCGCTCGTCGCGCTCGACCGCAACCACACGCTCGGCGCCCTCCAGGAACAGCGCGCGCGTCAACCCGCCGGGGCCCGGCCCAACCTCGATCACCGTCTTGCCGTCGAGCGAACCTGCCGTGCGCGCGATGCGCCGCGTCAGGTTGAGGTCGAGGATGAAGTTCTGCCCCAGACCCTTCTTGGCGCTCAAGCCAAGGCTGCGCACGACGTCGCCGAGCGGCGGCAAGCCGTCGGGGCTGGCACCCGCCCGCTCGCTGCTCATGCTCGCAGCCGCTGCGCGGTTTCGGCGCGGCGCCGTCCGAGCTCTGCCGCCAGCCTCAGCGCTGCGATGAAGCTGTCGGGCCGCGCCTTGCCGGTGCCGGCGAGCGCGAAGGCCGTGCCGTGGTCGGGCGAGGTGCGCACGAACGGCAGGCCCAGCGTGACGTTGACGCCGCGGTCGAACGCCAGCGTCTTGAGCGGGATCAGCGCCTGGTCGTGATACATGGCGACGCACGCATCGTAGGCGGCGCGCGCCTCGGCGTGGAACAGCGTGTCGGCGGAGTAGGGACCGAGCACGTCCAGCCCCTCGGCTGCCAGCTCCTGCACGACCGGCGTGATCAGCTCCAACTCCTCGCGCCCGATCAGTCCGCCTTCGCCGGCATGCGGGTTCAATCCGGCGATGGCGATGCGCGGCTTGGGGATGCCGAAATCGCGCGTGAGCGCCGCAGCCGTGATGCGGATCGTCTCGAGCAGCAGCGGCCGCGTGAGGGCGGCCGCCACGGCCGTCAGCGGGATGTGCACGGTGGCCGGGACGACCTTGAGCTCCTCGGCCGCCAGCATCATCACCGGCCGCGGCCGCGCCCCGCCGCAATACCGCACCGCTAGATCGGCCAGGTACTCGGTGTGCCCGGGGTAAGGCAGGTTCGCCAGGTCCAGCGAACGCTTGGTGATCGGGTTCGTCACCAGCGCCAGGGCCGCCCCGCCGGCCACGGCCTCGACGCCGCGCTCGATGGCCGCGACAATGGCAGCATCCCTGCTGCCGGCCACCGGCAGCACAGGCAGCGCCTCGGCGAATGCCGCCCTCGCTTCCGCGGGGCTCGCAACGATCGCCAGCGGCACGTCGACCCCGAGCGCGCGCGCCCGCGCCCTGACGGCGTCCGGGTCGGCGTAGAGCACGAACGCGGGCAGCCCGAGCCGCACGCGCTGGTGCCAGCTCATCAGCGTGATGTCGGGCCCGATGCCGGCCGGGTCGCCCATCGTCACCGCGATCGGCGGCAGTAGAGAGGGCTCGCCGGCACCGGCGCGAATGCGAGGTGCGGCAGTCATGGGGAGGCGACTATAGACGATCGCTCACCGATATTCGATGTGGGCGTCCTGCCGGAGGTCGCGCAGGTGGCGCTTGGCCACGATCTCGTACTCGCGCTGCGCCAGCTCGCCCTCGGCCTTCTCGCGCTGCTTCTCGTCGGCCTTGATCGGCCGCCGGCCGCACACGGCGTAGACCTCGACGCCGTGGGCCGCCGTCGACGGCGGCAGCAGGTCGCCATCTTTGGCGCTCAGCAGCAGCGACCGCGTCGGCTCGCCGATGCTGCTCGGCTTGATGTACTTGAGGTCCTCGTAGCGCACGTCGGCGGCCGCGCGCGCCAAGTCCGGCATGGTCTTGCAGCCGCCGAACTTCTGCCGCAGGCCGTCGGCCTCGGCGAGGCGCCGCGCCAGCACGGCCTGATCGAGCTTGCCCGGAACCAGCAGGGTGAGCTTCTGCACCTGCAACTCGACGGTGTCCTCGCCGGCCTCGCTCGCCGTGGTGGACAGCACGCGGTCGACGTCGCGCTGCGTGATCGACACCGACATGGAGGCGCGCCGCCGTATCACCTCGCGCCAGGCGAACTGAGCCCTGAAGCGCTCGCGCATGGTCGAAGGCTCGACGCCGCTGCCCCGGAGGTGCTGGTGGAACTGCTCGATCGTCATCTTGTTGCGCTCGGCCAGGCCCTTCATGATGCGGTCGACTTCATCGTCGCCCGTCTCGACGCCGATCCGCTTGGCCTCCTGCAGCTTCAGGCGGTCCTCGATCAGCTCCTCCTGGGCCTCTTTCCTGAAGCGCGGGATGAGGGAGGAACGCGCGCCGTCGATTGCCTGCTTCTGCAGCGAGAGGGCGAACTGCTTCTTGCGCTCCTCGAAGATGGCGCCGATCTGCTCGCGCGTCTTGCCCTGGTTCTTCTTGATCGTGTCCTCGAGGATGGAGCGCAGCTGGGCGTTGGTGCTCTCCGCCGCCGCCAGGCGCTTGAAGTTCTCTTTGACCTGCTCGCCGATGTTGGTGTTGAGGGCGAGGAACTTGGCGCGCTGCTGGATTTCGTAGGCCGTTACGGGCTCGTCGTTGACGAGCACGACGATGGCCTGCTCGGACTTGCCGGATGGCGCCGGCGAAGTCTTCTCGGCCGCGGGCGCCTTGGGCTGGGCGGCGGCCTGCTTGGGGGCTTGCCGCGGTTGTTGGGCGGCGAGCGTCGAGGACAGGGCCGGCGTCAATGCGAGGAGGGCGCCAAGGCCCGCAGCGAGGGTTAGGCGGCTTGGGGCTCTGAAGTCGATCATGATGGCGGGGCCGGTTCGAGGATACGATTCGCAGCACGCGATCTTACCGCTGAGCCGCGCTCGGCAGCCCAGTCTATCCACAAGACAACCGTGGCGCCGGCATGGCAGGCGATCCCGGAGCGCGCTGATGGGGTGGGATGGCCAGGGCGCGCCGTCGCAGGACCGCTGCTGCTGTCAGTGTGCGCTCACCGGCCGGCCCCCAAATTCTGGTCTCCAAACACGTGATTGAGCTGATCGGTCTGGTAGTTGAACTCGCCGATGTGCTTGAGCGCGAAGCGGATCATGACGGTGCGGTCAGGCCGCAGATCGAGCGCCGTGTTCTCCACGAATGTCTCGATGTAGCTTGCCGTCAGCACGAAGCACTCGTCTGCGTAGGAGAGCGCGATCGAATCCTGGATGCGGAACCGCGCATCGAGGTCGTAGCGCATCGTGCCCTGCAGCGACCAATGGTTGGTGAGACGCAGCGCCAGCGAGGGGATGATCTCCTGTTGGTTCTCGACGATTCCAAGGATCGGGTCGAAATGCGTGAACGTATAGGCCAACGATCCCGACAATGGGCCGTAGCTGCCGGTGATCATCGAGTCGTTGCGGCGCAGGCTCCAGTCCTTCTCGTCGAACCTCGACTGCGTGATGATCGTGACGCCCGTGAACGGCGAGATATACAGGCCCGCGACGTAATCCGAGCGGTTGGTCTCGAGGCCGCTGACCGGCGAGAAGTTGTAGGCTCCGGTCGGGTCCAGCCCCGGATTGACGTAGGGGTTGTCGCCCGCCACCTGGAAGCTCTGACCGAACACCGCGCGCCCGTAGATGCCGTACATGGTCTGCAGCGTGTACTGCAGCCCGACGTTGGCCCTCGTCCCCGTCTCGTAGCGGTCGTAGCCGGAGAACTTGTCGATATCGAACAGCAGCGTATCGTCGAAGATCAGGCTCTTGGCGTCCTCGTCGGGCAGGCGGCGCTGATTGACCTGGTTCTGGCGCGTGATGATCTGGGCCGTCGGCGCGATCACGTGTGACGCGGACGCCGTGTGCGCCACGAAGGGGTAGGAGTAGAGGACGCCGGCGGCGGCGACGCCGCGCAGCACCGTGTCGTCCGGGATCGGCTGCAGGGTGGTGGGATCGACGGCGTCGCTGTAGCTGTAGACGTCGCCGCGCGCATGCCCGAAGGGCGTCCACACTTGGCCCACGGGATCGATGATCTTGCGGCGCCAGTCTGCCTCGAGCACGACGCGGCTGCTGTCGGTGCTGTCGCTGCGGGTCAGGCTGCGCGCATGGGCATTGAAGCTGAGCTCGCCGCCCAGCACGGAGCCGCCGACGATATAGTTGTAGTCGATGACCGGATGCACCCAGGCGTTCGAGTAGGGCGTATCCGTGATCAGCAGGCCGCCGAACTGATAGAGCTTGGCCGCGAAGTAGTTGCGGTCGCTGATGCCCTGCAGATAGACGGTGTTCACCCGATCCGTCTGCACGATCGGGTCGAGCTTGTAGAAGCGGCGGAAGGCCTCGTCGCTGTCGGCGGTGACATCCCACCCGAAGCGCCACCATGACGACAGCGAGAACTGACCGCGCGTCTGGATCGACCCGCGCCAGCCCTCCTCGATGATGCTGCTTGCGGGCTCCTTCTCCTGGTCGATGCCCCAGACCTTGATATTGTACTGGCCGTTCGCCAGGCGATGGCGCCATTCGCCCTGCCACAGCATCCCGTATCTCGAATAGTAGCGGGGATGGAGCGTGAAGTCGTAGTTGGGCGACAGGGCGAAGTAGTAGGGCACCTCGGTGAAGAAGCCCAGGGTGCTGGAATTGCCCATGCTCGGCATGAGGAAGCCCGAGCGGTGCTTCACCGTCGGGTCGGGATGCTGGAAGTAGGGCGTGTACAGGATCGGCACGCCGAAGAACTCGAATTGCGCGTCCTGATAGCTGATGGTGGCCGCGCGCTGATCGTGGATGATGCGCGCGGCGCCGATGCACCACAGCGGCGGCATGCCAGGGTCGCTCTTACAAGGGGTGAACTTGCCCCGCTCGTACTCCGTGGTGTTGCCCTCGCGTCGGCTCGCGCGCTCCGCGGCGATGCGCGTGTCGTCGGCAGCGACGACGCTCAGCGACTGGATGAACGCATCGCGGAAATCGTCGAGCGCCTCGAACCGGTCGGCCCTGGTGATGCCGCCGTTGGGGTCCTTGAGCTGGGCATTGCCTTCCGCGATCAGCTTGTTGACGCCCTGGTCGTAGACGACCTGATCGGCGGTCAGGACGTAGTTGTTGTAGTAGATCTCGACGTTGCCCTGCGCGATCACGCGGTTGTTGCGCGTGTCGTAGAGCAGCTGATCGGCCTGCATGTAGAGCGGTTGGGCGCGATCGATGTTGGGCTTTGGCCCGATGATGCCGCCGGGCTTGGTCGGGAACGGCTTGCTCTTGGGACCCTGCATGGTGACGCTCGGGTCCTGGGCGTAGGCCGGCGGCAGGAGCAGGAGGATCGAGGCGATCACCGTCAGGCAGGCGAGCGCATACGCAAGCCGCAGCCCGTCCCCACGACGGCTACAGACCCGCGCATTGCCGCACTTGCCGTGCGGTTGTTGCGCTCGACGCATCACTCAGCCGTCCTCCTGGTGCAGCAACACCGTTAGCGAGACGAGCAAAGCGAGACTGATCGGCATCCACGCTGCCGTCGCAGCCGACACCAAACCGGCAACGCCGACCTGGCGTGACACTTCCGTCAGCAGGAAAAAGCCGATCCCCCCAACCATCCCGGCGATAACCATAGTCTGGGTCCCCCCCGACCGGAATGACCGCAGAGACACAGTGGCGGCCAAAATGACCATGGCCATCAACAACATCGGGCGGGAGATCAAAAGCGCGTACTGCATCTTGTAGCGGGACGCGGAAAGTCCTGCCTTTTCAGCGACTTCGATCAAGGAGGGGAGCTGCCATACGGAGACAGCGATCTCCGACCCCATGGCCTCTCCCACCCGCTCCCGCGTCAGGTGGGTGCTTACCGTGTAGGTGTCGAAGGTCTCGGGTTCGCGAGCAGGGCGGGAGACGACCGCCTTATACAACTCCCAGTACCCATCGGCGAGGTGGGCCTTG
>Ga0247825_10001600_pt1 | contig 14905 bp, 14 predicted proteins | sample 13C_Vanillin_Day_FD_194413 | JGI IMG/M metagenome (GOLD analysis project Ga0247825, IMG submission 194413) | Soil microbial communities from agricultural site in Penn Yan, New York, United States - 13C_Vanillin_Day48 | ecosystem: Environmental > Terrestrial > Soil > Agricultural land | place... | reverse complement strand
GGTCGTCATCGGCGGCGAGGGCAGCCAGGGGATCGCCAGTGAGCTGTCCCGCTACGGCGTCCGGGCGGTCGGGGTGCCCAAGACGATCGACAACGACCTGTGGGGCTGTGACCGCACCTTCGGCTTCGACACCGCCCTGACCGTGGCCACCGAGGCCCTCGACCGGCTCCACACCACCGCGGCCAGCCACAACCGGGTGATGGTGCTGGAGGTGATGGGCCGCGACGCCGGCTGGATCGCGCTCCACTCGGGCCTTGGCGGCGGTGCCGACGTCATCCTGCTCCCCGAGATCCCGTTCACCATCGAGGCGGTCGCCTCCAAGGTGCTGACCCGCGAGTACCGCGGCTCGAACTTCTCGATCGTGATCTGCGCCGAGGGGGCGGTCGAGAAGGGCGGCGGCGGCCAGGTCTACCAGGAGTCGACCGGCACCCTGGGCGGGATCGGGGCGCACGTCGCCACCCAGGTCGCCAAGGTGACCGGCAAGGACGCCCGGGTGGTGGTCCTCGGCCACCTCCAGCGCGGTGGCCAGCCGACCCCGTTCGACCGGATCCTGGCCACCCGCTTCGGGGCGGCCGCGGTCCGGGTGCTGGCCGAGGGCCGCTACGGCGAGGTCGTGGTCAGCCGGGGGGCCAAGATCACCACGGTGTCCATGGCCGAGACGGCCGGCAAGGTCCGCACCGTCCCCAAGAACTACGAGATGATCCAGACCGCCCGCGCCCTCGGCATCGGCTTCGGCGACGAGGAGGACCCCGACATCACGCCCGAGCCGCTGGCGTGAGGCCCGGGGTCAGGCCCCGCGCAGCCTGGCCCGGGTCTCCTCGACGTCAAGGCCGTGCAGGCGCAGCAGGTTCTCGCCCAGGATCTTGCGCTTGGCCTGCTCGGTGAGCTGCGGGTAGCCGTAGCCCTCGACCAGGTCCTGGGGCAGCTGGAAGTTCCAGAAGGCCTCGAGCGCCCACTGGGGCTGCCAGATCGGCGCCTCGCTTCCGTAGATGATCTTGTCCTCGCCGCACCAGAACAGCAGCTTGCCCAGGGTCTCGGCGAACTGCCGGGGCGCCCGGACGACGAAGTTGATGGTGGCCGCGATCGACGCGTACAGGTTCGGGTGGCGGATGAGCTGCCAGCAGACCTCGTCGATGAACGGCAGCCCGACGTGGAAGATGACGAAGTTGAGGTCGGGGAAGTTGGCCGCCGCCCCGTCCATGTCCCAGGTCTGGGTGGCCTCGATCGGCTGCGGGCCGAGGGGCACGCCCTTGTGGACCCCGATCAGGTTGACGCCCAGCTCCTGGGCCTTCTCGAACACCGGGAAGGCGACCTGGGGGTCGTCCATCCGCCAGGGGAACGGCCGGCCGTAGTCGTAGCGGACGTTGTAGAACTTGAACGCCTTGGCCCCGAACTCGCCCACCTGCCGCTCCATCAGGTCGAGGGCGCGGCGGCCCTCCAGCGGGTTGACCGAGCCCCAGAACATCGTCCGGTCGGGGTTGCGCCTGGCCAGCTCGGCGCACTCCTCCCAGGGCGAGAGGCCGTCGCGGAACAGGTCGGTCAGCGGCAGCGGCATGGCGCACAGCATGTCGGTGGAGCTGTTGCGGTAGACCATCTCGTCGATGTCGTCGACGGTCCACTGGCGCAGGAACTCCTCGGCCGGCATGACCGGCTCGCCCTCGGGGGTGAGGGTGGCGTGGAAGGCGTACAGGTGGTTGATGAACATCTCCCCCGCCGGCCCGAAGGCGTTCTTCTTCTCGAAGTTGAAGACGTGGGCCACGCCGTCGAACACGATCGCGTCGTCGCCGATCATGGGCCGACCTCCTTGGGGTGGGGCAGGAAGCGCAGCGTGCGCCGGGCCTTGTCGGACAGCCGGTCGCTGGTCCACGGCTCGTCCCAGACGATCTCGACGGTCGCCCCGGCCATCTGTGGCAGGGCGGCCACCCGCTCGGTGATCTGGCCGACCAGGTTGGCCGCGAACGGGCACCAGCCGGTGGTCAGCAGCAGCTCGACCCGGGCCTGGTCGCCGTCGAGGTCGACCTTGCGGACCAGGCCCATGTCGACCACCGACAGCCCTTTCTCCTGGCAGCAGGGGTCGTAGACAGAGGCCAGGGCCTCCATCACGGCGGCGGTTCGGTGCTCGGCCATCTCCACCTCCAGGACCTCGGCGTCCGGGCCCTCCAACCTTGTCCCGCTTCCGTCCGCCCGTCAATGGGCGTCGCGGCGCGCCGGTAGGCTGGCCGGGACGAGGCTGCGAACGGGAGGAACTGTGACGACCGAGCAACGCGAGTGGACCCGGCTGCTGGAGTGGGAGGGGTGCCTGAACGCGCGCGACCTGGGTGGGTACGCGACCAGAGACGGGCGGGAGACCCGCTGGGGGGCGGTGGTGCGCTCGGCCAGCCTGGCCGCGCTGAGCGAGGCCGGGCGGGCCGCGGTGGCCGACTACGGGGTCCGGGCCATCGTCGACCTGCGGCTCCCGGCCGAGCTGGCCGACGACCCCAACCCGTTCGCCGAGCCCGGCGACCACGGCATCGCCTACACCAACGTCTCGTTCATCGACCCGGCGGCCGCCCCGCCCGACGCCGTCAGCACCCTGGCCGAGGACTACCTCCAGATGCTGGACCGCTACCGCGTGGGGGTCGCCGAGGCCATGACGGCGGTCGCCCGTGCCCCCGAGGGGGCGGTGCTGATCCACTGCGCGGCCGGCAAGGACCGCACCGGGCTGATCTCGGCCCTGCTGCTGGGGCTGGCCGGCGTGCCCGCCGAGACGATCGCCGCCGACTACGCCATGACGGCCGAGCTGCTGCGGTCCCGGGAGCGGGAGTGGCTGGAGGGCCTGGAGCCGGAGGAGCGGGCCGAGCGCGAGGCCATGCTGGCCCGGTACGCCCCCACCGCCGAGGTCATGTCGGGGGTGCTCGAGGGGCTGGCCGAGCGCTTCGGCGGGGTCGAGCCCTACCTGCTGGCGACCGGCATGGGCACCGACGAGCTGGACCGGCTCCGCGACCGCCTGGTCGCCCCGGCCGGGCGGCGTTGACAAGCACCCCATAGTCAGGCACCGTGCCAGCTGTGGAAGGCTATCGGCTGACCAGGAACCGCGCCCTCGACCACGGGCGCGTCTGCTCCTGCGCCTGTCGGCGGGCCCGCCGGTCCTCGCGCGCCCCGCTGGCCGCGACCGCCTGACCGGCCGGGCCGCACCCCCCTCTGCTCGTCGCGCACCCAGGATGGTCCCGTGATGCCTTCCACCCTCAGTTTCCGGCCGACCGCCGATCCCTACGCCGACACCGACGTGGTCGACGCCCGCGCCCCCCGGTTCCTCCAGGCGACCATCGGCGCCGGGGCGGTGCTCGCCCTGGTGACCGGGTGGTGGTGGCTGTACGGCCTGCTGGCCCTGCAGCTGATCGCCGGGCTGGTCCTGGGGCGGCGCTGGTGCCTGCCCTGTGTGGCCTACTTCGAGCTCGTCCAGCCCCGGGTGGGCGAGGGCCGGGTCGAGGACGCCCGGCCGCCCCGGTTCGCCAACAAGATCGGGGCGACCGTCCTGAGCCTGGCCGTGCTCGCCCACCTGGCCGGCCTGGGCGTCGCCGGGACGGCGCTGGGGGCGCTGGTCGCCGGGCTCGCCCTGCTGGCCGCGGCCACCGGCCTGTGCGTCGGCTGCGAGCTCTACAAGCTTGGGGCACGGCTGCGCGGGGTGCGCCCGGGCGCCGTCGGCGCCCTCGACCTGGCCGACGTCGGGGCCGCCCCCGGCCGCCCGGCCGTGGTCCAGTTCACCCACCCGCTGTGCAGCGACTGCCACGAGCTGTCCGAGCGCCTGGCCGGCGGTCCCCAGCCGCTCCACACCGTGGACGTGTCCCGGCGGCCCGACCTGGCCCGCCGCTACCACGTGGCCGTCGTCCCGGCCGCCTTCCGGGTCGCCGGCGACGGCACCGTGGTCGAGCGTCTCGCCTAGCCGGCCCTGGTCAGCAGGTGCAGGTAGCCGTAGCCGTCCCCGGGGCTGAACCCCTCGGCCACCACCGCCAGGCCGGCGGCGGCCAGCCAGCCGTCGACCCGCTCGCGCGCCGGGTAGAAGTGGTAGCCGTCGCGCGACTCCTCACCGCGGACCACCGGCAGCCCCCGGGCGGTGGCGTCGGCCAGCTCCCGGTCCAGCTCCTCGTCGTCGACCTGCTCGACGGTCAGGTACACGTGCCCGCCGGGGCGGACGGCCCGGGCCAGGTTGGCGGCCACCCGCGGCCAGTCCTCGGGCGGGACGTTCTCCATCGCGTCGACGCACATGACGGCGTCGAACTCGGCCGCGAAGTCGAGCTCCTGGAGGCCGACACGCTCCAGGGGGACGGCCGGGAACCGGGCCCGGGCCCTGCCCAGCATCCCGGTCGACTGGTCGGTGCCGACGACCCGGCGGCCGGCATCCTGCACCATGGCGAAGTACTTGCCGGTGCCGCAGGCCGCGTCCAGGACGGTCCCGCCGGGCGGGCAGCGCTCCAGCAGGTCGGCGACGAAGCGGCGGTGGGTGGGGCCGATCTCCCCGTACTGCTCGTCGTAGGTGAAGGCGTGGATGGCGTCGTGCCGCTCCTCGGCTGTCTGACGCCGCTCCCGCAGCCAGGCCGTTCGGTCCACGGCATGCTCCTCTCTCGTGTCAGGTGGCCGTTCCCGGCCACGACAGGGTGGTCACCCGGCGTGGCTGGCCGCTCACCCAGACGCCGTCGACCTGCCGGGTGCCCTCGTCCAGCAGGGCCTCGGCGACCTCGGGGTCGCGTGCCGCCGGGAGGCACAGGCGCCGGCGGGTGAACGCCACCAGCTCGTCGAAGTCGTCGAAGCCGAACCGGTCCGGCTGCTCCCAGTCCTGGCGGTCCACCTCCAGGCCGGCGGCGCCGAGGGCGGCCACGGCGTCATCGGCGCCCGGGCCGGTCGGGCGGTCCAGGTCGTGGAACCGGCGCCACAGCGGGCGCAGGCCGGCCAGCGGATGCCGGTCGGTCAGCTCGGCCACCACCCGGCGGCGAGCGTGGCCGGTCAGGGCCAGGGCGAACGGGGCCAGGTCGGCCACGTTGTAGAGGACGTGGTGGCAGACGACCACGTCGGCCGGGCCGACCCGGCCGGCCACCTCGGGCCAGCGGCCCTCGACCGCCTCGGCCAGCACCCCGGCGGCGTCGGCCGCGTCCAGGAACGACGCCACCATGGCCGGCGACTCGTCCACCGCCACCAGCCGCCTGGCCAGCCCGGCCAGGGGCAGGCTGGCCGCGCCCGCGCCGGCGCCGACGTCCAGGACGCTGCCCCCCTCCGGCATGAATCGGGCCGCCTCCAGGTTCGAGGGGGTGGCCGGCCGCGACCCGGCCCGCCTGGCCCGGGACCGGAACAGCCCGACCGGGTACCCCCAGGGCGACTCGGGGGCGGCGGCCAGGATCTCGCTGGGGATCGCCCAGCCGTCCAGCTGCTCGCGCCACCGCTCCAGGGCGCCCGCCTGCCCGTCCATGGGCGGCAGGCTACCCCGTCCCGGCACCGCCGGCGGTGCCGCTGCCTAGTTCCAGCGGGACGACGGGGAGGCCACCCGGGCCGAGCGGGCCGGGGTGACCAGCCAGGCGGTCAGCATCGTCCTGGCGTGGCCGTGCAGGCAGAACAGCTTGACGTGCTCGACGGGGCCGTCGGTGGACGGCCACACCCAGCGGGAGACGACCTCGGCGGCGACCTCGCAGCCGGGCTCGGGACAGGCGACGATCTGGTTCATGCCGGCAGTGTGGCCCCATGGGCCGGCTGGGTCGGTGACGGCAGGCACCCGGGGCCGGTGACGTTCGGCACACCCGGCCCGAGGATGGGAATCGGCCGCCAGCCGGGAGGGTTCCCCCGTCGGAGGCGATGCCAAATGCGTACATATCCGAAGATGTGGCTGGCCGTCGCCGTCCTGCTGCTCGTGCTCGGCCTGGCCCTCACCGGCTGCCGCAAGGACGACGGGGGCGGCAGCGGCGGAGGTGGCTACGGCTACCTGCCGGCGCCGACCCGGGTGGACGGCGCGGCCTTCTAGGCCTCAGGGCCTCGGGCGCTGGTCGAGCAGGTCGAGGCGGTGGGCGACCGCCGCCGCCTCGACCCGGCTGGCCACCCCGAGCTTGGCCAGGATGTTGGACACGTGCACGCTGGCCGTCTTGGCGCTGATGAACAGGGCGTCGCCGACCTGGCGGTTGCTGCGGCCCTCGGCCACCAGGGCCAGCACCTCGAGCTCGCGGGCGGTCAGGCCGAGCTCGGCCCCGGGCGACGGCTCGGCCGCCGGGGCCGGCCCGTCCCCGTCCGAGGTCGTCCCGTCCGGCCCGGCGTCGGTGGCGGCGTCCGGGCGCAGGTCGACCCGGCCGAGCCGGGCCAGCCGTTCCACCTCGCCGCGCAGGGGCCCGGCCCCCAGGGCCACGGCCACCTCGTGGGCCCGGCGAAGCAGGTCGGCGGCCTGGGCGCGGTCGCTCCGGCGGGCCAGCAGGGCCCCGGCGGCCCGCCAGCGGGCCACGGCCAGCGGGTAGGGGTGGCCGGAGGCCTCCCAGGCGGTCACCGCGGCCAGCCAGCCCTCGGGGTTGTCCAGGCCCTGGGCTCGGGCCCACTCGGCCTCGCAGGTGGCGAGCAGGGCCCGCTTCCAGGCCACCTCCGAGCCGCCCAGGGCGCCGCCGGCCCAGCGCAGCAGCTCGGCCGCGACCAGCCGGGCGTCGGCCACGGTCGCGGGGTCGTGACGGGCGACGGCCAGGGCGACCCGGTCGGCCTCGACCCACAGCCCCAGGGCCAGCAGCATGCAGGCTCGGAGATCGGCCAGCGGCCCCTGGAGGGCGGCCAGGCCGCCGGCCACGGCCGCGGCCGCCTCCTCCAGCCGGCCCTGCCAGGCGGCCACCTCGGCCTCGACGGCGGACAGCACCGGCGCGTACTGGACGGCGATGAACATGTCGCCGCTGAGGCGGCGGGCGGCCCGGACGTGGGCCAGGGCGCCCGCGAAGTCGCCCCGGCCGGCGTCCAGCACCGCCCGGGACTGGCGCAGGGTGACCGTGTTCAGGTCCTCGTCGTCGCCCAGCTCCAGGTAGGCGTCGGTGAGCCGGGCCGACTCCTCCCAGCGGCCCAGGTTGCACAGCGCGGAGGCGGCGTTGCCGGCCAGGAAGGCCCCGAATGTCCGGCGTAGTCCGGCGGCGCTCGCCACCTCCATGCCCTCGGTGGCCACGGTCAGCGACTCCTCGAGGCGGCCGAGGTCCTCCAGGATGTCGGACAGGTTCACGCACGCCCGGGCCTCGTCCTTGGCCGCGCCGAGCTCGGCGGCCAGGCGGCGCGCGTCCTCCAGGCAGGCCAGGCCGCGGTCGATCTGGTCCAGGCGGACGATCGCCGTGCCCAGGCTGTTGAGGGCGTGGCCCTCCACCACCCGGGCGCCGACCTGCCTGGCCACGGCGATGGCCTCCTCGCAGACCGAGGCCGCCTCGGCGAAGCGGGCCCGCAGCATCAGCGCCTGCCCCAGGCCGGCCAGGGCCTGGGCCCGGGCCGCCGACGGCGTCTGCGGGACCAGCCGGACCGCCTCCTGGTAGGCCTCGAACGCCCCCGGCCGGCCGGCGATCCGCAGGTGGAAGGCCAGCCGCTCGGTGAGCTGGGCGGCCCGCAGCGGCTCGGCCGCCGGGTCGAGCTCGGCCAGGGCCGAGCGGACCAGGGCCACCGCCCGCTCGGCGGCGCCGCTGTTGGCGGCCGCCTCGCCCGCCCGGGCCAGCAGCTCGGCCTTGTCCATCCCGTCCCGCCGCTCGGTGCGCTCCTCGCCGCCGGTGCGGTCCCACAGCTCCAGGGCCCGCTCGAACTGGCGCTGGGCCTCGGCGAAGGCGTACGCCCGCTCGGCCGCCAGCCCGGCCGCGACCGCCGCCGGCAGGGCCCGGTCCAGGTCGTGGGCGGCATACCAGTGCCAGGCGAGCTCGGCCGCCGGGCCGGGGTCGCCGGCGATGTCCCGGCCGGCCAGGGCGGCGGCGAAGCGGGCGTGCAGCCGGGTCCGCTCCCCGGGCAGCAGCTCGCCGTAGACGGCCTCCTTGACCAGGGCGTGGCGGAACCCGTAGGTGCCGTCGTCGGCGTCGACCAGCAGGACCTGGGCGGAGACGGTCTCGCGCAGGGCGGAAAGGAGTTTCGGCTCGGGCAGGCCGGCCACCTCGGCCAGCAGGTCGTGGTCGACCCGGGTCCCGGAGGCCGCGGCCACCCCCAGCACCCGCTGGGCCGGCTCGGCCAGGAGCTCGATGCGGGCCAGCAGGGTGTCGCGCAGGCTCGGGGGCAGCTCGCCGTCGGTGGCCGCGGCGGCCAGCTCCTCCACGAAGAAGGCGTTGCCGCCGGAGCGGGCGTGGATCCGCTCGGCCAGCTCGGCCGGGACCGGCGCCCCCTGGATCCCGGCCAGCTGGGCCGCGACCTCGGCCCGGCCGAACCGGGCCAGCTCGAGCCGCTCGACCCGCCGCCCGCGGTCCAGCTCGGCCAGGAACGGCCGCAGGGGGTGGCGGCGGTGGAGCTCGTCGCTGCGGTAGGTGAGCAGGAGGAGCAGGCGGCCGTGGCGCAGGTTGCGGACCAGGAAGGCCAGCAGGTCGCGGGTCGAGCGGTCGGCCCAGTGCAGGTCCTCCACCACCAGCACGGCCGGCCGCTCCTCGCCCAGGCGCTCCAGCAGCCCCAGGAACAGCTCGAACAGCCGCCCCCGCTCCGACCACGGACCGGGGGTTGTGGACAACGCCGGCCCCGCGCCTCCCGGATCGGCGATGCCTCCCCACCGGGGGACCTGGCGCAGGACCGGACCGGTACCCCCTGGGCCGGCCACCGGGGCGAGCTCGGGGAGGAGGCGGGCCAGCTCGGACCGGGCATGGCCGGGGAGCAGCCTGGCCAGGCCGGGCTCGTCGAGGTCGCGGACGAACCCGCGCAGCGCCTCGATCAGGGGGGCGAACGGCACGCCCTCGCCGCCCAGCTCCACGCAGCCGCCGACCAGGACCGTGGCCCGGTTGCCGCGGGCCGCGGCCACCACCTCGCCGACCAGGCGGGTCTTGCCGACCCCGGCCTCGCCCCCGACCAGCACGGTCGTCGGGGTGCCGCCGGCCGCCCGGTCGCCGGCCGCGGCCAGCCGGGTCAGCTCCTCGGTCCGCCCGACGAAGGTCGGGCTGGTGAGCGTCGCCGTCATGTCCCCGAGTATGGCGCCGACGGCCCCCGAAGCGAACGAGCCGGCGGGGGCGCCGGCTCGTTCCTGGTTGTCGTGGATCGCCACGGTCACGGGATGCTCCTCCTAGCGGCTGCGGCGGCTCGGCCGGATGCTGTGGCGGCGGGCCTTGGCGGCCAGGCGGGCCTGGCGGCCCTCGCGCCGGAGGATGTCGACGTGGTCGCGGGCGATGACGTCGTGGATGGTGTGGTGCTGCTGCATTGTGCACCTCGCTGGTCGGTTCGATCTCTTGATCCTTACGGTATGGCTAAGACCCCCCGCCCCGGATCGGACGGCTGCCTTAGGTTCACGGCCCCCCTACCTCATCTTCCGGACGGCCCGCCTTAGCGAGATGATCCGGGGGCCGGAGCCGTCGAGACGGGAGGTGGCCCATGGCCACGCACCAGGTGCGGGTCGACTACACCAAGTCGCTGGTCGAAGAGCCGGAGACCGGCCACAACCGCTGGCACCCGGACATCGCTCCGGTGGTGACCTGCGACCCCGGCGACGAGGTGGTGCTGGGGACCCGGGACGCCTTCGACGGCCAGATGGGCCCGGACGCGACCCTTGAGACGGTCGCCGGGCCCAACCTGAACGTCGTCCACCCCCTCACCGGCCCGGTGTACGTCAACGGGGCCGAGCCGGGCGACCTGCTCGAGGTCGAGGTCCTGGAGGTCGAGCCGGACCGCTACGGCTACACCGTGCAGGTCCCGGGCTTCGGCTTCCTGCGCGACGAGTTCCCCGACCCCTTCATGGTCCGCTGGTCGATCGACGACGGCTGGGCGACCTCGGACGGTCTGCCCGGGCTGCGCATCCCCGGCTCGCCGTTCATGGGCACCATCGGCCTGGCCCCCGACCGGGCCCTGATGGAGCGGACCATCGCTCGGGAGCAGGCCGCCCTGGACCGGGGCGGGTTCGTGCTCCCGCCCGACCCCACCGACGCCGTCCCCTCCGACCCGGCCATCGCCGTCGAGGCCCTGCGGACCATCCCGCCCCGGGAGACCGCCGGCAACGTCGACATCAAGCAGCTCGGCAAGGGGGCCAGGCTCTACATCCCGGTGTACGCCGACGGGGGCCTGTTCTCGGCCGGCGACGCCCACTTCGCCCAGGGCGACAACGAGACGTGCGGCACCGCCATCGAGATGCGCTCGACCCTGGCCGTCCGTTTCGCCGTCCACAAGGGCCGGGCCGCCGCCCGCGGCATCCAGGACCTCCAGTTCGCCCGCGACGACTACTACCTGCCGCCCGAGTTCGCCGCCCCCCGCCGGTTCTTCGCCACCACCGGGCTGTCGGTCACCCGCGAGGGCGAGAGCCGGCCCGAGGACCTCACCCTGGCCGCCCGCAACGCCCTGCTCAACATGATCGAGCACCTCCAGGACCACGGCGGCTGGACCCGCCAGCAGGCCTACGCCATCTGCAGCGTGGCCGTCGACCTCAAGATCAGCGAGGTCGTCGACGTGCCCAGCTTCGTCGTCTCGGCGTTCCTGCCCCTGGACATCTTCGCCTGAGGGTCAGGTGGCGCCGGTGACGAGCTGGGTGAGCCGGGTGGCGGTGGCGAAGTCGGGGCTGACCCGGTTCTTGGTCAGCCCGAAGGCGAGCCCGGTGGCGGTGTCGCCGAAGGCGAAGCTGCCACCAACCCCGCCGATCCCGAACGCCGTGTCCCGGGTGCCGTCGGGCAGGCCGATGCTGTAGCCAAGTCCCCACCTGGTCGGCATCCCGAAGACCTCGTCGGTGCCGCTGGAGGACCCGGCGGTGACCTCCCGCAGCCGTTCCGGCGAGAGCAGCCGGACGCCGTCGACCTCGCCGAGGAGGGCGGCATACAGGCGGGCGATGGCCCGGGCCGAGGTCTTGCCCCCGGCCGGGATGTCGGCGGCCAGGGTGTCGGGGCGGTTGCCGAAGGAGGCGTTGGGGAACAGCGCGATCGGCGCCGACCGGAGCATGGGCAGGTCGGGCGGCATGGAGGCCAGCATCTGGGCGGCCATCTCGGCCGCGCCCGGCTCGTCCTCCAGGGGGGCGAGCCGGTGGTGCTCGGCGGCGGGCATCCCGAACCAGAGCTCGCCGGCCACGCCAAGGGGCTCGGCCACGTCCTCCAGCAGGACCTGGGAGATCGGCTTGCCGGTGACCCGACGGACGACCTCGCCGAGAATGTAGCCGAAGGTGTAGGCGTGGTAGCCGACCTTGGTGCCCGGCTCCCACCACAGCTCGGCGCCGGCGATGGCCGCGCACATCTTGTCCCAGTCGCAGAGGTCCTCCACCGTGGTGTCGAGCGGGATGCCGGGCACGCCGGCGGTGTGGTTGAGGACCTGGCGCAGGGTGACGGCCTGCTTGCCGTTGGCCGCGAACTCCGGCCACAGCTCGGCCACCGGGGTGTCGTAGCCGAACAGCCCGCGCTCGGCCAGCCGGTGGACGATGGTGCTGGTCGCGGCCTTGCCGATGGAGTAGTTGTAGAACACGGTGCCGGGGTCGACCGGCCGCCCGGTGGCCGGGTCGGCCACCCCGGAGACGACGTCCACCACCTGCTCGCCGTCCTGGTAGACGGCCACCTGGACGCCCCGCTCGGCGCCCGAGGCGACCAGCTCGTCGACGACTTTCTGGATCTGCTGCTGGAGCTCGCTCATGGGCGCCAGCGTAGCGCGCCTAGGTGTCAGGTTGGGTCCCGAGCACGGTGACCAGCCACTGGGCGACCGACTGGGCCGAGAGCTGGTTCTGGCCGACGGCCCGGTACATCGCCTCCAGGTCGGCGTAGTCGAGCATGGCCAGGGAGCCGTCCTCCATGGCCCGCTGGAGCGACCAGCCCTGGTCGGACAGGCACTGGTCGATGGCCTGCTGGCCGGCGTCGACAGCGTCGTCGCGGTGCTGGGAGGCCAGCCACTGGCGGATCTTGACGTGCGCCTGGGGGCTCTTGACGAAGCCGAGCCACTCCTTGGAGGGGCCCGGGTACTCGGCGCTGGAGGTGAGGATCTCGACCACGTCCCCGTCGGCCAGGACGCTGGCCAGCGGGACGAGCTGGCCGTTGACGCGGGCCCCGATGCAGTGGTGGCCCAGCTCGGTGCGCAGGGCATAGGCCATGTCGACCGGGGTGGCGCCGGCCGGGAGGGTGAGGGCGTCGCCCTTGGGGGTGAAGACCAGCACCTCGTGGTCGGACAGGTCCGAGCGCAGCGACTCCAGGAACTCGCCCGGGTCGGACACGGCCCGCTGCCAGTCCAGCAGCCGGTGCAGCCAGACCAGGTCGTCGGAGTTGCCGGTGGCGTCGCCCTGGCCGTTGGCCCGGCGGCTGCGGGCCGCCTCCCTGGCCTGGGCGACCACCCCGTACTCGGCGGTGCGGTGCATGGCCTCGGTGCGGATGTGGACCTCGACCGGCTCGTCGCCCGGGCCGATCACGCCGGTGTGGAGCGACTGGTAGCCGTTGAGCTTGGGGGCGGCGATGAAGTCCTTGAACCGGCCGGGCACCGGGTGCCAGCGCCCGTGGACGGCGCCGAGGGCGATATAGCAGTCGCTCGGCCCGCCGGCCACCACCACCAGGATGCGGTCGGGGTCGTGGATCTCGCGGCTGCCCCGCTCCAGCATCGTCTGGTAGATCGAGTAGTAGTGGCGCGGGTGCGGGGTCACGGTGGCCTTGGTCTTGGCCGAGCGGAGGTCGGCCGCGATCTGGCGGACCAGCATGGCCACGTGCTCGCGGCGGCCCGGGTCGCGCTGGTCGACCACCCGGACGATCTCGTCGTGCTCGGCCGGGTACAGGGTGGCGAAGGCCAGGTCCTCGAGGTCGCGCCGGATCACCTGGAGCCCCAGCCGGTTGGCCAGGGGGGCCAGCACCTCGAGGGTCGCCCTGGCCGTGCGCTGCTGCTTGTGGGCCGGCTGGAACCGCAGGGTGCGCATGTTGTGGAGCCGGTCGGCGAGCTTGATGATCAGCACTCGCAGGTCCAGGGCCATGGCCACGATCATCTTGCGGATGGTCTCGGCCTCGGCGGCGTGGCCGAACTCCATCTTGTCCAGCTTGGTCACCCCGTCGACCAGGTGGGTGATCTCGTCGCCGAAGTCCTCCCGGGTCTGCTCCAGGGTGTAGCCGGTGTCCTCCACGGTGTCGTGGAGCAGGGCCGCGACCAGGGTGGTGGTGTCCATGCCGAGCTCGGCCAGGATGGTCGCCACCGCCACCGGGTGGGTGATGAACGGCTCGCCGCTGGTCCGCTGCTGGCCCCGGTGCTCCCGCTCGGCCACCTCGTAGGCGGCGTGCAGCAGGCGCACGTCGGCCTTGGGGTACATCCGCTGATGGGCGTTGACCAGCGACTCCAGCGGGGTCTCGTCGACCTGGCCGTGGGCGAAGGGGTGCATGGAGCGGGCGGCGAGCGCGCGCACCCGTCGGCCGAGCGGCCGCTGCGGGGCGGCCGGCGGCCGCGTGTCGGGCACCTGGGTGGTGTCCGGTGCGACGCGGTCGACCTCGAAGCCCACTAGGCACCTCTCTATGCCAAGGTCGCCGGAGGCAGGCGTCTGCCGGCCCCGTGAACTCTATGGTAACGGGGCCCACCAAACCGTGAGTTCTTCGATCTTCCCGTTCCCCTCGTATCGCCCATGTGGAAGAATCTGGCTCGCACCGATGACACCTGGGGGGCATGTCGTGGACACCGAGGAGCAGCGCCGCAGGGCCTTCGTGGAACTGGAGATGGCCGCGGTCTGGCAGGGGCACGAACGGGGGGTGGCGACAAGGGACGAGGTCTACCAGCGGCTGGAGGAGCTGGAGCGGCTGCTGTGGCGGCGCGTGCTCGGCCAGCTACGGAAGGTCGCGCCCGGAGCCAGCGTCGATGTCGGCTTCGCCGTCGGGAAGGAGCCGGCGCAGGAGCTTGCCTGAGGGGCTGCGGGGCAGGGCGGGGACGAGGACCAGCTCGCGGGGGGATTTGGCCGCGACCAGCCGTTCCCGGGTGAAGGCGCGCAGCTCGGCCAGGGTCGGCGGGCTGGCCGGGTCGCGGGGGACCACGAAGGCGGTCACCCGCTGGCCCCACTCGGGGTCGGGCCGGCCGGCCACGGCGGCCTCGGCCACGCCCGGGTGGGTGGCCAGCACCGCCTCGACCTCGTCCGGGTGGACGTTCACCCCGCCGCTGATGACCAGGTCGTCGGCCCGGCCGAGCACGGTGAGCCGGCCGCCGGGCCCCAGCCGTCCCAGGTCACCGGTCACCAGCCAGCCGTCGCGGAGCGCGGTCGCCGTCCGCCCGGGGTCGCCCCGGTAGCGCCGGAACAGCATCGGCCCCCGGACCAGGACCTCGCCCTCGGGGTCGCCGTCGATCCGCACCTCGGCACCGTCGATGGGGTGGCCGTCGTGGACCATGCCGCCGAAGGTCTCGGTGAGCCCGTAGGTCCGGACCAGGCCGACGCCCCGGCCGACGGCGACGTCGGCCAGGTCGGCCGGGATGGGGCCGCCGCCGAGCAGGACCCGCCGGAACCGGGCCGCCTCGTCGCCGGCGGCCAGCAGCCGCCGTAGCATCGCCGGGACCAGCGAGACCAGGGTCGCCTCGCCGGCGGCCTGGCGGACGGCGGCGAGGTCGAAGCGCTCGTGGACCTCCAGGGGCAGGCCGCTGTGCCAGGCCCTGGCCACCACGGCCAGCCCGGCCACCCCGTGCACCGGCAGACAGCACAGCCAGCGGTCGCCCGGGCCGGCCTCAAGGGCGGCCGAGGTGGCCAGGGCCGACCAGCGGACCGCGTCGGCGCCCAGCTCGACCACCTTGGGGGTGTCGCTGGTGCCCGAGGTGGCGACCACCGCGGCCAGGCCGGCCTCGCCGGGCTCGCCCCCGGGGAGCC
>Ga0247825_10001599_pt1 | contig 14905 bp, 12 predicted proteins | sample 13C_Vanillin_Day_FD_194413 | JGI IMG/M metagenome (GOLD analysis project Ga0247825, IMG submission 194413) | Soil microbial communities from agricultural site in Penn Yan, New York, United States - 13C_Vanillin_Day48 | ecosystem: Environmental > Terrestrial > Soil > Agricultural land | place... | reverse complement strand
ATGATCGCCGGCGGCTCGATCGAGATCCTCAAAAACCGCATCGCGGAGTCCGTTTTCGAGCGGACGTTCTCGCAAAGGCCGCCGAAAGTGGAAAAAAGCGTGAACGGTGAATAGTGAATCGACTGAACGGCGTGACTTCTGCTCACCACTCAACCACTCGCTGCTCACGCATCTGACATGAGTCACACCGCCCCCTCTCCCCTCGCGCAGGCGTTGTTCGCGCCGAAAAGCGTGGCATTGATCGGCGCGTCCGGCGACTCGACCAAGAACACCTCGCGTCCGCAGCGTTTCCTGAGCAAGCACGGCTACACCGGGCGCGTGCTGCCGATCAACCGCGGGCGCGCCGAGCTGTTCGGCCTCAAGGCCTATCCCGACCTGAACGCGGTGCCCGAGCCGGTGGATCACGCCTTCATCATGGTGCCGGCCCCGGCGGTGCCCGAGGCCATCGAGCAATGCTGCGAAAAGCGCGTGCCGGTCGTGACCATATTCAGCGACGGCTTCGCCGAGACCGGGGAAGTTGGGCGGGCGCAGCAGCAGGCGCTGCTCAAGCGCGCCCGCGCCGCGGGCGTGCGGCTGCTCGGCCCCAACTGCATCGGCCTGCTCGACCTGCACTCGCATTTCGTGCTCTCGGTCAACGCCGTGCTCGAGCACGCGGAGATCCGCCCAGGGGCGGTGGCGATCGTCTCGCAGAGCGGCAGCATGATGGGCGGTCTCATGTCGCGCGGGCTCGGCCGCGGCGCCGGCTTTTCGAAGATGGTGTCGGTGGGCAACGAGTCGGACCTGGCGGTGGGCGAGATCACCGACCTCCTGGTGGACGATCCGGATACCGGCGTGATCCTGCTGTTCATGGAGACCATACGCGACGCGGACCGCCTCGCCCACGCGGCGCGCCGCGCGCACGCCGCCGGCAAGCCGGTCATCGTCTACAAGCTGGGGCGCTCGGACGTCGGCGTCGAGCTCGCGTCCTCGCACACCGGCGCGATGACGGGATCGGACGACATGGCCGAGGCCTTCTATCGCGCCAACGGCATCCTGCGCGTGGATATCCTCGAGACGCTGTTCGAGCTGCCCGCGCTGATCGCGGGCAAGCGGCCGGCCGCGCGCCACCGCGTGGCCGCCATGACGACCACCGGGGGCGGAGCGGCCACGGTCGTGGACCGTCTCGGCACGCTCGGCGTCGAGGTCGTGCCGCCGACCGAGGAGGTGGTCGCCAATCTCGCGCGCCGGAAAATCGGCATCACCCGCGCGCGGCTCACCGATCTCACGCTCGCGGGCGCAAAGAAGGAAATCTACAGCGCCGTCCTGGGAGAGTTGCTGGGCTCCGACCATTGCGACCTCGTGCTCGCGGTCGTGGGCAGCTCGGCGCAATACCAGCCGCACATCGCGATCGATCCGATACTGGAGGCACGGCGCACCGAGAAGCCGCTCGCGGTGTTCTGCGCGCCGCAGGCCGACGCGTCGCTTGCGCTCATGAACGAGCACGGCATCGCCGGCTTCCGCACACCGGAAGCGTGCGCCGATGCCATCCGCGCCTGGCGAGACTGGCGCGCCCCGGCGCCGATTCCCGCCCGCGACGGACCGCGCGTCGCGGCTGCGCAGGCGCTCCTCGCGGGCAAGCTGCGGCTGAACGAGCTCGAGGCCTGCCGCGTGTTCGAGGCGCTCGGGGTTCCAGCGGCGGCATCCGAGGTGATCAAGGCGCCGCATGATCCGGTCAGGCTCGCCTTTCCGGTCGTCGCCAAGATCCTGTCGCCCGACATCGCGCACAAGACCGATGCAGGCGGCGTGGTCGTCAACATTCCGGACGCCGAGGCGCTCCAGCGCGCAGCAGCGGCCATCTTGCAAGGCGTGCGCGCCAGGCACCCGCAGGCTCGCCTGGGCGGCGTGCTCGTGCAGCGCATGGAGAAGGGCCTCGCCGAGGTGATCCTCGGCTTCCGCCGCGACCCGCAGGTGGGGCCGGTGGTGGTCCTGGGCGTGGGCGGCGTGCTCGCCGAAATCTACCGCGATTACGCCGTGCGCCTCGCGCCGGTGTCCGCTGACGAGGCGGCGCGCATGATCGGGGAGGTCAAGGGTCTTGCGCTGGTTCGCGGCTATCGCGGCCTGCCGCCCGGCGACACCGCGGCGCTGGCCGAAGCCGTGCGCGCGTTCTCGCAGCTCGCTTGCGTCGAGCCGGAAGTTGCCGAGGCGGAAATCAATCCCCTCATCGTCAAGCCCGCGGGCGAAGGGATCGTCGCGGTGGACGGGCTGATTGTCCTCGCTGAAAATGAGAGGCGTGATTCGTGAATCCTGATCGAGTCGCCCGGCCCGGGGTGCAGCCAAGATCCGGCTCGGATCACGCGTCACGAATCACTCCCCGAAGGAGACCGTAATGCTGCTGGAGAAAATTGCCGACTACGCCGTGAAGGAGCAGACCTCTCGGCTGCCCAAGGAAGCGATCCACCACGCCAAGCGCGCGGTGATCGACTGGTACGCCTCGCTGCTGCCGGGCAGCCGCGTCGCGCCGGCAATCCAGCTCGAGCAGGCGCTCGCCGACGAGATGGGTCACGGGCGCGCGCGGCTCGCCTCGGGCCGGCGCGCGACGTTGCGCGCCGCGGCGCTGATCAACGGCTCGGCCGCGCATGCCGTGGAGTTCGACGACATCTGGCGCAACGCGGTCTACCATCCGGGCGCGCCGGTGATCGCCGCGGCGCTCGCCACGGCGCAGGCACAGGGCGCGAGCGGCGAGCAGTTCCTGCGCGGGGTCATCGTCGGCTACGAGGTCTCGACCCGCATCGGCGAGGCGGTGATGCCCTCGCACTACAAGTACTGGCACACCACCGGCACCGTCGGGTGTTTCGGCGCGGCCGCCGCCGCGGCCACGCTGCTCGGCTGCAACCGCGAGCAATTCATGAACGCGATCGGCACCGTCGGCACGTTCGCGGCCGGGCTGCAGCAGGCGTTCCGCTCGGAGGCGAACAGCAAGCCGCTGCACGCGGGCCGCGCCGCGGAAGCGGGCGTGCTCGCCGCGGCCGCGGCCGCGAAGGGCGTGACCGGCGTGCACGACATGCTCGAAGGCGAGGTCGGCTTCGGCGCGGCGATGAGCGTCAAGCCGGACTGGGACAAGGCGACGGAGGGTCTCGGCGCCCGCTACAACATCACGCAGGTCACGTTCAAGAACCATGGCTGCTGCGGACACACCTTCCCGTCGCTCGACGCGGTGATCGAGCTCAGGAACCGGCACCGGCTCGCGCCCAAAGACATCGCGAAGGTGCGCATCGCAACCTACCAAGGCGGGCTCGACGTGGTCGACAACTTCAAGCCCGAGGGCGACTACCAGGCAAAATTCAGCCTGCCGTACGTGGTGGCGCACGCGCTGATCCACGGCAGCGTGCGACTCAATGCCTTCGGGCCGGAGCGCCTGAACGACCCGCAGCTGCGCGGGCTCATGGCGAAGATCGAGCTCAAAGCCGATCCCGGGCTGTCGCGCAACTTTCCGCGCCAGCGCGCCGCGCGCGTGGAGATCGAGACGACGGACGGGCGCACGCTCAGCCATTTCCAGGAGACGCGCAAGGGCGATCCCGAGCTGCCGCTCACGGATGCCGAGCTGAACGACAAGTTCCTCGAGCTGGTCGCGCCGGTCATTGGAAAGGATGCCGCCCGCGCGCTGCTCGACCGGCTGTGGACGCTGGAAAAGGCACCGAACGTCGATTTCGAAGCGAGCGAGCGGCCCGCCGCCGTTGCTTCGTGACCGGCGGCTTCCGCTGACCACTCATCCCTCACGACTGACCACTCACGCATTCGAGCAAACATGGCCGATCCCAAGCTCCCGCTCTCCCGCTACACCGTCCTGGACCTGACCCGCGCCCGCTCCGGGCCAACCGCGGCGCGCCAGCTTGCCGACTGGGGCGCGAACGTGATCAAGATCGAGGACCCGAACGAGAAGGACGGCGGCAGCGGGCCGTGGGACCGCCGCCACGGTTTCGATTTCCAGAACCTGCAGCGCAACCGGCGCAGCCTCGCGCTCAACCTGAAGACGCCGGAAGGACTTGCGATCTTCAAGCGCATGGCGGAAAAGGCCGACGTCATCATCGAGAACTACCGCCCGCGCGTAAAGCATCGCCTCGGCATCGATTACGAGACGCTCCGTAAGGCCAACAAGCGGCTGGTGTACGCCAGCATTTCGGGCTTCGGGCAGGAGGGGCCCTACCAGGACCGGCCGGGCCTCGACCAGGTCGTGCAGGGTATGGGGGGCCTGATGTCCATCACCGGGCTGCCCGGACAGGGGCCGGTGCGCGCGGGCATTGCGGTCTCGGACAGCACGTCGGGCCTGTATTGCGCCTTCGGCATCGTGCTGGCGCTGCTCGAGCGCGAGCATTCCGGAGAAGGGCAGTGGGTGCACACCTCGCTGCTGCAGGCACTCATCTCGCTGCTCGATTTTCAGGCCGCGCGCTGGCTGATCGCGAAGGAAGTGCCGCCGCAGGCCGGCAACGACCACCCGACCGCCATGCCCACCGGCGTCTACAAGACCGCGGACGGCTACATCAACATCGCTGGATCGGGGAAGCTGTTCGAGCGTCTCTGCCAGGCGCTCGGCATGCCGGACATCGCCACGCATCCCGACTATGCAGGGCACATCCAGCGCGGCAAGAACCGCGTCGCACTCAACGCCGAGATCAACAAGCGTACCGTCCAGCGCACCTCGGCCGAGTGGATCGAGCTGCTCAACAAGGCGGGCGTTCCCTGCGGGCCGATTTACACCATCGACCAGATGTTCGCCGACCCCCAGGTCCAGACCCTCGAAATGGGCAAGCCCATCGTGCATCCCAAGCTCGGCAAGCAGCATGTGGTCGGCCAGGGCGTGAATCTTTCGCGCACGCCCGCGCAGTACCGCCGCTACGCGCCCGACCCAGGCGAACACACGCGCGAGATTCTCGCGGAGTTCGGCTACGACGCGGCCGCGATCGAGGACTTGAAGCAGCGCGGCGTGGTCAAGGCGTAGCTAAGGGCAATAGACAGGATTAACACGATTTACAAGATTTCACACGATCAGATCGAGATATTCTTCGAGGGCCATTTGAAGCGCCCTCGTTTCAGGTCCCTCGCTTGAATCCTGTTAATCGTGATAATCGTGTAAATCCTGCCTATTTGTTCTGCGTGAGCCAGGCAAGGACCTCGGCGGCATTGCGGTCGGGTGGAAACACCGGGTAGAACACCTTTTCGATCACGGGTTCACCGCGCCTGGCAGGCGCGATTCGAGGGGCGCGGACGATGAGCGTGATCCGCTTGATGAGCGTCATGCCGTCGATCTCGAAGGTGGGCAGTCGCAAGGCACGCGCGAACGCCCCTTTCTCATCGCTTAACAACTCGAACGGCAGGTGCAAGCGCGCGGCCGCCTCGCGCTGGTAGGCGGTGTCCTGCGTGCTCAAGCCATAGACCTGCGAGGCGCCGGCCCGCTTCAGCTCTTCGTAGTGATCGCGGAAGGCGCAGGACTGCGGCGTGCAGCCGCGCGCGCCGGGGATCGCATTCCAGCCGCTGGGGACGTCCTGATCGGGCCGGCCGGTGCGGGGATAGATGTAGATGACCGTCGTGCCCTGCAGCGTGGAGACGTCGACCGCCTGGCCGCCGGTGGCCTGCAACCGGAGCTGCGGCAGTTTCATCCCCGGCAGATGCGCGCACGCCCCGTCATCCTTCGGGACAGGCAGGTCGCTCGGGAGCTGGTAAAGGTTGTCGCTGCGCATTGTCCCAAGGCGGGATGTCTGACAACTGATACCTGATGGAAGGCCGGCCTGATCGCCGTCCGTCGTCGGTTATCACTTCACGAGCAGATTCACCAGAATCTGCTCGTAGATTCGGCTGAGCGGCTCGATGTCGGCCACCGCGATGCATTCGTTGACCTTGTGGATGCTGGCATTGGGGGGGCCGAACTCGATCACCTGCGGGCAGATGTCGGCGATGAAGCGGCCGTCCGAGGTGCCGCCGGTGGTGGAAAGCTTGGTCTCGAGGCCGGTGACGGTCTGGATCGCCCGGCCGACGGCTTCGACCAGGTCGCCCGGCTTCGTGAGGAACGGCCGGCCGTCGTAGCGCCATTCGAGATCGTACTGGAGTCCGTGCTTGTCCAGGATGCCGACGACGCGCGTCTGCAGCGACTCCAGCGTGCTCGCGGTGGAGAACCGGAAGTTGAATTTCACGTGGGCCTCGCCGGGAATCACGTTGTTGGCGCCGGTGCCGGCGTTCATGTTCGAGACCTGCCACGTCGTCGGGGGAAAGAACTCGTTGCCCCGGTCCCACTCGGCCGCTGCGAGCTCCGCCAGCGCGCCGGCGAATTCGTGGATGGGGTTCTTCGCCAGGTGGGGATACGCGACGTGTCCCTGCACGCCCTTGATCACCAGGTTGCCCGAGAGCGAGCCGCGGCGGCCGTTCTTGATCATGTCGCCGAGCCGGCTCACGCAGGTGGGCTCGCCGACGACGCAGTAGTCGGGGCGCTCGCCCCGGTCGCGCAGCGCCTCCACCACCTTGACCGTTCCGTCGAGCGCGGGCCCCTCCTCGTCCGAGGTGAAGAGTACGGCGATGGAGCCCGCGTGGCCCGGGTGCGCGGCGACGAAGCGCTCGATCGCCGTGACGAACGCCGCGAGCGAGGTCTTCATGTCGGCCGCGCCGCGCCCGTAGAGCACGCCGTCGCGGATGACGGGCGCGAAGGGGTCGCTCGCCCAGTGCTCGAGTGGCCCCGTGGGCACGACGTCCGTGTGCCCCGCGAAGCAGAGCAGCGGCGCGCTCGTGCCGCGCCGCGCCCACCAGTTGTCCACGCCATTCGCGGCAAAGCGCTCGCCGCGGAATCCCAGCGGCTCGAGCCGCGAAGCCATGAGATCGAGACAGCCGGCATCCTCCGGCGTAACGGAGCGCCGCGCAATCAGCTGGCGCGCGAGAGCGAGAGTGGGCGTGTCCATATGCCGGGAAATGCGTGATCGGTGACTCGTGACCGGAGACCGGGATGTTAGCAGAGCGGGTAAAATGCCCGCAAAATCGCCTGGCGTGCTCGCGCTCTCTCCCGTGCTGCTGATTTCCCACCAACTCCACGCGCGCCACGGCGCGCGCGTGACGGCGCTCGCCGCGCGGAACGGCGCCTCCGGCGTGATCGTGCTGCCCGCCGATCCCGCGGCGCGGCTGGATGATGCGGCTTGCCGGCGGGTCGAGACCGCTTTTTTTTCCCCCGATGTCTTTCCCGACTATTCGCGGCAGTTCTTCGCGGCCCTGAGGAAGGCGCCCGCGCTCAGGTGGCTGCACGTGTTCAATGTCGGCGTCGACCATCCCATCTACCGCGAAATGCTCGCGCGCGGGGTGCGTCTCACCACCTCCGCCGGCTCCACCGCCGAGCCGATCGCGCAGACGGCGATCATGGGACTGCTCGCGCTCGCGCGCGGCTTGCCGCGCTGGCTCGCAGCGCAGCGGGCCCACCGGTGGGACCCCGAGCGCAAGGCGGCGCCGCGAGACCTGCGCGGCCAGACGGCCGTCATCGTCGGCCTCGGCCAGATCGGTAGCGAGATCGCGCGGCTCGCGCGCGTGCTCGGGCTCAGGGTGATCGGGGTGCGTCGTGGCGCCCGGGGACCCGACGACCGGGTGGACGAGTTGCATGCGCCGGCCGCCCTGCCCGAACTGCTCGGGCGCTGCGACTGGCTGGTCATCGCCTGCCCGCTGACCGACCAGACACGCGGGTTGATCGATGCGGCGATGCTCGCGCGGCTGCCGCAGGGCGCGCGCATCATCAACATCGCGCGCGGCGAGATCGTGGTGGAGGCGGCGCTGATCGACGCATTGCGCAGCGGACACGTCGCGGGCGCCTACCTCGATGTGTTCGAAACCGAGCCGCTGCCGCCCGACTCGCCCCTATGGGACCTCCCGAACGTGCTGGTCACGCCGCACAACTCGTCAGTATCCAGCGGAAACGAGCAGCGCATACTCGACATCTTTCTCGACAACCTCGCCCGCTGGCAGCGCGGCGCGGCGCTGGTTAATGAAGTGGACAGGCAACAGGCAGCATCCACGCGATAGCGCTGGTAGGTCGAAACCCAATCTTGTTTGTGTTGATCGTGCGAATCGTGTAAATCCTGTTCATTCGCCTGTGAACCGGTTTCTTACCTGGAGGCCCTGCATGAGATTCACCGCCCTTTCGATGATGGTTACGGCAGCGCTGGCGGCCACGCTGCCGGCCGCGGCCCAGAGCTACCCGACACGGCCGGTGCGGGTCGTGGTGCCCTATGCCGCCGGCGGCAATACCGACTTCACCGCGCGCGCGATCGGCGCCAAGCTCGCCGAGGTGTTCGGCCAGCAGGTCATCGTGGACAACCGGCCCGGCGGCGCCACCAACATCGGCACCGAGATCGTGGCCAAGGCGCCGGCGGACGGCTACCTGCTCCTCATGGGCGGCGCCTCCAACGCCATCAACATGAGCCTTTTCGCCAAGCCGCCCTATAACACGCTGCGCGATTTCGCGCCGGTGATCCTCTGCGTGAAGGGCGCCAACGTGCTGACGCTGCATCCTTCCGTGCCGGCGAAGACCCTGAAGGACCTGATCGCGCTGGCGCGCGCCCAGCCGGGCAAGTTGAACTTCGCCTCCTCGGGGATCGGCAGCTCGAACCAGATGGCGGGCGAGCTCTTCAAGGTCATGGCGAAGATCAATATCGTGCATGTCCCGTACAAGGGCAACGCGCCCGCGTTGACCGACACGCTCGCCGGTCACGTGGAAATGATGTTCAGCGGCGTGCCCGCCGTCGCCCCGCATATCCAGACCGGCCGGCTGCGCGCGGTGGGGATCGGCAGCCTGAAGCGCTTTACCGCCCTGCCGCAGGTGCCGACGTTCGACGAGTCGGGGCTCAAGGGCTACGAAGCGACCACGTGGTTCGGATTGATGGCGCCGGCGAAGACGCCGCGCGAGATCATTGCGCGCTGGAACACCGAAGTGGACAAGATCCTCGCCAGCGCCGACATCCAGTCGCGCTTCATCCGCGACGGGCTGGAGCCGATCGGCGGCACGCCGGAATCCTTCGGCAAATTCATCCGCGAGGAAATCGACAAGTACGCCCAGGTGATGAAGGAGGCCAATGTTGCGCGGCAATAGCGCGCAGGCTTTGGGTGCCCGGGTTGCTGTGATTACAATGACGTTCCGCCACTGCTCATAAAACCCACGAGGAGGAAGCATGTCCGTCCATCACTGGCTGTTTGGAATTGCGCTCGCGGCCGGGAGCGCCGCGTGCGCCGCGCAGGGCGCCTGGAGCCCGCAACGAAACATCGAGATCGTCGTCGGCTCGGCCCCCGGCGGCAGCAACGACAAGACCGCCCGGCAGGTTGAGAAAATTCTGGTCGAGCAGAAGCTGGTGCCGACCTCGATCACCGTGGTCAACAAGTCGGGCGCAGGCGGCACGCTCGCGCTCAACTACCTCAACCAGCACGCGGGCGACGGTCACTACGTCATCGTGTTCACGCCTTCGATGCTGACCAATCACATCACCGGCCAGAGCAAGGCGTATTACAAGGACTTCACGCCGATCGCCTCGCTGTTCAGCGACTACATCGTTTTCCCGGTCAACGCCAGCGGATCGATCAAGGACGGCAATGACCTGGTCGCGCGGCTGAAGAAGGATCCCCAGTCCATTTCGGTCGGCTTCGCAACCGCGCTGGGCAGCCACAACCACATTGCCATCGGGCTGCTCATGAAGGCCATCGGCGGGAACCCGAAGAACCTCAAGGCCGTCGCCTACAAGGGCTCGGCCGAGGCTGTCACCAATCTCCTGGGCGGCCACATCGATCTCGTCACGACCGCCGCCGGCAACGTCGCCGGGCACGTTCAGGCCGGCCGGCTGCGGGTGCTCGCCGCCGCAGCCCCCAAGCGCTTCCCGGGCGTGCTGGCCAACGTCCCGACGTGGAAGGAGCTGGGGTACGACTTCGTGTTCGGTGGCTGGCGCGCCATCGTCGGGCCCAAGGGCATGACGCCGGCGCAGGTCGCCTTCTGGGAAGGCGTGCTCGAGAAGTCGACCAGGGTCCCGGAGTGGAAAGACGGCATCCTCAAGAACTACTGGTCGGACGACTTCGTCAAGAGCGCCCAGTTCAGCAAGGATATCGAGAAGGACTACAACGACATGAAGTCGGTGCTGGTGGACCTGGGGCTCGCGAAGTAATGGTGCGCGACGTGATCTCGCGCGACATGATGCATCGTGACGTCATCCGCCGTGGCGTAACCCGGCGTATCTGAGCTGCGCCCCATCATGTCGCGCTCGACCATGTCGAACCGGATTGCGTCACGCTCGATCTTGTCACTGCGATAGGCAAACAAATGACGGAAGTCGTATTGCTCGAGAGGCCTGCGGAAGGCGTGGTGCTGCTGCGCATCAACCGGCCCGAGGCGCGCAACGCGCTCAATTTCGAGGTGCGCAAGCTCCTCGCCAGGCATCTGCTCGAGCTCGGCGAGGACTCCACGACGCGCGCGGTCGTAATCGCCGGCAACGAGAAGGCCTTCGCCGCGGGCGCGGACATCAAGGAAATGGCGGACCTCGGCACGATCGAGGCGCTGCAGCGCGGGGTGCACAAGTTGTGGCGCGCGATCGCCGGGTGTCCCAAGCCGGTGATCGCCGCGGTCAGCGGCTACGCGCTCGGCGGCGGCTGCGAGCTTGCCATGACCTGCGACATCATCGTCGCCGGCGAGTCGGCGAGCTTCGGCCAGCCCGAGGTGAAGATCGGCATCATTCCCGGGGGCGGCGGCACGCAGCGCCTCGCCCGCGCCGTGGGCAAGTACAAGGCCATGAAGTACGTGCTGACCGGCGAGCTCATCTCCGCGCGGGAGGCCTTCGAGATGGGGCTCGCGAGCGAGGTCGTGCCCGACCCCGAAGTCGAGGGCCGCGCCATCGACCTCGCGCGCCAGATCGCGGGGCTGCCGCCGCTCGCCATTCAGCTTGCCAAGGAGGCGGTGCTGGCCGGCATGGACGCCCCCATGACGAGCGCGCTCGCGCTCGAGGCCAAGTCCCTGCAGATCTTGTTTTCCTCGAATGACCAGAAGGAAGGCATGCGCGCCTTCATCGAGAAGCGCCACCCCAAATTTACCGGCCGCTGATCGAAGTCGCTCTCCACGAATGCTCCTCGTCATTCCCGCGGAGGCGGGTTTCACCCTCCCCTTCGCCGGGGGCCTGCAAAGCATCCTCGATTGAACTCCACGGTCCCGCATGCGGAGCACGCCGGCCGCGGCAAGGCCGTGGCCGCGCTGCTTGCCGGCGCGGTGGCGATCGCCGTTTCTCCCCTGTTCGTGAAAGTGAGCGAGGCCGGCCCGGTCGCCACGGGCTTCTGGCGGGTCGCGCTCGCACTGCCGGTGCTGTGGGCCTGGTCGCTGATGGGCCCGCGCGGCGCGCATGCCGGCGGCTTGGCGGCGGACCGGCGCATGATGGTGACGGCAGGGGTGCTCTTCGCCGGCGATCTCGCCGTGTGGCACTGGTCCATCCTGCTCACCTCGGTCGCGAACGCCACGCTGCTCGCGAACCTGGCGCCGATCTTCGTGACGTTGACCGTTTGGCTCTTCTACCGGAAGCGCCCGGGCGGCGCGTTTCTCGCCGGCATGGCGGTGGCCCTCGCGGGCGTGGGCGCGCTGCTGGGGGGCGATTTCCGCCTCTCCGGCAGCGAGCTCGCCGGCGACTGCCTCGGCGTGCTGACCGCGATGTTCTATGCCGGCTACCAGCTCGCGGTAAAGCAGGTGCGCGCCCGGGCTTCGACCGCGAGCGTCATGGCCTGGAGCGGGCTGGTGACCGCGGCTCTGCTGCTGCCGATCGCAGTGCTCTCCGGCGAGCAGATCCTGCCGGACTCGGTCGCCGGCTGGCTGAAGCTGCTGGGCCTGGCGCTCATCTCACAGGCGGCGGGTCAGAGCCTCATCGCTTACGCAATGGCCCATCTCCCCGCCACCTTCTCTTCCGTCGGGCTGCTGCTGCAGCCGGTCATGGCCGCCCTCTTTGCGTGGGTGCTGCTGGGAGAGACCCTGGGCGGGATCGAAATCGCGGGTGGACTGGCGGTGCTCGTCGGGATTTACATCGCCCACGGCGCCGAAGCCTCGAGGCGGGAAGGCGCGACGTGATGCTGCATGACGTCATAATTCGTGACATGATCCGGCATGACGCGGTGATGCGAACTACAACTCCGCCACGAGTTTCCATGTCACGCTGAATCGTGTCACGACTGACCCTGTCACGCATTCTCATGTCGCTTGCGGAGCATTGAAATGCCCTATGCCACTGCCAACGGCGTCAAGCTCTACTACGAGGAAGCGGGCCGGGGTACGCCCATCGTATTCGTGCACGAGTTCTCCGGAGATCACCGGAGCTGGGAAGGCCAGATTCGCCACTTCAGCCGCCGCCACCGCTGCGTCGCCTTCAACGCGCGTGGCTATCCGCCGTCGGAGGTGCCGGCATCCGTGTCGAGCTACTCGTGGCGCACCGCGGTGGAGGACGTTGCTGTTGTCATGCGACACCTCAGCATCGGCAAGGCGCATATCATCGGCTGCTCGATGGGCGCCTACGCCACGCTGCAATTCGGGCTGTGCCACCCGCGCCGCGCGCTGTCGCTGACGGCGGTGAGCGCCGGGGCCGGCTCCGACCCGAGCCAGCACGCGCAGTTCATCAAGGCGAGCGAAGCCACGGCACGCAGCCTGCTCGCGGAAGGGCTCGCCCCGGCAATGGCCAAGTATCGCAATGCGCCCAACCGCATCCAGCTCGAGCGCAAGGACGCGCGAGCCTTCAAGGAGTTTTTCGAGCGCTTTGCCGAGCATTCGCCCCTCGGCCATGCCAACACGCTGCGCGGCGTTCAGATGCGGCGCCCCACGATCTACAGCCTCCGTGGCAAGCTCGCGCGCCTCAAGGTGCCGCTGCACGTCGTCGTCGGCGACGAGGATGAGAGCTCGCTCGGGCCGGGGCTTTTCCTCAAGCGCGCCTGCCCCGCCGCCCGGCTCACCATCGTGCCGGGCACCGGCCATGTCGTGAACGTCGAGGAGCCCGCGCTCTTCAACCGCCTCACCGAGGACTTTCTCGCGCTGGTCGAATCGGGGCGGTGGCAACCGCGGGATCCGCGCTCTTACAATCCGTCCACGATGGCTCGAAAGTAGTGACAGGATGCGGCGTGACGTGATGGTGCGTGACGCGATACTGCGTGACATGAAGATGCGACCGCGCCTGCTGGTTCGGCGGTATCCCGTCACGCCGTACCATGTCACGATGGATCATGTCACGCCTGATCACGTCACGAAATAGGGAGAAGAGAACATGCCATTTGCCAACTCGAAAGGCGTCCAGCTGTACTACGAGGAGGCCGGAAAAGGCTTTCCCATTGTGTTCGTACACGAGTTCGCGGGCGACCTGAGAAGCTGGGAGCCTCAGCTCCGATATTTCAGCCGCCGCTATCGCTGCATCGCGTTCAACGCCCGGGGCTATTTCCCCTCGGACGTCCCGGAATCGGTCTCGCAATACTCGCAGGCGATCGCCGCGGACGACATCGCCAACGTGATGCGCGATCTCGGCCTGCGCAAGGCGCACATCATCGGCTGCTCGATGGGCGGCTATGCGGCGCTGCATTTCGGACTGCGCTACGCGCGCCTCGCCCGCTCGCTCACGGTCATCGGCGCGGGCTACGGCTCCGACCCGGACAAGCGCGCGCAATTCCTGCGCGACACGGAAGTGATGGCGCGCCGCTTCGAAGAGCTCGGCACGCCGGAGGCGATCAAGACCTACCAGATCGGGCCGGCGCGGGTGCAGATGCAGAACAAGGACCCGCGCGCCTTCCGGGAGTTCTGCGAGCAGTTCGCGGAGCACTCGGCGGTCGGCTCGGCCAACACGCTGCGCGGCGTGCAGGCGCGGCGTCCGACGATCTACAGCCTCGAGCGCGGACTGGCGCGCATGAAAGTGCCGACGCACGTCATCTCCGGCGACGAGGACAACCAGTGCCTCGAGCCGGGCATCTTCATCAAGCGCGTGTGCGCCGCGGCGCGCCTGACCGTCGTGGCGGCAACCGGGCACGCGGTGAACACCGAGGAGCCCGATCTCTTCAACCGCATCACCGACGAGTTTCTGGCGCTGGTGGACTCGGGCCAATGGCGGCCGCGCGACCCGCGGTCGTTCAACAAGTCCACGATGGCAAAGAAGGGCTGAACCGCGGAGCGAAGCGAGACCTCAATCGAACCACCGAGACGCCGGGAGAATCGAACAAAAAGCTTGAACCGCAGAGACGCAGAGAGATTCACAACGGGATCAGATAGAACCGCCAAGCGCGCCAAGAGAAGCAAGAGCGTGATGCCGTCCCGATAATATCCAGCACTTTCGCCAATTATTGGAAGTTAGGCCTCACGATATGCACCGTGCTATTGCACTTCTCCAAGTCCTACTACTGGTGGTGGTGTTTGGTGCGATTGGCGGAGCATTCAGCTCTTTCGGGAAGAACACTCCTCCTACATTCTCCCCTTGGGGAGCCGGTGGAGGCGTAGCGTTGGTTTTGGTCGCCCTTGCTATAGCTTGGCCCTTTTTGCGAAATGGAAGGTTCGTCACAAGCACGTCAGGGTCTGCTCGATGGCTGCTCGAATGTATTGTTGTGCTCTTCTTGGCTACGGGTACTTCTCTTGCCATTTTCATGTATACCCGTCTGCCTTGGATGCTTCACGTGGTACAGGTCTTGGTGGTGGTCGGAGCTTTGGTGGTGGCGGGTGGTGTAGTCGTTTCGTTCATTGGAAATGGGAACCGTGATGCCTAACCACCGCGTCCAGAGCGACGCTCTCGCGCGCCTGACGCGGACACGTTAAGCTGCAAGGACAGACATGGCTCACTTTCCACCTCTGCTTCGCAAGCTTCCGAAGTTCGATGGGCCTTTCGATGCCTTCAAGCTGGCGGCGCGGGACTGCGATGTGCTCTTCGCCTCGTAC
>Ga0247825_10001598_pt1 | contig 14906 bp, 13 predicted proteins | sample 13C_Vanillin_Day_FD_194413 | JGI IMG/M metagenome (GOLD analysis project Ga0247825, IMG submission 194413) | Soil microbial communities from agricultural site in Penn Yan, New York, United States - 13C_Vanillin_Day48 | ecosystem: Environmental > Terrestrial > Soil > Agricultural land | place... | reverse complement strand
CATCGTCGGCTTCGCCCTCGTAGGTCGTGGCGTTGACGCGGCCGTCGGTGACGTCGCCGCGGTTGAGGGCACGCTGGGCGCGGTTCTGCCAGCGGGGATACTTCGCCGCTCCGCGGGCTTCTTCGTTTGTCGGGGCGACGTGGCAGAAGGTCTGGGCGCCAAGCTCCCAGGTATCGACCGGCCTGCCGTACGCCTGCCGATGGGCGAGTAGCTGGAGAGTCATTTCGCGCACTGCGGCGGTGCCCGCAAAGCCGCTGACCAGCGACATCAGGTCGTGCTCGGCGGCGAGGCGCAGGGATTCTGGGCTGGTGCCGGCGAGGAGCATCGGCGGGTGGGGCTTCTGGAGGGGCTTCGGCCACACGACGGTAGGGTTGGTGATGTCGACGTACTCGCCGTGATAGGTAAACGAGGTGTCCTGCGACCATGCAAGACGCATTACGTCGAGGGCTTCGGCGAAGCGTTCGCGCGAGTCGTCGTTGGTCACACCGTAGCGTGCGAACTCGTGGGGCTGGTAGCCGCGCCCGACGCCGCAGAAGAAGCGTCCGCCGGTGAGGTTGTCGATGACGGCGATCTCCTCCGCGACGCGCAAAGGTTGCCAGACGGGCAGGACGAGGACTGCCGTGCCGATGCGGATGCGCTTCGTGCGCTCCGCGATTGCCAGCGCCTGCAGAAGGGGTGCCGGGGACATGCCGTAGTTGGAGAAATGGTGCTCGGCGATGAAGACGAAGTCGAAGCCCAGCTCCTCGGCGAGCTGTATCTGCTCGATGCTCTCCTCGAAGAGGCGCTTCCAGTCGCCGGTCGTCGGGTTAGGCCATTCGTAGAAAAGTCCCAGCTTCAAGACCCCTCCCCCTGCCCCCTCCCCGCTTGCGGAGAGGGGAAAACTTCAATGAAGGGGGCAGATGCCAACGAGCGACTTCTTCCAACCGTCGACGTGCTCGATGTTCGTCTGCACACCACCTTCTTGCGACGCCTCAGCGTCACGGACGTCGCTGGCGACGATGGCGGCGCCGGTGTAGATGACGATGGCGGCGAGCAGGGGCAGGCACATCGCGGCGACGAAGGCGATGAAGCCCGGGGTGACTTTGAAGGGCTCTGGCTGCTCTTCTTGGAGGTCCAGCATGCCGATAGTGTAGCGCTTAACGGAGGGGCCAAGGACAAGTGCGACCTTCCAAGACGGTACTTCTATTCTGTATCACAGGTTGATACGTGTATCGTACCGTGATACGATGCGATCTGCATGGCGATCAAGAGCTTTCGTGATGACCGGCTACCGCAGGTCTTCGGGCGCCGATTGCCTAAGGGCTTTCCGGCGGACCTTGCTCAGGTCGTACGTCGCAAATTGCTCATGCTCGATGCCGCCGCGAATCTCAACGATCTCAGAGTTCCGCCGGCGAACCGCCTCGAAGCATTGAAGGGAGCCCGCGATGGCCAGCACTCCATCCGGGTCAACGACCAATTCAGACTGTGCTTCCGTTGGACGGACGAAGGGCCCGCAGACGTCGAGTTTACCGACTATCACTAGAGTGAGGGGGAGGGACATCACATGACAGAGAAGCTCGCACCTATCCACCCGGGAGAGATCCTCCGGGAGGAGTTTCTCACGCCGATGGAATTGTCCGCCGGCATGGTTGCGCGCGCCTTGGGCGTGCCGCGTACGCGCATCGAGCGGCTGGTTAAGGAGAGCGTGGATCTCACGCCAGACACCGCCCTGCGTCTGGCGAAGTTCTTTGGTACGAGTGCCGAGTTCTGGCTCAACCTCCAAACCCGCTATGCCCTCGAATCGGCAGAGGACCGGCTCGAAGCGGAGCTCGCCCTCATTCAGCCCCTTGGAAGAGCGGGATGAGGTCCTACGCCACGCGCGCCGGTTCAAGTGCAGGCGCTCGGCCGTAGACGCGACGGCCCGTGAGCAGGAACAGGCTGAGGACCATCGCGCCGAAGAAGATGAAGCCCTGGATGAAGAGCAAGGGCTCCGCGCCGAACTCGTCTGCCAGCGAGCCGTTGAGCAGGTTCATCGTCGCCATGACGCCGCCTAGGCTGAAGGTGTTGATGCTGGCTACGCGGCCCCTGAACTCGTCAGTGGCGATCGATTGCGTTACGGCCTGACCCATGGTCATGAACGCCGCCTGAGCACCACCCATCAGGGCAGCCGCGGGCACGGCGAGGTACAGCGTGCCGGTCATCGAAAGCGCCACCTGCCCGAGGCCGCTGATGACGCCCGTGAGGATCATGGCGTTGCCGCGCCCCTTCGAGGTCTGGATGCCGGAGATGAGGACGCTGGAGATGAAGGCGCCGAAGCCCACCGCCATGAGCAAGGGCCCGATGCCTGCTTCTTCGCTTGTGCCAAGGTTCTTGACTGAGAAGGCCGGCAGCAATGACTCGAATGCCATCGTCAGGCCGCAGTGCAGGAAGACGATGACCAGCATGAATCGCAGGACGGGCCGCGAGTAGACGTAGACGAAGCCGCCCTTGAAGTTGTCGATGAAGCTTTCGCGCTGGCCTGATGCGGGCTCCCTGGGCGTCAACTGAAGGATCTTGTACCAGCCGATGAGGTAGAAGATCGTGCAGGCGAGGAACGCCGGCGCCGCGCCCACCAGTGCAAGCAGTGGCGTCACGATGCCGGGGCCGATCAGCCGCGAGCCATGCTGCGTCGAGGCGCTGAGCGACAGGGCATTGAGCAGGTGCTCCCGCGGCACCAGGCTTGCGGACATCGCCTGCGAGATTGGCATCTGGGCCGAGCGTGCTACGCCGTTGAGCACCGAGAACGCGATCAGCGTCCACACTTCGATCATGCCCGTGAGCGCGAGGACAAACAGCACGCCGTTCTGGACGGAGTTGACTCCGTATGTCCAACTCAGCAGGGTGCGGCGGTCCATGCGGTCGGCGAGGACGCCGGCGATGGGCGGGATGATCAGTTGGGGGATCAGGGCGGCGAAGACGGCGACGCCTACCAGCGAGGACGAGTGCGTCTCGCTGTAGATGATCGAGCTGCGGATGACGATGAGGCCCCAGGCGGCGGCCTGCGCGAAGGCGTTCGCGACCCAGAGATGGCGGAACTCCGGATACTGCAGTGCCACACCGTAGCGCTGGAAGAACGCGTGCAGTGCCGCTTTCACGAGCGAACCCCACCCTCGGCCTCTCCCCGTCGACGGGGAGGGGAGGAAGGTGCAGTGGTCACGCCGCTACAGCCATCAGTTAAGTCCTTCACGTTAGCGGGAAAACTATCGCAACCTCGATGGCGAGGCAACCCCGAATCTGTCCGGCTTCGGCCAGGCGCCCTCATTGCGAACTTGTCCGACGGCTCTTAGGCTGTCCAGCAACGGTAGGCTCCTCAGGACGGAGGGACAGCGGAGATGACACAGGAGAAGATTCGAGTCGCGTTCATTGGCGCAGGCAAGCAGGCCAACTGGCGCCACTACCCGTCCGTCGCAAGCCTCCCCAATGTTGAGATTGCCGCTCTGTGTGACCTTGATAGCGACAAGGCCGAAGAGACGGCGAAGCGCTGGGGCGTGCCGAAGACGTACACCGACTACGAGCAGATGCTCCGCGAGATTGAACCGCATGCCGTCTACATCATCATGGGGCCACAGGTGGTCTACGAGCCTGTCAGCTACGCCCTGCGTCACGGGCACAACGTGTTCATGGAGAAGCCACCCGGTGTCACCCTCAACGGCCTTAAGATGCTCGCGCACTACGCCGAGACCAACGACTGCATCTCGATGGTGGGGTTCCAGCGCCGATTCGTACCGGCGATGACGGAACTGAAGGCGCGCGTCGAGGCGCGCGGACCGATTCACTCTGTCCTCGTCGCCAACCTGAAGTCGACACGCGACTTCGCCAACCCGGCATCATCCGGCGTGCTCGACCAACTGACCAGCGACGGTATGCACGCCGTCGACAACCTGCGCTGGCTCGCGGGCGGCGATGTCGTCCACGTATCGAGCCACGTGACGACGCGCTACGTGCCGGGCCCGGTGGCCAACGCAGTGATGGCGCAGGTCGAGTTCTCATCCGGCGCTGTGGGGCAACTGCACTACAGTCACGTCACAGGCGGCTCCGCAATCACCGAGGGCGCGACCGCCCCGGGGGTATTCAAAGCCGAGATCCATGGCCAAAACATCAGCGCCTACGTCGACGCCGAGCGTCAGAGCTCCATCGTGGCCGACAACGGTGAGCCGGAGGTCTTCGAGGCCCGCAGCTTCGGTGAAGGGCTGGGCGACAACCCCAACCACTGGCTCGGCTTCTGGCACGAAACGCGGTACTTCATTGATTGCATCAAGGCGGGAACGCAGCCGCACTGCAATATCCCGGATGCCGTTAAGAGCTGGGAGTTGATCGACGAGATCTACCGGGCTAGCTCGGACTGAAATCCGGGCGCGAGCCAGATCAAGCGCACATGCTCCAGATTCGCTGTTAGAATCGGGGGGAACCCGTCCCCACCCCTCACCCTATGCGGAGAGGGGCTTTATGAGCACTGGAACGCGAGGACACATTCATGGTCGCAACCTCTAACTACAAGGTCGTCGGCACACGCCCGATTCGTCCCGATGGCACCGACAAGGTGACGGGTCGAGCACAGTACGGCGGTGACATACGCCTCACGGGCATGCTGTACGGCCGCGTGAAGCGCAGTCCTCACGCGCACGCCCTGATCAAGAGCATTGACACGTCGAAAGCAGAGAAGCTGCCGGGCGTCAAGGCCATCGTCACGCGCGCCGACTTCCCGCAGCACCCGACCGGCGTCGGTGAACTGGAGGAGGGGCCGGTTACGCCGCTGCCCTACCTCTTCGACCGCGTGATCGCCGGGCACAAGGCCCGCTTCAAGGGCCACGCCGTGGCCGCCGTCTGCGCCACCGACCCGCACATCGCTGAGGACGCCCTCAACCTTATCGACGTGGAGTACGAGGTCCTTCCCGCCGTCACGGACGTGCGCGAGGCGATGGCGGACTCCGCTCCTATCGTCCAGGAAGAGCTACGGACGTGGACGATCTCGCCGCTTGACCGAGCGCAAGACGACAAGCCTTCGAACATTGCGTCTCATCGCACGTTCACAATTGGGGACGTCGAGAAGGGCTTCGCCGAAGCCGATGTGATCATCGAGCGCGAATTCGAGACCAGCCGCTACCACCAGGGCTACATCGAAACCCACAACGCGGTCGCCTTCTGGAATCAGGACGGCAACCTGCAGGTGTGGACCAGCACCCAGGGCTACTTCGGCGTGCGCAACTCGATGGCGGAGCTGCTGCAGCTCCCGATTTCGCAAGTCACGGTCAATATGGTCGAGATCGGTGGTGGTTTCGGCGGCAAGCTGCAGGTCTACCTGGAGCCGTTCGCCGCGCTGCTGTCGAAGAAGACCGGCAAGCCCGTGAAGATGTGGATGACCCGCGATGAAGTCTTTGAGGTCACCGGACCAACGTCCGGGAGCTACGCCCGCGTGAAGATCGGCGCCAAGCGCGACGGCACCTTCACCGCCATGCAGGGCTATCTGGCCTACGAGGGCGGTGCTTACCCGGGCGCCCCCGTGTTCCAGGGGATGAACGGCATCTTCGCCCCGTACGACTGCCCGAACCAGCTCATCGACGGCTACGACGTCGTCGTGAACATGTCGAAGTCGGCCGCGTACCGTGCGCCCGGCACGCCTGCCTCGATGTACCCGAGTGAGGCGGTGATCAACGAGCTTGCCGATGAACTCGGAATGGACCCGATGGAGCTGCGCCTGAAGAACGGCTCCAAGCAGGGCACTCAGCGCGCTAACGGCGGGCGCTTCGGCGCTCCCATCGGCAACATCGAAGTGATGCAGGCGATGAAGGACCACCCGCACTACCGCTCGGAACTCTCGGGTGAGTACCGGGGTCGTGGTGTGTCGATGGGCTTCTGGGGCAACGCCGGCGGCGAGAGCAGCTCCAGTGCCAGCATCAACACCGACGGGACGGTGTCGCTCGTTCTCGGTTCGGTAGACATCGGCGGCACCCGCGCATCCCTGGCCATGCAGCTCGCCGAGACCCTCGGCCTGACGATGGACGACGTCCACCCGAAGATCGTGGGCACTGACGCCGTCGGTTTCACCGGCAACACCGGCGGCAGCCGCACCACCTTTGCGGGCGGCTGGGCCGTCCAGGAGCTTGCCGACCAGATGAAGGCGAAGCTGATCGAGCGCGCGGCCAAAATCTGGGACTGCCAGCCTGACGGCGTAACCTACGGCGATGATGGCGTGCTCCGCGGTCCTGAGGGCAAGAGCATGACCTTCAAACAACTCGCTGCCCAGCTGCCGCGCACCGGCGGCACCATCGACGTGGGCGCCACGGTCAACTACAGCACGCAGGGTCCGGCCTTCGGCGGCCACATCTGCGACGTCGAAGTCGACCCTGAAACCGGCAAGGTGACGATCCTGCGCTACACAGCGGTACAGGACGTTGGCACTGCTATTCACCCCAGCTACGTCGAGGGCCAGATCCAGGGCGCAGTCGCGCAGGGAATCGGCATGGCGCTGTCGGAGGAGTACTTCCTCAAGGACGGCAGCATGGTCAACCCGACCTTCCTCGACTACCGCATGCCGACGGCGCTCGATGTGCCCATGATCGACGTCGAGCTGGTCGAGGTATTCAACCCCGGCCACCCCTACGGCGTGCGAGGCGTCGGCGAGGTGCCGATCGTGCCGCCACTTGCCGCGGTGCAGACGGCCGTGAACAACGCCCTCGGCACGAAGATGACCTCTTTGCCGTTGTCACCGCGCGTGGTGCTCGAGGAGCTGACGAAGGGCGAGTAGGCGCGAGCACAGCAAATCGTGAGTGTAGGGGCGCAGCGTGCTGCGCCCCTACACTCTTTCTTCTTACATCTGGCAATACGAGGCATCGTTCTCCCGACGTAGGCTGCGCCCATGCTCGAAGCGCTGCTCTGGGGCGTCCGTCTCTGCATCTTCCCTGCTCGTCGGCTGCTGCATCGCGCTATGGTTCCACCCCGAGCGTCGGATCGTTGGACTGATTCATGGAGTTCGGCGCTGGGGTACTGATCAGCGCCGTTGCCTACGAGCTGGTCCTCGATGCCGTCGACGAGGGCAGTCCGGCACGCTCGCCATCGGCATCTTCGCGGGCGCGATGACCTTCTTCATTGGCGACGCCTTCCTCGACAAGAAGGGTGGCGACAAGCGCAAGTCGTCTGCCGCGAAGGCAGTGGCAGGCGCCGGAGGCTGGCGATCGTGCTCGGCACGGCCCTGGACGGCGTGCCGGAATCGCTGGTGCTTGGCCTCGACCTGCTGGAGGGCGAAGAGGGCAGCAGCTTCCTCATCGCCGTATTCCTATCGAACGTCCCGGAGGCGATCGCCGCCACCACGGGCTTGAAGGCCGGTGGCTGGCCGACCCGGCGCATCTTCGGCATCTGGGCGCTGGTCATCGTTGTGTCGGCGCTGTCGACGGCCATCGGTTACGGTGCGTTCGCTTCGGGTGAGACGGTGGCCTTCGTTTTGGCGTTTGCGGCGGGGGCGATCCTTACGATGCTCGCAGACACGATGATGCCGAGGCGTTCGAGAACGCGGGGAAGGTGGTGGGCCTGCTGACTACGCTCGGCTTCGCGACGGCGTTCGCGATCCAGTCTCTTTGACAGGGTGCTTACTCGCTATTAGCCGCAAAACTCGTAGAGGTGCGCAGAGCTCGGATTTGGAAGACCGGGGCTGTTTCTGTACAACGACGAGATCCTGAGGACTATACTGCCAACCTGCATCCGCTTAGATGACATAATTAGATGACATAAATAGAAGGAGAACCGATGGCAACTCTATTTTTCAGGCACAACGTTGCTGATTACGCCGCGTGGCGAAAGGTATACGACGAGATCGAGCCCGATCGGAAGTCCATGGGCGTGAGCAGCCACGGCGTTTACCAGGCCGATGGCAGCCCCAACGATGTGACCGGCTATCACGAGTTCGACACAATGGAGCACGCCAGGGCCTTCGCCGCCAGTGACCTGCTGCGCGACGGGATGCAGCGTGCCGGTGTGCAAGGCAAGCCGGACATCTGGTTCGCAAACCGCTCATAGGCTTCGTTGCATTGACGGAGAGCGCCCTCGGAAACGGGGGCGTTTCTCATGCGTCTCGCATCATGTCCCACTTGGCAGAACTACAAGACGTCCTAGACGCCGACCAAAGGCTTGAGGTCCGCGTGCTCGACGAAGCCCTTGCGCAGCTCCGCCGTCCCGTCCCACCAGTCGACGCTGCGAGGCAGGATGACGCCGCCCGAGCGCTGCCTGTACAGCTCCGGCTCGTCGACGCCCGGAGGCAGCGTGCCGTTCTCGCGCAGGGCCCGCGCGGCGGCGATCATGCGACGGCGGGTGCGGATGATCAGCTGGTCAGTGGTGCCCAGGTGCTCTCGGGAGCGGTCGTAGATCGGCCCCATGCTGTGCGTGACCGCCATGTCCTGCGGGCGGGCGCCGCCGGGGATGCCGGTGTAGCTACGGCCGGAGGCCTGCTCCGCGCGGTCGATCAGCCAGTCGTTCTCGGGGTTCTGGGTGATGTTGAAGCGGTCGTACCAGCCGGTGCCGTTGGGCTGCCAGGTGAGGCGGCGGTCCGGCGGACCCTTCACCTGTGTCCACATCAGGGTGTGGTTGTCGTCCAGCGGCACATAGGCGCGCCAGAACACGTGCAGTCCCAGCGTGCCCGTCGGGATCATTGCGTAGAAGGGGAAGAGCATGTGGGCGATGCGCCAGTAGTAGGTATCGTCCTCAGCAGGCCGGTAAGCGCCGTATGACGTGCCGAAGGGAGTCTCGAGGACGCTAAAGCGGGGGGCCTTGTTCTTGGCCTGGTAGTAGCCGGCGCTGCCCTTCTGCATCGTTTCGGGGTCGGCAAGGCTGCCGTGGAGGAAGGCGGCATGGACGGTGTCCATCTCGCCCTCCCAGTTCTGCATCCAGTTCGAGGGGATGGTGATGTTGTAGATGCCACCCTCGCCCTCGGGCAGCATGTTCGCCTCGAGGTCGGGCAGCGGCGGCTCTTCGCCGAGGGGACGCGTGCCCATGTACGCCCAAATGATGCCACCGCGCTCGCGGCACGCGTAGGCCTTCGTGCGCACCTTGTTCTTGAAGTTGCTTTCGGCGGGCTCCGATGGCATGTCGACGCACGCGCCGGTGACGTCGAACTTCCAGCCGTGGTACACGCACCGAAGCCCTTCCTCCTCGTTGCGGCCGAAGAATATCGAAGCGCCGCGGTGCGGGCAGGCGTTCTGCACGAGTCCAACAGCGCCGGAGGCCACGCGGAAGCCGATCAGCTCCTCGCCCAGCAGCTTGATGCGCACCGGCGGGCAGTCCGGCCCCGGCAGTTCGTCCGACCGGATCGCCGGGATCCAGTACTGGCGCATGAGGTCACCCATCGGCGTACCGGCGCCAACGCGACACAGGACTTCGTTGTCTTCGTTGCTCAGCATGTGGTTTCTTCCCCCAAGGCTGCGGATGCTTTAGTTGCGTACATTCGTTGTACACCCGCGCCGAGCGAGGTAGCAACCACAAGCCTTGGGGGCCGCAAGGGCGGAACGCTCAATCGCCTCCAGACGCCACCGTCGTAAACGAGACGAACACCAGATCGTCGTTTGCGACTACACCCGTCATCCTCGGGAAGCCGGATTCAGGGGACTTGTAGCCTGTCTTCCAGACGGTCCGGCCGTCATCTGTATCGACGACCTCGAGGTTGTCCCAGAGCACGAACAAACGGTCCCCCTGGACGTGCCACGGCCACAGATAGCCGTTCACCATGCGTTCCCAGCGGACCTTGCCTGTGGCGATCTCGTATCCGACTACGTGAGTATTCCGCACGCCCTCACGGAACTCCCCTCCATCGACAGCGAAGACGGCACCGTCGCCGACGGCCCATACATCGTCGTAAACGAGATGTGCGTCGGGTTCCGACCACCTCTGCTTGCCGGTCTTGGTATCGAAAGCGACGAGCGGGTCGTCCTGGCCCCCGGTCAGGCGCACGCCGCCGACCACGGGAGGCTCCGAAGACAGCACCTCAGCGTCCTTGGGCAGCTGTTGCTTATACTTCGCCTCGGTCCCGCGCCAGACCTCATCGCCGTTTTTAGCATCCAGTCCGAGGACGACCGCCTGTTCGTCTATGAGATTACGGCGGGGGCCTCCCCCAAGCGCGACGAACACCCGGCTGCCGGTGGCCGCGAGCACCTTCGCGTACCCCTGCTCGTCAGCGCACGCGACCCAGCGGTGTTTGCCGGTGTCGGCATCGTACGCGGCCACCACGGGCGCCTGCCCGGCCTCGCACATCGACACCGGCTCCGACTTATCGTTGTCAGAGAGCTGGGAGATATCGACACCGTTGACGCGGACGATGCCCGAGCTGACCTCGTCCGGGCCGTCACCGATGGCTGGTTCCTCAGACCCTCCGTCGCCATTCGCGGACGGCTGCTCACTGGCACCGTTGCCGTCACCGTTCCCGTCAGTGCATGCCCCCAGCGCACAGACGGCTGCTACCAGTACCGGGAGCAAGGCGAATCGAATCCGCCGCATAAATCCCCGTTCGACGTCATCGTCCTGCCATCTCGTAGACGACGTTCTCGATTCCATCACTACCTCCTCCTCCAACCACTTCACGGCTCGATGGCCCCGACCAACACCGTACGTGTATTGCACGGCCAGGGGCCGACGCTTCAGCCGTGCCAGCAAGCGCGATGGTGCCTAGACACACCGCCGCGCTGAGGATTACCAGAACCAAGCCAAATGATCTCGCGATAATGCGACGATGGCAGCTATGCCCGTCGAGGCAGCCGTGACGCCGATGCCGGAAGGCTGCCAGTCGAACTTTCGCATGCGCAGATGTTACATCGGCGCAGAACAAAAATCGTACGGCTCCGCGTCTGCTGAGCGGTCGGCAGGCGGAGTCGGCGGCACGGGATTCTGATGACGCCGTTACGCGCCTGGGTCGGCGCAGGTAGGTCGTTGTAGCTGGCGCTGAGAGCGACAAGACCGGTCAGGGCATCCACCCTGTGGCCATCCCGGGCCCGGCGAGTGCCGCGCGCTGTTCCTGGTCGAGCCCGAACTGGAGCAGCTCAAGGCGCGGCTGGGAGACCGCTATGGGCAGGGATGGCATGCATCGAACCCGGGCAACGCCGAGATGAATCATCACTACGGTCTGAAGGTCACCGCAGATGCTGCAGCACTCGGGCTTCCAGTCCTGGAGTGTCGGCCCTTCGACACGCTCTTAGAACGAGCGCTGGTCGCCTTAGACTCCTCCCAGAAACACTCTGGCGAACCTGGGTAGGGAAATTCACCGATCGCCCTGATACGCTCATCCTCGTTATGAAAAGGCGAGGCCGCCCACCCTATCCCGATTTGCTGACGCCGCGCGAGAGCGAAGTACTTAGCATGCTCCGTCAGGGCATGAGCAACCCCGAGATCGCGACGCGTATGGGCATCAGCCGCGACGGCGTGAAGTACCACGTCTCAGAAATCCTCTCGAAGCTGGGCGTTACATCTCGCGAAGAGGCGGCGGTCTGGGCAGCACCGGCGATGCCAGGACGGCGCTGGCTCCCGGCGTTTCTGGCGCCGGCGAAGCTGTTCACGCTGAAGGCGGCAGGCGTGGCGGTGATAGCCGTCGCGCTGGGCACGATGGCGCTGCTGGCGCTCGGTGTGCTCGCGAGTGATCGAGGCGTCGCCTTCGTCCCAGGGCCGATCCTGATCGAGGTCGAGGGGCCGATCGAAGACGTCTCGACGCTACAGAAAATCGCGGACGGGGAGCCGGACTTCTATCGGCTGGTCATTGATACGAACACAGGGGCGGTCTACGGGCTGCGCAACCTCTGCTTTGACACGACTCGTAAGGATGAAGCACCTCCACTAGGCAGGTTTTCATGCTGGATCGCCCGCATCGAATGGATAGATGACGACACGCTCCGCGTGGAGACCGAGTTGCCTCAGCGCGATCCACTCCCACCTGGACCGCACGACGTCGCCGTATATCACGTCGACCTGTCCGGCCAGGTTAAGCGAACCGCCGAGGAACCCAAGGGGCGTCCCAGTTCGCAAGTACCGCCCAACCCGGTTTCACCGGTTGGAAGGATGCTGCGTACTGAAGTGCAGCCAGAGTCAGGACACTGGGACACCACTGTGACCGTCCTGGATCAGGCCTCGAAGCTCATCGTAAACACTGTGCAACCCCAGACGTCGACATGGAATCCGGTGGATGATCAGTTGGCCATGATCGGAAACTACTGCGCGCGTGGGGCTGATCGGTTCGACCTCTTCGTATTGGACGCACCCCGGCGCCAACTCAGAAATCTTACCGCCGACAATCCACTTGGCTTCGCCTTCTTCGAGTGGAGCCCCAACGGACGTCAGATCGCCGCGACAGGCTTCAGCTTCGGTACTAATGCTAAGAACAGCCTCGTGGTCTTCGATACAACAGACGGCACTTCCCGCACGGTTATCCATGGACCCCTCACTCCTGTGAGCTGGAACCCTCTTGGCACTCATCTGCTCGTCCAATATTTCGCTGGTGGTTGGTGCGAGGGCGTCCTGCCCAGCGCTGTGATTCCATCAACGATGCTTGAGGTCCGCTGAGTTCCTCTCAGCACTCATCCGTGCACCTTGACACTTAGGCGCACAATGAGCGCATCCGAATCGATGCTGGCGTCTCGACGCGCCGAAGCAGGAGGGTGACTGTGGGCGAGATTCTTGGGCTGGGGATGACGCACTACCCGGGCATGACGATGAAGGGCAACCTGGCGGCGCGCGCCAAGAGCTTCATGCATGACCCGCTGCTGCCGGAGGCGTTCAAGAACCCGGAGACGTGGCCGGAACCGATGCGTAAGGAGTGGGCCGACGATGAGGGTTGGGCTCACTCCGAGGAGCACCGCCGGCTGCTCACCGAGAACTTCCGTTGGGCACGCAAGGAGCTCGACGCCTTCAACCCGGACATCGTCCTGATCTGGGGCGACGACCAGTACGAGAACTTCCGCGAGAGCATCGTGCCGCCCTTCGCCCTCTTGGCGTATCCGGAGTTCGATGCCCAGCCGTGGCACCACCTGGCGCCGGGTCGCGAAAACTCTTGGGACGAGCCGAAGGACAAGGCGTTTCACTATGCAGGCAACCAGAAGGCCGGCAAGTACCTGACCAACCGCCTGCTCGCGGACGGCTTCGATGTCGCTTACTGCTACAAGCCCAACCACGGCGACGGCCTCGGCCACGCCTTCCTCAACACGGCGCTGTACCTCGACTGGGACCGCAAAGGGCTGCCCTACCCGATCCTGCCGTTCTCGACCAACTGCTACGGCAGGCCCCTGACCAAGCTGCACGGCGGCGTGCTCAACAGCCTCGCCGACCTGCCGAACGAGGACGAGGTCGACCCGACACCCCCGCATCCGTTCCGGTGCTTCGACCTCGGGCGAAGCATCGCGCGGGCGATGGCGGAGAGCCCCTGGCGCGTCGCTCTGGTGGCGTCGTCCAGCTGGTCGCACAACTTCCTCACCGGCCGCTACGCCTACTTCCACCCGGACGTGCCGACGGACCGCAAGTACTTCGAGGCCCTACAGAACGGCGACTACGACACCTGGCGCAACACAACCATCGAGGAGGTCGAACTGGCGGGGCACAACGAGCTGCTGAACTGGTACGGCCTCATGGGCGCGATGTGCGAGCTGGGGCGAAAGCCGGACGAGGCGCGCTTCATCGAGTCGTGGCTGTGCAACTCAGACAAGGTGTTCGCGGTGTATCGGCCGTAGAGCCAGTCTCAACGTGGCAATCGGTAGCCCTGATTCGGAGCCTCCCGGAAGTTCGACGGCGTGCGCAAGATTGCTTCGTCGCTCGCTCCTCGCAATGACAAGCTACCTTTGCATCTGTCGATCTGACCGCCCTAACGTGCCGAAGGACTGATTCGGATTAGGACTTTTGGGGGAGTAAATCGCTGCGCGGCTCACTTAGTGTGATGCCATGATGAAAAGGCTAACTGCGCCGAAAATCCTGATTGTCTTCCTGGTCGCGATGGCGTTCGCCTTTGTGCCTGCCAGCGCCCACGCTCAGAGTCCGCCGGACGATGACGGCGATGTCCTCATCCGCATCAATGGCGACGTGGTCGTGGAGTCCGGGGAGACCGTCGACACCCTTGTCGTCATAGACGCCGACGCGGTAGTCGAAGGCACCGCGCGCGATGTGCTGGTCATCCACGGCAACCTGCTGATCAATGGCACTGTCGAGAATGACGTGACTGTGATCGACGGCGACCTGGAGTTGGGCAACAGCGCGAGCGTCGACAGCGTGCAGGTATTCTCCGGCAACATCGAACGCGCATCCGGCGCGACGGTAACCGGCGACATCGAGGAGCACGACGAGTTCTGGGCCGTGTCGAGCACGGCAGTCGCGCTGTTCTCAGTCTGGTTCTGGATCGCCAGCACGATTGTCCTGGTGGCGGCTGCGCTGATCTTCGCGGCCATCGGCGGCCGTCAACTGACCGGCGCGGCAATGGCGATGACGAGGCAGTTCGTGAACTCGGTGGTCGGCGGTGTTTTCCTGTGGGTCGCTCTGCCCATCGTGGCCTTCTTGATCATGTTCACGGTTGTCGGACTGTTGCTCGGGTTGACCGTTCTACTGTTCGTCCTGCCGATCATGTGGGTGCTCGGCTACATAGTTGCCGGTGCACGCCTGGGGCTGGCAATCACGGGTCGCATGGGGCGCGAGCCGTCGGGCAAGCCGTTGCTCGCTGCCGGACTGGGTGTGTTCATCCTGCAGCTCGTTGCGATCATCCCGTTCCTGGGCTGGATCATTGTGGCGATTGCGGGGTTCTGGGGCGCGGCAGCCCTGGCCTACACGGCGTTCGCGGCGGCGGGTGGTCAAAGCTTCCAGGGTCCCACGGACTCGCCATCGGCGCCGACGGTTGCCGCACCACAGACATAATGTTAACGATGACGCAATGACGCGGTAACAATCCG
>Ga0247825_10001597_pt1 | contig 14906 bp, 12 predicted proteins | sample 13C_Vanillin_Day_FD_194413 | JGI IMG/M metagenome (GOLD analysis project Ga0247825, IMG submission 194413) | Soil microbial communities from agricultural site in Penn Yan, New York, United States - 13C_Vanillin_Day48 | ecosystem: Environmental > Terrestrial > Soil > Agricultural land | place... | reverse complement strand
CTGACCGTGTCCGGCATGCCAGGCGGCGGTGCGGCTTTCGCGGTGAGCGACAGCGGGATCGGCATCGCCGACGACCAGCAGGAAGTGATCTTCGAAGCCTTCCGCCAGGCCGATGGCACGACCAGCCGGCGCTACGGCGGCACGGGCCTGGGCCTGTCGATCTCTCGCGACCTGACCCAGTTGCTCGGCGGAACGCTGGTCGTGCGCAGCGAGCCCGGGGCCGGCAGTACCTTCACGCTCGAACTTCCCGCGCTTGCGCCGCAGGCGGCAGATGCGGGCGCCAGGCCGGTCCCCCCGGCCCCGCGAGCGCAAGCCGGCCTGCCGTCGGCGCCGCCGGCGCCCGCCGCACCGGTCGTCCCGGCGCCGCAATTCGCGGACGACCGCACCTTGCCGCGCGACCAGACTCGCCGAGTGCTCGTGATCGAGGACGAGCCGCAGTTCGCTCACATCCTCTACGATCTCGCGCATGAACTCGGCTATCGCTGCCTCGTCGCGCATGGCGCGGCCGATGGCTTCAGCCTCGCGACGCAGCTCCTCCCCGATGCGATCCTGCTTGACATGCGCCTGCCCGACAGCCCCGGCCTCGGCGTGCTGCAGCGCCTGAAGGACGATCCGCAGACGCGCCACATCCCCGTCCATGTCGTCTCCGCAGCGGACAACTCGGAAGCCGCGATGCACATGGGCGCGATCGGCTATGCGCTCAAGCCCACGTCGCGCGACCAGCTGATGGAGGTGTTCCGCAAGTTCGAGGACAAGCTCACGCAGAAACTCAAGGCCGTGCTGCTGGTCGAGGACGATGCGCTGCAGCGCGAAAGCGTGGTCAAGCTGATCGGCGACGACGACGTGGTCATCACCGCCGTCGAATCGGGCGAGGAGGCGCTGGAGCTGCTGCGTAAGCGCGTCTTCGATTGCATGATCACCGACCTGCGGCTGCCCGACATGCAGGGCAGCGAACTGCTCAAGCGCATGGCGACGGAGGAGATCGTCTCTTTCCCGCCCGTCATCGTCTACACCGGCCGCAACCTCACCCGCGACGAGGAGGCCGAGCTGCTGCGCTATTCGCGCTCGATCATCATCAAGGGCGCGCGCTCGCCGGAGCGGCTGCTGGATGAAGTCACGCTGTTCCTGCACAAGGTCGAGGCGGACCTGTCGAGCGAGCGCCGGACCATGCTCAAGACCGCGCGCGGACGCGACCGCGTCTTCGAGGGCCGGCGCATCCTGCTGGTGGACGACGACGTGCGCAACATCTTCGCGCTCACCAGTGCGCTGGAGCAGCGCGGCGCCATGGTCGAGATCGGCCGCAACGGCCGCGAGGCGCTGGAGAAGCTCGACCAGGTGCGCGACATCGACCTCGTACTGATGGACGTCATGATGCCGGAGATGGACGGCCTCGAAGCCACCCGCCGCCTGCGACAGGACCCGCGCTTCGCGAAGCTGCCGGTGATCGCGGTCACCGCCAAGGCCATGAAGGACGACCAGGAGCAATGCCTGGCCGCGGGCGCCAACGACTACCTCGCCAAGCCGGTCGACCTCGATCGCCTGTTTTCGCTGCTGCGGGTCTGGATGCCCAAGATGGAGCGGCTGTGATACCCGGCGCACCGCCTCCGCCGCTGCATCCGCCGAGCGACACGGACATCGAGCTGCGCCTGCTGATGGAGGCCATCTACCTCAAGTACAGCTACGACTTCCGCAACTACACCGGCGCCTCGCAGAAGCGGCGCGTGCTCTATGCGCTGGCACAGCTGGGGCTGCCGAGCATCTCGGCCCTCCAGGACAAGGTGTTGCGCGATCCGGCGATGTTCACGCGGCTGTTGCAGTACCTGACGATTCCGGTGAGCGAGATGTTCCGCGACCCGGGTTACTTCCTGGAACTGCGCCGGCAAGTGGTGCCGATGCTGCACACCTATCCGTCGCTCAAGGTGTGGGTGGCGGGCTGCAGCACGGGCGAGGAGGTGTTCTCGCTCGCGATCCTGCTGCGCGAGGAAGGCCTGCTGGAGCGCACTCAGATCTATGCGACCGACATCAATCCATCGTCGCTGGAGAAGGCGCGGCAGGGCATCTTTCCGCTGGAGGCGATCAGGCTCTACACGGCCAACTACCAGCGCGCGGGCGGCCTGCGGGCGTTCTCGGACTACTACACCGCGGCCTACGATGCCGCGCGCTTTGATCCATCGCTTTGCACGGACGTGATCTTTGCCGACCACAGCCTTGCGACCGACGCGGTCTTCGCGGAAACACAGCTCGTGTCCTGCCGCAATGTGCTCATCTACTTCAACCGGCAGCTGCAGGACCGGGCGCTGGGGCTGTTCCACGAGTCGCTCTGCCATCGCGGCTTCCTCGGCCTGGGTGCGAAGGAGAGCATCGATTTTTCCAGCTACGCCGATCGATTCGACGTGCTGTCGCGCGGTGAGCGCATCTTCAGAAAACTGACATGAAGCAGAAGCAGTCTTCCGCCATGGCTCGCAAGATGCTGGCCGTCGTGATCGGCGCCTCCGCCGGCGGGGTCGACGCGCTGATTGCGTTGCTTGCCGACCTGCCGGCGCAGTGGCGCCTTCCGGTGGTGGTGGTCATCCATCTGCCCGAGGGGTACGAGAGCCGGCTGGCGGAAGTCTTCAGGCACCGTCTGCCGATCCCGGTGTTCGAAGCAATGGACAAGGCGCCGGTCCAGGGCGGCACGCTGTACTTCGCGCCGCCGGGCTACCACCTGTCGATCGAGCGCGATCTGAGCTTCTCGCTGAGCTGCGAGCCGCCGGTGCTGTATTCGCGGCCCGCGATCGACGTGCTGATGAGTTCGGCCGCCGACGCCTTCGGGCCTTCGCTGGTGGGCGTGCTGCTGACGGGCGCCAACGACGACGGTGCCGAAGGGATGCTGCGCATCCACCGGGCGGGCGGGCTGACCATCGTTCAGGACCCGGACGAGGCCGAGATCCCGACCATGCCCAACGCCGCCCTCGGCGCCCATTCCCCCGATCACGTGCTGCCACTGCGCGACATTCGCGCGCTTCTCCTGCAACTGGATTCCGCCCATGCCCATTGATGTCGAGAGCAAGTTGCTGATCGTCGACGACCTGCCGGAGAACCTGCTGGCGCTCGAGGCGCTGATCCGCGGCCCGGCGCGGCGGGTGTTCCAGGCGACGTCGGCGGAGCAGGCGCTGGCGCTGCTGCTGGAGCATGAGTTCGCGCTCGCGATCCTCGACGTGCAGATGCCGGAGATGAATGGCTTCGAACTCGCGGAGATGATGCGCGGCACCGAGCGCACGCGGCACATTCCGATCATCTTCGTCAGCGCGGCCGGCCGCGAGATGAATTACGCCTTCAAAGGCTACGAGAGCGGTGCGGTCGACTTCCTGCAGAAGCCGCTGGATGCGCATGCCGTGAACAGCAAGGTCTCCGTCTTCGTGGACCTGTACCGCCACCGCAAGGCACTGCGGCACGAGATGGACGCGTTGGCCGAGGCCAACCGCCAGCAGGAAGCGCTGGTGCAGCAGCTTCAGTGCGCCCAGCGCGAACTGGAGCGCGCCGTGCGCATGCGCGACGACTTCATGTCGATGGTGTCGCATGAGCTGCGCACGCCGCTCAATACGCTGTTCCTGGAAACGCAGGTGCGAAAACTGCATCTCTCCAAAGGCAACATGGCGCCTTTCGGGCCGGAGCGGCTGCCCGCGATGATCGAACGCGACCAGCGCCAGATCCAGAACATGGTGCGGCTGATCGACGACATGCTCGACGTCACGCGCATGCGCAGGGGCGCGCTGTCGATCCGCCCCAAGCCGACCGATCTCGCGGCGCTGGCGCGCGGCGTGATCGCGGACCTGGCGCAGCAGGCGGAGGCGACCGGCTCGGTCGTCGAGCTGAGGGCGCCCGCACGCATCGAGGGCGTCTGGGACGATTTCCGCATCGAGCAGGTGCTCACCAACTTGCTGACGAATGCGCTGCGTTATGGCGGGGGCAAGCCGATCGAGGTCACGGTGGCCGAGGCCGGCGACACCGCGCTGATGACCGTGCGCGACAACGGAATGGGCATTGCCGCGGAGGACCAGGAGCGCATCTTCGAGCAGTTCGAGCGCACGGACGACAGCCGCAAGCACGCACCCGGCCTCGGGCTCGGTCTCTACATCACGCGGGAGATCGTTCGTTCGCACGGCGGGGAGATCCGCCTGGAGAGCGCGCCAGGGCAAGGAGCGGTATTTCGCGTGGCGCTGCCGATGCGCGTGGCGCCGCCGCCATCCTGACGACCGGCCGGGGTCCGCAGGGTGCGACCGTGTCCTACATCGCGCAGGGCCGGTGCAGTCCGATACTCTGGAACTTTGGCTCAGGGGAGATTTGGAAGTGAACGTTCTGATCGTTGACGACAACGAGGCCGCGGCGGACCTGCTGCAGGAACTCCTCGTGCTGCAGGACCACAAGGCGCGTTGCACCTACACCGGTCAGCAGGCCCTGGACGTTGCCGCCAGCGAAGTCTTCGATGCCGCACTCGTGGATCTCACGCTGCCGGACTTTCCCGGCACCGAAGTGGCGCGGCAGCTGCGCGCCACTGCACGGGGCGAGCCACCCCTGCTGGTGGCCATTTCGGGCTATTCGGCCGACGAGGCCAGCGCCAGTGCCGGGCTGTTCGACCACCACCTGCAGAAGCCGATCGATTTCGAAGTCCTCGATCGCATCCTGTCGCGAGCCGCCGCCGGATGAAGGCTTCACCCGGCGCGCGCAGCTGGATGGCCGCCGGCGTGCGGCACGAGTTGCTGACGCGCGCGCTCCCGGCGCTGAGGCACGACATGGCCGCGCCGGTGTCGGTCATCCGCATGGGCATCCTGCTGCTGAAGCGCCAGGTGACTGCGGCGGAGAACCCCGATGCGGCCGCGTGGGGGGAGCGGGTCGCGCTGATCGAAAACCAGGTCAGCGCACTCGCCAGCGGCGTGCGCTCGCTGCGCGACTGGGAACTCGCCACCCACGACGAAGGCATCAAGCGCAGCGAACTCGTCGCGCAGTGCACGGCGCTGATGCGCGTGGCTTTCGATCTCAACGGCGTTGCGCTTCATGTCGGCGAAGACCTGTCGCCCGAAGAGGGCGAGCCAAGCTTTCCGTCAGGGGCCGCCCTGCGCTACATGTTTCTCGGTGCGCTGGGGTATCTTCACGACAGCGTGCCGCACGTCGGCGCGATCGACGTCGAGGCGCATGGCACCGACGGACTGCGCTTCTCGGCCACGCCCGGCGAACCGACAGCGCCCGATCCGGTGGCCGGTGCGCACCGGGCACCGCGTGCGTTGGCGATCGATGCCATCGCGCTGCAGTCGCTGGCCGACGGGCTGGGCTACGAAGTCGCGGTCGAGCCCGATGCCGTGCGTTTCGCACTGGTGACGGGGCAGGCGTCCGCCTGAGTGGGTGACGGTCCCTGCGAAGCGAGGCGCCCTTTCAGGCCGGAATCGCGACGCGCCGCGTCGACAATAGTGCGCGCAGCTTGGCCGGTGCGACCGGCTTGGTGAGCAGCATCACGCCGCCCTGGCGCAGGCGCTGCAGGATCTCAGGTCCGGTGGCGCCCGACACCAGCACGGCCAGCGCGTCGGGCTGAAGCCGACGCGTGGCGTCGATGACCTCCATGCCGTCGTCGTCGCCGGCCAGTTGCAGGTCGCACAGCACCACGTCGAAGTGCGAGCCGGCATCGCCGAGCCGGACGAGCGCTTCCGCGCGGCTGGGCGCGCATTCGACTTGGCAGCCCCATTGTTCGAGCAAGGTGCGGCTGCCGTGGAGGATCGCCGGATCGTCATCGACGACGAGGCAGCGCACGCCGGCCAGCGGCGCCGCTGCCACCGGTTCGGGCGCGGGCGGCGTCACCTCGCGCGGGTTGGCCGCCGGCAGTTCGATCGCGAAGGTGCTGCCCGCCTGCAGCGCCGAGCGCAACGTGATGCGCGTGCCGAGCAGGGCGGCGATGCGCGCGCAGATCGCGAGGCCGAGTCCGAAGCCCTGGCGACGATCGCGCTCGGTGTTCGCGACCTGGTAGAACTCCTCGAAGATGCGCGCCTGGTGGATGGGCGCGATACCGACGCCGTTGTCGCGCACTTCGATCCGAATGGAGTCGCCGCTGTGGCGTGCCACCACCAGCACCGTGCCGTCTGCCGGCGTGTGGCGGATGGCATTGCTGACCAGGTTGCCGATGATGCGCAGCAGCAGCGCGGCATCCGTGCGAACCGCCAGGTCCCGGTCTTCCCACAGCAGGCGTACGCGTGCGGCGGCAGCCGGCGCGGCGTGTTGCGCGTTGAGCTGGTCGAAGACGGTCGCCAGCGACACGCTCGCGATGGTGGGCGTCAGCACCTGCGCGTCGAGCCGCGAGATTTCGAGCAGGTCGTCGAGCAGCAGGGTCATGAACTCGGTGGCCTCCTGCAGCCGCAGCACGGCGGGGCGCTGCGCCGGGGTGGCGGTCGGCAGCAGGCCGTCGATGAAGAGGCCCATGGCATGCAGCGGCTGGCGCAGGTCGTGGCTCGCCGCGGCCAGGAAGCGGGCGCGGGACAACGCGGCCTGCTCGGCCTCGGCCATGCGCTGCAACGCGACGGCGGTGGCTTCGCACACCCGTTCCTCGCTGATCTGGCGATTGCGCTGCAGGCGCTCGGCCAGGCGGTTGATGTCGTGCGCGAGGTTCGCCAGTTCGTGCTGGGCGCGTCGTGCGCCCCGGTCGGGGTCTCCGTCGTCTCCGACCTGCGTGACCACGTTGCAGCGCGCATCGAACTGGCCCGCCTGCAGGGCGGCCACGGCGCGCGAGATGCGGCGCAGCGGCTGGGCGACGGCGCGTGCCGTGTGGCGGACCCAGGCCCAGGCCACCAGCAGCGCGATCATCGCGATGCCGATGCCGGCCATCAGCGAGCGCGTGCGTTCGCGATCGTAGGCCGTGGTGTCGCGGAAGGTCTGCACCAGGCCGATCGGCGTCTCGCCGGCCGCGGTCGCGCCTGCCGGCGCGAAGGCCGTGGCGCGCGAGGCTTCGCGCAGCGTGACCGGTGCGGTGAACATGCGCAGCTTCGCGAGCGGTGCGGTCTTCGGGCCGGCCGTCACGTAGACGCCGGCACTGTTGCTGATCTCGACGCGCGTGACCTGCCCGCCCCTCAGCGCCGCATTGGCGACGTTCTGCAGCGCGGGCAAGTCGCCGGCATAGAGGCTCAGGTCGGACATCGCGGCCACTTGGCGGGCGACGGCCTGGCCTTCGGCGTCGAAGGCGGATTCGAGTGTGTCGAGCCGGCTGTTCGTGAACCAGCCCGTGAGCGCCAGCGCCACCGCCGCGCAGGGCACCACGCCGAGCCGGAACAGGTCGCGTTGCAGGCTCCCGTCCACCACGAGGGCGCGGTCGTCGGCGGCAGCCGGCGCCGTGGTTGGTCGCACGGCCGAAACGGCAGGTGCGATCAGGCGGTGTGTCGGAGCGGTCATCGGCGCCCCCATGCTCGGCACTTCGTGTCCTCGCTGCCCCCCGAGGGGGCGCGACCTTGCTTGGAGCGGTCCTGCGCGGCGGTCATCGAACGGCGGTGACCCGCTCCGTGAGTTCGCGTTCTTCCGGCAGTCGCATGCCCAGCCCGCGCGCGACCGTAGGGTTGACCCGCACCGTCGAAGGGGTCGCGCACTCGACCAGCACGCCGCCCGCGGCGGAGTTCGAGGCCAGTTTCAGGCCGAGCAGCCGCGCCTGCTGGGCCAGTTGCGTCGGCGTGGAGACCGCCGCCGCAAGCCCGCCGGAGCGAACCAGCCCGTCGGTGGTGCCGAACACCGGCAGCCCGGCGCTGGCGCCGGCGCGCAGCACGGCCAGGGTCGCGGGCTGGCTGTCGCCGATCAGGTCGGGCAGCACCATCAATGCATCGCTGCGCGGCACCAACCGGCGCAGCATGGAAGCCAGCGCTTTCGCGTCCGGCGCGTATTCCACCTGCAGGTCCCAGCCGTTGGCGGCGCGCTGCAGTTCGCGCACCATGGGTTCCGATTCGGTGGTGGCCACCACGCCCAGCCGGCGCCGTTGCGGCATCACGGCGTCGATCAGCGCGATCTGGTCGGCCATGGCGGGCTCGCGCAGCAGCACCCCGGTCCAGCGGTCCGGGCGCCGCAGGGCGGGGTTGCCCTTGAGGCTTTCGTAGTCGAGTCGGCTCAGCATCGCGAGCACGAGCGGGTCTTGCCCGGGGCGCTCGATGGCCGTGCGCGCCGCATCCACGCCGACCGCCATCGTGATGGGCATGTCCGCCGGCGCGACCCGGGCGCCACGCGTGCGCAGGGTGGGCGCCGTGTGATCTTCCTCGACGCTCTCGCTGGCCGGCCGGCCGGCCACCAGGTGGATCAATTCCACACGGCTGCCCGCTTCCTGCGTCTCACGCAGTTGGCGAACGAATTCCGTGTGGGCCGCGCTTTCGTCGGCCATGAGCACCGTGATGACTGCCGCCGCCGCTCCGGTGCCGGGCAGCACTGCGCAGGCGAGGCCCATGGCCACAATGGCGCATTGCCTTCGAAGCAGCTGGGAAAGACGGTTTGCAAACATGGACTGCATCCGCAGTGGGTGACAGAACCCAATGTACGGATGCGGCTCGCCGGGCGCGATAAGGCAGAGGGCTTATGTCGGCAAGCGGGCGGTTGTGTCGCCGTTGGAGGAGGGCCCGAAGCCGCAGCCTGTCGGCCTATGTCAGACGTCGTATCCCCCTACAGGGCGGGCTCCCGGACGGTGGCGAGTTGCGCCTGGATCGCCTGCCGCAGCACCTTGGGCGACACCGGCTTGTAGAGCACCGACACGCCGGCGCTCGCGACTTCGCGCAGGCGGTCGGGCTTGGTCTCGCCGGTCACGAGCAACCGTGCGGTGCCGGGCCCGATGCCGTTCGGATGGCGCTCCAGCGCCGCGAGCACGTCCAGGCCGTTGTCGCCGCCTTGCAGCAGCAGGTCGCTGACCACCACGTCGGGCGGCCGGCTCCAGCCGTCGGCCAGGGCCAGCACCTCGCTGCGGGTCTGTGCGGCCAACACCTCGGCGCCCCAGTTCGTGAGCACGACCTGCAGCCCTTCGAGGATCGTGCGCTCATCGTCGATCACGAGAACGCGAACGTTGCGCAGGCTGCCGTGGTCTTCGACGAAGGCGCCGGGCAGGGTCATCGGAGGCGGCGGCAGGCCGATCACCGGCTCGGTGCCGCGCACTGTCACGCGCACGCAAGTGCCCTTGTGCAGCCGCGAGTTGAGGTCGACGCGCGTGTTCAGCAGGGCGGCCAGCCGCTGCACCGTGGCGAGGCCGAGGCCCATCCCGCGCGCGTCGCGGCCGCCCGTGCGGCTGTGCGGCTCGACCTGGTAGAACTCTTCGAAAACCCGGGCCTGGTGATGCGGCGCGATGCCGACGCCGGTGTCCCACACGTCGATGCGGATGCCCTTGCCGCGCCGCCGCGCGCCGATCAGCACGCCGCCTTCGGTGGTGTGGCGCAGCGAGTTCGACACCAGGTTGTTCAGGATGCGCGACAGCATCACGTAGTCGCAGCGCACCCAGGCGTCGGTCTTTCGCACCACCAGCCGCAGGTTCTGCTGCTCGGCCACCGCGCGGAAGTTGCGGCTGATCTCGTCGAAGAGAGTGTCGAGTGCGAAGTCCGTCCATTGCGGCTGCAGCACGCCCGCATCGAGCTGCGACAGGTTGAGCAGCTCGGTGAACAGCCGGTCGAGCGATTCGACGCATTCGCGGATGTGGCCGATGCGCTGCAGGCGCGCCGGATCGGTTTCGCCATTGGAGAGGCCGTCCGAAAACAGCGTCAGCGCATGCAGCGGCTGCCGCAGGTCGTGGCTCGCGGCGGCCAGCAGCCGCGTCTTGGCCTGGCTCGCGACTTCGAGCTGCTGGTTCTTGCTGGCGAGTTCGGCGGTGGCGTGGACGATGCGGCTTTCCAGCAGATTGCGGCTTTCGGACAGCGCACGCGCCGCCTGGTTGAAGCCATCCTGGAGGCGCCGCACTTCGGCCGTGCCCTGGACCCTCACCTGCGCGTTCTCGCCGGCGCCGAGGCGGTCGACCGCCTCGCCCAGTGCGCGGATCGGCGCGCTGATGCGCCGCGCCGCCCACCAGCCGGCCAGCCCGACGCCCACGAGGCTCGCGAAGAGGACCAGCACGACGTTGAACCAGACCGCCTTCTTGGCGTTGGTCACGGCGTCGAGGCTCATCTCCACCATCACCTTGCCCGCGTGCTTGCCGTCGTCGCCGATGATCGGCGCCACCACCTGCAGGCCCTCGCCGCGCTGCCGGTCGACCGTCTCCGAGTTGGCGACGATCTCGCCGTCCTCGGACCAGATCTGTACCTGCTGCACATGTGGCTGGTAGCTGCCCGATTGCGCGGTGCGCTGCAGCGCCCGGCGGTCCATGTGCTGGATCTGGGATTGCGCCACCGTCGCCACCTGCAGCGCCACGGTCTGCGCGTTCGCGCGCATGAGTTCCGTCACGTTCGCCAGGTGCTGCCGGGTGAGCACGGCGATCGTGCCCAGGGTCGCCACCATCGCCGGCAGCAGGGCCAGCAGGACGAGCTGCTGCGCCAGTGTGAGGCGCACCAGTCGGCGAAGGGCGCGGAAGGGCCGATTCATGAGTACAGGACGATCCGTCAGCGGGCTCGCCTGCGGGTTACCGGCCGAGGGACATGGAAAAATGACACGACGATTGTTGAAGTTGGTTTCTAATTGTGTTCTCGACAGTACTCGTTTGACCAGCCTGGGCCAATAAGCCTCCTGGCAGACGCGCTTCAAAAGGATGTTGGCTCCTGTCCACCGCGCTTCCGGCGCTTCCCTCGCCCACCTCGCGATCCGGCCCGGCCGCTGGCGGGCGATGGTGCGTGGCGCGGGGGCCCTGCTGGCGCGCGGCGCAATGGCGCTGTTGCTGGGATGCCCGCTGGTCGCCGCGGCGCAGGCGGGCGGTGCTTCCAGCACGGTCGGCGCCGGGACCCTGCGCTTCGGCATCCTTCCGCTGGGCGGCGCTTTCGAATCCCGCAACGACTGGGAGCCCTTGCTCGCGGACATGAGCCGCGCCATCGGCCGTCCGGTGACCATGCTTTCCGTCACGTCGTACGAAGCGCTCGAGCAGGCGATCCAGCGCGACCAGGTCGACATGGCCTTCCTGTCCGGGAAGATGGCGCTCGACGCCGTCACGCTGCGCCGCATGAAAGTGGTGGCGCAAGTCACCCGCCACGACGGCCTGCCTGGCTACCGCGCCCTGCTGCTGGCGCGCAAAGCGGGGCCGTACAACTCATTGAAGGGCCTGCTCGCCGAGCCGGAGAAATGGCGCCTCGCACGCGGCGAGAGCCGCTCGGTGTCGGGCTTCATCGTGCCGCAGTTGCAGCTCTTCCTGCCCAATCACATCGCGATGGAGACGCGATTCCGCAGCGAACTCGTCGGCACGCACCAGGTGACGGCGCTGGCGGTCGCCAATGGCGAGGCCGACGTGGCGACCAACAACACCGCCGATTTCGAACGCTTCAGGCTCCAGTTCCCCGCGGAGGCCGACCGGCTCCAGGTGATCTGGGAATCCGAGCTGATCTCGCATGCCCAGATCGTGATGCGGCGCGACTACGGACTCGCTTTCCAGAAGCAGGTGCAGGCCTTCCTCGTGGACTACGCCCGTGGCAAGGGCCCGCGCGGCGATACCGAGCGTGCCGTCCTGAAGTCGCTGCACGACCTGGCCGGCTTCGTCGCGGCCGACAACAATTCGCTGATGCCGGCGGCCAAGCTGGCCTACCAGCTGGCGCGGCAGAGCGCCATGACCTCGCAATGGGTGAACGAAGCGGCGCGGCAGGCCCGCCTCCAGCGCATCGAGACCACCTATGCCGACCAGCAGGCGGCGCTGCGCGAGGGCGCGCCTTGAGCCCATGGTGAGACGGCGGCCGATCGTGTTCGCAGCGGCGCTCGGGTGGCGGGCCGTCGCGGCCGAGCCCAACAGTCCCAGCACCCAACCGGTCCCGCTGCGCTTCGGCGTGCTGCCTATCGGGGGCGCCGTCGAATCGCGCGACAAGTGGGCGCCACTGCTCAACGACATGAGCCGCGCACTCGGACGTCCCGTCACGGCGTTGTCGGTGACCAGCTACGAATCCCTCGAAAAGGCCATCCAGCGCAATGAGGTCGACCTCGCGCTTCTGTCCGCCAAGATGGCGCTCGACGCCGTGTCCCGGCAGCGGATGAACGTGCTGGCCCAGGTGAAGCGGCACGCGGGCGAGGCCGACCATCGCGCTGTCCTCCTGGTGCGCAAGACCGGTCCGCTCGACAACCTCGAGGCTTTGCTGGCCCGCCCGGAGCAATGGCGGCTGGCGCGTGGGGACAGCCGCTCGGTGTCGGGTTTCATCCTGCCGCAGGTCCAGCTTTTCCTGCCCCATCGCATCGAGATGGAGACGCGATTTCGCGGCGAGATCATCGGAACCCACCAAGTCACGGCGCTGGCGGTGGCGAATGGCGATGCGGACGTGGCAACCAACAACACCACCGACTTCGAACGCTTCCGACAGCAGTTTCCGGATGAGGCGGACCGATTGCAGGTCATTTGGCGGTCCGCTCCCACGCCTCCGGCGCAGATCGTGGTGCGGCAGGGTGTTGCGCCCGCGGCTCAGAAGAAGGCCCAGGCCTTCCTGGTGCGCTACGGGCAGGGCACGGGGTCGCGCGCCGACAGCGAGCGCGAGGCGCTGAAGTCCTTGGGGGCCGCCTTCGGCTACGTCGCTGCGAACAACGACGCCCTGCTGCCGGCCGCCCATCTGGAATATCAGCTGGCCCGGCAGAGTGCGCTGAATGCGCGGTGGGTGAACGAGGCTGCGCGCGAGGCCCGGCTGCAGCGCGTAGAGAGCCAGTACGCCGAACTCATCGTTGCGTTGCGAAACAGCGCTCGCTGATCTTCGAGATTCACCATCGCACCGCACTTGCTGCTTTGCAGCATGCGGACCTAGGCCCTTTGCGTCCTCCGTCCTAGGCCATTCGCCAGATTTGCGCGCGCATCCGCGCGCCGGAAACTGGATGTTTCCATTGGCTTGTCCGGAGGTCTTGTGAGCGCCGAGTCGTCTCCTGTCGTTTCGGACGCGGCGCCGGGCTGGTTCGGCAAGCTGCCCGGCATGGGCGACTTCGCGCATCGCCGCCTGCCCGAAGACTTTCGCGAGGTCTGGGAGCGCTGGCTGCGCAACGGCCTGGCGCGCCTGCGTGTCCTCCACCAGGGCTGGTCCGAGCGCTATCTCGAAGCGCCGGTCTGGTGCTTCGTGCTGGGCAATGGCGTGATCGGCGGACAGTCCTGGGTCGGCGTGCTGATGCCCTCGGTCGACGGGGAGGGGCGCTACTTTCCCTTCACCCTGGCGCAGGAACTGGTCTCACCGCGCTCCGAACTCAAGGGCGAGGCTCTGGCCCACGTGCGGCAATGGTGGGGCGTGGCGATCCATGCGGCGCGCGAGGGGCTGCACGGGAACCTCGACGCCATCGGCTTCGAAGTGCTGTTGCATCAGTTGTTCGCGACCCAGAACGAACAGGTCCTGGTCGAGGACGGCGAGGCCGCGCTGGCATTGCCGGTCGTCGGCCAGTCGCTGTGGTTCACCGATCCGAGAGCCGAAGGCGGGCTCGGCATGGCCAGCCAGGCCCTGCCGCAGGATGACCAGTTCGAGGCGCTGTTCGGCTGCGCGCCCGGCGCTTCCGCACAGGATCTGGAGCCGCCGTGAATGCCAAAGCCAGCGACGCGCCCACCGTCGCGCCGTCATTGCGCAGGACGGCCGACATCGTCGAGGCCGGCCGCCTGCCGGTGGGCAGCCGACTCGCCGAATTCGAGGTGACGCGCATCGTCGGGCAGGGGGGCTTCGGCGTGGTTTACGAGGCCTGGGACCCGACGCTCGAACGCGTGGTGGCGATCAAGGAGTACCTCCCTTCGCTGCTGTCGGCCCGCCAGTTGGACGGGGCGGTCGTGCCGCTGTCCGAACGCCATCGAGAAACCTTCGACCTGGGCATGCGCAGCTTCATCAACGAAGCGCGCCTGCTCGCCCAGTTCGACCATCCCTCGCTGCTCAAGGTCTACCGGTCGTGGCAGGAGCGCGGCACCACCTACATGGTGATGCCCTTCTATCGCGGCGACACGCTGAGGCAGGTGCTGGCTGCCACGCCGGGCGGCGTCGAGGAGGCCTGGCTGCTGCGCATGATGGATGGCGTGACGCAAGCCCTCGCCGTGATGCACGCGGCGCACTGCTATCACCGCGACATCGCGCCCGACAACATCATCCTGCTCGAAAGCTCCGGTCGGCCGGTGGTGCTGGACTTCGGCGCTGCGCGGCGCGTGATCAGCGACAAGACGCAGACCATCACGGTCATCCTGAAGCCCGGCTATGCCCCCATCGAGCAATATGCCGACATGCCGGGCATGGCGCAGGGCGCCTGGACGGATGTGTACGCGCTGGCGGCGCTGATGCATGTCGCGGTGTGCGGCCGTGCGCCGCCGCCATCCGTGGCTCGTCTGCTGAGCGACGCCTATGTGCCGCTCGCAACCAACGAGGCCCTGTTGAAGCGCTACAGCCCGCGGCTCCTTGCGGCCATCGATGCGGGGCTCGCCGTGCGGCCCGAGGCGCGGCCGCAGTCGATGGCGGCGCTGCGCGAGGCGCTCGGACTGACGGCAGTGCCGGCAGCGAAGCGGCCGACGGCGGCCAGGACGGCCAGGGACGCCAAGCCGGCAAGCGCGGCGCCGCCCGTCTCTACAGGCAAGGGCCGCCTCGTCGCGGCAGCGGCCGTCGCGGCGCTCGTCGCCATCGCGGCGGCGTGGTGGGTGCTCCAGAGCGGCGCCACATTCATATGAAGTGAGGGGGCTTCAGTGGACATCGAGATCGTCACCTTGTCGAAGAAGGGCGGCCGGCCCTACAACGAAGACGTGTTCGGGCAATGGAGCGACGGCCGTTTCGTCGCCTGCCTGGTGGCCGATGGCGCCGGCGGCCACGGCGGCGGCGACGTGGCCG
>Ga0247825_10001595_pt1 | contig 14915 bp, 16 predicted proteins | sample 13C_Vanillin_Day_FD_194413 | JGI IMG/M metagenome (GOLD analysis project Ga0247825, IMG submission 194413) | Soil microbial communities from agricultural site in Penn Yan, New York, United States - 13C_Vanillin_Day48 | ecosystem: Environmental > Terrestrial > Soil > Agricultural land | place... | reverse complement strand
CGTTTCGGGCAACGCGCGGCTCGCCTCCGAAGTGATGCTCCTCGCCCGGCACCTGCGCTGGGACTTCGAGGAGGACCTCTCGCGCATGCTCGGCGATGTCGCCGCGCACCGGGTCGCGGGCGCGCTGCGCGATTTTGCCGCCTGGCACGCGGACGCCGCGCGGCGCCTCGCGGCCGCGCTCGCCGACTATGCGACCGACGAGCGGCAACTGCTCGTGCGCAGCGACGAGCTGACGATGCTTGCCGCAGACCTCGCGCACCTGCGCGATGCGCTGGAGCGGCTGGACAAGCGGGTCGGGCGCCTTGGTTAGACTCGCGCGCCTGCTGAAGATCTTCGGCATCGCCCTGCGCTTCGGCTTGCACGAGTTCGCGCCCGGCTTGCCCGGCAGCTGGTTCTTCCGCCTCGCTTCGGGGCACCGCGGCGAGCCGAAGGCGCAGCGCCTGCGCGAGGCGCTGGAGACCCTGGGACCGATCTTCGTCAAGTTCGGCCAGGTGCTTTCCACGCGGCGCGACCTGCTGCCGCTCGACATCGCCGACGAGCTGGCGAAGCTGCAGGACCGCGTGCCGCCGTTTCCCTCCGAGGCGGCCATCGCCGAGATCGAGAGATCGCTGGGCAAGCCGGTTTCACAACTGTTCTCTTCTTTTGAAAAGAATCCGGTCGCAAGCGCTTCCATCGCGCAAGTCCACCTCGCGAGGCTGCACGACGGCCGCGAGGTGGCGGTCAAGGTGCTGCGGCCCGGCGTCGAGGCGGCGATCGCCAGGGACCTCGAGCTGCTCGAGACCGCCGCAGCGCTGGTCGAGCGGCGCTGGGCCGAGGGCCGCCGGCTCAAGCCGCGCGAGGTGGTGGCGGAATTCGCGCGCCACCTGGAAGAGGAGCTCGACCTCATGCGCGAGGCCGGCAACGCCAGCCAGCTGCGGCGCAACTTCGCGGCCTCGCCGCTGCTCGTGGTGCCCGAGGTGCACTGGGACCTCTGCGCGCAGCGCGTCATGGTGATGGAGCGCATGCACGGCACGCCGATCTCGCAGGTGCAGGCGCTGCGGGAGAAGGGCGTCGACATCCCCGCCCTTGCCCGCGCCGGCGTGGAGATCTTCTTCACCCAGGTATTCCGCGACGGCTTCTTCCATGCCGACATGCATCCCGGGAATATTCTGGTAACGGATGACGGCAGATACGTGGCGCTCGACTTCGGCATCATGGGCACGCTCACCGACGTCGACAAGAGCTACCTCGCGCAGAACTTCCTCGCCTTCTTCAACCGCGACTACCGCCGCGTCGCGCAGGCGCACCTCGACGCCGGCTGGGCGCCGGCGGGCACGCGCGTCGACGCCTTCGAATCCGCCATCCGCTCGGTGTGCGAGCCGATCTTCGCCCGGCCGCTGAAGGACATCTATTTCGGCAAGCTGCTGCTGCGCCTGTTCCAGACCTCGCGCCGCTTCAACATCGAGATCCAGCCGCAGCTCGTGCTGCTGCAGAAGACGCTGCTCAACATCGAAGGGCTGGGGCGCGAGCTCGACCCGGAGCTCGACCTGTGGCGCACCGCCAAGCCCTACCTCGAGCGCTGGATGGACGAGCAGGTGGGATGGCGCGCCGCGGCGCGCGCCGTGCGCCTCGAGGCGCCCGGCTGGGCGAAGACGCTGCCGGAGCTGCCGCGGCTCCTGCACCGCGCCCTCTCCGAAGACCGCCTCGGCGGCCTGGCGCGCGCGCTCGAGCGCCTTGCCGAGGAGAACGCGCGGCGCAACCTCCTCCTCGCCGCGCTGCTCGCGCTGCTGGCAGGAGCGCTGGCGCTGCTGGCGGCGAGCCTGTTCTGAACTTATGATCCGCCTGGCGCGATGCTGATCACCGCCGTCCTCAGCTACTTCCTGATCACGATCGGCATCGGGCTGTGGGCCGCGCAGCGCGTCCACAACTCCAGGGATTACCTCGTCGCCGGGCGCAGCCTGCCGCTGTACATGAACATGGCGACGGTGTTCGCCACCTGGTTCGGCGCCGAGACGGTGCTCTCGGTCTCGGCCACGTTCGCCAAGGACGGGCTGGGCGGCATCGTCGCCGATCCCTTCGGCTCCTCCTTCTGCCTGTTCTTCGTGGCGCTGTTCTTCGCCCGCGCGTTCTACCGCATGGATCTGCTCACCATCGGCGACTTCTACCGCAAGCGCTACTCGAAGCCGGTGGAAGTGGTCACCAGCGTCGCCATCACGGCCTCGTACCTGGGCTGGACCTCGGCGCAGATGACCGCGCTCGGGCTGGTGTTCTCGGTCCTCTCGGGAGGCGCCATCAGCCTCAGCACCGGCATCGTCATCGGCGCCGCGATCGTCCTGGGCTACACCATCTGGGGCGGCATGTGGTCGGTGGCGCTCACCGATCTCTTCCAGACGGTGGTGATCCTGATCGGGCTGGTGGCGGTGGCCTGGCTGGTCGGCGGCATGGCCGGCGGTCCGGCGAAGGTGATCGGCGCCGCCTACGAAGCCGGCAAGTTCGAGTTCTGGCCCAAAGGCGGCACCAAGGAGTGGCTCTGGTTCCTAGCTGCCTGGATGACGCTCGCCATCGGCTCGATCCCCCAGCAGGACGTCTTCCAGCGCGTCACCTCGGCGAAGGACGAAAAGACCGCGGTGCGCGGCTCGCTGCTCGGCGGGCTGCTGTACTTCGGCTTCGCCTTCGTGCCGATGTTCATCGCCTATTCCGCGCTGGTCATCGATCCGGGGTTCGGCAAGCTCTTCGCCGCCGAGGACGGCCGCGAGATCCAGAGGATCCTTCCCGACCTGATCCTCGAGCGCACGCCGATGTGGGCGCAGGTGTTCTTCTTCGGCGCGCTGCTCTCGGCGGTGCTATCGACCGCGAGCGGCGCGCTGCTCGCGCCGACGGCACTGTTCACCGAGAACGTGGTGCGCCCGTTCACGCCCCGGCTCTCGGACCGCGAGTTCCTGCTGCTGCTGCGCGCCGTGCTGGTCGCCTTCACCCTCGCGGCGCTGCTCTTCGCCCTTAACTCGACGAGCACGATGTACGAGATGGTGCAGAACGCCTACAAGGTCACGCTGGTCTCGTGCATCGTGCCCCTCGCCGCCGGCATCTACTGGAAGCGCGCCACCGCCGCGGGAGCGATGTTCTCGGTAATCTTCGGCCTCTTCTCCTGGGGCGTGGCGGAGCTCACCGCAGCGGAAGCGACGATCCCGCCGCAGCTCGTCGGCCTCGGCTTCTCGGCTCTGGGCATGGGGCTCGGCTCGCTCGTCCCGCCGCGCAGATAAGCGATGCGCGCCTCGCCCCTGGCGCGGATCCTGTTCGGGATCTACGTGCTGCTCGTGGCATACGCTTCGCTTTACCCGCTGCAGGGCTGGCGTGACCACGGGCTATCGCCTTTCGCCTATCTCGACGCGCATCTGCCGCGGTACGTCACCTGGTTCGACGTCGCCGTCAACGTGCTGGGCTATCTGCCCTACGGTTTCCTCTGCGTCGCCGCGCTGCAGCCGCGGCTGAAAGGCGCGCTCGCCTTTGGCTTTGCCGTCCTCAGCGGCCTTGCGCTCTCGCTCGTGCTGGAGGCGGCGCAAAGCTACCTGCCGGCCCGCGTCGAGAACAACCTCGACGTGCTGTGCAACCTGGCGGGCGCCGCGGCAGGCGCGGCGCTCGGCATCGGCCTGTTGCCGCGCCTGCAGGGCACGGGGCCGCTGACCCAGACGCGCGCCCGCCTGTTCGCGCCCGGCGCCGACACCGATCTGGGGCTGGTGCTCATCGCGCTGTGGCTGTTCACGCAGCTCAATCCAGCGATGCTGCTGTTCGGCGCCGGCGACCTGCGCGACCTGCTGGTCGCGCCGGGAGGCCCGCCGCGCACGCCGTCGTTCTTTGCCGGCATCGAGGCCGCCACGGCGGCGGCGAACCTGGCGGCGGTCGCCCTGCTCGTCTCGGCGCTGGCCGCGCCGGGCCGGCCGCTCGCGCGCATGTTCATCGCGCTGCTCGCCGCGGCGCTCGTCATCAAGACCGCCGCCTTCGCCATCCTGATGCGCGCGGAGGACGTGCTTGCCTGGCTCACGCCGGGGGCGCAGCTCGGGCTGCTCGCCGGCCTGGCGCTTGCCGCCGCGGCGATGTCGCTGCCGCGCGCCGCCCGCCTCGCGCTCGCCGCGATGCTCCTCATGGCCGCCACCGTGCTCGTCAACCTCGCGCCGCCGAATCCCTACCTCGCGGCGACGCTGAAGGTCTGGCAGCAGGGACACTTTCTCAACTTCAACGGCCTCACGCGCCTGGTGAGCGTGCTCTGGCCGTTCGCGGCGCTCGGTTATCTCTTCCTGCTCGCATCGCGGCGGCGCGAACCGCTCGGCTAGAATGGCCGGCTCCATGTCGTACTACGAACGGCACGTCTTTTTCTGCTGCAACCAGCGCGACGGCGGGCGCACCTGCTGCGCCGACAAGGGCGCGGCTGCGCTGCGCGACTACGCCAAGGGGCGCGTCAAGGCGCTCGGGCTCGCCGGCCCGGGCAAGGTGCGCATCAACCAGGCCGGCTGCCTCGACCGCTGCGAGGAAGGCCCCTGCATCGTGGTGTACCCGGAAGGCGTCTGGTACACCTACGTGGATCGCGCCGACATCGACGAGATCATCGAGCAGCACCTGCAAAACGGCCGCGTGGTCGAGCGCCTCAGGATGTAAGTGCGCGCCAGTACTCGCCGGGAATGGGTCGCTGGCCCGGCCGGCAAGATCGAATGCGCGGTCGATGCCCCGGAAGGCCAGGCGAAGGGCAAGGCGCTCGTCGCGCACCCGCACCCGCTCTTCGGCGGCACGCTCGACAACAAGGTCGTGCAGACGCTCGCGCGCGCCTTCGTCGACCTCGGCTACGAGGCGTGGCGGCCGAACTTCCGCGGCGTCGGCGCGAGCGAGGGACGCTTCGACGAGGGCCGGGGCGAGGTGGAGGATCTCGCCGCGGTGCTGCAATTCATCCAGGCAGGTTCGTTCATTCTCTCGGGCTTTTCCTTCGGTGCCGCCATGCAGGCGAAGCTCGCGACCCGCGTGAAGGCCGGGCGCCTGGTGCTGGTGGGCGTCGCGGTGACGAACTTCGAGGTCCCCCCGGTGCCCGCCGGAACGCTCGTCATCCACGGCGAGCAGGACGAAACCGTGCCGCTCGCGGCGCTGCTCGACTGGGCGCGTCCCCAGGAGCTGCCGGTGGTGCTGGTGCCGGGCGCGGACCACTTCTTCCACCGCAAGCTGCAGGTGCTGCGCGGCATCGTCGCCGCGAATGTGCGATGAGCGTGCTTTCGGCGCGGGGCTTGCGCAAGTCTTACGGCGCGCTCGAGGTCGTCGCCGGCGTCGAGCTCGAGATCGAGCCCGGCGAATGCTTCGGCCTGCTCGGTCCCAACGGCGCCGGCAAGACGACCACGCTGAAGCTGTGCCTCGGGCTGATCGAGCCCGACGCGGGCACGATCGAGCTGCTCGGGGAGCCGGTGCCGCGCCGCGCCCGCGAGGCGCGCACCCGGGTGGGGGTGGTGCCGCAGTTCGACAACCTCGACCCGGACTTCACCGCCACCGAGAACCTGCTCGTCTATGCGCGCTACTTCGGGCTGTCGGGCGAGCGCATGCGCGAGCGCGTGCCGCGGCTCCTAGAGTTCGCCGGGCTGGGCGCTCGCGCCGATGCGCGCATCAACACGCTCTCCGGCGGCATGAAGCGGCGCCTCACGCTCGCGCGCGGGCTCGTCAACGACCCGCAGCTCGTGGTAATGGACGAGCCGACCACCGGCCTCGACCCGCAGGCGCGCCACCTCATCTGGGAGCGGCTGCGGCGGCTCACCGCGGAGGGCAAGACGCTGCTGCTCACCACGCACTTCATGGAGGAGGCGGAGCGCCTGTGCCATCGCCTCGCCATCATGGACAAGGGCCGCATCGTCGTGCAGGGCACGCCCCGGGCGCTCATCGCCGAGCACATCGAGCCGCAGGTGGTGGAGGTGCACGGGCAGGGGAGCGAGGCGTGGATGCAGGCGGCGCGGGCCCATTGCGCGCGCGTGGAGCGTGCGGGGGACACCGTGTTCTGCTACGCCGCGGACGTCGCGCCCGTGCTGAAGAGCCTCGCCGGGCAGAGTGAGCTCGCCTACCTGCACCGGCCGGCGAACCTCGAGGACGTGTTCCTCAAGCTGACCGGCCGCGACCTCAGGGATTGATGAGGCACCGATGAAAGCCTCGTTCTTCGCCCGGCCGGAGCTGAGCCTGCGCTGGGTGGCGGTGTGGCGGCGCAACTGGCTGGTGTGGCGGCGGCTCGCCATTCCGTCGATCCTGGGCAATCTCGCCGACCCGCTGATCATGCTCTTCGGCCTGGGCTACGGGCTGGGCGCGCTGCTCGGCGAAATGGGCGGGACGTCGTACTTCGGCTTCCTCGCCGCGGGCATCGCCGCCTCGGCGACGATGTACGCCGCCACCTTCGAGTCGCTGTTCTCGGCGTTCTCGCGCATGCACGTGCAGCGCACTTGGGAGGCGATCGTCAATGCGCCGATGACGCTCGACGACGTGCTCGCCGGCGAATGGGCGTGGGCCGCGACCAAGGCGCTCGCCGCGGGCGGCTGCATCCTCGTCATCGTCGCCGCCTTCGGCTATGCGACGCCGTGGCGCGCGATCAGCGCGCTGCCGGTGATCGTGCTGCTCGGCCTCGCGTTCGCGGCGCTCGGCCTCGCGGTCAACGCGCTCGCCAACGGCTACGATTTCTTCAGCTACTACATGACCATCGTGCTGACGCCGATGCTGATGCTCTCGGGGGTGTTCTTCCCCATCGAGCAGCTGCCCGGCCCGGTGCAGGCGGCGGCGAAGGCGCTGCCCCTCTACCACGGCATCGCGCTGGTGCGGCCGCTGCTGCTCGGCGAGCTGCCCGGCGCGGTGTGGCTGCACCTCGCCGTGATCGGCGCCTATGCTATCGTCGGCTTCTACCTGGCCCTCATCCTGACGCGGCGGCGCCTGCTCAAGTAATGCTCTGGGTCAAGTCCTTCCACATCATCTTCATGGTCACCTGGTTCGCGGGGCTGTTCTACCTGCCGCGCCTGTTCGTCTACCACGCCATGGCGAGCGATGTTCCCTCGATCGAGCGCTTCAAGGTGATGGAGCGCAAGCTCTACTGGGGCATCATGACCCCCGGGGCGGTGCTGACCATCGCCTTCGGCGTGTGGCTGTGGCTCGGCTGGTTCCGCGGCTCCTCGAGCTGGCTGCACGCGAAGATTGCGCTGGTGGCGATTCTCGTCGGCTACCACCTCTGGTGCGGCATGCTGCTGCGCGACTTCGCCGCCGGCCGCAACGCCAGGAGCCATGTCTGGTTCCGCTGGTTCAACGAGTTCCCGGTCCTCGTGCTCATCGCCACGGTGCTGCTGGTTGTCTTCAAGCCCTTCTGAGTCCTTCTTCGCGACCTGCCCGCGCGGTCTCGAAAAGCTGCTGCTGGGGGAAATCGAGTCCCTGAAGGGGCGGCAGGCCGCCGTCGTCCCGGGCGGCGTCGCGTTCACCGGCGACTGGGGCGCCTGCTATGCCGTCAACCTCTGGTCGCGCATCGCTTCGCGGGTGCTTTGGAAAATCTCGCAGTTCGACTACCGCGACGAGAAGCACCTCTATGAGGCCGCACGGGCCCTGGATTGGCAGAAGTACTTCCCGGTGGAGCGCACGCTGCGCGTGAACGTCACCGCGCAGAAGAGCCCGCTGAAGAGCCTGGAATTCGCCACGCTGCGCATCAAGGACGCGGTCTGCGACCGTTTCCGGGACGCACTCGGGCGCCGGCCGGACGTCGACCGCTCGCGCCCCGACGTGCGCATCCACGCCTTTCTCGAGGGCGCGCGGGCGACGCTCTATCTCGACACCTCCGGCGAGCCGCTCTTCAAGCGCGGCTGGCGCGGCGAGGCCGGCGAGGCGCCGCTGCGCGAGAACCTCGCCGCCGGCATCGTCATGCTGAGCGGCTGGCAGCCCGGCGAGCCGCTGCTCGACCCGATGTGCGGCGCCGGCACGCTGCTCGTGGAAGCCGCGGCGATGGCGCGCGGCCGCGCCCCCGGCGCGAAGCGCAGCTTCGGTTTCGAGAAGTTGAGGAATTTCGACCCCGGGGGGTGGGCGCAGGTGAGGGAGGAAGCGAGGCCCGCCGAAAAAAGCCCCGAGCTCTACGGCAGCGACAACGACCCCAGGGCCATCGACGCGGCGCGCCGCAACCTCGCCGCGGCCGGCGTGGAACGCTGGGTCAAGCTCGAGCGCGCCGACGTGCTGGAGCGCAAGGCGCCGGCGGCGGGCGGGGTGCTGCTCGCCAACCCGCCCTACGGCGAGCGCATGGGCAGCGCCGACGAGCTGGCGCGCTTCTATCCGCTGCTCGGCGACGCGCTGAAGAAGAATTTCGCCGGCTGGCGCTGCTATCTCTTCACCGCCGACCTGCGCCTGCCCAAGCTGATCCACCTGCAGCCCTCGGCGCGCACGCCGCTCTGGAACGGCGCGCTCGAATGCCGGCTCTACGAGTTCAGGATCGTCGCCGGTCCGCACCGGCACTGAGCTGCGACCAGGCGCGGTTGCCGCCGGTGACGCGGGGGCCGTAGGCGAACTTCGCGCGCGGGACGCGCTCGTCGGCGCGGCGTAGTGCAAGCGGCGGACCGGCCGGGTGCCACTCGAGGCCGAGCTTGCGCATCAGCGACAGGGCATCGAACGGCGCCTTCACCTTCATGTCGTTGTCGAAGTACACGTAGACATCCCGGCCGGCGCGGTCCCAGGCGCGGATGCGCTTCGCCCAGGCGTCGAGGCCGCGCTTCGTGTAGCCGCTCGCGTACAGCTCCTTGTCCCCGTGCAGGCGCACGTAGACGAAGGGGGCGGTGACGTCGAAGAGCTTCGGCCACTTGCCGGCGGTGTCGGCGACAACGAGTCCCACGCCGGATTTTCTCAACAAAGAAACGAAATCATCGCTCACGAAGCTCGGGTGCCGGATCTCGATCGCGTGGCGCAGCGGCCGGTCGGCGCCGGTGGCGAGCCGCGCGCGGCCGGCCATGCGCGCGTCGCGCCGGCGGGCGAGCGCAAGCGCCTGCGCGCTCGTGCGCGGCAGGAGGCGGAAGAAGGCGTCTAGGCGCTGCGGGTCGAAGCGGAACCTCTCCGGGAGCTGCCACAGGAAGGGCCCCAGCTTGTCCTCGAGGGCGAGGATGCCCGAGGCGAAGAAGTTGGCGAGCGGCTTCTCGACGTTGGCGAGCCGCAGCATGTGGGTGATGTAGCGCGATCCCTTGACGGCGAAAACGAAGCCCGCGGGCGTCTCGCGGTACCACTGCTCGTAGTACTCCGGGCGCTGCAGCGAGTAGAACGAGCCGTTGATCTCCACGGTAGGGAAATGCCGGCCGCAGTACTCGAGCTCGCGGCGCTGCGCCAGGCCTTCGGGGTAGAACACGCCGCGCCAGGGCGCATAGCGCCAGCCGGAAATGCCGATTCTGATCAAGCGAACTTCAGCTTCTTCCAGGACTCCAGCTTGCGCACCTGCTCGATCGCCTTCTCGTCGGTGAGGTCGAGCCGCAGCGGCGTCATCGAGACATAGCCCTGCTCGATTGCCCAGCGGTCGGTGCCTTCCTCGGTGCTTTCCACCGGCACCACGGTGAACCAGTAGTGCGTGCGGCCCATCGGGTCCTTGCCGGGAACCACCTTGCCGTCGTAGTGCCTCATCGACTGGCAGGTCCAGCGCGTGCCGCGCGGCGCCCGGGCGGGAAAGTTGACGTTGACGAGGGGCAGCTCCGGCGCCTCCAGCAGCGCCTCGAGCACGGTGGCGACCCAGGGCTTGAGCAGCTCGAAGTCCGGCTGCTCCCGGTCGGTCGCGGGCGCGCTCAGCGCGATGCCGCGCAAGCCCAGGAGCGCCGCCTGCTTCGCGCCGGCGAGCGTGCCGGAATGCCAGATGGCATTGCCCAGGTTGGCGCCGATGTTGATGCCCGAGAGGACGAGATCGATCTTTTCCCAGAGCGTAGTGCCGAGCATCACGCAGTCGCCGGGCGTGCCGTTGACGCGGTAGGCATCGAGGCCGGGCAGCGGCGTGCGCTTGTACGTCACCGGCCGCGACGCGGTGATGGCATGGCTCGCGGAGGACATCTCGACGTCGGGGGCGACGATCCGCACCTCGCCGAACCGGGAAGCCACTTGCGCCAATGCGGCTATGCCCGGGCTGTAGACGCCGTCGTCGTTGGTGATGAGGATGCGCATGATGACCATTTCCAGCAATTAGCATGCGCGTTACCCTGATCCACAACCCGGGCGCAGGCCGCACCGACCATCGCGGCAAGGACGAGCTCGTGGCGTTGCTCGAGGACGCCGGGCACGCGGTGCGCTACCAGTCGTCCAAGGACGACGATTGGGAGGAAGCGCTCGATGCGCCCGCGGAGCTCATCGTGGCCGCGGGCGGCGACGGTACCGTCGGCCGCGTCGCGCGGCGCATGGCCGGGCGCAGCGTGCCGCTCGCGGCGCTGCCTGCCGGCACCGCGAACAACATCGCGCGCACGCTCGGCCTGATGGAGGACACGCCCGAGGAGCTGGTGCGGGGCTGGGAAGGCGCCCGCCGAGCGCGGCTCGACATCGGCATGGCGGAAGGCCCCTGGGGCAAGCGCTCCTTCGTCGAAGGCGTGGGCCTCGGGCTCTTTGCCGCCCTGCTCGCGCGCTCGGACGAGAAGCCGCGCGACAAGAGGCCGAAGAAGCAGAAAGGCAAGCACGCGGCGAAGACAGTCGAAGGCGCACTGCGCCGGCTGAGCGAGCAGGCGGAGGATTGCGAAGCGCTCGAGATCGCGGCGCGGCTCGACGGCAAGGATATCTCCGGGCACTATTTGCTGCTCGAGGCGGTCAACCTGCGCTATGTCGGGCCGAGCCTGTTCCTGGCGCCGGACGCCGAGCCGGGCGACGGCCTGCTCGACGTCGTGCTGGTCGGCGAGGCGGAGCGGCCGCGCCTCATCCAATACCTCGATCGCTGGCAGGAGAACCGCGAGCGCCTGGCGGTGCTGCCGACGCAGCGCGGCAGGAAGCTCGAGATCGAGTGGACGGGCGTGCCGCTGCACATCGACGACAAGCTGCGGCCCAAGAAGAGCGCCGGCCCCGAGGAAATTGCCGGCCCGGTGCAGGTGAGCGTCGGCGCCGCCGCGGTCGAGTTCCTCCTGCCGGCCGTGCGGAAGAGGAACGAAAAGGGCGGAATGTAACCGATCGGTTACATCTACCGCATACGCCCGAGCAGCGAAACGCCGGCGGAGATCAGGCCCTTCGCCACGCCCGCGGCGACCGCGAACAGCAGCACGGTGATGAAGGCTACGACGAGCCAGTAGAGCGGCGCGCCCAGCTCGAGCTCGAAGGCGCGGCCTTCGAGGGTGCCGCGCGCCGCCCACTTGCCGCCGCTGCCCAGCTCGATCAGGCGCGACGCGAAGGGAACGCGCCCGGGCTCCTCGACGAGCAGGTAGACCAACCAGGCGAGACAGCCGACGATGGCGACCCCCGCCGCGACGCAAGCGGCGCCCGCGGCCGTCACCAGCGCCCCCAGGCCGCGGCGCAGGCCCTCGGAAATGACCAGGGGCGCTCGCGCGCCCCTGTCGTAGTCGGTCAACCCGGGAGCCTCAGACGATGTCGAGGTGCTCGATGCCCTTGGAGAGGTCCTTGTCCTTCGATTCCTTGCCGTGCAGCTTGATGTTGAGGCGCACCTCGTTGGTCGAGTCGGCGAAGCGCAGCGCGTCCTCGTAGCTGATGCGCCCGGCCTCGTAGAGGTCGAACAGCGCCTGGTCGAAGGTCTGCATGCCCATCTCGCGCGACTTCTTCATGATCTCCTTGATCTCGTGGACCTCGCCCTTGAAGATGAGGTCGGAGATGAGCGGCGAGTTGAGGAGCACCTCCACCGCAGCGGCGCGGCCCTTGCCCTCGCGCAGCGGGATGAGGCGCTGCGAGATCACGCCCTTGAGGTTGAGCGACAGGTCCATCAGCAGCTGCTGGCGCCGCTCCTCGGGGAAGAAGTTGATGATCCGGTCCATCGCCTGGTTGGAGTTGTTCGCGTGCAGCGTGCCCAGCGCCAGGTGGCCGGTCTCGGCGAAGGCGATGGCGTGCTCCATGACCTCGCGGTCGCGGATCTCGCCGATGAGGATCACGTCGGGAGCCTGGCGCAGGGTGTTCTTCAGCGCCGCCTCCCACGAGTCGGTGTCGACGCCGACCTCGCGCTGCGTGATCAGGCAGTTCCTATGCGGATGCACGTACTCGACCGGGTCCTCGATGGTGATGATGTGCCCGTGCGAGTTCTCGTTGCGGTAGCCGATCATCGCCGCGAGCGAGGTCGACTTGCCCGAGCCGGTGCCGCCGACGAAGATCACCAGGCCGCGCTTGGTCATCGCCACGTCCTTCAGCACCGCGGGGAGCTTCAGGTCGTCGAAGTTCGGGATGGTGGTGGTGATGACGCGCAGCACCATGCCGGTGGCGCCCATCTGCACGAAGCAGTTGACGCGGAAGCGGCCGATGCTCGCGGGAGCGATGGCGAAGTTGCACTCCTTCTTCGCCTCGAATTCGGCGGCCTGCTTGTCGTTCATCACCGCGCGCACCAGCATCGCCGTGTGCTGCGCCGAGAGCGCCTGCTGCGACACCGGGGTCATCTTGCCGTCGATCTTCATCGCCGGCGGGAAGCCGGCGGTGATGAAGAGGTCGGAGCCCTTCTTCGCGACCAGGGCGCGCAGCAGGTCGTAGATGAACTTGGTGGCTTGTTCGCGTTCCATGGGCGAGTCTCCCTGTTATCCCGCGAAATTGTCTTTGTTGGCGGCCTTGCCCCGCGCTTCCGCCATCGAGATGACGTTGCGCTGCACCAGCTCCTGCAGGTTCTGGTCGAGGGTCTGCATGCCGATCTGCCGGCCGGTCTGGATCGCCGAGTACATCTGCGCGATCTTGTTCTCGCGGATCAGGTTGCGGATCGCCGGGGTGCCGATCATGATCTCGTGCGCGGCGCAGCGCCCGGCCCCGTCCTTGGTCTTGAGCAGCGTCTGCGAGATCACCGCGCGGATCGACTCCGAGAGCATCGCGCGCACCATCTCCTTCTCCGCCGCCGGGAACACGTCGACGATGCGGTCGATGGTCTTGGCGGCCGACGAGGTGTGCAGCGTGCCGAACACCAGGTGGCCGGTCTCCGCGCCGGAGAGCGCGAGGCGGATGGTTTCCAGGTCGCGCATCTCGCCCACCAGGATGACGTCCGGGTCCTCGCGCAGCGCGCTGCGCAGCGCGTTCGAGAACGAAAGAGTATGCGGCCCGACCTCGCGCTGGTTGATCAGGCACTTCTTCGACTCATGCACGAACTCGATCGGGTCCTCGATGGTGAGGATGTGGCCCTGCTCGTTTTCGTTGATGTGGTTGACCATGGCGGCGAGGGTGGTGGACTTTCCCGAGCCGGTGGGCCCGGTCACCAGCACGATGCCGCGCGGCTGGTCGGCGATCTCCTCGAAGATCTTCGGGCACTTGAGGTCGGCGAGCGACAGGATCTTCGACGGGATGGTTCGCATCACCGCCGCGGCGCCGCGCTGCTGAACAAAGGCATTGACGCGGAAGCGCGCCAGGTTGGGCACCGCGAACGAGAAGTCGCACTCGAGGTTCTCTTCGTAGAACTTGCGCTGCCCGTCGTTCATGATGTCGTAGATCATGCCGTGCACTTCCTTGTGCTCCATCGGCGGCACGTTGATGCGGCGCACGTCGCCGTGCACGCGGATCATCGGTGGAAGCCCGGACGACAGATGCAGGTCGGACGCCTTGTTCTTGACCACGAAGGCGAGCAGTTCAGTGAGATCCATTACAATCCTCCCGGTGGAGCGGCGAAGGTATTTTCTTCGCTTCTTCAACGCATTATGACAACAATCGCGGATAACCTGCAAGTTGTGAAAGGGCGCCTGGCGCGCTCTCAGGGAGTGACTTTGTTGGCAGTTTCGAAGGGTCAGTCGCTCGAGCGCATCAAGGACGCGGTCGTCGCCGGTCAAAAAGCCTTCGGCGAGAACTACGTGCAGGAGGCGGTGCAAAAAATGGACGCGTTGCCGCCGCTCGAGTGGCATCTCATCGGACCGCTCCAAAGCAACAAGACACGCCTCGCGGCGGAGCGCTTCGACTGGGTGCAAACTGTGGCGAGTGAAAAAATTGCACGCCGGCTCTCCGACCAGCGTCCTGCGTCCCTCGCGCCGCTCAACGTGCTGATTCAGGTGAACGTTTCAGGCGAAGCGAGCAAGAGCGGCGTCGAGCCGGCCGACGCGCGTGCATTGGCTCAGGTCCTGTCCCATCTCCCGCGGCTTCGGCTGCGAGGGGTGATGGCCATTCCCGAGCCTGGAGCCGATCGCTCACGCTATGCAGCGGTACGGCATGTGTTTGACGACCTGAAAGCCGAGTTCGGCCTCGACACGCTGTCGATGGGCATGTCCGACGACCTCGACGTCGCGATTGGCGAGGGGTCGACCATGGTGCGCGTCGGCACCGCAATATTTGGTCAACGAAAAAAGCAGAGCACGGCCGCATGAGGATCGCCTTCCTCGGCGGCGGAAACATGGCGGCCGCGCTGATCGGCGGGCTGATCGCCAAAGGCACCGAGGCGCGCTCCATTTCGGTGGTCGAGGTAAGCCCGGCGGCGCGCGAGCGCCTGGGGGCGCGCTTTCCGGTGCATGTGGCCACCGCACCGGACGCGGCGATGCAGCGCTCCGACGTCGTGGTGCTGGCGGTCAAGCCGCAGGACGCGAAGAGCGCCCTGGCGTCGATTAGCGTGCAGCAGCAGTTGGTGATCAGCATTGCCGCCGGCCTGACCCTGAAAACGCTGTCGCGCTGGCTCGGCGGATACCGCAAGCTGGTGCGCTGCATGCCCAACACGCCGGCCCTTATCGGGGCCGGCATCGCCGGGCTGTACGCGTTGCCCGAAGTGAGCGACGACGAGAAGAAGAAGGCCGAAGCCATCCTCAGCGCCGCGGGCGAAGCGGTGTGGGTGCCCGAGGAGCGGCTTCTCGATCCGG
>Ga0247825_10001594_pt1 | contig 14917 bp, 15 predicted proteins | sample 13C_Vanillin_Day_FD_194413 | JGI IMG/M metagenome (GOLD analysis project Ga0247825, IMG submission 194413) | Soil microbial communities from agricultural site in Penn Yan, New York, United States - 13C_Vanillin_Day48 | ecosystem: Environmental > Terrestrial > Soil > Agricultural land | place... | reverse complement strand
CTCCTCGAACGGCATCGGTGGGTCCTCCCTCCGATGCAGATTGCAAGAAACTGTCGGGAATCATCCCGGTCTAAACTGTCGAGGATCTACCCGGTCTGTACCGGACCGTACGCCCTCACCCCAACCCTCTCCCCACGGGAGAGGGAGTTCACCGCCGTCGTGGCAACAGCTTCAATCGAACTTGATAACCTCTAGCCGGACTTCGCGTCGGTCGCCTCGAGCAGCCACGCCAGATACGCCTTCTCGACGCTCTCGACCGGCAGCACGACGATCGCGGGTGTTTCGTAGCTGTGCAGTTCCTTCACCGCGTCCGAGACCTGGTCCGCGAGCGAGGCGCGGGTCTTGATGATCATCACCGCCTCCTCGCCGCGCTCGACCTCGCCCTGCCACCGGTAATGCGAGATCATGCCGGGCAGGATGTTGACGCAGGCCGCGAGCCGCCGCTCGACCAGCGCGCGGCCGGCCTCCTCCGCCTCAGGCGCGGTCGGCCAGGTCGTATAGAGGAATACCGTGCGTTCCACCGCCCGCTCCCGTTAGCTGAAGAGCTTCCTGCTGGCGATCTCCGCGCCCTTCACCAGCGCGTCGAACTTGGCCCAGACGATGCTCGCGTGGACCTCGTCGGAGCCTGCAAAACTCGCAAATCCGCAATCGGTTCCGGCGATGACATTCTCGCGGCCCATGAAGTCGGCGTAGCGGACGATCCGCTGCGCGACCAGCTCCGGATGCTCGACCAGCACCGACGAGTTGGTGATGACGCCCGGGATCAGCACCGTGCCCTCCGGCAGCTTCGCCTCTTTCCACACCGCCCATTCGTGCTCGTGGCGCGGATTGGAGGCCTCGAACGAGAAGGCGCCGGCGCGGATCTTCGCCAGGATGTCGATGATGTGCCTGACCTCGAGGTCGTGCACGCGCGGGCCCATGTTGATGCTGTAGCAGGTGTGGTAGCGGATCTTCTCGGTCGGGATGCCGCGCAGCGCGTGATTGAGCGCCTCGACCCGCCGCATCGCCCATTTGCGGATGTCGTCGACCGACATCTTCGGCTCCATCAGGTAGTAGCTGACCAGCCGCGGATCGTCGACCTGCACCAGGAAGCCCGCATCGACGATCGCCTTGTATTCGACGTTCATCGCGTCGGCGATCGCGGTCAGGTATTCCTCTTCGGTCTTGTAGTACCTGTTTTCGTTCCAGTCCTCGATGTTGGCCGGCGAGATGCACGGCACGAACACGTCGGCGGGGCTCGCGCCCTTGAGCGCATCTTTCAGGTTGTCGAGGTCGGTCTTCAGCACCGCCTGCCCCTTGTAGGTGAGCGGCGCGGTGCAGGCCATCTGCACCTGCTTCGCCCGCGGGGACGCTGCTTCCTGGGCCTTGTAGTAGTCGGGAAACGAGATCGCCTCGCGCGACGACAGCCACGCGTTCGGACGCGTTCCCGACGGTTCGAGGCCGCCCAGCCGGTCGCGGATATAGGTGACGAAGCTCGGCTTGCTGAATTCGCCGTCGTTGATCGCGTCGATCCCGGTGTCGAGCTGCTTGCGCACCACCTCGGTCACCGCCTCGCGCACCCGCTTGCCGAGAGCGGCTTCGTCGACCTTCTCGCCGCGCGCCTTGGCACGGATGGTCTGCAGCAGATCGTTCGGCCGCGGCAGGCTGCCGGCATGGGTGGTGAGGATACGGTCGGTCGAACGCTGCATTTTTTCTTCCCTGGGCAGGCGCCGCTGCGCCCTGCTCCGCCGGATTGTGCATGGCGACCGGCAAATAACAATGACGCCAATGCGGAGCAGCCCTCCGCTACCTCGACAGCAGTGGGCCAAGTCGTATAGACGAACACCGCGCGTCCCACGCCCTCGCCCCGATGGCAGGAGCGCACCGGGACGGCCGCCGCATCATGCTTCGCAAGACGCCAGGCAAGGAACAGATCGCCTTTGTCGCGAGCCCCGCGCCGGAGGCGCGCAAGGCGCTGGCGCGGCTGACCAGGCGCTACGGCAACGTTCCGCTCGGCAAGGCCAAGGTCGTGGTCGCGCTCGGCGGCGACGGCCTGATGCTGCGCACGCTGCACCGGCTGATGAACACGGACACGCCGATCTACGGGATGCATCGCGGCACCGTCGGCTTCCTGATGAACGAGTTTTCCGAGAAGCGACTGATCGAGCGGCTCGCCGCGGCCCACACCACCGTGATCCATCCGCTGACCATGCGGGTCCGCGACACCAAGGGCCGCATTCACGAGCACTACGCCATCAACGAGGTCTCGCTGTTCCGCCAGACCTATCAGGTCGGGCGGATGTCGATCGACGTCGACGGCCAGCAGCGCCTCGCCGAACTGATGGGCGACGGCATCCTGGTCGCGACGCCGGCCGGCTCCACCGCCTACAATCTTTCGGCGCAGGGGCCGATCATCCCGATCGACGCGCCGCTGCTCGCGCTCACCCCGATCAGCCCGTTCCGGCCGCGGCGCTGGCGCGGCGCGCTGCTGCCGGACCGCGCCAGGATCACCATCCGGGTGATCGATCCGAAGCGGCGCCCGGTCGCCGCCGTCGCCGACCATGCCGAGGTGCGCTCGGTGCGCGAGGTCGAGATCGGCATGGACTATACGATCTCGATGCAGATGCTGTTCGACCCGGGCCACAGCCTCGACGAGCGGATCGTCCGCGAGCAATTCGGCTATTGAGAGTGCAGAGGAATGGCCAGCCGCAGACGCGTTCCGCGATCGCCGCTCGTCCTTGAGACATTCGGTAATCTCTACGCCGGCGGCAGGATCGACCCCGCCGTCGAAGGCTCGCCGACGACGGGACAGCTCTACGCCGAATACTTTATCCCTAAGAAACGGACCTCGCCGTTTCCGGTCGTGATGGTGCACGGCGGCAGCCAGACCGGCACCAATTTCACGGGCACACCGGACGGCCGCGAGGGCTGGGCGCAATATTTTCTGCGCCGCGGCCATGCCGTCTATGTGGTCGACCAGGTGGCGCGCGGCCGCGCCGCGCATTTCTCGCAGTCGCAGGGCGAGGTGCAGGCGGGAAACCTCCAGCGCACCGAGCAGCGCTTCGTCGCGCCGAAGCGCTTCAATCTCTGGCCGCAGGCCAGGCGCCACACGCAATGGCCGGGCACGGGCCAGCCGGGCGACAAGGCGTTCGACGCATTCTACGCGACGCAGTTTCCCTCGCTGGAAAGCTATCCGAAGCAGCAGGAGATCAACCGCGACGCGCTCGTCGCGCTGCTGGAGCAGATTGGACCGGCGGTGCTGCTGGTGCACTCGCAATCCGGTGCCTTTGCCTGGCCGGTCGCCGACGCGCGGCCGAAGCTCGTCAAAGCGATCGTCGCCATCGAGCCGAACGGGCCGCCGGTCTACGAGACCGACTTCAAGGGCGCGCCGGACTGGTTCGTCGATGTGGGGATGAGAAAGACATCCGGCCTCGGCATGGTGCCGCTCGCCTACGATCCGCCGCTCAAACCGGGCGAGCAACTGTCGTTCGTGCGGCAGGAGACGCCCGATGCGCCCGACCTGGTGCGCGGCTGGCTGCAGGCGGAGCCGGCGCGCAAGCTGCCGAAGCTCGCCAAAGTGCCGATCCTGATCCTGGTCGCGGAAGCGTCCTATCACGCCGCCTACGATCACGTGACCGCCGCCTATCTCACGCAGGCCGGTGTGCTGAATGAATTCGTCCGCCTGCCCGACATCGGCATCCGCGGTAACGGCCACATGATGATGCTGGAGAAGAACAGCGACGAGATCGCGGGTGTGATCGAGAAGTGGGTGAGGAAGACGCTGGCTTCAAAGCCCAAGGCAAAACGCCGAAAGCAGCGTTAGACCTCCGGCGTCATTCCGGGGCCCGCGCTTAGCGCGGGAACCCGGAATCCAGTCAAGGAGGCGGTGTATGGCTCTGGATTCCGGGTTCGCGCCTACGGCGCGCCCCGGAATGACCGGGTGGTCAGGCCGCGCGCTTCTTTTTAGCAGAGCGTTTTTTCGCAACTGTCTTTTTTGGAGCAGGCTTCTTCGCCGCTTTCTTCCCCCTGCCCCACAATTCCCTGCTCGCAAGCCGCGCGCCTTCGGCCAGCGCCTCGAGCTTCGCCCACTGGATCGTCGGATGCACGCGCTGGTGCGTCGGCTGCTGCGCGAAACCGCAGTCGCTGCCGGCGATGACGTTCTCGCGGCCGACCAGTTTGGCCAGCCGCACGATGCGCTCGCAGATCAATTCCGGATGCTCGACCACGTTGCTGACATGGCTGATCACGCCCGGAATAAGTACAGCGCCCTTCGGCAGCTTGACGTCCTTCCAGACCTGCCATTCATGCTCGTGGCGCGGATTGGCCATCTCCAGCACGAATGCGCCGGCGCGCACGGTGAGAATGAGATCGATGATGTCGCGCATCGGCACGTCGGTGGTGTGCGGCCCGGGCCAGCTTCCCCAGCAGACGTGATAGCGGATCTTCTCGGCCGGGATGCCCGCGATGGCGCGGTTGGTCACCGCCATCTGCTTCGCGACCCACTTGCGGTAGTCCTTCATGGTGCCGGGCGGCACCATGCGGTCATAGGTGACGGCGGCGCGCGCGTCGTCGAGCTGCACCAGGAAGCCGTTGTCGACGATCTGCTTGTACTCGTCGTGCATCGCCGCACCGATCGCGTCCATCAGGTCGTCTTCGCTCTTGTAGTATTCGTTCTTGCGGTCGGGGATCACCGAGGCCGGCGCCGCCACCGGCAGGAAGCCTTCGACCACCTTGGTCTTCCGGATGGCGGCCTTGAAATTGTCGATGTCCTGCTGAAGCGCGCCCTGCCCGGTGTACCTGATCGGCCCGACCACGACGGAGTCGGTCAGCACCTGGACGTGATCGCGGGCATCGAGCTCCTTGTAGAAGTCGGCGAAGCGGGTGCGGTCGGCGCCGCGGGTGAACGGATTGCCCGACGGCGTGAACGGCCGCCGCTCGAATCCGGCCATGCGCTCGATCACGTATTGCGACCAGGAAATGCCCTTGCCGAACTCGCCGTCGCTGACGACGTCGACCCCGGCTTCGGCCTGGCGGCGCACCACTTCGGCGACCTCATCCTTCAGCGTCTGCGCGTGCGCGGCAGCGTCGTAGCCCTCGCCCTTCTGCTTGGCGCGAAGATGCGCGCGGACCGACTCGGGGCGAATCAGGCTGCCGACATGGGTGGTGAGAATGCGATCGGTACTGCGGTGCATGGCAACAAGGGTTCCTTGAAGCGCCCAATTGCTTTGAAGGCCCAGGTCCTTTGAAGGCCTATGCGGCGCGGGCGGGTGGTCGTGAACGAGAGAGATCGTTATCAGGTCGACACCGCGTTGCAAACGCAGCGCCGGGTTGGACAATGCCCACCCCGCGGCCCAACCGATCCCATCCGACCGCCGCCTGCGCGAGATTTTGACAGCCGGGTGGAGGCGACGGCATGGGCGCCTGATCGGGCGGGCACGCCGGCACATTTATCCTAAACTCTTCCTTAACGACGATTTTCTAGGCTCTGGACCGTGGACCGGCCGATTGCCGGGCCGCCGAGGTCCTATGATTCACATCGAATTCAACCGCCTGCGTTTGCTCGTCATCGACGACAACCCCCATATGCGGCGGATCATCAGGACGCTGCTGCACGGGTTCGGCGCGCGCGACGTGTTTGAAGCCGAGGACGGCGCGACCGGCCTCGATGCGTTCACCCACAACATACCCGATATCGTCCTGATCGACTGGGCGATGCCCGTGTTCGACGGGCTCGAATTGACCAAGATGATCCGGCAGGCCGACTCCAACGCCAATCCGTTCGTGCCGATCATCATGATCACCGGCCACACCGAGAAGAACCGCGTCACGGCGGCGCGCGATTCCGGCATCACCGAATTCCTCGCCAAGCCGATATCGGCCAAGGCGCTCTATCAGCGGATCGTCAACGTGATCGCGCACCCGCGGCCCTTCATCAAGACCAAGACCTATTTCGGGCCCGATCGCCGGCGCAACACCAATCCCAACTACGCCGGTCCCGAACGGCGCCGCGCCAGCGCGAGCGTCATCGAGCAACCGGGCCTGCTTGGCAAGACCGCCAAGCCACCGGCGCCACCGCCATGACCGGCGTTCAGGAGACTTGATCAATGTCCACCGGACAGCCGGAAAAGCCCAAAGTGGTCGCGTTCCGCGATCACGAGGTCATCGTGCCGGACACCCGCAAGCTCCGCCGGTCGCTGCGCCAGGCCCTGCCGGGCGAGCCCGACCCGATCGAGTCGGCCGAGCGCGCTTTGGGGCGCCTGTCCGGCGATTTCGCGACCTGGATGAAGGAAGAATGCGAACGGCTGGACGCCGCACGGCGGCAGGTTCGCAACAACGAACTGTCGCAGGAAACCAGCCAGGGTCTGTTTCTCGCCGCCCATGACATCAAGGGCGACGGAAAGACCTTCGGCTTTGCCGAGGTGGCGCGCGCGGCCGACAGCCTGTGCCGGCTGATCGAGCACAGCCCCGATCTGAAAAAGATTCCGCTGACGATCATCGATCAGCATGTCGATGCGATCCGCGCGATCGTGCGCGAACATGCCCGTCCCGACATCGCCGCGATCGCGGGCGCGCTCACCGCAAAGCTCCGCACCGTCACCGATGAGTTCCTGATTTCTGAAAATCAGAACCGGCCGGAGATCCTGAAGGTCATTCAGAGCCCGCCGCTCAGCCCGGGCGAATAGACAGGCATCCTCGCCGTCAGCCGCACCAAAGCAAGACCGCCGGATGGGACATCCGGCGGACGCTTTTTATCGATCAGCCTGAATGTTATGCTGCGACCGGATGCCAGTCGGCGTCGACCTCGATCCGGCCATGGGCGACGAGCTCGTCGCAGAACATCCGCGCTTCCTCGCGCGCGGCCTCGGCGGCAAAGCGGCGCAGCAGCGTGAGCAGCGGCTCGATCTCGTCGGGGCTCTCGTTCTCGCAACGCGTCAGCGCGCGCTCGATGATGCGGCGCTTGAGACGGCTGGCGCCGCCCGGCTCGGCCATGAAGCCGTCCTCGCGAATGGCCTCGAGCGCCTCGCGAAACGCGAGGAAGGTGGAGGCCGGAAGCCCTGCCTTGTCGTAGAGGGCGCGGAAGCTCGCGCCGCGGCGGTCGTGGACGATGCCGGCGACGCGGGCGAGCGGAACGCCGGCGAGTTCGGCCAGCGCCTCCTCGAAGAACTCGACATTGCCGGACAGCAACGACCGCAGGATCAGCCCGGCGTTGAGCTGGCCGCTCTCGCACAGATGACGGATCAGCGGGCGCACTTCGCTTTCCGGCGATTCGGCCGCGAGCACCACGGTTGCCCTCTCGCAGGCCTCGCGCGTGACGCGGCGCGCCCGGTCGGCGCCGAGCCACTCCCGCGCGGTGACGAATTCGGCCAGCGTATCGGACAGTTTCACCACCAGCGCCTGCCGCGTCGTGGCCGGCAGGTCGGAGCGGGCGAGCAGCGAGTCGCGGATCGCCGCGAGATGACCGTGGCGGTCGACGATGCGGTCGAGCGAGAACGGCACGATCTCGGCGTGCGGGTTTTCCAGCAGCACCAGGCAGGCTTCGGCGCAGCCGACCTCGGCGATGGCGGCGGCGACCGAGCACGGCAGCAGCGCGCGCATCGCGACGGCGGCCTGGCGCACCACCTCGCCGCTGGCGACCGCTTCAACCAGATCCGCGTCGAGCAGCAGCGGCGAGCGGTGCAGAACCGGCCCCGCCACGTCGGGCTGGTCGCACGCCAATGCGTGGACGATGTTGGGCGGCGCGTATTCGGTGGATGCGAAGACGTCGGCCATCGCGCGGCGCACCAGACGGGTCGTCGAGCAGCATGGTCATCGCGCCTTCGGCGGCGAGACGGTCGCTGTCGGTCATCTCGGAGTAGAGATAGGCGCGGGCCAAGGCGCCGGTGGCCTCGGCGCGAACGCCGGAGGGGGCGGTGTGCAGCCACTGCAGGAACTGGCGAACAATCATGTACGACACCACGGGTACGGCCAGCCGGAATCGCCGGTACGGACACACCCTAAACGCGGAGTTTTAAGAAAGTGTTCAGCATAAATATTCAGGATTGCTAACAAGATCTTACCGGCCCTAGACCCGGCCGCGGAACAGCGCGCGCGCATCCGGCAGCTGCTCCTGGAACAGGTCGAGCGCGCCGCCCGAGGGGGGCGGCGCCAAAGCCGGCGTCGAGACTGGCGCCGGGGCCGGCGCAGTTGTCTGCGCAGCCCTGGACATGTCCGGAAGCGGCTGGGGTTTCGCGGGCGCGGAAGCGGCCGGTGGCTGCGCCGGGTTCGACCACAGCGCGCTGACCACGGGCGCAACCGCCTCGGGAGAACCCGCGCTGCGAAACAGGCCGTGAAACACCGGCCCCGTATAAGCGCTCGCGGCCGGCGGCGATTCAGCCTGGCCCGCGAACGCGGCTTGCTCGGGCATGACGCTGGGGCGCGCGACCGGCTTGATCACGCCGACCAGGCGCTGCTCGCGGGTGTTCGCGGCGTTCGAAGCAGGCGGCACGACACCGGCCACCGCCTTGTTCGCTGGACCGCCGCGCGCGACGCCGTAGCGGCCGACCAGCGAGCGATAGACCTCGCCCGCGCCGCGCGCATTGCCGCGCGCGTCATAGAACACCTGCGGATTGGCGCGCGCGGGGCCCGGAAAAATCCCGGCCGCCGGCGTGTTGGGTTGCCGGTGCGCCATCTCGATCAAACGGCTCGCGCCGTTCGGCCCCATGAAGTGCGCGATGTAAAGCTCGCCCTCGCTCGGGGCGCGGCCGAGCCGCTCGCCGAGCTTGCCGGCGTTCGCGCGCGTGTAGGCGCCGGCCATCAGCGTGTTGGCGTTGGGGTCGGAGCGCAATTCCATGATGCGGCCGTACATGCGCGGGTCGGGCACCGAATATTGCCCGGACGGCTGCCGCGCGATCGCGTCGGCATAGGGCGCGTAGCCCAGCGCCCCGCCCTGCTCCTTCAGCGTCGACAGCCAGGTCTGCTCGATGAACTGGAACAGTCCTTTGGCCGACGAGGTGGGCGCCTGCGCATTGGGGTTGAAGTTGGATTCGACCTGCGCGGTTGCCAGCAGATACTTGAAGTCCGCGCCGGTCACCCGCGCCGCCTGGCGGATCGCGCCGGCGACGGCGGGCGTAGTGCCGGTGGGCTCGACGTTCATGGATGGCTTTGCTTCCGCCGGCCGCTGTGCCGGGCTCGCGCGCCGGATTCGGCGGCGGCCGGGATGGAAGCGAACTGTTAACGATTGTGGTAAACGAAAGGTTAATTTCGGGCGCGCCGGGCGCCCTGTTGCCCCGTCATCCCGAGGTGGCCGCGAAGCGGCCCTCGAAGGCTGAACGGCCACCGGTGGTGCACCTCGCGCCTCAGGGTGACAGAGTGAGCTTGGAACGCGGTTGAGACAAAGAAGGGAAACAACATGGCCGACAGCAACACCATCACGGCGATGCGCCACAAGCGCGGCGGGCTCTTTTTCGAGGGCTTCGAGGTGGGCTCGCTGACCGAGCACCGCTACTACCGGACCGTCACGCAGATGGACAACATGTTGTTCTCCAACATGACGCTCAACCCGCAACCACTGCACATCGACCGGCACTTCTGCGAGCAGGAAACCGAATGGGGCCAGCCGCTGATGAACTCGCTGTTCACGCTCGGCCTGATGATCGGCATCCAGGTGTCCGACATGACCAACGGCACCACCATCGCCAACCTCGGCATGACCGACGTGAAATTCCCCCACCCGCTGTTCGAAGGCGACACCGTGCACTGCACGACCGAGGTGGTCGGCAAGCGCGAGTCGAAGTCACGGCCCGGCGCCGGCATCGTCGAGTTTCACCACCGCGCCTACAATCAGGACGACAAGCTCGTGGCGGAGTGCAAGAGGAGCGCGTTCATCCGGATGGCGCCGAAGTGACGCGGCGGGGCGCACGCCCCTGCCCGCTCAGCCTTAATGCTGCAGGCTGAGCGTCCGCGGTTCGGCGACACCGTCCGATCCTGCATCTTCGGACCGCGCGGGCCGCAGGCGGCGGCTCCTGCGGCGCAGAAACAGGAAAACCGCACCCCCCGCGCCGAGCAGCGCCGGGCCGCAGATCAGGCCGTAGATGAAACCGATCTTCGCCTGAGCCGAGGCCACGGCCGCGATCGTCTGGGCGATCGCCCTTTCGGCATCGTTGCGCGCCTGCTCGGCCTGGGCTTGCGCCCGCGCCGCCTCCGCCCGCGAGATTTCCACGGCGGTCTCCGCGCTGGCCTTTTCCGCCACGGCCTGGTTGGTCGCGACCTTGCTTTCCGATGCCGCGGCCAAGACGACCTTCACCGACGTCGCCTGGCCCGAAGGCTGGCGCTCGGCCGGGGTCTTTGCGGGTGCTGTTTTGAATTCGGCTGCGTCCTCGCTCTCGGCTCGTTCGGCGGCGGCCCGGTCCACGGCCGCCATGAGATCGGCGGCTCTCTCGATGGCAGGTCTGGAGGCCGGACGCTTCGCGGCGGAAGATGCCGGCGCTGCGGCAAGGCTCGAGTTCGTTGCCGTGAACGTCAAGGCATCCAGCATGGTCCCGACCACCGCGCAGCTGCCATCGACCCGCGGCTTCTGTCCTTGCAGCTCGAGGCGGCGGCTGTTGTCGTGGATCGTCCCGTCGACCCGATAGGGAATCCGGCCGCAACGGCCGCCGTGGCTGTAGACGGTGCCTGTGATTCTCTGATCCGACGTGCTGCCTTCCAGAAGCAGATCGCCGGGCTGCACGCCGGCGGCTTCAGCCTCCGGCCCGGGCTGGAGGTAGAAGAATTTCCGCAGGCGGCCCTCCGCGACCATGTTGAGAACGGAGCCGTCGAAGCTCCAGTGCTCGCGATTGATGGCCTGGTGTGCGGATGCCTCCCGGGCGGGTTGCTGGACCGCAGGCGCCTGCGTCGCGCGCGCCGGAGCCGCGCTGGGCGATGCCGTGGAAGAAGCCTGCGCCGCGGCCCGCGTGCGGCAGGTGGCGCGGACGCCGGCGACCGACGCATCGCCCGGGCCAACGCCGCGCTGGATCAGGAGCCATATCTGGGAATCGCGGGCGCGCAGCGCCTTGTCGACGCAGTCGACCTCGCTCTGCGAAAGCTTTCGCCACGCCGCGTGTGCGGCGTCGGCCTTGGCGCTCGGGGCGCCTGCGTTCTGCGCCCACACGCTGCCGGTCAGTGCGGCGCCGGCCGACAGCAGGCCGATCGCTGCCACGGCAAGCCACCCACCCGACCGCAAGTCCGGCACGCGGACGGCTGCAGGCCTTTGCACGGACGACATCTTCATTTTTGGTTCCATTGCGTTGCGTCGTCAGGCGGCGTGACCGGCGCGGTCCATCGGGAGAGCTTCGTTGCGTTCGAGGGCCGTCTGAAGTGCTGCGTTGGCAGAGTCGAGCTGAAGCCGGAGCGGCGCGATCGAATGCAGCAGGTTGTCGCGCCGCAAGCCGGCCGCTTTCGCAACGGTCGAATAGGCGAAATGCCGCGGATCGCGAATTCCCGTGCGATCCTCTTCGGCACGCACCTCGCGATCGAGCTCGGCGGCGAGGCGCTCGAAATCGGCAATCATCCGGCCGGTCTGCGCGACCTTGCGCCGGCATGCCGCAATTTCAAAATCTCTCAGACGCGATTGCGCGGCCAGCGGCTCCATCGAGCCCTCCGGTTGAGGTTGCCTGCCTCCTCAGCTTCGCCGCAGCTCTTGTGACTTCGGGTCTAAAATCTCTTGGAGGGATTTTCCCTGTTGCCGACGCTAGGCGGCAGGCCAGCGCCGCGCAACGCCGCGATGATGTTACCGTAAACGGATATGGCTAATGCCGGCGTCCGCAGGCGCCCGCCGCCCGTCTCAGCTGTGCAGGCCGGGCGCCTCGTGGCCGGTGCGCGCCACATACTCCGTGTAGCCGCCGCCATACTGGTGGACGCCCTCGGGCGTCAGCTCCAGCACGCGGTTGGACAGCGCCGCGAGAAACCGCCGGTCGTGCGAGACGAACAGCATGGTGCCCTCGTAGTCGGCGAGCGCTGTGATCAGCATCTCCTTGGTCGCCATGTCGAGATGGTTGGTCGGCTCGTCCAGCACCAGAAAATTCGGCGGATCGAACAGCATCTTCGCCATCACGAGGCGCGCCTTCTCGCCGCCCGAGAGCACGCGGCATCGCTTCTCGATGTCGTCGCCGGAGAACCCGAAGCAGCCGGCGAGCGCGCGGAGCGATCCCTGCCCGGCCTGCGGAAACGAATGCTCCAGCGACTCGAACACGGTCTGGTCGCCGTCGAGCAGGTCCATCGCGTGCTGCGCGAAGTAGCCCATCCTGACGCTGCCGCCGACCGCGACCGTGCCGTCGTCCGGCTCGGTGGAGCCGGCGACGAGCTTCAGCAGCGTCGACTTGCCGGCGCCATTGACGCCCATGACGCACCAGCGCTCCCTGCGGCGCACGGTGAAATCGAAGCCGTCATAGATGGTGCGGCTGCCGTAGCCCTTGTGCACATTCTTCAGGCTGACCACGTCCTCGCCGGAGCGCGGCGCGGTCGGAAACTCGAACGTCACGGTCTGGCGGCGCTTGGGGGGCTCGACGCGCTCGATCTTGTCGAGCTTCTTCACCCGGCTCTGCACCTGCGCGGCGTGAGAGGCGCGCGCCTTGAAGCGCTCGATGAATTTGATTTCCTTCGCCAGCATCGCCTGCTGCCGCTCGAACTGCGCCTGCTGCTGCTTTTCGTTGAGCGCGCGCTGCTGTTCGTAGAATTCGTAATTGCCCGAGTAGGAATTGAGCACGCCGCCGTCGATCTCCACCACCTTGGTGACGATCCGGTTCATGAATTCGCGGTCGTGCGAGGTCATCAGCAGCATGCCCTCGTAGCCCTTCAGGAACTGCTCCAGCCAGATCAGGCTTTCGAGGTCGAGATGGTTGCTCGGCTCGTCGAGCAGCATCGCATCGGGCTGCATCAGAAGGATACGGGCGAGCGCCACACGCATCTTCCAGCCGCCGGAGAGCGCGCCGACGTCGCCGTCCATCATCTCCTGGCTGAAGCTTAAGCCCGCGAGCACCTCGCGCGCCCGGCCTTCGAGTGCGTAACCGCCGAGCTCCTCGAAGCGCGCCTGCACCTCGCCATAGCGCTCGACGATGCTGTCCATCTCGTCGGCGCGGTCCGGATCGGCCATCGCGGCCTCGAGATCCTTCAGTTCGGCCGCGACGCTGCTGACGGGGCCTGCGCCGTCCATCGCCTCGGCGACCGCGCTCCGCCCCGACATCTCGCCGACGTCCTGGCTGAAGTAGCCGATGGTCACGCCGCGATCGACGGCCACCTGCCCCTCGTCGGGCTGGTCCTCGCCGGTGATCATGCGGAACAGCGTGGTCTTGCCGGCGCCGTTCGGCCCGACAAGGCCGACCTTTTCCCCCTTGTGAAGTGCGACCGAGGCCTCGATGAAGAGAATCTGGTGGCCGTTCTGCTTGCCGATGTTGTCGAGACGAATCATGTGCGCGCGAAGGAGAGCCTGGATTGTGTTCGGAAATTCGGGGTGGGAGGGATCGCGGCGCTCTTATGCCACGTCGTGCGCGGCATGGAAGAGGCAATTGGCGTCGTGGCGCGGTTTGAGCGTGTTCCCGTCACCGGGATACAAAGCGCATGAGAGCTTTTTCCAGAGCTTTTCTTGCATTGCTGGTCTGGCCGCCTCGGCCGCCGGCGTGTTGGCGGGAGAAATCCGATCCCGACCTGGCACGCCTGAATGTGACGTCCAACAATGACAAAGGCCCGGTTTCCCGGGCCTCAGGTGTGGCTTCCCACACGACGGTTACCCTTCAAGACGGCAGTTTCAAATCCGGGGGCTGCAGCACGATGGCCGCGAGGCAAAGCGCAAACGACGGCGCGACAACAATTGCAAAAACTCCGGCCCACATCGGCGTCATCCCCTTCCTTCCAATTCATATCCCTTGTGATCCCTTGCGGGCTTTATCCTTTGGCCCGCCTGAGCGGCTCCAGCCTGAGCGGCTCGACATGCGTGAGGTCGATCTTGTCGCCCTCGTCCGCGCATTCGTTCGAGCAGTAGAAATGCCCGTCGTTGGCGCGAATGCACTTGCCGAGAAACGGCTTCCGGCACGCGGGCAGGAAGCAGCAGATCGGCGAGCCGGCCTGCAGATAACGGCTAGCCATGACGCACCTTCCACCTGGCAGCCCACACCACCAAAAACACCCTGAGCATCGGACACTCCGTTGAAAACCACCGGAGCCATGCTATAGAACAAAACATGAACAAAATGTCAAGACGAATTTGCCCAATGGCAGTCGCGCCCGATGCCGCAACGGAAGAATCCGCGGCGCAAACGTCGGCTTTCGCGCCGCTTCGGCTTGCCTGAGGCAACGTTCGGCGCGGCAATCGCAAGCGCGGCCGCGAGCGCGATCGGCTTTCTCGTCATGCCGAAACAAGTCCCATCCGGCCGCGACCGTTCCGGGATATCCGCAGCAAGTGACATTTCCGGAACCAACCGGGCCACGGAAATGCGGTCGCTCCGCCATTTTGTTGCACGAATCCCCGCAGTATCGTTCATCGTTCCGGATTAACGTGAGACGCCCTACCGCAGGAGAGCCGATGCGCACGGCCGCTCTTCGTCTGATTGCCGCTGGTCTGATTGCGCTCGCAGCGCGCGGCGATGCGGAGGCCGCCTATTGCGCGTCGTATTTCAACGGCGGCACCAATTGCAGCTTCGCGACGCTTGCACAATGCCTGGAGAATGTCCGCGGCGTCGGCGGGCAATGCGGGCCGGCGCCGGGCGCGGTCTCCCAGGAACGCCGGCAGCCGGATCGGCCGGAGGCGAGGCCGAGACGCGAACCCGACCGCAGGCCTGTCGCCTCCACACCGCGCGAAACGCCGCGCAGCGCACCGCGGCGCGAGGCCACACCGCAACCTCCAGCGGATCCGACGGAAACGGCGCCGACGGTGCAGATCGTGCAGCCACCGGCCAACAACACGTTTGCAGCCGCACGCGCGCTGCTGCTG
>Ga0247825_10001593_pt1 | contig 14918 bp, 15 predicted proteins | sample 13C_Vanillin_Day_FD_194413 | JGI IMG/M metagenome (GOLD analysis project Ga0247825, IMG submission 194413) | Soil microbial communities from agricultural site in Penn Yan, New York, United States - 13C_Vanillin_Day48 | ecosystem: Environmental > Terrestrial > Soil > Agricultural land | place... | reverse complement strand
AGCTCGACTTGCCTCCGTTCACCCTGATCGGCGCCACCACGCGCGCGGGCATGCTCACCAACCCGCTGCGCGACCGCTTCGGGATCGTCGCGCGGCTCGAGTTCTACACGGTGGAGGAGCTTGGCCGCATCGTGCAGCGCTCGGCGAAACTGCTCGAGATCGAGACCGCGGCCGAAGGCGCGCGCGAGATCGCCGGCCGCGCGCGCGGCACCCCGCGCATCGCCAACCGCCTGCTGCGGCGCGTGCGCGATTACGCCGAGGTGAAGGCGAAGGGCAAGGTGACGCGCGAAGTCGCGGACGCGGCGCTGAAGATGCTCGACGTCGATGCGCTGGGGCTCGACGTGATGGACCGCAAGCTGCTGCTGGCGATCATCGAGAAATTTTCCGGGGGACCGGTGGGCGTCGAGAACCTCGCCGCGGCGATCGGCGAGGAGCGCGACACCATCGAGGATGTGCTCGAACCCTACCTGATCCAGCAGGGTTACTTGCAGCGCACGCTGCGCGGGCGAATTGCGACCGTTACCGCGTACCGCCATTTCGGCCTCGCGCAGCCCGCCCGCGCCGGCACGCCGGACCTGTGGGAAGAAGGCAAGCAATAGAAATGAGCCCGGCGGCGCGCGCCCGTCGTTCCGCCGCGCAACCCTTTTCCTGGCCGGTCCGCGTTTACTACGAGGACACCGACAGTGGCGGGGTGGTCTATTACGCGAACTACCTGAAATTTCTGGAGCGCGCGAGAACCGAGTGGCTGCGCGCCGCGGGTTTTGAACAATCGGCGCTGGCCGCTGTCCACAACATCGTGTTCATCGTTCGCTCGATCAGCCTCCAATACCTCAGCCCTGCACGCTATGACGATCGACTTGCTGTCAGCGTGGAGCCCGGTGAGTTCGGCGCTGCGCGCATCGAGATGCGCCAGGTCGTCCGGCGCGGGCGCGAGGAACTGGTGACGGCGCAAGTGGAGATCGCCTGCGTCAACACGGCTTCATTCCGGCCCGTTAGAATACCCAAGCCGGTCATCGCCAAGATAGGGAATAAAAAGTGAACCCAACGGTAACCCACGACATGTCGGTGCTCTCGCTCGTCACCGGCGCGAGCGTGCTGGTGCAGATCGTGATGCTGATCCTGCTGTTCGCCTCGCTGCTGTCCTGGTACTACATCTTCCTCAAGATCTTCACGTTCAAGCGCGCCACGCGCCTCGCCGACGATTTCGAGAAGAAGTTCTGGAGCGGGGCGGACCTGAACGAGCTATACCAGCGCGCCGTGGCTGCGCGCGACACGTCGGGCAGCCAGGAGCGCATCTTCGAGTCCGGCTTCCAGGAGTTCATCAAGCTGCGCAAGCAGCCCAACATGGACATCCGCACGGTGCTCGACGGCACGCGGCGCGCGATGCGCGCGACCAACCAGCGCGAGATGGAGCAGCTCGAGTCGTACCTCTCCTTCCTCGCCTCGGTGGGATCGGTCAGCCCGTACATCGGCCTGTTCGGCACGGTGTGGGGCATCATGAATTCGTTCCGCGGGTTGGCTACCATGGCGACCGCGACGCTCGGCGCGGTCGCGCCGGGCATCGCCGAGGCGCTCATCGCAACCGCCATGGGCCTCTTCGCCGCGATACCCGCGGTGATGGCCTACAACCGCTTCGCCGCCGACATCAACCGGCTCGCCAACCGTTTCGACAACTTCATGGAGGAGTTCCAGAACATCCTCCAGCGGCAGGCAAAGTAAATGAGGCGGGACATGGTGAAGCGGGACGTGATACGGCGTGACATGGTCGTGCGTGACGTGGTGAGGCGTGACCGGCGAACGGCGTCGATTCACGGTTCACGATTTCCGATTCCCGTGGCCGGAGGCGCGCCATGCTGATCGACCGCCGCAGTGGCCGCAGGCTGATGAATCAGATCAACGTCGTGCCGTACATCGACGTGATGTTGGTGCTGCTGGTGATTTTCATGGTCACCGCGCCGCTCATCAATCCCGGCCAGATCGAGCTGCCCTCGGTGGGCAAGACCTCCGATCCGCCGCTGCAGCCGATGGAGGTCTCGATCCAGTCCGACGGCTCGCTGATGATGCGTGACCGCGCGCGCTCGATGCAGGAGAGCAAGATCTCGCGCGACGAGCTGGTCAAGGCGATCCGGCAGAAGCAGAAGCAGAATCCCGAGCAGGCGGTGGTGATCGCCGCCGACAAGGATGTGCGCTACGAGGCGGTGCTCGAAGTGATGGACATGCTGCAGCGGAACCAGGTGCGCAAGGTCGGCTTGCTCGCCAAGCCCCGCGGCGGCTAGCGAGCGTCGCAGAAGAATGCCGGGCGACGCTCGATCCCTCACCCCTTACCCCTCTCCCGAGAGGAGAGGGGAAATGAATGGCGGTAAATGGCCTGTCAACCATTTACCGAAGCCTCGATAGGGCGGGCTGATGGCTGGCACCGTTTTCGAGACTCCCAACGAAAAAGCCCTTTCCGGCGCGGCCGCGCTGGTCATGCATGCGCTGTTCATTGCGCTGCTGGTCTTCAGCGTCAACTGGAAGAAGCCCGAGCCCGCCGCGATGGTGGCGGAGTTATGGAGCAACCTGCCGCCGGTGACCGCGCCCAAGCCGGCACCGCCCCCGCCGCCGAAAGTGGAGCCGGAGCCGCCCAAGCCGGAGCCCAAGGCCGCGCCGAAGTCGGAGCCGAAGCCGGAACCGAAGCCCGAGCCCATGGTCGAGCCCAAGCCGCAGCCGAAAGCCGATATCGACCTCAACGAGAAGAAGGAGAAGGAACGCAAGGCGCGGGAGCAGGCACTCGCCGAAAAGAAAAAGCGCCAGGAGCAGGAGCTGGTCGAGAAGAAGAAGCGCCTGGAACAGGAGCGCGTCGCGGAGTTGAAAAAGAAGCAGGCCGCGGAAGCGGAGGCGAAACGACGCGAACAGGAGCAAGCCGAGGCGCACCGGAAGGCCGCCCAGGCGCAGGCCTCGGCCCAGGCGCGCGAGATCGAAAAGTACAAGCAGGCCATCCAGGCGAAGATCAGGCGCTTCATCGTCGAGCCGCCCAACCTGCAGGGCAATCCGGAGGTCGAAGTGGACGTGAAGGTGTTGCCGGGCGGAGAGGTGCTGGCGATCACGACTCGCCGGGGGAGCGGCCAGACGGCATACGACAACGCCGTCGAGCGGGCCATTCAGCGGGCGCAGCCGCTGCCCTTGCCACCCGCGGACTCCCCCATATTCCCGCAATTCCGGGAACTCAACCTCAAATTCAGACCCAAAGAATAGGGCGCGAGAGGGGGGCCGGCTGTCCGTCGCCGGCCGGCGACAGTTCCGCGCGAGTTCGTAACGCCAAACGGCTATAATCACAAGACATGAGAATCGGCTGGCTGCAACGCTTCATCCAGACTGCCGTCATCCTCCTGTTGCTCGTCCCGGTGCCGGCGGCGCGTGCAGTACTCACCATCGAAATCATCGGCAGCGGCGCCAATCAGTTCCCCATCGCCATCGTCCCGTTCCGCTCGGAAGGCGGTTTGCCGCAGCAGCTCACCCCGGTCATTTCCGCCGACCTCGCGCGCAGCGGCGTGTTCCGGGCGATCGATGCCGGCGGCCTGAATCCCCCGCCGTCCGAACCGCAAGAGCTGAATTACCCGACCTTTCGCGCGCGCGGGGCCGACGCCGTAGTGATTGGCACGGTTGCTCCGCAGCCAGACGGGCGCTACGAGGTCCGCTTTCGGCTGATGGACGTGCAGAAGCAGGCGCAGCTCGCCGGTTTTGCCTACACTGCCTCGCGCGAGCAGTTGCGTCACACCGCGCACAAGATTGCCGACGTCATCTACGAGAAACTGACCGGCGACAAGGGCGTGTTCTCGACTCGCATCGCCTACGTGGCAAAGAACGGCAAGCGCTTTGAGCTCCAGGTGGCGGATGCCGATGGCTACGGCGCGCAAACCATCCTCCAGTCGGGGGAGCCGATCATCTCGCCGTCCTGGTCACCGGACGGCACGCGGCTCGCCTACGTGTCGTTCGAGCAGAAAAAGCCCGTCGTCTACGTGCAGTCGCTTACCACCGGCGCCCGCCGCGCGGTGGCGAATTTCTGGGGCAGCAACAGCGCGCCGACCTGGTCGCCGGACGGACGGCGGCTCGCGGTGGTGCTGACCAAGGACGGCGGCTCGCAGATCTACGTCGTCGGCGCTGATGGCGGCGAGGCCACGCGCCTCACGCGCAGCACGGCAATCGACACCGAGCCGAATTTCTCCCCCGACGGCCAGCTGCTGCTGTTCACTTCCGACCGCGGTGGCAGCCCGCAGATCTACGGCATGTCGACCTCAGGGAGTGACGTGCGCCGCCTGACTTTCGAGGGTACCTACAATGTCTCGCCCCGCTTCAACCCCGACGGCAAGAGCTTCACGTTCATACAAAGGAACGGCGGGCGCTTCAACGTAGCGGTGCAGGACCTTGCCACGCGCCAGGTGCAGGTGCTGACCGACGGCACGGTGGACGAGTCGCCGAGTTTTGCGCCCAACGGGCGGATGATCCTCTACGCAACCGAGGTGAGGGGGCGTGGTATATTGTCCGCGGTCTCGAGCGACGGCCGGGTGAAGCAGCGCTTGACTGCGAACGCCGGCGACGTGCGCGAGCCCGCATGGGGCCCGTTACCGAAATGACCACTCAGTTACGAGGAGCCAAGCGATGAAGAAAATCCTGATTGTTACGTTGATCTCCGGGGCGCTCGCCGCCTGCGCCAGCGATCCCGCCAGCGAGCAGGATGGCGCCAAGGTCGAGGAACGCAAGCCGACTGTGGTGGACCGGCAGCCGGTCAAACCGGCCGACGATGACGCCACCAAGGGACTCAAGGACGATTCCCTTTCCGCCAGCGCGCTGAGGGACCCGAAGAACATCCTTTCGAAGCGCAGCGTTTACTTCGACTACGACTCGAACGTCGTCAAGGACGAGTTCAGGCCGCTGGTCACCGCGCACGCGCGTTACCTGCAGCAGAACGCGAAAGCGAAGATGCGCATCGAGGGCAACGCCGACGATCGTGGGAGCCGCGAGTACAACCTCGCGCTCGGCCAGCGCCGCGCCGACGCGGTGAAGCAGATGTTGCAGCTGCTCGGAGCGAGGGCCGACCAGATCGAGGCCGTGAGCTTCGGCGAGGAAAAGCCGAAGTGCAAAGATGCCGCCGAAGCCTGCTGGGCCCAGAACCGCCGCGGCGACATTGCCTACCCTTCCAACGGCGAGTGATCGGTGATGGGGCGCGTCGAGGGGCGGAAGAGGGGCCCCGTTTGCGGGGATCTGACCCCCGGCGGCGCGCAGGGCGATCGACACTACCGTAAAAAATCTCGATGAACCTGCGGAGGTCGCCGGCCGGTGACCGGCAAAAGTCCCCGGTAACCCTAGCCGCGCTCGCCTTTGCGGCGGCCATGGCTGCCGCCTCGCCGCTGCACGCCCAGCTCTTCGGCGGCGACGACACCGCGCGCAAGCAGATCGCGGAGCAGGCGAAGCGCATCGACGCGCTATCCGAGCAGCTCACGCGCGTCGAGAATTCGTTGAAAAACCTTTCCTCGGCCCCCAACCCGGCGCTGGCGCTCTCCCAGCAGCTCGAGCAGATGCGCCAGGAGATGAACCAGTTGCGCGGCCAGCTCGAGGTGCTGGGCAACGAGATCCAGGGTGCTTCCAAGCGCCAGCGCGACATGTACCTGGATCTGGACACGCGCATGAAGCGGCTCGAGCAGGCCGGCGCCGCTCCGGCCGCGCCGGCGGCGTCCTCGCCCCAACCGCCGACGGCGGGCGCAAAGCCGCCGTCTCCACCCCCGGCGACGGGAACGAAGCCGCCATCGTCATCGCCACCGTCTCCGGCGCCGCCCGCAGCGGCGCAAGCGGGAGGCGGCGATGCCGAAGCGCGTGCCTATGATGCCGCGCAGGGGCAGCGCCGGATCGGCAACTATCCGGCGGCTATCGCGGGCTTCCAGAATTTCGTCGCCCAGTATCCAAAGAGCCCGCTCGCGCACCGCGCCATGTACTGGATCGGCGATTCGCAGTACAACCTGCGCGATTTCAACAACGCCATCGCCAGCCAGAACAAGCTGATCGCCGCCTGGCCCGAGAGCGCTTCGGTGCCGGATGCGCTGCTCAACATCGCGAGCTGCCAGCTCGAGCTCGGCGACAATGCAGCGGCCCGCAAGACTCTCGACGGCCTGGTCGCGCGCTATCCGGCGAGCGATGCGGCGGAGAAGGCAAGGCGTCGCCTTGCGACGCTCAAGTGACGAAAATCGAGAGACGCTAGGCGAGAGGGGAGAGACGGGGTTGCGTCTATCGTCTATCGCCCTGCGCCTGGCGCTTTTCGCGCGCGATGGCTGATCGCGCCGTTGTTCTCCTGTCCGGCGGGATGGATTCCGCCACCGTGCTTGCGATCGCGCGTGCCGAGGGGCACGAGTGCCATTGTCTCACCGTGGACTACGGGCAGCGCCACCAGGCCGAGCTCGCCGCCGCCGCGCGGGTGGCGCACATGCTTGGCGCCGCGGAGCACCGCGTCGTGCGCATCGAACTCAACTCTTTCGGTGGCTCGGCCCTGACGGACAGGGGAATCGATGTGCCGGAGGCCCCAACGAAGGGCATCCCGGTCACCTACGTTCCCGCGCGCAACACCATCCTGCTCTCGCTCGCGCTCGCCTGGGCGGAAGTGCTCGGCGCGCGCGACATCTGGTTCGGCGCAAACGCGGTGGACTATTCGGGTTATCCCGACTGCCGTCCGGAGTACATGCGCGCTTTCGAGGCGCTGGCCAATCTCGCGACGAAAGCGGCAGTGGAAGGCAATCGGCTCGCGCTGCACACGCCGATCATCAGCCTCACCAAGGCGGAGATCGTGAAGCGCGGCGCGGCACTCGGCGTGGATTTCGCCGCGACCGTATCGTGCTACCAGGCGTCTGCCGATGGGCTCGCCTGCGGGCGCTGCGACGCGTGCCGCATTCGCCGCGCCGGTTTCGAGACCGCCGGCATTGCTGATCCGACGCGCTACGCAGCACGTCGTGGCTAACTACGGACCAATCTCGCCGTTGCGGCGGGTCCTCGTTTAGCCGTAGCGGCGGATATCAGGTTACAACGTACTGCACGGACGGCCGAGGCCGCCCTTTCTTTCCTGCCTTGCGCGAAGCTCTGCAGCTCGGCGTACCCTGAACCCTGTACCTTGCGCCCTGTACCCCGCACGGCGCGGCTTGCAGCTTGCAGCTTGGAGCTTGAAACTTGGAGCTTGAAACTGGCTTAGACTAGCGCGATGGATCTCTCCATCCACGTTCAGGTGCTCGGCGCGATATTCGCGATCGCGTTCGTGATGGGCGCGGTTACCAGCAAGACCAACTTCTGCGCGATGGGCGCGGTCTCCGACTGGGTCAACATTGGCGACACCGGGCGCATGCGCGCGTGGGTGTTCGCGATGGCGGTGGCGCTCGCCGGCGTGATCGCTCTCGAAGGGGCGGGCATCGTCAACCTCTCGGGCGAGACTTTCCCGCCGTATCGAACTGCGAACTTCGCGTGGATTCGCTATCTGCTGGGCGGGCTGATGTTCGGCATCGGCATGACGCTCGGCAGCGGCTGCGGCAACAAGACCCTGGTGCGCGTCGGCAGCGGCAACCTCAAGTCGGTGGTGGTGCTGGCGGTCGGAGCGGTCTGCGCGTACCTGATGATGTGGACCCCGGTCTACGAGAAGCTGTTCCATCCCTGGGTCGCCGCCACCACCATCAACCTGCAGGCGCACGGGGTGGCGAACCAGGAACTCGGCACCATCCTCGCCGGCATGTTCGGCATGAGCATATCGAAGCCTCTCAATCTCGCGGTAGCGCTCGCGGTCGTCGCTGGCATGCTGTTCTTCTGCTTCAAGTCGGCCGATTTCCGCTACGAGCACGACCACATCCTCGGCGGCGCGGTGGTGGGCATAGCCATCGTCGCGGCATGGTGGCTCACCGCCGGGCCGGTGGGGCGCGAGTGGAAGGATTACGCCGACATGGCCACGGTCGTGCCGAGCCGAGTGCAGGCGCAGTCCTATACCTTCGTCTCGCCGATGGGCGACACGCTGCGCTACCTGCTCGACCCGCGCAATCTCTCGCTACTCAACTTCGGCGTGGCGGCGCTCGCCGGGGTGATCGTCGGCGCCGCGTTCTGGGCGATCGCCACCGGCCAGTTCCGCGTCGAGTGGTTCGCGTCGAAGGGCGACTTGGCCAATCACGTGGTCGGCGGCGCGCTGATGGGCACCGGCGGCGTGCTCTCGATGGGCTGCACCTTCGGCCAGGCGATCACCGGCATGTCCACGCTCGCGATCGGTTCCATCCTCACTTTTCTCGCTATCGTCATCGGCGCGGCGGGAACGATGAAGTATCAATACTGGCGCATTGAACGAGGGGCGTGATAAGTGACGAGTGATAGGTGATAGGGGTGCGATTCTTTCCCGCGGCGCGGGAGCCTTATCCCTTATCACCTATCCCTTATCACGCTTTTCAAGGAGGCGCCGCACCTGTAGAATGCGCGGCTTTTGCCAGTCAATTCGGGCGGTTAGCTCAGTTGGTAGAGCAGCGGACTTTTAATCCGTTGGTCGCGAGTTCGAATCTCGCACCGCCTACCAGATTTAGTGACATTTGAACTGCGCGGCCTTCGTCGCGAGTTCGACCACCCGAGGTCCGGGGGACGTCGGGTTGGACGCCGGACTGTTTTTAAGTCCGGCGGTCCCGAGCCGGAGTGTGGCGAGGGATGCGCGGATCGCGGATGCAACGCGAGACGCGCACAATCTCGCACCGCCTACCAGTTCTTAAAGCCGGGCTCCTTTGGGGCCGGTTTAACAATGCGGAGTGTTTCCCGCGGGGCCGACGGACTCTCAATCCGGCGGTCCGCACGATCATGCACTGCCGGGCGGCCAACGGGGCGACACTCGGCGAGAAAAAAAGGCCGGCAGATGGCGGCCTTTTTCTAAGCCCCGCGCAAGTTGGAGCGAGCCTGGCTCATCGCCCGAGCCGAATGATCTGCTCCACGACTCCAAGAACGCCGGCTATGGCATTGATAACGTCCACGGCCTTTCGCAGCCTGGACAGGTCCTTCTCCAAGCGAGCCGTGCTTGCCCGGATGCTTGGCATCTCAGCCTCGAAGGCCTCCGCGATTCCGTTGAGCAGCGAGCTGCGCACTCGGGCAATCGCGAGGTCGACCTGATTTACTTCGTCCGCCCACTTTGCGTGCTCGCTGTTCGAAAGGGTTTCCGGATCGATGGCGTTGAGAGCCTCGCTGATCGTTTCCAGGCTGCTCTTGATGGCGACCAGCTGATCATGGGCGCTGAGCGGCTCAACGACCGCGGCGGATGGAGCTCTGCGTTCGGTCGACCTAGATACTGGCCGCCTGGTTGCATGGCGAGAGATTCCAGTCATGGCGTTCACCTCCGTTTGCATGGGTTGTGTCGTGAAATTGCGTCTACTTCTTCGCGTTCGCATCCTTCAGCGCCGCGACTGCGCCCAGCAGCTCCTCGGTATCCTTGAGCGATGCCACCAGCTCCTTGGCCGAATATTCGCCGCTCAGTATGCGTTCCCAGACGGTCTGCATTTGCCTCGCGGCCGCTTCGGCCGCGGAGATCGTCTCGGTGGTGTTACCAATAGCGTGCGCCTTCAAATAGCTGCGGCGGTCCTCTACCCAGGCGGCTCCGATGTTTCCGGCCGCGTACGGGGAGACGATCCGGTCGGTGTAAAAGCGCGCGGCAGCGTCATTGAGGTTGGCGCGGATGTCGTCGCTGGCCGCCTTCAGAACGAGCTCCTGCAGGGCCAGCGCCCGTCCGACCGTGGCCGCGTCGCGTTCCAATGCCCTGGCCAACAACGCGCCATGCGCCTGTTTCGCGACTAGCTTCGCCAGCCCGCCGATCGCCGTCTTCTTTTCGTCGCTGATGAGCGGCTTGGCGCCCTCCGATTTTTCCAATGCGCTGTTCAGCCCGTTTATCCGATCCGCCAGCGACTTGACCGCTGTCTCGGTCGCCTCCGCGGTCGAACCGTCCGCCAATTGTTGCAGCGCCTCGAAATAGGCTTCCACGGCGTTGACCGATCGCTTGAGCCTTACATAGGTGACGACGTTCCTGGCGAGCTCGCTATCGAGCTCCTTCAAGCCGGCAGCGCGGAGTGCCTGGTCGGACTCGGAAACCGGCGGTCTTGGCTTGCTCCTGACTTGACGCTCGCTGCTGGCGTCGATGGATGCATTCATCGCCACGTCGATAACACCGGCCGTCGCTTGTGCATACGCGACTCCGGCGGACGAAACGTTCCTTGCGCGCTCCACTGACACGGTCGCGCAGCCCGTCAGCAGTGCCAAGGCCAACATTGAAAGAAAAGTGAAGTAGAACCGCATGGCGATCTCCTTGTCCGGTGAAAACGCAATCGCTCGGGGCGCTGGCCGAAAACGCCATTCATCTCGAAACGATCTTGCGACAGCGTAGGAGCCGCGCGGTTTCGCGTCCATACGACTTAGGGCTTATGACCTTCGTTAAGGATCGCTCGTCCCGGCGTCGTGCCATGCTGATTTCGGCCGAGACGGATGCGCGTGGATCGCGGATGCAACGCGAGCGACCGCAGTTCGACAGCGCCCTCCAGATGGAAAAAGGCCGGCTTGCGGCGGCCTTTTCAATTCCGCGACGTACTGCGTCGCGTGGTGCCGCCGATCAGAGCGGACCTTTCTCCCACGGTTCCCAGATATGAACTTCCAGTGAATGTCCGGTTGGACGCCGGGACGTTTTTTGAGTCTCGGCGGTCCCGAGGCGGAGTGTGCCGAGGGAATGCGCGGATCGCAGATGCAATGCGAGACGCGTACAATCTCGCACTGCCTGCTACCTCTTAAAACCGGACGCCGGCGGCGCCGGTTTAAGTCCGCGCATTCGAGCGGACAGGTTTCCTGCGGCTCAATGCGCGGCCCGTTCGCAACGAATGTTCAGCCGCTCAACGGGCGGCACCAGCAATACCACGATTTTCTTTTTTTTCAGTCGAAGTAGAGCCGCAGCGCCGTGTCTCCGCTGATGATGCGTCGCGTCGCGGGATCGGGTATCCATTCCCTGAAGCTGGCGATGGCGTGCTCGTAGCGCATCCTGTCCTCGAACGCCGCGAAAGGCCAGTCGCTGCCCCATAGGAGCCGTTCCGGCCCGGCGCGAACCAGCAGCGCCCGGGCGCAGTCCTGCGCGACCTGCGGAGACTCGAGCCGGTAGCCTGCGGACAGTTTTACCCAGGTGCGGCCGTTGTCCACCGCGCGCAACACCGACTGGAATCCCTCGCACGCCACGCCGCCTTTCTGGGGATGTCCGAAATGGTCGATCACCAGCTTCACCCCCGCGGCTTGCAGCGTTGCAATGGGCGCGGCCAGCTTGTCGGCGTTCTGGTTGATGTGCACGTGCCAGTCGAGATCGCGCACCCTGCGAAAAAACTTCCGGTAATCCGGCGTGGTGATGTCGGGCAAGTCCTTCACGTTGCGCCACTGCAGCCGCACGCCCACCACGCCGTCGTCCTTCATCATGCGCATCACGTACGGGTCTATCGTCGGCTTGACGATGGCCGTGGTGCGCAGGCGCTTGTGCCGGCGCGCGGCCTCGATCGAATACTCGTTGTAGTCGTCGAACAGGCTGGCCGCCGCCAGCACGGCGTGCTTTACCCCGTGCCGGTCGAGAGTGGCGATGTACTGCTCGATGGTCGCATCGCCGGGAGGCTTGTGCCAGGCCGTCGCTGACAGCGGCATGTCAGTGGTCCAAACATGCGCGTGACTGTCTACGATCGGCGCGTCGGACGAGGTGTCTTGTGCCATGGTCGGCCTGAGTATATGTTCCGGCCATGAACACGTCGAGCCAGAGCCGATGGCGGATGGCGGATAGCGGATGGCGGATGGATGACTGCCGCTCCGCGGGCCAGTCATGAACAACAACGCTCCGCTGCGCATTTATGGAAATCTGTCGCTGCTGGAGATGGCACCGGTCCTGCTGGCTGCCGACCGCATCTATCCGGGGAGAGCCGCGCTCGAGCACGGCAGCGTAATGGCTCTGTGGGGAAAAGCGAGCGATCTCGCCAGTCTCAGCTCGGCCGGCCGGGCTGACATCGCAACGAACTCCGAGACGCAGGCCTTGCGCGGCTCCGTTGGTAACCCGGACCTGCGTTTCATTTTCACGGTCGCCGAGTGTCCGTACCGCATCGTTGCCCGCCGTTCGGCGGGCATCGCCCGGTTGAGCGACCTTCGCGGCAAGCGCGTGGGAACCCAGCTCGAGTCGTCTGGCGAGTATTTCCTGGACGTGATGCTGCGCACCGTGGGCATTACGTCGGACGACGTCACGCGTGTGCCCTTCATGGCGAAGACCGAGGCGCCGATCAGCCTGTTGCCGGAAGCGCTGCGCAGTGGAAGGATCGATGCCGTGGCGTTGTGGGAACCGCAGGTGGAACGGGCCAGAGCGGCGATCGGCGGGGACGCCATCGAGTTTCGCGATCCGGCGATCTACACGGAGAAGTTCAATCTCTGCACCACGCAGTCCAACCTGGACGATCCCGCCTTGCGGCGGCGCATCGTCGCATTCGTCCGGGCGCTGATCGAGGCGGCGAAGCGGCTGAAGGCCGAGCCGGAGGCCGGCTGGCGGCTGGTGGCGAAGGCTGCGGACCTGGATATCGAAACCGTGCGCGGTTCGTGGCCCTACCTCGACTATCCCGGCACGCTGGCGGCCGACCTGCTCGACATATTCGAACGGCAAGATGCATGGATCGCGCGGGTGCAGGGCCGCGCGCCGCGGCCGCGCGAGGCGCTGGCAAAACTCATCGATCGCAGCGTGCTGGACGAAGCGCTTAGAGCGGCTTGAGATTGAGCGCGCGGACGACCTTGCTCCAGCGCTGCATCTCGGATTCGATCAGGCGCCCGAATTCTTCGGGCGTGGAAAGATCGATCTCCACTGCCATGCGGCGCATGGCTTCCACCGTATCCGTCTGGCGCATCACCTTGTGCGCCTCGGCATTGAGCGTATCGATGATCGCCCGCGAAGTTTTGGCCGGCGCGAGCAGTCCCAGCACGGCTTCGGAGCGATAGCCCGGCACGCCCGCCTCGGCGATGGTGGGCAGGTCGGGAGCCGACTGGGAGCGCTTCGCGCTGGCGATGCCCAGCGCGCGCAGCCGGCCGCTCTCGACGTGAGGCTTGACCGTGAGCGCGTTGCCGAAGACCAGGGCGACTTCTCCCGAAATCGTCCCGATCAGCGCCGGGCCCGCTCCCTTGAACGGCACTTCGCGCAGCTTCACCCCGGCCATCTGGTTGAAAAGCTCCGCGCTGAGATGCGCCGAGCTGCCGCTCCCGCCGGATCCGTAGAGGATCTGGTCCGGCCGTTTTTTCGCGAGGGCGACGAGATCCTTCACGCTGCGCACCGGCAGCGAGGGATGCGTCACCAGCACGTAGGGCGACAGCGCGACCAGCGACACCGGTGCGAAGTCACGCAGCGTGTCGTAGGTCAGCTTCGCGTACATGCTCGGGTTGACCGAGTGCGGGCTCGACACGAAGAGCAGGGTGTAGCCGTCCGCCGGAGCGCGCGCGACAATCTCGGTTCCGACTATGCCGTTGGCGCCGGCACGATTGTCGACGATGACCTGCCGTTTCAGCGATTCCGACATGCCGGTGGCGAGATGCCGTGCGATGACATCCGTTCCTCCCCCCGGCGCGAAAGGCACGACCATGCGCACGGGCTTGACCGGATAGGGCTGCGACCACGCTGCGCCCGTGCAGACGAGCACGGCGGCCGCGGCAACCACGCGTTGCCCGGGAAGCCTCAGCATATTGGTCGATGCACGTTTGAGGCGGACGAAGCTCGCCGTTCAACGGGCGGGAAAACTCACCCTACCAGGTCTTCGGTTTCGGGTTGTCCCGCGATTTTTCCAGCGAATCGAATGGCCCCTTGGGATTACGGGGGCGGGAGCTCTGGCCGGGAGCGAGCTGGTCCATGTCGCAGAAGAGCTCGAGGTGATAGCCGTCCGGGTCGAGGAACTCGACGCTGGTGTGGCCGCCCATAGCGCGCCGGCCATCCCACACGATCGGGACCCCGCGCTCCCTGAGGTAGGAGCGGATCTCGAAGAGCTCGTCCAGGCTATCTACCTGGAAAGCGAAATGATGCAGCTTGACCGCGCCCTTGGAGGGAATCTCCGCGTTGTCTCCGTCGGAGGGAAACAGGCCGATGGTGTGATGGTCCCCGATGGCGGTCAGGAACACGCCGCCGGCGGTGGCGTCGTCCGAAACGCGGAAGTTCAATATCTCGGTGTAGAAGCGCACCGAGCGCTCGAGGTTGCGTACCTGGATGACCACGTGGCCCAGCCGCTTGATGCGAACCGGGCTGGGACGCTGGGCGGGTTCCAGAGTGGCGGGGGCCGTGACTGGCTGATCCATAAGGTTTACCTCCTCACATCGGTGCGATAGCGCATCGCATTTTGCGTCAGCGTAGTCCCCGCCGTGGCCGAAGGCAAGTAGCGGGCGTACTCGGCGCGCTCGCTCGGCGAGCCGGCTCCGGCGGTTGCGAAGCTCCCGCCGTTCGCATAGATTGCCGGGACAACCAGCGCTGACCGGCCGGCGTGTCGCGCCTCAAGACAAGCACAACGGATCCTGCGGAGGAGACCATGAAAGCCAGCGGACTGACGACATCATTTCTTGTGCTTCTACTTGCGGCGGGCTCCGCGCACGCCCAGCAGGCCACTTCCTCAGGCTACCCGACCAAGCCGATCCGGCTGATCGTGCCGTTCCCGGCCGGTGGCCAGACCGACGTCGTGGCGCGCACCGTGGCGCAGAAGATGACCGAGTCGCTCGGGCAGCAGGTAGTGGTGGACAACCGGCCCGGCGCGGCGGGCAGCATCGGCGTCGACATCGCGCTGAAGGCGCCCGCCGACGGCTACACCGTGCTCCAGGTGTCGACGAGCTATGCCGCCAACGTGGCGCTCTACAAGCTCAATTACGATCCGGTCCACGAC
>Ga0247825_10001592_pt1 | contig 14918 bp, 13 predicted proteins | sample 13C_Vanillin_Day_FD_194413 | JGI IMG/M metagenome (GOLD analysis project Ga0247825, IMG submission 194413) | Soil microbial communities from agricultural site in Penn Yan, New York, United States - 13C_Vanillin_Day48 | ecosystem: Environmental > Terrestrial > Soil > Agricultural land | place... | reverse complement strand
CACCAGATGCTTTCCGATGCGGGGCACAAGCCCTATCGGACGGCAGAGCTAGACGACCCGACGGCGGTGCTCACGGTGCGCGACCACCAGGATGGCGAGCCTACGGTGTTGGCGCGCAGCAGCTGGCGGTTCGCTCGTGAAGTCGATGGGGCGCCCGTCGAGGACGATGGCTTCGCGTGGCTGGAGGGCGGTTTCGAGCCGGGGAAGGTGTATGAGCTGACCTACACGGCGATCGGCGCGCCGGTGATCGGGCTTGGGTTCCTGGGGTATCGAGACGCCGCGTCGTTCCTGAAGCACGGCTCCGAGGCGGAGGGCAACCCGCTGGCAGGCGCAATCGACTACGCCTACGGATGGGGTCAGAGCATGAACGGGCGGTGGCTACGCGAATTCCTCTTCTGGGGACTGAACCGTGACGAGCAGGAGCGTCAGGTGTTCGACGGCATGTTCGCGCACATCGGCAGCTCGCGACGGGGCGAGTTCAACCTGCGCTTCGGCCAGCCAAGCACGAACATCCTGCGCGCACCGGGCAACATCTATCCTTTCGCCTTCACCGCGACGCCGGAGCCTGTGACCGAAGAGAACCGGGGGCTGCTGGACCGAACGCGCGACAGCGGCTCGATGCCGAAGCTGATCCACAGCAATTCGGGCATGGAGTACTGGTGGAGTGGCGCGTCGCTGGGGCACACGACGGTCGACGGCACGAAGGACATCCCGCCGCCCGACGACGTGCGCATGTACTACCTGAGCGGCGCCCAGCACGGGCCCGGCACGCTGCCCCTGGGCGACACGACGATCGACGGCTTCAAGGCGCAGCAGCCGATGAACACGCTCGACTATCGGCCCGCGATGCGCGCCCTGCTCGACGCGCTCGACCGCTGGGTGCGCGAGGGCGTGGAGCCGCCGCCGAATGCGATACCCGTCGTCGCAGAGGGCACGGCAGTGCCTCGGGAGTCGATCGAAGGGCCTTACACGTCGATACCGGGCGCGGCGTGGCTGGCTTACCTGCCGCAGCGCCTGCGCTTGGACTATGGCCTCGACCCCGACGCGGGGGTGCTCACGTACCCGCCGAAGGAAGACGGCGCCTACCCGACCCTGGTGTCATCGGTGGACGCCGACTGCAACGAAGTCGCCGGGATCCGGTTGCCGGACGTGGCGGAGCCGCTGGCGACTTACACCGGCTGGAACGTGCGCCATGCATCGATGGGTAGCCCCGGGCTGATGACGAGTGGGGCGCCGCTCTTCGGTACGACGCTGCCGTTCCCGGCCACCAGGGCGCAGCGTGAGGCGTCGGGAGACCCGAGGGCATCGGTGGAGGAGCGATACGGCTCGAAGGATGTGTACCTTGGGCGCGTCCGGGACGCGGCGACGGCGCTGGTGTCGAAGCGCCTGATGTTGGACGAGGATGTCGAGCGGGTGGTGGACATCGCGTCGCAGAAATGGGACGCGTTTAGGGCGTAGCGATGGCGAGCATGGCGCCCATTGGGGAAGCCGAGATTCGGTCCGCTCTCGGCAGCGCCTATGGTCTGCAGGCTTCAGATGTCGAGCGACTGGCGCTCGGCTACGACTTCAACGCCAGTGTCTATCGAGTGACCGACCTGGCAGGTCGCAGCTATTTCCTCAAGCTGCGACGAGACGGCCTCTATGAGCCCGGAATCCGGATCGCGGAATACCTGTATTCCGAAGGCTTCCATGAGGTTGTCGCCCCCATGCACGGTGTGGGAGACGCGTCCTGGCATCGGCTCGGCGACACGACGATGCTGCTGTATCCATACATCGGGGGCCGGTCAGGCATGGATGTGGGACTCACCGACGCCCAGTGGACGGCCTATGGCCGCTTCATGCGCCGGCTGCATGAGACGCGGTTGCCCGATGGCATCCGGGCCAGTTTACGGAGCGAGCTGTTCGAACCGGAGCCCGATGCCATAGCCATGCTGTCGCGAATCGGGGACGATCTGGCGAGCGGTCGTGTCCCCGACGACGATGAAGCGCATCGCCTTGCAGACTTTTGGCGCGGTCACGAGGCAGAGATATTCGAGTTCGCTGAGCGAGCGGTGGGGCTGGGCCAGCGCCTGGCTCGCCGGAACTTCGATGACATCCTTTGCCATGCCGACCTGCACACCAACAACCTCATTGTGGCGCCGTCTGGCGAGCTATTCGTCGTCGACTGGGACCAGCCGATGCTTGCTCCACGGGAGCGCGACCTCATGTTCGTGTTGGGTGGCGGTATCGGGTTTGGAGCGAATGCCGAGCAAGAGGCGCTATTCCTGGAGGGCTATGGCAGCACCGACGTCGACGACATGGCGATGGCCTACTATCGCTACGAGTGGCTGGCGAGTGACGTGGCGGCCTTCGCGGGCATGATTCTCTACGACGGAATATCCTGCGGGCCGGATGGACAGAATCTGGTGGACTTGTTCATCATGCAATTCGCGCCTGGCAGGCTGGTGGGAATCGCCCCTCGCCTGGACGGGGCTGTGTTTGAGGAGCAAGGAGCCTGACGATTGAGAGACCCGGTCCAGTATTCGCGATTTAGCAATGAGCGTTCGCGGCCGTTCTTCGAGCTGTTAGAGCGCATCCCGCAGCATGATTTCAAGCGCATTGTTGACCTCGGTTGTGGCTCCGGAGAGCTGACAGTCTCGATCTCCGAGCGATGGCCGGAGGCGCGCGTGACGGGTACGGACAACTCGCCTCAGATGCTGGAGAAGTCCGGTGCTTACGAAATCGACGGGCGCCTGGACTTCCTGGAGCAGGCGATCCAAGACTACGACGAGCCCGCCGACCTGATCTTCGCCAATGCTGCTCTGCAGTGGGTAGGCGACCATCCGGCGATCTTCCCGAAGCTGGCTGCGCTCGTGAATCCCGGTGGCGTGCTCGCCATTCAGATGCCGTTTAGCCACGTGCAGCCATCGCACCGGCTGCTGGAGGAGACGGCGCGCAACGGGCCGTGGGCCAGCATGCTGGCGGACTGGCAGCGCTTTCAGGTGCAGGACCTGTCGTGGTATGTCGAGCTGTTTATGGGGCTCGGCTTCAGCGTCGACGCATGGGAGACGACGTACTACTTCGTGCTTCAGGGCGATGACCCGGTGCTGGAGTGGGTGAAGGGGACGTCGCTGCAGCCCATCCTCAACCGCCTCGACGAAGGTGAACGAGCGCAGTTCACGCGGGAGTACGCCGAGCGGCTGCGGAAGGCCTACCCGCCGACGCCCCAGGGCACGATCTATCCGTTCCGGCGCATCTTCTTCATAGCCACTCGCGAGTAGGCGCCAGAGCACGAGCCCTGCCGTCTGCGGACGGCAGGGCTCGTCAGGAATTCCTAGCTGACTGCTACGGCAACAGGATGCTTGATGCAGAATTTCGTAATAGCGTCGGCAACGAGCTCCGGCGCTTCCAACTGTAGCAAGTGGCCGATCCCCTCGATCCAGTGCTCTTCCAGCTGAGGGAACCACTGGCGGAGGAGGTCATGGCCCTCGCCGAAAATCGGATCCGTAGATGTGCCAACGACCGAGAGCACCGGCCTGGTGATCGACCCGGCCTCGGTGGCGCCAAAGGACCACTGGCCCAGTTCTACGAGGTAGGACTCAAACCAGTTGTCCGCGTCCGCAACGGCCTGTCGCATCGCTCCGGGAATGTGATGTTCGACCGCATCGCGGCACCGTTCCCATTCCAGCCCGGAGGCCACGGTCATGAATCGCGCGATTGCAGTTTCGTAGTCGCCAAATTGATAAGCGCCAAAGGCCGTATCCAGTTTCTTCAGGAACATCGGCGCCGACGGCACGCTCATCAGCGTTGGCTCGAGCAGTGTCAGGGTTGCCACAAGGTCGGGCCGGTCGTGAGCCAACTGCATGGCGACACAGGCGCCGGTAGAGTGACCGACGATGTGAGCTCGGTCTATCCCGAGATGGGAGAGCAGTTCCGCTGCATCTCGCGCGTGCTGGACGATGCGAACGGGTTCTCGCGTGCTTCGGTTGAAGAAGCGCTGACGATACGTGATGAGCCGAAAGGACGTCGTCAATTGGGGCAGAGTCGTCAAGGCGTTGAAACCATCCCGGAATGGCCCCGGGCTAATTAGAAGGACTGCGTCGCCGCTGCCAGCCTCCTTGTATGCGATTTGTGTGCCGCTGACTGTCACCTGTTCCATTTCAGGCCTCCTCAGATTGTGCTGTGAATACCGTTGCGTCTGAATTCCGACGCTCACTCTTAAGGCGTAACCAGAAGGGTTACGGCCGTAACCTGTCTGGTTACAATGGCGGCCATGGCGAAAGACCTCGAACGGCCAGCGTCTGGAGTACGCCATGTCCGTGCCCTCGACGAAGCGCGCAATGCCTCGGTGGGGGGGAACTGGCAAAAGGCGTACGACGTGCTAGCTGAAGCAGGTATGGCCGGACTGGATGCCGAAGGTCTCGCCCTCCTGGCCGACGCGGCGTATGCGTGCGGCCATCCCGAAACCACGATCGCGGCATGGGAGCGCGCTTACAGCATCGCCATGAAGTCGGGCGACCGAATGGCCGCTGCCGGGGCGGCTGTGAAGGTGTCGCTGCACTTGCTCATGGACACCGGTCTGATGGCACCCGTGCGAGGCTGGACCAGGAGAGTTCAGAAACTTCTCGAAGGCGCTGATGAAACGCCTGTGCATGCGTGGCTTGCCGTTGTCTGTAATTACGAGCGCATGCTGTCAGGAGATTACGAAGAGGCACGGCAATGGGCGCGAATCGCGATTGATGTAGGCACACGATGCGCACCGGCAGCGGCGGCGGTTGGACGGCTGGCAGAGGCGCGAAGTCTTGTCCTGGAGGGTGACGTGTCGGGGGGTCTCGCCATGCTGAATGACACGGCGCTTGCAGCCCTCTCCGGGGAACTGGACCCTCTCGCCACGGGCATCGTCTACTGCGAGGTGATCTGTGCCTTCCAGGCGCTTGGGCAACACGACCTGGCTGAAGAGTGGACCATGGCAATGGAGCGCTGGCATGAGGGCCAGCCCGTAGGCAGCATCCACGGCCGCTGCCGGGTCCACAGGGCAGAGCTCCTGAGATGGCGCGGCTCCGCACTAGAGGCCGAGCTCGAGATACTGGCGGCTTGTGAGGAATTGCGCCCATACCTCTGGCGAGAGCTGGGCTGGCCGCTTACAGAGCTCGGGCGCATCAGGCTCCAATTGGGTGATGTGGCCGGAGCAGAAGAGGCTTTCCTGGCAGCGCATGGCTCAGGGTGGGACGCGCAGCCAGGCCTTGCTCTCGTCCAACTGGCCCGCGGGCACGTTACTGCTGCTGCTGAATCGATCGCAGACGCCCTCGCCCATCCTCGTGCCATTCCGTCCAAAGAGAGGCCGCCGAATACGGAGTTGCGCAGGGCGCCGCTTCTGGAAGCGCAAGTGGAGATCGAGGCGGTCGCTGGCAACATCGAGCGGGCGGAATCCGCGTTAAACGAACTGGAAGCGATCGCCGGCCGCTACGGCAGCAAGACGTTCAGCGCCGGCGCTTTCGTCGCCCGGGGTCGCTTGTCCCTTGCCCTAGGCGACCACGGTTCGGCCCGCCTGGAACTGGAACATGCGGTTTCCCTTTGGGGGGATATCGGCGCGCCGTATCAAGCAGCGCGAGCTCGGCTGTTGCTGGCCGAAGCACTCATGGGCGAGGGACGGGAGGCACAAGCCGAACTCGAAATCGGGGCGGCTAAATCAACATTCGAGCGCGTCGGGTCCGCCGGCGAGGCCGCACTGGCCGCCGCACGAATCGCTCAACTCAGAGCCGGCGACATTACGCCTGTGGTGCAACCGTCGATAGCGGCGATGGACAATGCGGCCGACCACACGATCGCTAACGAAGGCGAGTACTGGTCGGTCACCTTCGACGGACACACGATAAGACTGCGTGATCAGCGCGGTCTACATCACCTGGCGCGGCTCTTAGGCGAACCCGGGCGCGAATTCCACGCAATCGCTCTGGCTGCTGACTCGGTCCAGACAGCGGTCGACCGGCAGTTTCTCGACGCAGACCTTTCGGTGCGCGCGGCAACAAATGCGGGCCCCATCCTTGACGACGTGGCCAAGGATTCGTATCGTCGCCGGCTTGCGGAAATTGAAGAGGACATGGATGAGGCCAGATCCATGGGAGACGTCGACAGAGTTGAGCAGGCGATGCTGGAGCGTGAATTTCTTATCAAGGAGCTTTCGCGAGCGGTGGGATTAGGTGGACGAGATCGACAGGTATCATCCAACTCGGAGCGAGCGCGGGTAAGCGTGACTCGCGCTATCCGGCATGCAATATCACGCCTTGAGCAGCACGACGCTGCGCTTGCCGAGCACTTGACGCGGACAATACACACAGGCACCTACTGCTCTTATATGCCTGACTCACGTGCCGGAAGTAAGTGGCGGATATCCTCGGGGCCGCGCCATCGAGGTGTGTCTTGATCATCCGCGCCGGGGATATTCCGGAGACGCTGCAGACGCCGAGACCGCTATCGCTGAAGCGGTTCGTCAACGTCGAGGAGCACTCGGAGCAGATCAGCATGACCTGGGTCCACATCTGGGGTCACCACGACCGCATCGTCAACGCGAGCTGCGACCGCGTGTACTACATCCTCGAGGGCGAGGGTACGTTTCAGGTTGGTGATGACGCGCCGATGGAGACGGTGTCGCCGGGCGACGTCGTGTTCATCGAGCATGGCACGCCGTACGAGTTCGAGGGGCACATGCGGTACATCGTCATGAATGGGCCGGCGTTTGTGGCCGGTTCGGACGAGGTGCTGCCGCCTCAGTTTGCGTCACAAGCCACCCACGGAGGCTGAGATGAGTGTTGCGGGCAAGGTCGTACTGGTTACGGGCGGCGCCAGGGGAATGGGTCGCGAGTACGTACGAGGTTTTCTCAGAGAAGGCGCGAGGGTCGTCGCGACCGCGAGGAGTTGGACGCCGTCGGGCATTTCGGGGGATGACGAGAACTTCTTCGCCGAGGTCAAAGACAACCCAAACGTGCTGACTGAGGTCATGGACCAGACCATCGACTCGCATGTGAAGCGCGTCTACGAAGCGGCGATCGCGCGCTTCGGCACCATCGATGTCATCGTCAACAACGCCGCGATGCGGACGCGCGATATCTACAAGCCCGCGGGCCAGACGACGATCCTGGATACGGAGCTGGGCGACTGGTTTCGCATGTTCGACACAAACGTGTTCGGGACGTTCAGGGTGATCAAAACCTTCGTGCAGCCGATGCTGGAGAAGAAGCAGGGCAGCATTATCAACGTCTCGTCGACGGGACCGGGGCCGCACAGCCTGGAGGGACCTTACCAGCCCTCGAAGGCGGCTGAGACGATGATGTCCCACTACCTGGCGCACGAGCTGAAGCTATACAACATCGCCGTCAACGTGCTGCTGCCCGGATTCACACGCACGACCGGCTCGGACGAGCAGTCGGCGGCGCGCGCGGCTGCCGCCGGTGTAGCAGCGCCGCCGATGCGGCGGCTTCGGGCCGACTCCGGGGTGCCGCTGGCGCTGTACCTGGCAGAGCAGGACGCGAGCGGGGAGACGGGCGGCACGTTCAACGTGATGCGCTGGAACGAAGAGCGGGGCCTCGGCGGTTTCGAGGCGTGGGGCTACGGGCCGGACGTCGAGGCGGCGAGGGCCGCAGGCACTTTGTAGCGAGTGCCGTAACACCGTAGGAGGGGCTTTCCAGCCCCTCCCCGATGCGTCGAGAACCTCGCGGCGTTGAAGACGCCGAGGCTGGAAAGCCTCGGCTACAGTGATAGCTAGCCTCCCGGTTCGGCCTCAACGGGTTCGCCGCGGGTGTTCGTCGCTTTGAGGGCGATGACCGCTGCGAGGATGAGGAAGAGGCCACAGGCGACGAGGGCGCGCTGAAAACCGAGCGTCAGAGCTTCGGACGGCCCGGTGCCCTGTGCCAGCAAGTCGCCTGTGCGTGAGCTGGCGATGGCCGAGAAGATCGCCAGTCCCAGAGCTGCACCAAGCTGGAACGACGTGTTGATCAGAGCTGCCGCCAGGCCGGCCTTGTCGGCAGGCACGCCGGCGTTGGCAGCGGTCTGGACGCCCACGAACACGCCGCCGAGAGCGAGCGACAAGATGAAGAGCGGCGGGAGAATGTCGGTGAGGTAGGCACCATCGACGGGGATGCGGGAGAGCCAGAGGACGGCTATCGCTGATACGACCGCGCCCACGACGATAATCGGCCGCGTGCCGGTCTGGACGAAGAGCTTCGAGCAGACGATCGACGACACCATAACGCCGAGCGTGACAGGGACATAGGCGGCACCGGCCTCGATTGGCGAGAAGCCGAGGACATTCTGCATGTACAGGGTGATGAAGAAGAACATCGAGTAAAAGCCGGCCATGGCGATCACCATAGTGGCGTCGGCCGCCGCAAGGCCCTTGATGCGGAAGATCGAGAGCGGAGCCAGCGGGTTCGGGTGGGTCCCCTCGTTGAGCACGAAGAGGATGAGGAGTCCAAGAGCGACGCCTATCGACGCGATGGTTTCGGGTTCGCTCCAGCCGATCTCAGGCGCCTTGATCAGGCCGTAAATCAGCAGGAGCATGCCGGAGGAGACGAGTACAGCGCCGCGCAGGTCGAAGTGCGACAGCTGTGCCGACTTTGCGTCGTCCTCGACCAGTTTGAAGGCTGCGACGAGGACCACGAGGCAGATTGGCAGGTTGACGAAGAACACCCATCGCCATCCGATGGTGTCGCTGATGACGCCGCCGAGAAGGACGCCTGCAGCGGAGGCTAGCCCGGCCATGCTGCCCCATGCGCCAAGGGCTTTGAGCCGGTCTGTACCGCTGTTGAAGTTGGTCGTGAGGATAGAAAGCGCCGCGGGAGTCATCATGGCCGCGCCGATGCCCTGAATAAGCCGGGAGCCGATCATCATGTCTGAACTCTGGGCCAGCCCGCCCGTGAGTGAGGATAGGCCGAAGAGGGCGGTGCCGGCGACGAGGATCCTGCGGCGGCCGAGGAGGTCGGCAGCGCGCCCGCCGAGGAGGAGGAAGCCTCCGTACGTCAGCAGGTAGCCGCTGAGGACCCACTGGAGGCTTTGGACGGAGAAGCCGAGGTCGTTTCGGATGGATGGGAGGGCGACGTTGACGATGGAGGCATCGACGAAGTCGAGGAGCGCGACGGAGCAGAGGAATGCCAGCAGCCATTTGCCGCGGCTGGTCTCCAGGAGCGAGGGTGAGGGCTGCTGTTGAGTTGGTGTGAGGGTTGCCGTTGCCATTGTGATTGTCTCCTTGTTTCTGTCTGATTCAGTTAGTTAACTAACTTACATGGCAAAGAGGCATTCGTCTATAATCAAGTGAGTTAAATGACTGACTTAATTGGAACCGCTGCGCAGCGAATGACGAAGGAGCCCTCCGGCAAGCGTGATCGGCTGATCCTGGCGGCGCGCGAGCTGATACACAGCCAGGGCGTCGAGCGGACGACGCTCGCGGACGTCGCCGATGCGTCAGGCGTGCCTCTGGGCAACGTCTACTACTACTTCAAGACCAAGAACGAGCTTGTGGAGGCCGTGGTTAACAGCCGTATGCAGGAAATGACGGACCTGTTGGACACGCTGGACTTCCTGCCATCCCCAGTGGACCGCCTCAAAGGAATGATCCAGGCGGCAGAGGCGAAGGTCGATGAAATCGTCGAGTCCGGATGTCCGATGGGCACGCTCTGCACTGAGCTCGAGAAGCGCGACGATGGCCTCGCAGAGGGTGCGGCGGCCTTGATGCGCAGGCACATCGACTGGGTAGCCAGCCAGTTTCGTCTGATGGGCCACGAAGACGATGCCGCGGAATTCGCTGTTGCCTTCGTGTCCGGGTACCAGGGCGCGGCCGTGCTGACCAACGCCTTGCGCGACCCCCAGATCCTGATCCAGGAGAGCCGGCGCATTCAGCGCTGGATCGATTCGCTGGCCACATCTGCGGGTTAAACCAAGGTTCGGGGGCCGTGAGGCGTTGCCCACAACTGCGGGTTAAGACCCGCAGCTAGAGGATCGTGAGGCCGTTCGTCTAGCGGATGCGGACGACGCCTTCGTGCTCTGGTTGCCAGTCCAGGTAGTCCGGGCCGTCGGGCTCGCGGTACTGGCGGATGGAGATGAGGTAGCCGTTGGGGTCGCGCAGCTGGGCCTGGCGGCCCCAGAAGGTCTGGGCCTGCCATGGTTCACGCGCCACTTCCACGCCTTTCGATCGTACGTCGTCCAGGGTCGCGTCCATGTCGTCCACCAGGATGCCGATGCGCAGCTCTGAGCGCCCGTCGGTCGAGGGCGTCGTCGTGGACGGCGTCAGTTCCAGGAGGATGCCGCCGAGGGTGACGTAGGCAGAGGGGCGGCCGTTGGTCTCGTACTGGCGGAGGAGCTTGAAGCCGAGCTTCTGGGTGTAGAAGTCGATCGATTCGTTGACGTCGCGTACGGGCAGGTAGATGTGGCTGATGGATGGGTTCATGATGGCGTCCTCCGGGTGGGTAGCTTAGATCGAAGCGGTTGCGATCGCACCTCGAGGAGGATCTTCGGAAGATGTGTCGCTCCCCCGGCGTCCACCTGCTGCGCATCGCGTTGCGCTGCTTCGCCCCACCCTCAAATAAAAGAGAGAACTGAGGGGAGACCCCTCAGACTCCCCCCGCAGGGGCTGCGCCCCTACTGACCCTGCTTAAATTCGATGGCTGAGAAGAGTGAGATCCGTCGCGGCGAGCGCTGCCCGCGCATCTTGGCCCTAGTAATACGCGTTTGCTTCGGGCAAGTCGAGGAGGAACTGGCCGTAGTTCTCGTAGGCGACGTCGCTGACGGCGAGGTGCTGGGCGCCGGCGTTGGCGTCGTTCATGCACATCTGCAGGCGGTCTTCCACGTGCAGGGCGGCCCCGCCGGCGAAGCGGAAGGCCTGCGTCGCGATCTCGACGGCGACCTCTGTGCTGAGGACGGCGGTGGCGCGCAGCTCGGCTTCGAGTTCGGGATCTGGGGTGTCCCCGGCGCTGACGGCCTGCCATGCGCGCTCGTGCGCCTCGTAGGTGACGAGGCGGGCGGCGCGCAGCTTTAGCTCCGCCGAGGCAACGAAGCGCTGGAACGTCTGACGATCGGCGAGGGTCACCGCGGCGGCGCCACGGCCGCGCCGCTTCGACTTCGCGACTTCCTTCACGGTCTCGAGGGCAAGGCGGCCGACGCCGAGGGCGAAGGAGGCGTGCTCGTTCGAGACTGAGCCGGGCAGGCCGAGGAGAAAGATGGGTCCGCCGCGTCGGCGCACGCCGCGCAGGCGCCCGAAGCGTGCCCAGGTCATGTGCTCCGGCACGAAGACGTGGTCGGCGGAGACGTCGTTGCTGCCGGAGCCTTTGAGGCCTGAGACGTGCCAGTTGTCGTGAATCGTCACAGCCGCGGTGGGGACGAAACAGGTGCGCGTCTCGACTTCTTCACCGGCTTCGGAGTAGAGGCGAGCGCCGAGGCAGATGTATTGCGAGTGGGGGACACCGCTGCAGAAGGGCCAGCGTCCGGTGAGCTGAAAACCGCCGTCGACGGGTTCGATGCGACTGCTGACGCCGCCGACGGTTGCGGCGCGGGGGATGCGACCGGAACCGAAGACCTCCTCGATGCCCTCATCGGGTAGGAATGCGCCCGCGTTGCCGATGGCGGTTGCGTTGGTCATAAGCACCCAACCGGCGGAGGGATAGACCATAGTCATGGCCTCAATTACGTCCATCTGAGTGCAGGGGTCCGCGTCGGCGCCGCCGAGCTCCGCGGGCATCTTGAGGCGGAAGAGGCCGGCGTCCTGTATCGCGTCGACGGCCGGCTGCGACAGCGTGCTCCCGGACTCGGCGGCCGGGATGCCGGCTTCGACAGCGGGGCGGGCGCGTCCGACCGCGTCGAGGAGGGCTCGACGTTTGGCGTCGCGGTCGGTGGGGAAGGCGTCCATGATTTCGGCGCCAGTGTATCGCAAACCTCACCCCCTAACCCCTCCGCCGCTTCGCTACTCGGCAAGCGGCCGATTTCGGAGAGGGGGAACAGAGGAGGATGCGGAAAGGTCCGGGCGAACCTCACCCCCAGCCCCCTCCCCGTTGACGGGGAGGGGGCTGGGGGGACCCGACGGCTTGGGAGTCGGCGGAAGTTAGGTGATGCGGGGAGGCTGTGACGGCGTTCGTTAAGGGCTGATTGCGAGCCATAGGCAAGAGGCGGTGTTTGGGTCAGAATGCGGCGCATACGTGCAGAGCAATAAGAGGAGTTCGACGATGAAGCGCAGCACCGACCGCATCCTCACCACGCATCCGGGCCGTTTGCCCGACCCATCCGTGCGCGACGCCGTGATGCAGGCGCGCGAATCCGGCGACCGCGCGACCTTCGAGACGCTCACGAAGCAGGGCATCGGCGAGATGGTGGCGCTGCAGCGCGAGGCCGGTGTCGACATCATGTCGGACGGCGAGTTCTGGAAGGCGCGCGACCAGCTTTACTACGGCAGCCGGGCGACGGGCATTGCCTCGAAGCCGCTGGCGGCGGGCGAGTGGCCGTCGCTGCTGGGCACGCACCAGGAGCGCATCGGCACACGTTTTGCCGAGTTCTTCGCGATCTACGACAAGCTGGGCAACACCCCGCGGCCGGGCGTCACGGTGGCGCCGTTCGTCGAGAAATCGGTGATGGTGGGTGAGGTGAAGGCGATCTCGCCCAGCCCGATCCTCGCGGACATCGCGATGGTCAAGGATGCGCTGGCGGCTGCCGGGCAGAGCACCGATGGCTATTTCTATCCCGTGCTCGGTCCGGGCTGGCTCGACCACTTCGTTTTCAACGAGTACTACAAGACCGAGGAAGAGTACGTCTTCGCCCTCGCCGAGATCGTCAAAGAAGACTTTAAGGCGGTGGTCGAGGCTGGGCTGACGTTGCAGATCGACGACCCAGGCCTGCTCGATCGCTGGAGCATGGTGCACCCGCCGGTGAGTGTCGAGGAGTACATCCGCCAGGAGACGATCCGCATCGAGGCGACGAACTGGGCGCTCGAAGGCATCCCGGAAGAGTCGGTGCGCTATCACACCTGCTGGGGTAGCTGGCACACGCCGCACACGAACGACCTGCCCCTGGAGGCGGCTATCGACCTCATGCTCAGCGTGAAGGCGGCGGCGTACTCGATCGAGGCGGCGGACGTGGCGCACGAGATGGACTACAAGGTCTGGGAGACGCACAAGCTGCCGGACGGCAAGCTGTTCATCCCCGGCGTGATTGCGCACAAGACCACGACGATCGAGCCCGCCGAATTGGTAGCCGAGCGCCTCGTCGGGTGGGCGAACCTGATGGGCAAGGAGAACATCATCGCCGGAGTCGACTGCGGTGTCGGCGGGCGGTGCTACCCGGAGATCGGGTGGGCGAAGCTGAAGGCGCTATCGGACGGCGCCGCGCTGGCGAGCCAGAGGCTGTGGGGATAGGGCGTGGGCATGTTGGATCGGCCATAGCGCATAGAGCTTGAGGGACGTCATGCAAGAAGCACAGTATCCGGTGCAGTTTTCGGTGGACTATCCGGACCGGGACCTCAACAGGTTGACGACCTTCTTTCGCATCTTCGTTGCCATCCCGATTCTCATCGTGCTCGCGACCGTTTCGGGTGGTGAGACGTTCGAGTACGGAGAAGAAGCTGGGCAGACCACGGCGGTGGCTGCCGGCGGGTTCCTGTTCTTGGGCCCGCTGCTCATGATTTTGTTTCGGCTGAAGTACCCGCGATGGTGGTTCGACTGGAACCTGGAGCTATCGCGATTCAGCGCCCGCGTGGGCGTCTACCTGGCGCTAATGAACGACCAGTATCCGTCTACTGACGAGGGGCAGTCGGTGCATCTCGACTTCCCTTACCCGGATGTGCCGCGTGACCTCAATCGTTGGTTGCCGCTGGTGAAGTGGTTTCTGGCGATCCCGCACTACATCGTGCTGCTGTTCCTGTTCATCGCCTGGTTCGCGATTCTGTTCACGGGGCGCTACCCGAGGAGCCTCTTCGACCTTGCGGAGGGCGTAGGACGGTGGGCGAACCGAGTGGGTGCGTACGCGTTCCTGCTGGTGACGGACAAGTACCCGCCGTTTCGGATGTCGCCCTAGCAAACGCAGCCTCCCCAACCTTTCAGATCTCGATTCTGAGCAGAATATGCAACCAAGGGTTGCGTAATGGTAGATCGTGGGGTATCGTGATGTGCAACCAAACATTGCACATGGAGGTAGGCGAAGATGATGGAATACGGCAGTATAGAGCGCGAAATATACGTCGATGCTTCGCCTGAAGTGGCGTACGAGGTCGTCAGCAGTCCCGAACACATATCGCAATGGTGGAGCGACGATGCGGACTTCGAGGCCAGTCCCGGCGCGGTCGGTGAGCTTGTCTGGGGCGAGAGGACGATGGTCGTCCCGATAACCGTCGTTGAAGCGGTGCCGCCTCGATTGTTCTCGTTCCGTTGGGTGTATTCCGGCGACAAGGTCGACGACTCCGCCAATTCACTGCTGGTCACTTTCGAGCTCACTCCGTCTGGGACAGGCACCAGGATCCGGCTCGTCGAAACCGGATTCCGGGAGATGGGCTGGGAGGCCGCCAAGGTGGAAGAGGCGTATCGCGAGCACGTCACCGGTTGGGACACCTTCATTCCCCGGCTCGGCACGTACATCGCGCGGCTGGTGTCCACCTCATGACCGCCAGCGTCGACGACGAGCTGTGGTCCGCGGTGGGGGATCCGACCCGCCGGCGGGTGATCGACCTGCTCTTGGCGGACGGCGCCGGCACCGCCACTAGCCTCAGCGAGCAGCTGCCCGTAACCCGGCAGGCCGTCGCGAAACATCTCGGTGTGCTCGACCGTGCAGGCCTCGTTCACTCGTCCGCCGCTGGACGGGAGAGGAGGTATCGGGTGGACGAGGCTCAACTGGCTCGGGCGGTTGCCCAACTATCGGCAGCGGGGGCAGCGTGGGACGCCAGGCTGCGGCGCATCAAGCGCATGGCCGAAGCG
>Ga0247825_10001591_pt1 | contig 14920 bp, 11 predicted proteins | sample 13C_Vanillin_Day_FD_194413 | JGI IMG/M metagenome (GOLD analysis project Ga0247825, IMG submission 194413) | Soil microbial communities from agricultural site in Penn Yan, New York, United States - 13C_Vanillin_Day48 | ecosystem: Environmental > Terrestrial > Soil > Agricultural land | place... | reverse complement strand
CTCGATCAATGCGTGCGGGCTCTTCCGGACGCATTTGTTTCAGCGGACGTCCCGGAGTCGCTGGTTCAAAGCTTTCGCTTGCGAGAGGGCGTGCTCGCCGCCATCCCGGACGATTTGAAGCCGGCGCCCGATGAATCAGGTCTCGAGGCCGCTTACGCCAGCTGCGTGCGGCCCGCCTGGAGCACTTTCCGGCGGCCGATCACTCGCTACCTCGCGGCCAAAGCGTTCGCTTCATGGACGGCGTATCAGGGGACGGGCATTACGACGATCGTCTGCGGTCTGGACGCCGCGCTGGCGCTGGTCCGCATCGAAAGCGCGCGCGGCTGCCGCGATGCCCGCCGCATGCTCGATCGAGATCTGCTGCTGGAAGCCTTCCGCAGCGCCGACTTCGCGCTGAATCACCTGGCCGTCGGCGAAGACCTCGCCGGCGCCTGGTCCAGGCACGAAACCTAGTCAGCTTTTCTTCGCGTTCTTCGATAGCCTTCGTGCCTTCGTGTCTATACGTCGAAGGTAGCGATCACCGGCCCATGATCGCTCGTGCCCGTTTCACGCTGCACCACGCACGACGTCGCGCGTGACGCCAGCGCCTCGCTCGCAAATACGTAGTCGAGCCTCCAGCCGATATTCCGCTGCCGCATGTTGCGCCACGGTGCCCACCAGGTGAACAGGTCGGCGTTGTCGGGCTCGAACCGGCGATGCACATCGACAAGACCGCGACTGAGAATCCGGTTCATCAGCTCGCGCTCGTCGGGGCGCTGGCCGACGATGTTCGGGCGGCGTTCCTTCGGGTGGACATCCATGTCCGTGAGTGCCACGTTGAGATCGCCGCACAGCACGAACGTACGTCCCGCGGCGTGCAGGCCGGCGGAGAACGCGTCGAGCGATTCGAGGAACCCCATCTTGGCGGGAAAGTCCTTGCCGCCGTTCGGCACATAGATCGACGACACGGTCAGATCCGGCACGGAAGCGCTGTCAAGACGAAGCCGGGCAGTGACGATGCGGTGCTCGTAGTCGAATTCGGGATGATGAAAATCGGGCGGCTCCGGAAAGGTGGCTGTGCGAACGTGCAGGGCCACACCCGAATAGCCTTTGCCGCCGTGCCAGTAACAGGAGTAGCCCTCGATGTGGCACAGCCAGACTGGCAGTTGATCGAGCGAGGCCTTGATTTCCTGAAGGCAGAGCACGTCCGGCTGTTCACGGTCGATCAGCTCCTGCACCTGGGCCTGCCGCGCCCGGATCCCATTGACGTTCCACGTGACGATCTTCATTCGTCGCTCATCAGCATACTGTTGGTTTTTCTCTCAGGGCCTCGGCGGCCTCGGTGTGTCGTGATCGTGTGTGGGCGGGCGTATGATTCACGCGTGATGCGACCGCGTGCGCTGATTCTCATCGCGCTGCTCGCCGGCCTGACCGGTTACGAGGCCCGAACGGTCTCGCAGTCCCTGGTCCGCGTCACGTCGCCCGTCCAGGAGTTTGGAGCGAGGATCGGCGACGACTACTTCCTTGCGTCCTTCGATCAGCTCGAACGGTACTGGCAGAAGGTGGACGCTGAGTCCGACCGCGTCAAGGTGGTGTCCATCGGCCCCACGGAAGAGGGGCGATCCCAGTGGATGGCCGTGATCTCTGCCCCGGAGAATCTGACGCGGCTCGACGAGTACAGGGCGATCTCGCGACGCCTGGCGCTGGCCGACGCGGGAGAAGGGGAAGCGCGTGCGCTCGCGCGCAGCGGAAAAGCGGTCGTCTGGATCGACGGCGGCCTTCACGCGGACGAGGTGCTCGGCGCGCAGCAGCTGATACAGCTCGTCTACGAGCTTGCCAGCGGAGATGACGCCGAGACCCTGCGCATCCTCCGTGAGGTGATCGTCCTTGTCGTGCACGCGAATCCGGACGGCCACGCGCTGGTGGCGGACTGGTACATGCGTGAGCGCGAGCCATTGCGCCGAACGCTTGACGGCGTTCCACGCTCGTACCAGAAATACATCGGCCACGACAACAACCGCGATTTCTTTCTGTCGAGCCAGGCCGAGACAACCAACATGAATCACGTCCTCTACAAGGAGTGGTTCCCGCAGATCGTCTTTGACCACCATCAGCCGGGTCCGCCAGGAACCGTGATGTTTGCGCCGCCATTCGGCGGCCCGACCAATCCGGTCGTTGACTCCCTGATTCCCGAGACGCTCGATCTCGTCGGGTCGGCGATGCATGCGAGGTTCGCCGCGGAAGGCAAGCGCGGCGTCACCATGCGCGGCGGCGCCAGCTATTCGTCGTGGTGGAACGGCGGGCTGAGAACGTCGGCCTACTTCCACAACCAGATCGGCCTGCTCACCGAAACGACGGGCGATCCCGCCCCGACAGACATCGCGGTCCTGCCGGATCGGCAGAGGGCGAGCGCTGACCTGCCGCTCCCGATTGCGCCGCAACGCTGGCATTTCCGGCAGGCCGTCGAATACTCGATGACCGCCAACCGCGCCGTCCTCGACTACGCGTCACGGTTCCGCGAGACGCTCCTGCTGAACGCCTTCACGATGGCGCAGAACGCCATAGGGCGCCGCGATTCGTCGCCGCAGGCCTACGTCGTTCCTGCCACGCAGCCGGATTTCCCGACGGCGACGAAGTTCGTGGACGCGCTGCTCAAATCGGGCGTGGCCGTACATCGCGCGACCGGCGCGTTTCGCGTGAACGGGACCACGTATCCGGCAGGTTCGTTCGTGGTGAAGACGGCGCAGCCGTTCCGCGCGCACGTGCTGGACATGTTCGAGCCGCAGCGCTATCCAGACGATGAACCGCCGTACGACATCGCCGGCTGGACGCTTGCGTTGCAGATGGGCGTGAAGTTCGATCGGCTGTTCGAGACGTTCGACGGCCCGCTCGAACGCGTCGAACGAGTGTCGCCGCCGCGTCGCGCCATCGAGGGTGAAGGGGCGGCCGGCTTTCTCGTCAGCCATCACCAGAACGACAGCGCCGTCGTCGTCAATCGCCTGCTGAGCGCGGGGCTGCCGGTGTACTGGCTCCGCGATCGGTCCATTGAGTCGCGCGGCGCAACAGGCTCGATCTATGTCCCAGGAGGCGTCAGGGCGCGCGAGGTTCTCGCGCGCGGCGCACAACAGTTCGGTGTGTCGATTACCGCCGCGGCCACGCCGCCGTCTGGATCGGCGCTGAAGCTTCGGCCGGTCCGCGTCGCGTTGTGGGATCGGTATGGCGGTGCGCCCACCAGCGGATGGATCCGCTGGCTGCTCGAGCGCTATGAGTTCACCTTCGAACGCATCTACGCGCCGGCCATCGATCGCGGTGGCCTTGCCGGGAAATACGACGTGTTGATTCTGCCGGACGAAGCGCAGGTCCAGCGCGTCGATCGCGCCCCGCTCAGCGTTCCATCGCAGTATCGCGAGGAGACCGGTGTGCTCACGTCCGCCCGCAGCGTTCCGGCGGTGCGCCAGTTCGTGGAGGCCGGAGGCACCGTCATCCTCATCGGCCAGGCGTCGCGGATGGCGAGCGCCCTTGGCGCGGCGGTCGAGACCGTTGCCTTTGAGGGCGCCCTCTCGGTGCCCGGCTCGGTGATGCAGGTGCATGTGGACAACTCCTCGCCGCTTGGATTTGGCGTCGAGCGGGAGGTGGACGTCTTCTTCGACAACGGTCCGGCCTTTCGCCAGACCGACAAGACGGCCTCTGTTGTCGCCTGGTTCGGCGACTCGCCGCTGCGCAGCGGGTGGGCGCGCGGCCAGCAGCGCCTGGCGGGACGGGCCGCGGCAATCGACGCCCCCGTGGGGCGCGGACGGGTGCTGGCCTTCGGCCCGCACGTCACGTTCCGCGCCCAGTCGCACGCCACCTTCAAGTTCCTCTTCAACGCGATCCACTACGCGAAGGCCGAACCCCACGATTCCGCGGCCGGCCCGGACTGACCTTCACGGAATCGACCTCAGCCGAGTTTTCTTCGCCTCGCAAGCGGTGCTAACGTGAGGAGTGGACCGTAGCCGTGGCGCGGTTCGCCGGCGAAGCCGAGTGCGCAGCTTTGACCGGGGCAGGCTTGCATCCACGGTCGCTCTACGCGCGTCCTACCTGCCGGTACTGCCACGCATCACCCATTCAGGCCTCAATGAAGGAATACACGAACCGGAAGTTACAACGACGTCATCGGTTTATCGCATGTGCCGCTGCCGGGCTTCTTGTGGCAGCCACGGTAGATGGCATCCATGCTCAGAAGCAGGAGGAGGTTCCCGCCGGTCCCCTCACGCTCGAGCAGGTCCTGAAGGTTGCCGAAAGCCGGAGTGAAACGATCGCCATCTCACGCGCCGGCGTGCAGCGTGCCGTCGGCGAGCAGATACGCGCCCGCAGCGGGCACTACCCGCAGCTGTCGGCGGCGGCAAGCTACGACCGGGCGCTCGCGTCGGAGTTTGAAGGCATCTTCGACGACCAGGCGCTCGGGGACGCCGACAACAACTTCGCGGACCTGCCCTTTGGCCGCAAGAACACCTGGCGAGCCGCCCTCGTCCTTTCGCAAAACATCTACTCCGGTGGGCGCCTGGGCGCGCAGCGCGACATCGCGTTAGCCGGCCACCAGTCGGCAGTCCTCGGCGTCTCGACCGCGACCGCGCGACTGCTCTTCGACGTGACACAGTCGTATTACGAAGTGGCGCTCAGCGAGCGGCTGGTTCGTATCGCCGAGGCGACGCTCGAACAGGCGAACGCAACACTCCGCCAGACGCAGGCCGGCTTCGACGCCGGCACGCAGCCCGAATTCGAGCTGGTGCGTGCTCGCGTCACTCGCGACAGCCAGACTCCTGTCGTCATTCGCCAGCGCGTGAATCGTGAGGTCGCACTGCTGAGGTTGAAGCAGCTGCTGGACCTGCCGCAGGACTACGACCTTCAACTGGCTGACGCGCTGGAGGATCCAAGGCTGCCGGCGCCACCCGTTTTTGCGCCGAAGATCGCCTCGATGGAGGCGTCCATCGCCGCCGCGGTGCCGGCGACGCTGCAGGCGCCTGCGGACGCCGTGCCGAATCGCACAGTCGTCAATGAAGCCTTGGCGACGGTACGATTACAGGAAGCAGTGCTGCGCCTGATCGAGGCGGAACGAAAGCCGTCCGTGAGCCTGAACTCGACATACGCCCGCCTCGCGTACCCGACCAGCCTGTTCCCGGGTTTCGATCGCAGCAACTGGGCGGTGGGTGCGACGCTGAGCCTTCCAATACTGACGGGTGGCCGGCAGCGGGGCGATGAGCAGGTTGCACGTGCGGATGTGGAGGAGGCGCGTCAGACACAGCGCCTGACCCAGGAATTGGCGGACCTCGATTCACGCGCGGCGTGGGCAGAGCTCCTCGCGGCGCGTGCCGCGTGGGAGGCGACCGCCGGCACGGTTCAGCAGGCGACGCGCGCGTATGAGATCGCGGACGTTCGCTTCCAGTCTGGGGTCTCGACGCAACTGGAGCTCTCGGACGCCCGCCTGCTGTTACAGGAGTCCGAGGCGAATCGTGCAATTGCGGCGCGCGATCTGCAGGTGGCGCGAGCACGGATGGCGCTTCTGCCCGATCTGCCCATTGGTACGACAGTCTCACCGATTGTGGTGCCGCTGCAGCGGCGGGACGTGCAGGTGCCCGTGCCCCGAACGAATTCAACGGTCATCAGCAACGTGGCGTCGCCGGTTGGGGTTGGAGGATTCCAGGGTGGCGGATTCCAGACAGGGACTCGATGAAGACGGAAACACTGGCAATTGGCATTCTGACTCTCGCACTGCTCACCGGTTGCACCACTGAGGCCGAGAAAGTGCCGGCCGCGCCGCCGGCCGTTCGCATCGGCGCCGGGAACGTCGTCATGGTCGAGCGCGGTTCGATCGTCGTCGGGCCGATCGTGTCGGGAGAGCTGCGCGCCGAGCGCGAGGCGACGGTTCGAGCAGAAATCGGCGGCTCGATGACGCAGGTCATGGTCAAGGAGGGGCAGGCGGTCCGCCAGGGCGCGCTCCTCGGCCGTATCGAAACCCGCACATTGGATGACATTCGACAATCTGCGATGTCAGGCGTGCGTAATGCCGAGAACCAGCTGGCGGTCGCGCGCCGTGAAATGGAGCGGACCGAAACGCTCGTGAAGGCGGGAGCCCTGGCCGCCAGGGACCTCGACGTCGCGCGGCAGAGCGTCACGTCGGCGGAGGCGCAGCTGGCCGACGCCAAGTCCCGCCTCTCGTCCGTTGACCGGCAGCTCGCCGACACGGCGCTGCACGCGCCAATCAACGGGCTGATCGCGACGCGCCCGGTCAACATTGGCGACGTCGTGAGCATCGGCGACTCGCTGTTCACGATCATCGATCCGTCGTCGATGCGGCTGGAGGCGTCCGTGCCGTCGGACGATCTGTCGAAGCTGCGGGTTGGCGCCACGGTGGCGTTCACCGTCCGCGGCTACGAAACGCCGTTCGAAGGCCGGATTGTGACGATCGCGCCGCAGGCGGATCCGATCACGCGGCAGGTGCCGATCTTCGTCTCCATCCCGAATGTCGGAGGCCGCCTTGTCGCGGGCCTTTTTGCTGAAGGGCGCGTCGTCAGCCAGGCGGCGCAAGGGATCGTCGTGCCGACCAACGCCGTGAACATGACGGAGTCGGCGCCATGGGTGCTCCGCGTCAACGGCGGGAAGACCGAGAAGGTGGAGATTCGTCTGGGGCTTCAGGACCCGCGCACGGAGCGCGCGCTCGTCGTGTCGGGCCTGAATGAAGGGGATGTCCTGCTGCGCGGAGCGGCGCAGGGCATTACGCCGGGCACGCCGGTCGACGTCAGCGTGAAGTAAGAAGCAGCAGTCATGTTTATTTCCGATACCGCGATCAAACGTCCGGTTCTCACCGTCGTCGCGATGCTGATCCTCGTGGTCTTCGGCGTCGTTGCGCTCGCGCAGCTCGACACGGACGAGTTCCCCGAGATCGACGCGCCCATCGTCGTCATCGCCATTCCTTACCCGGGCGCATCGCCCGACAACGTCGAGCGCGAGGTCATCGAGCCGATTGAAGAGGTGATTTCCGGTATCAGCGGCCTCGATCGCATGCGATCCAGCTCGCTCGACGGTTACGGCAACATCATCGTGGAGTTCGATTTCGGGAAGGACCCGCGGCTCGCGACCCAGGAGATCCGCGACGAGATTTCCGGGATTCGCAACGACCTGCCTCCGGAGATGGAGGAGCCGATCCTCACGCGCTATGACCCGAACGACGAGCCGATCGTGTCGCTGACGCTGTCGTCGCCCGGAATGACGGGCGCGGAGCTGACGCGAATGGCGGACCCGGATATCACGCGTGAGTTCCGCGGGATCCAAGGTGTGGCGTCAGTCGATCTCGTCGGCGGCATCGAGCGCGAGCTCGTCGTGGAGATCCGTCCTCGCGACCTCCAGGCCGCCCGCGTCAGCGTCGCGCAGCTCGTGCTGAGCCTCCAGTCGCAGAACCTTGCGGCGCCGGTCGGCCGTCTCGAAGGCGACATGCAGGAGCGGACGATCAGGCTGAGGGGGCGCCTCGACGCGCCGCCTGAGTTCAAGGACATCGTCATCGCCCAGTCTGCAGGCCGCGTCGTCCGGCTCGGCGACGTCGCCGACGTCCGGGATGCCACGGAGGAGCCGCGTTCGTTCGCGTTGTACAACGACGAGGAAGCGGTCGGCATCAACATCATCAAGGCCACCGGATTCAGTACCACGGCGGTCGCGTCAGAAATCCGCGCCGCGGTTGACGAGGTGCAGCGGACGCTGCCCGCGGGTGTGACGCTGCGCGTGGTTCGCGACGCCGGCGTCCGCGTCACGAGCTCGGTGACGAGTGTCGTCGAGACGCTGATCGAAGGCGCCGCGCTGACCGTGCTCGTGGTCTTCCTGTTCCTCAATTCGTGGCGCTCCACCGTCATCACCGGCCTCGCGCTCCCCGTCTCGGTGCTCGCCTCGTTCATCGTCGTCTGGATGTTCGGGTTCACCCTGAACACGATGTCGCTGCTCGGCCTGTCGCTGGCCATCGGCGTGCTCATCGACGATGCGATTGTGGTGCGCGAAAACATCGTGCGCCACGTCGAGATGGGGAAGTCGCACTATCGGGCGGCATTCGACGGTACGAACGAGATCGGCCTCGCGGTCACGGCGACGACGATGTCGATCGTCGTCGTGTTCCTGCCGGTGGCGTTCATTTCGGGAATCGCCGGGCAGTGGTTCAAGCCGTTCGCGCTGACGATCGCCTGTTCGGTGCTCGTCTCGCTGTTCGTCTCGTTCTCGCTCGATCCGATGCTCTCCGCCTACTGGCCCGATCCGCACACGCCGATGGAGAAGCGCTCGTTCATCTCGCGGATTCTAGGCCGCTTCAACAGCTGGTTCGATCGCCGGGCCGAAGCGTACAAGGGCGTGATCGCGTGGGCGCTCGATCATCGGGCGGCGATGATCGGACTCGCGTTGGCCACGTTTATTGGCGCGCTCGCGCTGCCGTTCGTCGGCCTGATCGGTTTCGGGTTCACTCCTGAGACCGACGAATCGGAGTTCATCGTCAATCTCGAGACTCCGCCAGGGTCCAACCTGGCGTACACGAGGCTCAAGGCGCTCGAAGCGTCCCGGACGGCGCGGCGACAGCCCGAAGTCCTCTATACCTACTCCTCGGTCGGCGGACAGGCCGACGCCGTGGACGAAGGCACGCTGTTCGTGAAGCTCTCGCCAAAAGCCGATCGCACGCGAACGCAGGCGCAGGTCGTCGCCTCGATCCGGAAGGATCTGATGCAGCTGGCCGGCGTCGAGGCGTCGATGATTGTCGGCTTCAACGAAGAGAAGCAGATTGCGCTGCAGCTTCGCGGTGACGATGCGGCCCAGCTGGCGCAGCTGGCGGACAAGATCCTCGCCGAGGTGAGGCAGGTGCCAGGGGCGGTGGATACCGGCCTCTCGACGAAAGGGCAGAAGCCGGAGCTCAACGTGCAGATCGATCGCACGCTCGCCGGCTCTCTCGGCGTCACCGTTGGTCAGGTAGCGCAGGCGTTGCGGCCGGCATTCGCCGGCATTGACGTCGGCGACTGGGTCGATCCGTCAGGCGAGACACGCGACGTCACGATCAGGCTGGCGCCGGAGTCGCGCACGGTCGTGGCCGACCTCGAGTCGCTGCCGCTCGTGGTCAACAGCGAGGCGGGCCCGCGCACGATCCCGCTCGGTCAGATTGCACGCGTGGCGCCGTCAATCGGCCCCGCGCGGATCGATCATCTCGATCGCGATCGCGTGATCACCATCGAGGCTAATGTCGAGGGCCGGCCGCTCAACGACATCGTCTCGGCGGTCATGTCGCGCGTGGACACGAACGTTCCGCTGCCGCCCGGCTACACGATCACGCAGGGCGGTGAAACCGAGTCGCAGACCGAGATCTTCACGCAGATGATCATCGCGCTCGGCGTGGCGGTGATGCTGATGTATTTCGTGCTCGTGATTCAGTTCGGGTCGTTCCTCGAGCCGTTCGCGATTCTGCTGTCGCTGCCGCTGTCGTTGATTGGCGTCATGCTTGCGCTCGCGATCACGGGCGAGACGCTCAACATCATGAGCCTCATCGGCGTCATCCTGCTGATGGGCATCGTTGCGAAGAACGCCATCCTGCTGATCGACTTCGCGAAATGGTCGGAAGAGAAGGGCACGCACCGGCGCGAGGCGCTCATCGAAGCGGGCCGCGTACGTCTCCGGCCGATCCTGATGACGACCTTCGCGCTGATTGCGGGCATGATTCCGGTCGCGCTTGGCGGCGGCGAAGGCGGGGACTTCCGCGCGCCGCTCGGCATCGCCGTGATCGGCGGCGTGATCACGTCCACGCTGCTGACGCTGCTCGTGATCCCGACGGTGTATGAGACGCTCGCGGACGCCAGAGACTGGCTCGGCGCCAAGATCGGCGTCTCGCGCGATCGCGATCACGCCCTGTCAGAGCACGAACACGCGAAAGCGTAGTACAAATTCGCCCATGCACAATCCGTTCGTCCCCGAGACCCTTGAAGGCTGGAGCATCCTGCACCTGATGTACCGCGTGGCGTGGGACCGGGTGCGGCAGCTTGGCGACAGCGAGCGTCAGCGTTTGTCGGACGAAGTGGTCCGTGCGCTGGCCGTCCCAGACGCTGGCGCCACGGCGTACGTCCAGATGCTCGGGCACAAAGCGGATCTGATGTTCATCTGTTTCCGCCGTGACTTCGAAGGCCTGGCGCAGGCGCAGCTGGCGCTCTCACGGACGGAGCTCCACGGGTTGCTCGAGCCGACGACGTCGTACGTGTCGATCGTCGAGCTCGGCATGTATGACATGACCGGCAAGCTGCACCAGCAGCTTGGCGCGAAGCACAAGCCGGCGAGCGACGAGTTCGAAGCCGCGTTCGACGCGGAGATGGAGACGCAGCGGCAGCGCGTCATGAACAGGCTGTTCATCGAAGTGCCGGCGGCGCGATACGTCTGCTTCTATCCGATGAACAAGAAACGGGCGGCCGGGAACAACTGGTACTCGGAATCGTTCGAGCGGCGTGCCGCGATGATGCGCGAGCACGGCATGATCGGGCGCACCTACGCCGGCAAGGTCACGCAGATCATCTCCGGATCGATCGGCTACGACGACTGGGAGTGGGGAGTCGATCTCTTCGCGCAGGATCCCGTCGTCTTCAAGAAACTGATCTACGAAATGCGGTTCGACGAAGCGAGCGCCCGGTTCGCGGAGTTCGGCCCCTTCTATACCGGTGTGCAGTTCGCGCCGGCTCAGCTGGCGTCGTACCTGGGCGGCGCCGTTCCTACCCTCGAGTAAGCACCCAGACGCTTCGGGCGTTTCTGTGATCGCGACGTGTCGATTTGCAACACGTCAGCGTGTCCCGCGAATTTCCCAGTTCGGCAAGTCTCGCAGAATGAAGCACTAGCGCCGACGATCCGCGATACACGGTGAAGGCGCGGGAATTGCTGTGGTCTCTGAAGCGTGGAGACCATGACCCCACAGGAAGAGTTCGTCACTCGGCTGCGGCGCCATCGTCAGCGCTGCCGGATTTCGCTGGACGAGATGGCGGCCGAAACCCGCGTCAAACGAGAGCTGCTCGAAGCGCTCGAGGACAACAACCTGGAGTACTGGCCACGTGGCCTGTACGCCCGCGCGTGGATTCGTTCCTACGCCTGCGCAGTGGGTCTCGATCCCGGGGACACGGTGGATGAATTCTGCCGGCTGTTCTCACACGGCGACCGGCGCGCGAACAGCACGATCCTCGGAATCGCCGACATCATTGCCGCGCCGCCAGCCTATCGGGATGAATTCGCCCACCGGGAGGACACGCGCGCGGTGTCTACGAAGGCACCCGCTCCGTCGCGACCGTGGCATGCGCCGGTGACCCAGGGCTTCAAGGCCGCCTGGCAGCGAGTCGTGACGGCAACCGGTCCCTATCTCCGGGCTCGTCGCGCTCCGCGTACGACCCTGTAAATCAGTTCGTGGTTGGTAGTTCGTAGTTCGTAGCGGGGCCCCGCTGGCGCGTTCGGCGGAGCGATCAGAATTCCTGCGACCGTATACGACGGCCTGGCACTTTGCGGATGCGAAGCCTTCGAGCGATGCCGATCCGCGCGAGTACGAAAGCGCGAGGAGGCTGGGGGCATCAGGGAGGTTGAGCCCGCGCGCGAGCGCGGGCGACCCGACCGGCCAGCGGTTACGTCGCCCCCGCAGTGCTTTCCGGCGTCGCGAGCGGCTTCGCGGAGCAAAGCGCCAGGTCGTCGCTCCGCCGCAGGGATCTACCGACTACCAACTTCCAGGAAGCGCTGATGCAGCGCACGCACGGCTTCGTCTGTCCGCTCCCGCGGAACCATCCACGTAATCCTGAAAGAAGACGTCGCAGTGCCGCGTGGGTCGATGCCCGCCGCGCGGAGCGTCTCGCTGCCGGCGCACACGTTCCGGTAGGTCGCGTTGATTCCCGCGCCGACCACGCTCACCGCCGCGAGGCCGTCGATCAACGTGGTTCCCGCACCGAACCGTTGACGCAGTGCCTCGCGGAGCCTGTCCTCGTCGTGAAGGTTCTCACGCGAGATCACCACCGTCGTTCGTTCGTTGAAGATGTGAAGCTGCTTTCCCGGAACACCGCGCTCATCGAGGAGAGCGAGGACTCCTGACGGCTCGGCGCTGGTGTCGAGCATGACGACATCGCGCTCGCTGGCGACGCCGACGACCGTGCCGGGCATTCGCGGTGAGCCGCGGCGAACGACTGTTCCGTCGCTCGCGGGGTCTGGTCCCGGAAGCGGCCCCTGCGTGGCGCGCGCGTAGATAGCTATGCCTTTCTCCTTCGCGAACTCGACCGCCTGGGCGTTCAGCACCTTGGCTCCGGCCTCGGCCATCTCCTGCGTTTCCTCGTAGGACATCGTGCCGATGCGACGCGCCGACGACACGACTCTCGGGTCGGCCGAATAGACACCGTCTACGTCGGAGCAGATCTCGCAGAACTCCGCGTCGAGCGCCGCCGCGAGAGCCACCGCCGTCGTATCGCTGCCCCCGCGCCCGAGCGTCGTCACTTCCTTCCGGTAGGAGACGCCCTGATAGCCGGCGACAACGACGATCCGGCCCCGCGCCAACTCGTCCTGAATGCGGAAGGGCCGAACCTCGATGATCCGGGCGTCGACATGGCGATCGTTGGTGATGATTCCTGACTGGCTGCCGGTGAAGCTGATCGCGTCTCCGCCGAGCTCGCGGATGGCCATCGACAGCAGAGCCATCGAGATCCGTTCACCGGCCGACAGCAGCATGTCGAGCTCGCGGCGGTCCGGGTTGGCCGATACCTGGCGGGCGAGGGCGAGCAGGTCGTCCGTCGTGTCGCCCATGGCCGAGACGACGACCACGACGTCGTGGCCCTGGCGCCGGGTGCTCATGACGCGGGCGGCCACCATCTTCAGCTTTTCCACGCCGGCGACGCTGCTGCCGCCGTATTTCTGCACGATGACCGACATGGTGATCAGAATACCGCTCGCTCGGGCAGGCGATATAATCACGATCTTTGGAGAGAGAGATGACCGTTCGCAGCAGCCTTATCGCCCTCGCACTCATCGTCGGACTGACGTGGACCGCCCTAGCCCAGCAGCCGCTGCGCACGCCGGACGTGATCTTCGTCCCGACGCCGCAGGAAGTCGTCGACGTGATGTTGAAGGTCGCGAAGGTGACCAAGAACGACGTCGTGTACGACCTCGGCTCCGGCGACGGCCGCATCCCCATCACCGCCGCCCGGGTTTACGGGGCGCGGGCCGTGGGCATCGATATCGATCCCGACCGGATCCGCGAGGCGAACGAAAGCCTGAAGAGCAGCGCGACAGCCGACCGCACGCTGCTGAACCGCGTCCGCTTCATGAATCAGGACCTGTTCACCACGGACATCAGCGAGGCGTCGGTTGTGACCCTCTACCTGCTTCCGTCGCTCAACCTCAAGCTCATCCCCAAGCTCAATAAGGAGCTGAAGCCGGGCACGCGGGTGGTCTCGCACGCGTTCGACATGGGGCCGGACATCAAGCCGGACATCGACCCGGTCAACGTCAACGGCCGGACGGTCTACTACTACACGGTCCCCATCGACTAGCCCGGGTCCGCCTGAAGGCGGACACTACGTACGACCCCGGTTTGTCTTCCCTGCCGGTCCCGTAATAGACTTTTGAGACTTAATCTCATTTACGGGACTGCACGATGCTTCCAGCTTTCATGATCACTCTCCGAGAAGGGCTCGAAGCCTTTCTCATCGTCGCGATTTCTCTCGCCTACCTGCGCAAGACCGGACGCGGCCAGCTTGTCTCCGCGGTGCACTGGGGTATCGGAATCTCGATTCTGATCAGCATCGGCGCAGCGTGGTTGTTCAACCAGGCAAGCAACCAGGCGCTCTGGGAAGGTGTGCTCGCGCTGACGGCGGCAGTGCTCGTCGCCACGCTGATCGTGCACATGTGGCGTCACGCAAAGACGATGAAGCGGGAGATTGAAGCGCGGCTCGAATCATCTTCGGCGAGGTTGGGCGCCAAGGCGTTCCTGGGCGTGTTCCTCTTCACATGCCTCATGATCACGCGCGAGGGCATGGAGACCGCGCTGCTGATGGGGACGCTGGTCCTTCAGAAATCAGCCGTCGAAATCATCGTCGGCGCGGGGGCGGGTGTGCTGGTTGCGGCGTTTGTCGCCGCGCTCTGGTCGCGCTACGGCCATCGCGTCAACCTGGCGCTGTTCTTCCAGGTGACGGCGGTGTTCCTCGCCGTGTTCGTCGTGCAACTCCTGATCTACGGCCTCCACGAACTGACCGAAGCCAATCTCTTCGCGGGCAGCGAGACGCTGCACTGGGCCACCGAGCCGTACGGACCTGACGGCCGTTACGGACAGTTCCTTACTTATCTGCTCGTGCTGTTGCCGCTTGGCTGGCTGGCGTTTGCGGCGCTCTTTGGCGGACGCAAGCCGCCGCAGGTGCCACGGCAGCAGACCGCGACTCGCTGATTCGTGGCCGAACCCGCCTCCGCTGGCTCGGGCGGGGTTAGGCCCCCGAAGCCCCCAGTCACCGCCGAGCTCGTATGGACCGGGGAGGGGCTTCAGTTCGGTGTCACCAGCGCGAAGATCGCCACCGTCGTAGATGGGCAGAGCACGGCCGGTGCCTCGCCGGTCCAGATGCTCGTCATCGGTCTTGCCGCCTGCATGGCCATGGACGTTCTGGACATCGTCCAGAAGGGCCGCCATCCGGTGACCGCGTTTCGCACCAGCATCGTGGGAGAGCGGCAGCAGCACGTTCCTCACCGCCTGACCAAGGCGTCGATCCATTTCCACATTCACGGCACCGTACCGTTCACAGTCGTTGAGCGCGCGATTGCGCTGTCGCGCGACAAGTACTGCTCCGTCTGGCAGTCCCTCAAGGAAGACATCATCCTGGACACGGCGTATACCATCGTCCCGTGAGCCGGCTCACTCACCTCGACTGGCTGCGCGGCCTTGCCGTGCTGATCATGATCGAGG
>Ga0247825_10001590_pt1 | contig 14924 bp, 13 predicted proteins | sample 13C_Vanillin_Day_FD_194413 | JGI IMG/M metagenome (GOLD analysis project Ga0247825, IMG submission 194413) | Soil microbial communities from agricultural site in Penn Yan, New York, United States - 13C_Vanillin_Day48 | ecosystem: Environmental > Terrestrial > Soil > Agricultural land | place... | reverse complement strand
TCTTCGGCCCCGGCGAGGTCGCGGCGCAGCCGCCGCTCGCGCCTTTCCGCGGCGCCGAGACCTCGCCGGGGCCGAAGATCCAGAGCGACGCCGAGATCGACAACTGGATCAGGAACGTGGCCGCGACCGCGAACCATCCAGCCTCGACCTGCATGATGGGGACCGGGCCCGGCGCCGTGGTCGATCCGCAATTCCGTGTCCATGGCGTGGATGGTTTGCGCGTGGTCGACGCCTCGGCGATGCCCGACCTCGTCTCGGCGCACATCAATGCCTGCGTGCTGATGATGGCCGAGAAGGCCTCGGATCTCATTCGCGGCAAGCCCGCGCTCGCGGCGGCGGCATAGCCATGACACAAACCTCGACACGCAAGGTCGGCGATTTCACCGTCACGACGGTGTCCGACGGTCCCTATCGCGGCAGCTTCGAGGCGCTCATCGGCGTGGAGCGCGCCGACATCGAGCGGCTGAGCGGCGTGAAGACCGGCGAGCCGATGTGGCTCGACGTGAACTCCTACCTCATCCGCGGCGGCGGCAAACTGATGCTGAGCGATGCGGGATCGGGGCCTGCCTTGCAGCCGACGCTCGGCAAGCTGCCGGAAAACCTGCGCGCCGCGGGCGCCGCGCCGGAAGACATCGATGTGCTTTTGCTCACCCATCTGCATTCCGACCATTCGTTCGGGCTGGTGGACGAGGCGGGCAGGGCGGTGTTTCCCAAGGCCGAGATCGTCGTTCATGAAAAAGAGGCTGCGTTCTGGCTCGACCGCACGGTACTGCCGGACGATCCCGAGCGGATCCGCAACAACTCCGCGGCGCAGCGGCGCGTCACGGCGCCCTACAGGGATCGCATCCGCCGCATCAAGGACGGCGAGGTGCTTCCCGGCGTCACCGCGGTGCTGCGGCCCGGGCACACGCCGGGCCACACCAACTGGCTGCTGCAATCGGGCGGCGAGCGCCTGCTGATCTGGGGCGACATCGTGCACATCGCATCGGTCCAGGTGCCGCGGCTCGATGCGGCCCTGATTTTCGATACAGATCCCGACATGGCGCGCGCCACGCGGCGGCAGGTGTTCGGCTGGGCGGCGGACCGGCAGGTGACCGTCGCCGGCGCGCATCTGCCGTTTCCGGGTTTCGGGCGCATCGAGCGGTCCGGCCAGGGTTTTCAGTACCGCGCGGAGACCTAAGGCAGCATGACCATCCTGATCACCGGCGCGTCGGGGGCCATCGGCCTTCCCACCCTTCACCATCTGGTCAAGCGCGGCGCCAGGGTTCGTGCGCTGAGCTCCAGGGACAGCTCGGCGGCGAACCTGAAGTCGCTCGGCGTCGCCGAAACGGTGGTCGGAGATCTCACCAGCGACGCCGATGTCGCGCGCGCGATGCAGGGCGTGGCGTCGGTCATGCACATTCCGCCGCGCTTTCGCGAGGACGAGGCCAAGATCGGCCTGCGCGTGCTGAAGGCCGCGGTGGACGCCAAGGTCGGCCATTTCGTGTTCAGTTCGGTGTTCCATCCGCAGATGCGCGACATGGATCACCATTTCAACAAGCTGGTGGTTGAGGAGGCGCTGATCGATTCCGGTCTGGCCTTCACCATCCTGCAGCCCGCGATGTTCATGCAGAACATCCGGCTGGAATGGCCGGGCATCCGCGACCGCGGGGTCTATCTGCGGCCTTATTCGCCGGACCAGCGCATGGCGATGATCGACACCGAGGACTACGGCGAGGCGGCGGCGCGCGTTCTGACCGAGCCGGGCTACCGCGGTGGCATCTTCGAGCTGGCGGGTCCCGACCAACTCACCACCGGCGAGATGGCGAAGGTCATTGCCGAGGAATGGGGCAGGCCGGTGCGCGCTGAAAAGCGCTCGATCGACGAGTGGAAATTATGGGCCACGGCGAACAACTGGAATCCCTGGGCCGTCGAAGCCTACGCCAAGATGTGCCATCACTATGACGAGCACGGCTATGCCGGCGGCAATCCGCTGGTGCTGTCGGCGATCCTCGGCCGTCCGCCCGGCGGCTACCGCGCTTTCGTGAAACGGTTTCTGGCACAGCAAAAGGTGTAGGGTGGTTAAAGCCGTGAAGCGGCGTCGCTTCGCTCGCCTATGCCCACGTCTTCGCCCCGAGCAAGAATGCGTGGGCCCGACGGCTTTGCCGCCTTGGCCCACCCTACGAAACTTTGTTGCGATCAAAGCGAAGTGAGCTTCGGCATTACTTCCGCCGAAAACAGCCGCAACGAGCGCTCGGCTTTCTCCACCGGCATATTTCCCGGCGTGAAGTGCAGCGACACGCTGTCGATGCCGCCGACCTTCTCATTGTAACTGCGGATCATCTCGACGATATCGGCGGGCGAACCGATGAACGCGCTGCCGGCCGCCATCTGCCGCTCGGCGGTGTCGCTCGACACATGCGCGATCAGCTTGTCGTAGCCAGGATAGTCCTTGGTGCTGGCGCCGGCGAGCCATTCCTTCGCGGCATCCGCGAGCCCCTTGAGGTGCTCGTTGCATGGACCGACCCCCGCGGCCATCGCCTCGTCGCGGGTCGGTGCGCAGCACATGAAGAACGTGTTCATCACATGGCCGTTGCCGGAATGCCCGGCCTTGCGCCACGCATCGCGGTAGGTGCCGATCAGGCTTCGCATCTTGTCGGGCTCGAGCGGGATCGCCATCACCTTGCAGCCGTTGGCGCCGGCAAAGGCAAAAGTCTCCGGCGTGTTGGTCGCGGCGATCCAGAATGGCGGATGCGGCTTTTGCGTCGGGCGCGGCAGCGACGTGACATTGCTGAAGCTGTTGAACTCGCCCTTCGCGGAGACCTTCTCGTCCTTCAACAGCAGCGTGATCTGCGCGAGCCCTTCGGTGAATCTGCGGCGGCTCTCGTCGAGGCTCACGCCGAATTGCGTGAACTCGTGCGGCAGGAAGGCGCGGGCGAAGCCGACCTCCAGCCGGCCGTTGCTGATGCCGTCGAGCATGCCGATCTCGCCGGCCATCTTCAGCGGCTTGTTGAAGGCGGGCAGCACGGCGCCGGTGATCAGCCGGGTCTTCTTTGTCACCATGGCTGCGGCGGTGAGAAAGATCAGCGGATTGGGGCTATAGCCGCCGTAGGGATGGAAGTAGTGCTCGACCTGCCGGATGTGCGTGTAGCCGAGTTCGTCGGTCAGGCTGCACAGGTGCATGGCTTCGCGAAAATACTGCTCCGCCGACTTCTGGTCCGGGCCGACGCAGGGAAAGAAGTTCAGTCCGAACTGCATCGCGCAACACTCCCGATCTCACCTCTTGACCGCCGCGTGCCGCACCGCGCTCCGGCCGAACAGGGCAATCGTCATGACCGGAATGATAAAACCCAGTCCTGTCGCCCAGATCAACAGGGGGCCGAGCTCGGTATATTCGCCGCGGTTCACCACGAAAATCTGGTTGAGGTACTTGGTCTGCAATGAGCCCGCCACCAGCGCGAGGTTCATCAGCGAGGCCATCAGCGCGAACCAGGTCGCGCGGTGGCCGGGCGGTGCATAGTAGGCGACCAGCGTCAGCAGCGGCACCATGCTGAGCTGCACGAAGGGCGAGGCCGCCGCCGCGTCGACGAAGGCGATGCCGCGCGCGCCGAAACCGAACGTCGCTTCGGTCCAGTGGTGCAGCCCGTAGACCAGCCCGATGTTGGGCAGCGACAGGATGGTGGTCAAGACCGCGATCCAGAACAGCGTCCGGGTCACCGAGCATTCGGTCAGTTGCCGGCTGAACAGCCACATCACCGCGATCGACAGGATCGCGCCGGTCTGCCGCAGCGTGCCGTAGAACGACGCGTCGAATTTCAGTTCGTCGAGCGTCCACCAGAAAAAGCCGTCGCCGACCGAGGGTGCGGAGCGAAACGCAAACACGATGATGGTGGCGAACAGGATGCCCATTCGCGTGTTGTGGTCGAGCTTGGCGGTGACCAGCACCAGCATGATGCAGACCACGCCCATCGAAATGAGGAAGATGACCTCCTGGCCGAACGGAAGCCCGCCAAAGCCTAGCGCCGCGACCACCGCGCCGAACGCGATGCCGCCGCCGAGGATGCGCCAGTCGATGGCGCGGCGTTCGGAGGTTTCCGTTCCGCGCAGGAACACGCCTGTGACCGAAATCGCCGGGATGACCAGGGCGATGAGGAAAACCGCCTGGCGCGCCATCAGGTCGGCCAGCCATCCGGACAGCCCCGCGACCGCGAGAATCCCGGCCGAGACGGCGAGCCGTCCGAGCACCTGCACCATGGCGAGCTCGGTCCGCACGACATGGTCCGGCCTTTCCTGGCCTGTCTCGTCGGTGCGGGGAACGACCTCTGTCGACATGGCGTCCGCAACCACGTCCTGCACCACGGTGCCGACGGTGAACAGCAGCGCCCCCATGACATAGAGATGATCGGGCCGGGCGAATGTGAGCCACCGGCCGGCGGCCCCTGCGAGGACAATGAGACCGGCAGCCATGAAGGTTGCGCCGATCAGGACGTAGGATTTCCGCTGCGAGCCGAAGATCGGCACGGTATCGACCAGTTCGCCGAACACCATCTTGATCGTCCAGGGCAGCATCAGCCACACGGCGATGCCGGCCAGTTCTGACGGCGTGAGCGAAAGGCTCTCTTTGATCCAGAGATCGCGGGTCACATCGACCAAGCCAATCGAGCCGTAGGCGAAATACACCATGACCACCGGCAGGTAGCTCGGCCGGAACGCCTTGATCGGCCGCACGATGCTGTCGAGCCATGCCGGTTGGACTTTGGGACGGGTCGTGGTGGCTGCCGTGGCAGTGGTTTCGGTCATCGCGGCGTGCCGGACCTTTCGTGAATCGCGGGCGACCGCATTAGCACGGCCGGGCGCGTTTAGAGCTTAATTTCCGGAAAGGACAAAGGTTCGCGGCCGCTATGTCCAGAACTGCCTGGTGGCGATCCGGGCGCCTTCGGCCATCGCCGCCATCTTCGCCCAGACCACGTCGGGATCGACGGCGGCCTGGCCCACCCAGGTTCCATAGCCGCAGTCGCTGCCGGCAATCACGTTCTCGCGGCCGACCAGCTTCGCATAGCGGCCGATCCGCTGTGCGACCAGTTCCGGATGCTCGATGAAATTCGATTTGGATTCGATGACGCCGGGAATCAGGACCTTTCCGGGCGGAAGCTTGACGGTCTCGAACAAGGTGTATTCGTGAGCGTGGCGGGGATTGGCGGCTTCGAGCGAGATCGCGTGCGGCCGGGCGCTGAACACGACGTCGATGATGTCGGCGAGCGGCACGTCGTGATGGTGCGGACCCTCGTAGTTGCCCCAGCACAGGTGCAGCCGCATCTGCTCCGGCGCGATATTGCGGGTCGCGTGATTCAACGCCGCGATGTGCGCGCCGATGCGGCGGCGAAATTCCTTGAGGTCGAGATCGGCATACTGGATGTGCCGGCCCATGCCGAGGTCCGGGCAATCGATCTGCAGCACGATGCCGGCTTTGGTCACGACCTCGTATTCGTCGCGCATCGCTTCGGCGATGGCCTCGAGATAGGCGTCGTGATCCTTGTAGTGGTCGTTGCGGAAAAACAGCGACACCACGCCGGGGGAGGCGGCGCTCATGAAGCCTTCGGTGGCTTTCACCTGCGCAAGCGCCGCGTTGAGATTGTCGGCGTCGGTCCGCGCCGCGGCCGGATCGCGCACGCTGATCGGCGCGTTGCAAGCCGGCGTCTTGCGGCGGGAACGCCCGGGATCGCCGAACACGCGTTGCGCGAGCTTGGGGAATTCCGCCAGATCCTGGTAGACGAAAGTATTGCCGGTGCCGCCGAAGCCGTTCAGCCGGTCCTTGATGTAGGTGGCGTAGCTCGGCTTCGACAACTCGCCGTCGTTGACCAGATCGACGCCGGCATCCGCTTGTTTCTTGACGACTTCCGCCACCGCGGCGCGCACCCGTGCGGCCAAAGCCTGTGGATCGACCGGCACGCCTTCCTCCTTGGCGTACATCATCCGAATCAGGTCGTCGGGGCGCGGCAGGCTGCCGGTGTGGGTCGTCAGGAAGCGTTCAGAACTGCGTTTCATTCGGCGTTTCCGGCTGCTTTTTTTGAGCCTGCGGGCGGCAAACCTTAGTGCAGCCCGCCCGGCCCTTCTACGGTGGAGCAATGGAACAATGACCTTGTGAGCGGTCAGCCTCCATGCAATTCTTGGCCGTCTTCACAACAGAGGGGGGGCCCCATCATGAAGTCGCTCTCGAAGATTCTATTGGTTTGCGCCGTTGCCGTGTCGGCGATCGCATTGTCCGGCGTGTCGGCGGAAGCCGCGAAGAAGAAGGCCAAGGCCTGCACGCCCGGAATGCTCTGCACGGCGGTCTGCACGGGCGCTCAGTGCGCCGTCAACGTCTGCGGCGGCGACGGCAAGCTGTACCGGGCGATGTTCACGCCGTTCTGCTGGACGCCGGGCTGCCCGGCCAAGTGCTGATCGGCCGAGTGCTGATCCGCTCTGCGCTGATCGGCCGAACTTAGGCCACAGCCCCTGTTGACCTGACGGCCTGTTGTTCCCTCCCGCTCCGCGCGGGAGGGAACGAGGGCCGTTGTGGTCTGTGGGGCACTGCAACGCGGGCGGGCTGGTGATGCATTTCCGCCGGTTTGACAGGGTGGGGCGAGGTCCTTATGAACCTGCCAAACCTCAACCGACGGGATTGTTATGAAAGTCCGTAACTCATTGAAATCGCTGCGCGGCCGCCATCGCGACAACCGCATCGTGCGGCGCAAGGGCCGGGTCTATGTGATCAACAAGACCCAGCGCCGGTTCAAGGCCCGCCAGGGCTAGACACGCAAGGCTATCTCGGCATAGGCGAGCGAAGCGACGCCGTCCTTCGGACGGCTATGCCACCAGGCCGCCGGATTGGACGGCCCGCGTATCCCCGGGCCGGCTGTGTATCGGGCACAAACTGCCGCAATTGCCATCTTGCCGCCTCGCGGCAAGGGGATAGATTTGGGGCATGAACCCGCGATTCCATAGGTCAGCGAAGCTGCGCCGCCTTGGCCTTGCGTCGCTGGTTGCCCCGGCCGCGATCCTGGCGCTGCTGAGCGGTCCTGCGCCGGCCCAGACCATTGCGCCGCCCGGCCAGTCCGGCCGCGCCATCGAGCCGATGCAGCCTCCGAAGGACCTGCCGCGCGCCCAGCAGGGCGACCGCACCCGCAACCTCGATTTCCTGTTCGGGGCATTGAAGGCCGCGCCTGACGCCGACAGCGCCAAGCAGGTCGAGGCGCGCATCTGGGCGCTGTGGACGGCGTCCGGCAGTGACACCGCCAATCTGCTGATGACCCGCGCCAAGACGGCGATCGAGGCCAGCGACCTCGACCTGGCGATCGAATTGCTGAACTCCGTCGTCAAGCTCAAGCCCGACTATGTCGAGGCCTGGAACCGGCGTGCGACGCTGCACTACATGCGCAAGGACTTCGGTGCCTCGCTCGATGACATCCGCCAGGTGCTCAGCCGCGAGCCGCGTCATTTCGGGGCGATGTCCGGTCTCGGCATGATTCTGCAGGAGTTCGGCGACGAAAAGCGCGCGCTGGAAGTGTTCCGCCGCGCACTCGAGGTGCATCCGAACCTTCAGAAGATCCCCGATCTCGTGAAGACCTTGAGCGAGAAGGTCGAGGGCCGCGGCATCTGACCGCCTCACAGGTCATCGTCCCGCAATTCCTGAACCGGTCAGAAGCGGGGGCTTTGCATTTCCCGTGTCCGGTTTCATGCGAATGATCCTGATCGGTTTTCTGGTTGCCGTGGCGCTGTTGGGCGGCCTTGGACTGTTCACGGTGTTCGAGGTTCGAAGGATCGAACAGGCTCACCCGCCGGCTGGGCGATTTGTCGAGGTTTCCGGCGGCCGCATACATCTGGTCGAGCTTGGACCCGCAAATGCGGTGCCGGTCGTTCTGCTTCACGGTGCGAGCGGCAATCTCGAAGACATGCGGCTGGCGCTTGGTGACAAACTCGCGCAACGCCATCGGGTTATTTTGGTGGATCGGCCGGGCCATGGCTGGAGCAGCCGCCTGGGCGGCAGCGCTGACGCTTCGCCGGCACGTCAGGTAGCCTTGATCCATGACGCGTTGCAGCGGATCGGCATCCGCCGTGCAGTCATCGTCGGACATTCGTGGTCAGGCGCGCTCGCGACCGCTTATGCGCTGGCCTATCCGGATGCAGTGTCCGGATTGCTGCTGCTGGCGCCGGTGACGCATCCGTGGAAGGGTGGCGTCGGTTGGTATAACCCGATCCTGACGACGCCGGTCGTCGGTCCGCTGTTTGCGCGGACGATGGCGCTTCCCATCGGCAAGCTGATGATCGGGCCCGTGGTGACGAGCGTTTTTGCTCCGCACGAGCCGCCGCAAAACTATGCCGAACGGACCGCGGTCGAGCTTGTACTGCGGCCCGCGGAATTGATCACCAACGCGGAGGACCTCATTCAGCTCAAGTCCTTTGTCAGCGCGCAGGTCCCGAACTATGGCGCCATCGTAGCACCAGTTACGATCATGGTCGGCGACCTGGACTACGTGGTTTCGTTGCAGATTCACGCCGAGGCGATCGCAGCGGTGCTGCCGCGTGGCAGGCTGATCGTGCTGCCCGGCGTCGGCCATATGGTTCACCATGTGGCCGCGGAGGCAGCTTCCGAAGCGATCACCGAACTGGTCGAGGAGAGTGCAGGGCGCTAGCGCATGTCCCGGAAAAGTGGGCACCGGTTTTCCGAAAAGGACATGCGCAAACGCAAGAATCTAGAGCGCATTCCGGTTCATCTGAACCGGGATGCGCTTTAGTCGCTCGCCGCGTCTGCGCCGACGAAGGCAATTCGCAGCATGTTGGTCGCGCCGGGTGTGCCGAGCGGCACGCCGGCCACGATGATGACGCGGCGCCCGGCCTTGGCGAAGCCGTCCTTGAACGCCAGGCGGCAGGCGCGCTCCACCATGTCGCCCGGATCCTTCGCGTCCTCGGTGACGATGCAGTGAATGCCCCAGCAGACCGACAGCCGCCGTCCGGTGTCGACGTTGGGCGACAGCGCCACGATCGGCACCTGCGGCCGCTCGCGCGCGACGCGAAGCGCGGTCGAGCCCGAGAAGGTCCAGCAGACCACGGCGGACAGGTCGAGCGTCTCGGCGATCTGGCGGGCGGCGGCGGCGATGGCGTCCGAGCCGGTCGCCTCGGGCTCCGCGTGCTGCGCCTTCATGATGGTGTGATAGGTGTCTTCGCTTTCCACCTCTTCGGCGATCCGGTTCATGGTGCCGACCGCCTCGACCGGGAATTGCCCGGCGGCCGACTCCGCCGACAGCATCACCGCGTCGGCGCCGTCGAAGATCGCGGTGGCCACGTCCGACACCTCGGCGCGGGTCGGCACCGGGCTCGAAATCATGCTTTCGAGCATCTGGGTCGCCACCACCACCGGCTTGCCGGCCTTGCGGGCGGCACGGGTCAACTGCTTCTGAATGCCCGGCACCTTCTCCAGCGGCATTTCCACGCCGAGGTCGCCGCGCGCCACCATGATCGCGTCGGTGACTTCGACGATCTCGTCGAGCCGGTACACCGCCTGCGGCTTCTCGATCTTGGCCATGATCGAGGCGCGGCCGCGCGCGATCTTCTTGGCTTCGGCGATGTCCTCCGGGCGCTGGATGAAGGACAGCGCAATCCAGTCCACCCCGGTGTCGAGGGCGGCTTCGAGGTCGGACCTGTCTTTGGGTGTGAGCGCCGAGAACGGGATCACGGTGTCGGGCAGGCTCACGCCCTTGCGGTCGGAGAGCTTGCCGCCGACCTCCACGCGGGTGACGATTTTCTGCCGGTTCGCTTCGGTGGCGATCAGGCGGATCTTGCCGTCGTCGAGCAACAGCGTGTGGCCGGGCTGCACGCCCTCGAAGATCTCCGGATGCGGCAGGTGCACGCGGGTCGCGTCGCCGGGGGCCGGATCGGTGTCGAACGTAAAGGTGCCACCGTTGTCCAGCGTGGCCGGCCCGTTGGCGAAGGCGCCGACGCGCAGCTTCGGGCCCTGCAGATCGACCAGGATGCCGATCGGACGATTGTGCGTGGCCTCGACCGAGCGGATGGTGGCCACCAGCTCGCGCATGCGGTCATGCGGCGTGTGGCTCATGTTGATGCGGAAGACGTCGGCGCCGGCTTCGAACAGGCGCGCGATCATCTCCTTGTTGCCGGAGGCGGGGCCGAGCGTGGCAACCACTTTGGTGCGACGAAGGCGTCTCATCGGCCAGTCCTTGTCATCGGCCAGTCCTTGTCATCGAGCAGGCGCCCTTGGCAGTTGCGATGGCGCCTGGCGGCCCGGCGTCGGCAGCAACGGCGTGCCGGGTGTCAGCGGCCGCTGCGGCGAGCTTTCGCCGGTCTCGGTGAGCTGCACGGTCCATGTGCGCTGCTCGCCGGTGTCGACCTCGAAGAAGCCGGTCTTGTCGAACCCGCGCGCCAGGCAGTCCTGCGTTCCTTGAATGGTGAACTCCTTGTCGCGGGTGCACATGAAGGCCTGGCCGGACCATTCGCCGCCGCGGTCATAATCGATGGCGTAGATGTAATAGTAGCGGGCCACAAGCGTTCCCTTCAGCACGGTCTCGCAGGCGCGCGCCGACAGATTCCACCAGCCTTCGGTGATCCAGGTGCCTTCCGGGTCCTTGTAGCCGATCGCGATGCCTACCCGGCTGCCGGTGTTGTTGCACAGATGGAAGTCGGCCACCGCCGGAGCGGGCGTCAGGGCGAATGCCGCCGCGACAAGCAAGAGCCGGACCGACGGATGCACAGCAAAGGACAAGGCGCTTTACCTGTTGTTTGGCCGGTATCGCGTGAAGGCTTAAGGGCTGTCAACGACAATGGCGCGAAAATCGTTCACGTTGGTGCATGTCGGGCCGGTTTCCACGAGGTCGCCCAGCCGGCTGAAAAACCCGGTGGAGTCGTTGTTAGCAAGAAACTGGGCCGGATCGAGGCCAAGCGCGCGGGCGCGTTCCAGGGTTGTTCCGTCGATCGCCGCCCCCGCCGGGTCGCTGGCCGAGCCGCCGCCGCCGTCGGTGCCGTCGGTGTCGCCGGCCAGTGCCGAGATGCCGGGGGCGCCGCGCAGCGCGATGGCGAGCGCCAGGGCGTATTCCTGGTTGGGGCCGCCGCGGCCCTTGCCGCGGATCGTCACCGTGAGCTCGCCGCCGGACAGCAGCACGGCGCGGCGGCCCTGCTTCTGCAATTCCAGCGCGCGTGCGGCATGCTCGCCCGCAACCGCGCGCGCTTCGCCTTCGACCCGGTCGCCCAGCAGGACCGGTTCGTAGCCGGCCTTGCGTGCCGCATCCTCGACGGCGCGAAACGCATCGGTGGGACGCGCGATCAGCTTGAATTCGGTGGTGGCGAACGCAGGATCTCCCGGCTTGGGCGACTCGTTGCCCGGATCGGCGAGCGCGCGTGCGACGGCGTCGGGCAGTTCGAGCCGGTGGCGCGTAACGATCGCCTGCGCATCGGCAAGCGTCGTCGGATCGGGCACCGTCGGTCCGGAGCCGATCACGGCGGGATCGTCACCCGGCACGTCGGAGATCGCCAGCGTCAGCACCCGCGCCGGATTTGCACGCCGGGCCAGGCGCCCGCCCTTGATGCGGGACAGGTGCTTTCGCAGCGTATTCATCTCGCCGATGTGGGCGCCCGAGCGCAGCAGCGCCCGTGTCACCGTCTGCTTGTCGGCAAAGCTCAACCCGTCCGCGGGCGCGATCCAGTTCGCGGACGCGCCGCCCGACAACAGCACCAGCACAAGATCGTCCGCGGTCGCCTGATCGGCGATCCGCAGCGCCTTCTCCGCTGCCGCGAGCCCCGCCGCATCCGGCACCGGATGGCCGGCTTCGACCATCTCGATCGTGCGGCTCGGGCAGCCATAGCCGTGCCGCGTGACGGCAAGCCCGGTCATCCGGTCAGGCGGCAACTTGCCGCGGTCGAGATAGTGCTGCTCGGCCACCTCGGTCATGGCGCCCGCGGCCTTTCCGGCGGCCAGGACGACCAGCCGGCCGGACGCGGGCGGAGCAGGCAAGTGGGACGGCAGGCATGACGAGGGGTGCGCCGCCGCGATTGCGGTGCGGAACAGTCCATCCAGCAGGGTCCTCGCAGTCATGCGCCGTCTGTCTATCGCGAATGGGCCAAGCTTCCCCAAAAAACTTCCAGTCCAGGGTCCGGTATCCCTGCAACGTGGTGGGCAGACCCTGGTGCCGACAATTTATCGCACCGCAGAGGTGCTATCCTCGGAGGAAGCAGGTTATAATGCTTCAAAATAAGATTCCTCGGGAGGAATAGACCGGTTTCAGGCCGGCTTTCAAAAAACTGCTTCCAGATTTCGTTGCGCGTTCGTGCCGCTCGGGGCGGCCGGCGCGCGTCAACTACTGCCAAAGGAGGGAACACGATGGCGGTCGCGATTACGGTCAACGGCAAGGCTGAGAGTGTCGATGTCGACGCCAACACGCCTTTGCTCTGGGTGGTGCGCGAGCACCTGAAACTTACCGGCACCAAGTTCGGCTGCGGCTCGGGCCTGTGCGGCGCATGCACGGTCCATGTCGACGGCAGGGCGGTGCGCTCCTGTCAGACCACGATGAGCGAAGTGGCGGGCAAGAAGGTCACGACCATCGAGGGACTGTCGCCGACCAGTTCGCACCCGCTGCAGAAGGCGTTTATCGCCGAGCAGGTGCCGCAATGCGGCTACTGCCAGTCCGGCCAGATCATGCAGGCGGCCGAGCTTCTGGCGAAGACGAAGAAGCCGACGCGCGAGCAGATCGTCACCCACATGGACGGCAACATCTGCCGCTGCGGCACCTATCCGCGCATCGTCCGGGCCATTCAGCGCGCCGCGAAGGAGGCCTGATCATGAACAAGCCCATTCAGACCCCCGAACTGTCCCGCCGCGGCTTCGTGCAGAGCGCGGCAGGCCTCACCTTCTCGTTCGCGCTGAGCGGCGCGATCCTCGGCCGCGCCTCGGAGGCCTATGCCGCCGAAGGCGCCAAGCTCAACGCCTGGGTGACGATCGCGGCCGACAACACCATCACCATTCTCTGCCCGACCTCGGAGATGGGGCAGGGCGTGCTCACCGCGCTGCCGCTCATTCTCGCCGAAGAGCTCGACGCCGACTGGTCTAAGGTCAAATGCGAGTTCGCGCCGGGCAATCCGCGCGTCTATGGCGGCGCGCACAAGATGTTCCCGGGCGCGCAGGTGACGCTCGCCAGCGTCTCCGTGCCGGCCTACTACATGCCGCTGCGCCTGGCGGGCGCGCAGGCCCGCAAGGTGCTGGTCGATGCGGTGGCTGCCGAGTGGAAGGTGCCGGCCGGCGAACTGACCACCGACAAGAGCACGGTCAGCCACGCCAAATCCAAGCGCAAGATCTCCTACGGCGACGTGGTGAAGTTCGCCAAGGTGCCGGCCGAGCTGCCGAAGATGGCCGAAGCCGATCTCAAGAAGCCGAAAGACTTCAAGCTGATCGGCCGCAAGGACATCAAGCGGGTCGACGTGCCGTCGAAGGTCAACGGCTCGGCGAAATACGGCATCGACGTGCAGGTGCCGGGCATGGTCTATGCCTCGCTGCTGCACTCGCCGATGGAAGGCGTGAAGGTCGGCAGCGTCAACGCTGACGACGTCAAGAAGATCAAGGGCGTCACCCACGTGCTGTCGCTGCCGTTCGGTGTCGCCGTGGTTGCCGATACGGTCGAGGCGAGCCGGGCCGGCCGCATGGCGCTGAAGGTCAATTGGGATACGAGTGCCGCCCCCGCGGCCCCGTTCGATTCCGAAAAGGCCAAGGAAGAATACGCCCGCAAGGCCAAGGACCCCGCGTCCGAGGTCAAGGAGGCGTTCAAGGTGGGCGATGCCGACAAGGCGCTGGCCGGCGCGAAGAAGACGCTGGAGGCGGCCTACTGGTCGGAGCACACCTATCACGCCCAGATGGAGCCGATGAACGCCGTGGCGCAGGTTTCGCCGGACGGCACCTCGGTCGAGATCTGGGTCGGGACACAGGTACAGCCGCTCGCCGCCGCCGTGGTGGCGAACGTGCTGAAGACCACGCCCGACAAGGTGAAGATCAACCTGCAGCTGCTCGGCGGCGGGTTCGGCCGGCGCATCTGGCCGGACGCTCCGGTGCAGGCGGCGGTGATCTCCAACATCGTCAAGAAGCCGGTGAAGCTGACGCTCACCCGCGAGGACGACATCGCAGCGGCCCGCCCGCGGCCGATGACGCATCACGTGATGAAGGCGGGCCTCGACGACAAGAACGAGCTGGTGAGCTGGCATCACCGGATCGTCTCCGAGAACGTCGACGCGGTGGCTGCTCCCCCGCGCTTTGCGGCGACCGGCGGCCGCGACTACATCGGCTGGGTCGGGATGAGCCAGGAGTTCTACAAGATCCCGAACCTGAAGGCCGACGCGATCCGCGAGCAGCGCGGCATGCGCGTGCACGCCTGGCGCGGCATCGGCGCGGGCTACAACAAGTTCGTGAGCGAGTCGTTCCTCGACGAAGTGGCGCAGGCGAGGGGCGTCGATCCGCTCGCCTACCGTCTCGAGCTCACCAGGGATCACCCGCGCGCGCAGGCCGTCATCAAGGCGGTGGCCGAGATGGCGAACTGGAAGAAGAAGCGGAAGGACCGCGCGCTCGGCATCGCCTTCTCCGACTATCACGACACGCTCACCGCGGGCATAGCCGAGGTGTCGGTGAACAAGGCGACCGGCAAGATCAAGGTCCACAACTACTGGATCGCGGTCGATCCGGGCCTCGTCGTGCAGCCCGAAAACGCCCAGGCGCAGGTCGAAAGCGCGATCGTCTACGCTCTGTCCGGCGCGCTGTCGGAAGAACTGACGATGAAGGGCGGCGCGATCCAGCAGTCGAACTTCAACGACTATCATGTGCTGCGGATGAGCGACATGCCGGAGCTGCACATCAGGATCATCGCCACCAACAACCCGCCCACCGGCATGGGCGAGGTCGGCATTCCGACCGTGGCGCC
>Ga0247825_10001589_pt1 | contig 14924 bp, 12 predicted proteins | sample 13C_Vanillin_Day_FD_194413 | JGI IMG/M metagenome (GOLD analysis project Ga0247825, IMG submission 194413) | Soil microbial communities from agricultural site in Penn Yan, New York, United States - 13C_Vanillin_Day48 | ecosystem: Environmental > Terrestrial > Soil > Agricultural land | place... | reverse complement strand
GGTAGTTCAGGCCGAAGCTGCCGAAGCCGCGGATCTCGATGCGGTTGCCGGCGAGCAGCGCCTGGGTCATCGCATCGAGGATCATCTTCACCGCGTACTCGGCATCCTTCGCCACCAGCTGCGGATACCGTTGAGCGAGGCGCGCGATCAGTTCGGACTTGGTCACCCTTCCCCTCCCTTGGCCTAGGGGTCTGCCTTTATTGGTTCGGCGTATTGCCCTTGTCCAGCTTCGCGCGCAGCAGCGCGCCCAGGTTGGTCGCGCCGGCGCTGGCGGCGGCGTTCTCGGTGCGCAGCTGCTTCATCGCCTCGGTCTCCTCCGATAGGTCCTTGGCCTTCACCGACAGGTTGATCGAGCGGTTCTTGCGGTCGACGTTGATGATCATCGCCTGTACCGTGTCGCTCTCCTTAAGGTGCGTGCGCAGGTCGTCGACGCGGTCGCGCGAGAACTCCGAGGCGCGCAGGTACCCCTCGACGCCGCCGATGTCCACCACCGCGCCCTTGGCGTCGACCGATTTGACGGTGCCGCTCACCACGCTGTTCTTGTCGTGGCTGGCGATGAAGTTGGTGAACGGGTCGCCCTCGAGCTGCTTGACGCCGAGCGAGATGCGCTCGCGCTCCACGTCGATCGACAGCACCACCGCCTCGACTTCCTCGCTTTTCTTGAAGTTCTTGACGGCTTCCTCGCCGGGCGCCGACCAGGACAGGTCCGACAGGTGCACCAGGCCGTCGATGCCGCCGGGCAAGCCGACGAACACGCCGAAGTCGGTAATCGACTTGATCTGGCCCTTGACCTTGTCGCCCTTCTTGTACTCGCGCGCGAAGTCTTCCCACGGGTTGGGCATGCACTGCTTCATGCCGAGCGAGATGCGGCGGCGCTCCTCGTCGATCTCGAGGATCATGACCTCGACCTCGTCGCCCACCTGCACCACCTTGGACGGATGCACGTTCTTGTTGGTCCAGTCCATCTCGGACACGTGCACCAGGCCCTCGATGCCCGACTCGACTTCGACGAACGCGCCGTAGTCGGTCAGATTGGTCACTTTTCCGAATAACCGGGTGCCTTGGGGGTAGCGCCTGCCGATGCCGACCCACGGATCCTCGCCGAGCTGCTTGAGGCCGAGCGACACGCGGTTCTTCTCGGAGTCGAACTTGAGCACCTTGGCGGTGACTTCGTCGCCGACGTTCAGCACCTCGGAGGGATGCTTCACGCGCCGCCAGGCCAGGTCGGTGATGTGCAGCAGGCCGTCGATGCCGCCCAGGTCGACGAACGCGCCGTAGTCGGTGATGTTCTTGACGATGCCCTTGACGGTGGCCCCCTCCTGCAGCGAGGCGAGCAGCTGCTCGCGCTCCGCTCCAGCGGTCTCCTCCAGCACCGCGCGTCGTGAGACGACCACGTTGTTGCGTTTGCGGTCGAGCTTGATGACCTTGAACTGCATGGTCTTGCCTTCGTACGGCGTGGTGTCCTTCACCGGCCGCAGGTCGACCAGCGACCCCGGAAGGAAGGCGCGGATGCCCTTCGCCATGACCGTCAGGCCGCCCTTCACCTTGCCGGTGATGACGCCCTCGATCTTCTCGCCGCTCCCGAGCGCCTTCTCGAGGTCGAGCCATGCGGCCATGCGCTTCGCCTTGTCGCGCGACAGGCGGGTGGCGCCGTAGCCGTCCTCCAGCGCCTCGATGGACACGCTGACGAAGTCGCCGGGCTTCACTTCCACCTGCCCGGCGTCATTGCGAAACTCGTCTACCGGGATGATGCTTTCGGATTTCAGCCCCGCGTTCACCACCACGAAGTTGTCGTCGACGCTCAGCACCTCGGCGGTGATGACTTCGCCGATGCGCATTTCCTTGCGGTTGAGGCTTTCTTCGAACAGCGCCGCGAAGGACTCGCCGCCGGACGTGGATTTCGAGGTTGCAGCTGGGGAAATACTGGCCATGTAGTAAAAAAACCTTTTAAGCCGAGAACTTGCGTTCGCGGGTTGCGTTTAAAGAACAGGCGCGGCGGCTAGCCTCGCCCACCCGAATTCCTCTCACCGTAGCGCTTCAGGATCTGCTCGACTACCGCCTCGACCGAAAGCGCCGACGAATCGAGCACTTGCGAATCCGGCGCCGGAACCAGTGGAGCGACGGCGCGATTCGCGTCGCGCGCATCCCGCTCCTGCAGATCACGGGAAAGGGCGCGCAGATTAGCACTGATTCCTTTTTCTATCAACTGCTTATAGCGCCGCTCGGCCCTCACTTCGGGGCGCGCTGTCAAGAAGATTTTGAGCGCCGCGTCGGGGAACACCACGGTTCCCATGTCGCGGCCATCGGCTACCAGCCCCGGCGGCCGCCGGAACGCGCGTTGGCGCTTGAGCAGCGCCTGGCGCACAGCGGGCATGCGCGCTACCTCGGAGGCCCGGTTGCCCACCGCCTCGTGGCGGATGTGCTGGCTAACATCTTGGTCTTCAAGAAGAATTTCGTCTCCCAGGAAAACCACGTCCATCGTTTCCGCGGCCTGCGCGAGGTCCGCCTGGTCCTCCAGATCACGCCGCAGCGCGATCAGCCCCACGAGTCGGTAGAGGGCGCCGCTCTCGAGGTAGTCGAAGCCGAGCGCCTCGGCCACCCGCTTTGCGATCGTGCCTTTGCCGGAGGCCGACGGACCATCGATCGCGATGACAGGGACTGCCATGAATCAGGGACAGACCACGTTTCTCTTGCCCGCTGCGCGCAAGGCGGACCGTGGTGAAAGAAAAACGTGGTCTGTCCCTGATTTTCGGTTCACGCAGTGATGCTCCGAAAGACTTCGAAGTACTCGGGGAAAGTTTTCGCCACGCAGTCCGGGTCCTTGATGGTGACCGGTACGCCGGCAAGCGAGACGAGCGAGAAGCTCATCGCCATCCGGTGGTCATCGTACGTGTCGACGGCTATTCCGGGCCGAACTTCTTTCGGCGAGATTTTCAGGAAATCGGACCCCTCTTCCACATCCGCGCCCAGCTTGCGCAGCTCGGTGGCCATGGCGGCGAGCCGGTCGGTTTCCTTGACGCGCCAGCTGCCGATGTTGCGCAAGGTGCTGCGCCCGTCGGCGAAGAGCGCCAGCACCGCCGCCGTCATGGCCGCATCGGGAATGTGATTCATGTCCATGTCGATCGGCTTCAGCCGCGCTTTCGGGCCCGTAACCTCTATCGCATCCTCGGCGAGCGAGACCTGCGCCCCCATGCGTTCCAGCACCTCGGTAAAGCGCACGTCGCCCTGGATGCTGTTTCGCCCCACGCCTTCCACGCGCACCGGTCCGCCGCCGAGCGCGCCCGCCGCCAGAAAATAGGAGGCCGACGAGGCGTCGCCCTCCACGAATATCGTTCCTGGGGATCGGAAGCTCACGCCCGGCACGTCGAAATAGCGCCAGCCGGTGCGCTTCACATCGACCCCGAACCGCCGCATCACGTTGAGCGTGATCTCCACGTACGGCTTGGAAATCAGCTCCCCCTGCACTTCGATGCGCGAGGGCTTGCCGGCGAGCGGCAGCGCCATGAGCAGCGCAGTCAGGAACTGGGAGGACACGTCGCCCCTGACCCTTACCGCTTTTGCTTCCAGGTTTCCTGCGTGAATCGCAAGAGGCGGAAAACCCTCCTTCTCCAGGTAATCGATGCGGGCGCCGACGCGGCGCAACGCATCGACCAGGTCGCCGATCGGCCGCTCGTGCATGCGCGGCACGCCCGACAGGCGGTACTCGCCGCCCGAGAATGCCAGCGCAGCAGCGAGCGGACGCAACGCGGTGCCCGCATTGCCGAGAAAGAGCTCGGCGCGCTTGACGGGAAATACGCCGCCGACGCCGGCGACCACGTTGCTGGCGAAACGAACCCCGAGCGCGCTCAGCGCCTCGCGCATCACCCGGGTGTCGTCGGCATCGAGCAGCCCGCCGATTTGCGTCTCGCCCTGCGCCAGGGCCGAGAGCAGCAGCACGCGGTTCGAGATGCTTTTCGAGCCGGGCAGCCGCACCGTGCCCCTGGCATGGCGCACCGGCGGCAGCTCGAGCTTCACGGATCGAACTCGCCGCCAAGCCAGCGCTCGCGCGCCGCCCGCGCCTCGACGAAAACCCGCTCGAGGCCTGCGGCATCGCCGGTCTCGAGGAAGTGCCGCATGATCTGCAGGTCCGCCGTGTAGCGGTCGAGCTCGTGCAGCAGGTGATCGCTGTTGGCAAGGCAGATATCGCGCCACATCTCGGGATGGCTCGAGGCGATGCGCGTGAAGTCGCGGAACCCGCCGGCCGCAAAGGAAAAGAGCTGCGCGGCATTGCCGCGCGCGGCGATGTCGCGCACCAGCGCGAACGCGAGCACGTGCGGCAGGTGGCTCACCGCGGCGAGCACCGCGTCGTGCTCCGCGGGCGGCATGCGGCTCACACGCGCGCCGCAGGCGGCCCACACATCCTGAACCCTCTTCACGGTGGCTTCGCTGTTCTCCGGCAAAGGCGTGAGCACGACACGCTTGCCGCGGTAGAGCTCGGCGCTCGCCGCGCCGGCGCCGCTCTTTTCCGCGCCGGCAATCGGGTGCGCCGGGACGAACTGCGCGATCTTGCGGCCAAGCGCGGTGGCGGCGGAAACCACGTCGCGCTTGGTGCTGCCGCCGTCGGTGACCAGCGCCCTCGGGCCGAGCACCGGGCCGATGTCGTGGAAGATCCTGGGAAACTGGGCGACCGGCGCGGCGACCAGCACCAGCTCGGCGCCGTGCGCCGCGGCCACCGCGTCGGCCGCGATCGAGTCGATGACGCCGCGCTCGCGCGCGAGCTCCAGGTTGGCGCGGTTGCGGCCGGCGCCGACCACGTGGGAACAGGCCTTCGCCGCTTTGAGGGCCAGCGCGAACGAGCCGCCGATCAAGCCGACGCCAATCACGGCGACACGCTCGAACAGCATCTATTCCTTCATGCTCGCCGCGAGAGCGCCGAGGAGCTTCTCGTTCTCCGCCGCCGTGCCGGTGGTGACGCGCAGGTGCTCCGGCAGCCCGTAGCCGCCGCCCACCGGCCGCACGATCACGCCGCGACGCAGCAGCCGCTTGAAGACCTCGTTCGCCTTGCCCACGCGCATCGTGAGGAAGTTGCCGTAGGAAGGGATGAAGTCGAGCCCCAGGCTGCGCGCGCCTTCCTCGAGCTGGCGCAGGCCGTTCAGGTTCTCGGCGTAGCTGCGCGCGACGAACTCCATGTCGTCGAGGGCGGCGGCGGCCGCGGCGAGCGCGATGCTGTTGACGTTGAACGGCTGGCGCACGCGGTTCATCACGTCGGCCACCGAGGGATGGGCGAGCGCGTAGCCCACGCGCAGCCCGGCGAGGCCGTAGGCCTTCGAGAACGTGCGCGTGACCACCAGGTTCGGATGCCGCTTGAGGAGTCTGAGCATGTCCGTGCGCAGGTCCGCGCGGATGTACTCGTTGTAAGCCTCGTCCACGACTACCAGCACGCGCTCCGGCACCTTGCGCAGGAACGCCTCCACCTCGTCGGGCATCGCCAGCGTGCCGGTGGGATTGTTGGGATTGGCCGCCCAGACCACGAAAGTCTCGTCGTCCACGGCCTTCGCCATCGCCTCCAGGTCGTGCGCGAAATTCTTCGCCGGCACGACGATGGCGCGGGCGCCGCGCGCCTGCGTCGCGAGGGGGTAGACGGCAAAGGCGTGCTGCGACATCACTGCGGCGCGGCGCGGGCCGAGGAAAGCGAGCGCCACCAGCTCGAGCACGTCGTTCGAGCCGTTGCCCAGCACGATGCACGACAGGTCCACGCCGTAGCGCTGCGACAGCGCCGACTTGAGCACATAGCCGTTGCCGTCCGGATAGCGGGCCACGTCGGAAAGCGCGGCATCGATGGCGGCGCGGGTGCGCGGGCCGATGCCGAGCGGGTTCTCGTTGGAGGCGAGCTTGACGATGCCCGCCTCTTCCAGCCCCATCTCGCGCGCCAGCTCGGAAATCGGCTTGCCGGGCTGGTAGGGGGCGATGGAGCGTACGTACGAAGGCGAAAGTTCGCAGAGGTCGATCAGCATTCTTCAGGAGACGGCAGCAGGGTATGAACCCAGGATTTTCAGGAAAGGGGCCTTGCCGCGCAGCGCGCCGAGCGCCGCCGCGACGCGTGCGTCCTGCTCGTGCCCCTCGAGGTCGATGAAGAACAGGTACTCCCAGAGCGCGGCGCGCGAGCGCGCCGGCCGCGACTCGATGCGCGTCATGCTGACGGCGTGCTGCGCGAGCGGCGAAAGCAGCGCATGCACCGCGCCGGGCTTGTTCTCGGCGGACATCACGAGCGAAGTGCGGTCGCGGCCGCTCGGTCCGGGCTGCACGCTGCCCAGCACCAGGAACCGCGTGGTGTTGCTCGGGTCGTCCTCGATGGAGCGCGCGAGCGTCCCTACGCCATGGCGCTCGCCGGCGGCAAGCCCCGCCACCGCCGCGCTGCCCGGCTCCTTCGCCGCGCGCTGCGCGGCTTCGGCGTTCGAGCCGACCGGCACGCGCTCGGCGGTGGGCAGGTTCTGCGCCAGCCAGCCGTTGCACTGCGCGAGCGACTGCGAATGCGAGTACACGCGACGAATGCTCGCGAGCGAAGCCTCGTTGGAAAGCAGGTTCTGCTGCACCCGCAGCTCGATTTCCGCGCAAATGCGGAGCGGTGTGGCCACCAGCAGGTCCAGCGTACGGCCAACCACGCCCTCGGTGGAGTTCTCGGCCGGCACCACGGTGAACTGCACGGCGCCCGATTCGCAGCGGCGGAACGCCTCGTCCACCGACCCCACCGCCACGGCCTCGACCGCTGCGCCGAAGTGCTTGCGTACTGCCTGCTCGCTGAAGGTGCCTTCGGGCCCGAGGTACGACACGCGGATCGCCTCTTCCAGGCTGCGGCAGGCCGAGATCACCTCGCGGAATACCGCGGCGATGCGCTCGCCCGCAAGTACTCCGGGGCTTCGCATGACCCTGTTCAATATGCCGCTTTCGCGCTCGGGACGATAGGCGGGCGCGCCGCGCTTCGCCTCGCCGATGCGCCGGGCGAGCGCCGCGCGCCGCTGCAGCAGCCCGGCAATCTCGTCGTCGATGCCGTCGATCTCCTGCCGCAGCTTTTGGATCTCTTTATCCATCTGCCGGGAGATAGCGCACGGCGAGGACCCCGTTCAGCTCCGCCAGCTCCTTGATGGCCTCGGCCGGCACCGGGCTGTCGGCATCGACCAGCGTGTAGGCCATTTCGCCCTTGGACTTGTTCAGCATGTTGTGGATGTTGATCTTGCGCCGCCCCAGCGCGTGCGAGATGCGTCCCAGCATGTCGGGCACGTTGGCGTTCGCTATGGCGACGCGATAGGGAGCCTCGCGCGGCATCGCAGCCTCAGGAAAGTTGACCGCGTTCTGCAGGTTGCCGTGCTCCAGGTAGTCGCGCACCTGGTCGGCCACCATGATGGCGCAATTGTCCTCGGCCTCGCGCGTGGAGGCGCCAAGGTGCGGCAGCGCGATCACCCCCGGGTGGCCCAGCAGGTCGCCGGTGGGGAAGTCGGTCACGTACCACTTGAGGTGGTGGCTCTTCAGGCCCTTCAGCACCGCGTCCTCGGAAACGATGCCCTCGCGCGAGAAATTGAGCAGCACCGCGCCGCTGCGGAACAGCTCCACGTTCCTGCCGTTGATGAGGTGCCGGGTCTTCTCGCCGAGCGGCACGTGCAGGGTCACGAAATGGCTGCTGCGGATCAGCTCGTCGATCGACGCCGCGCGCTTCACCTGCGCCGGCAGGCTCCACGCCGCCTCGACGGTGATATGCGGGTCGAAGCCCTGCACGTTCATGCCGAGGCGGATCGCCGCGTCGGCCACCAGGCTGCCGATCTTTCCCAGGCCGATCACGCCCAGCGTATGGCCGGGGAGCTCCGAGCCGGCGAACTGCTTCTTGCCATCCTCGACGCGCTTGTCGAGATCCATGCCCCCCTGGAGAGTTTTCGTGAAATCCAATGCAGGAGCCAGGTTGCGCGCCGCGATCAGCAGCCCGGCGATCACCAGCTCCTTCACCGCATTGGCGTTGGCGCCCGGCGCGTTGAACACGGGCACGCCGCGCTTGGAAAGCGCCGCCACCGGGATGTTGTTGACGCCCGCGCCTGCGCGCCCCACCGCGCGCAGCGCGGCGCCGAACTCGTATTTATGCAGGTCCGCCGAGCGCACCAGGATGGCCTGCGGATCCTTGGCATCCTTGACGACCGAGTACAGCTCGGGCGGGAAGCGCTTCAGCCCGATCTGCGATATCTGGTTGATGACGAGAATTTCGCATTTCTTGGCGCGCGCCTTAACCATGACTGCTTTTCAGGCGGCCTCTAGCCATGTTTATTTTCGAACTCCTTCATGTAATCCACCAGGAGGCGAACACCTTCAATGGGCATCGCGTTGTAGATCGAAGCGCGCATGCCGCCCACCGAGCGGTGGCCCTTCAGCTGCACCATGCCGCGCTCCTGCGCGCCTTTCAGGAACGCATCGTCCAATGAGCTATCCCTCAGGGTGAACGGCACATTCATCCGCGAGCGGTCCTCCTTGGCGACCGGATTCCTGAAGAAACCGCTGGAGTCGAGAAAATCGTAGAGCAGTCCCGCCTTCTCGATGTTCTTCCTTTCCACCGCGGCGAGGCCCCCCTGGGCTTTCAGCCATTTGAACACCAGGCCGGCGATGTACATCGCGTAGGTCGCCGGCGTATTGAGCATCGAGTCGGCGTCGGCCTGCAGCTTGTAGTCCATCACGCTCGGCGTGCCCTTGCCGGCCTTGCCCATCAGGTCCTCGCGCACGATCACGAAGGTGAGGCCGGCCGGGCCCGCGTTCTTCTGCGCGCCGGCGTAGACCAGCCCGAACCGGGATATGTCCATGGGACGCGACAGGAAGTGGGAAGAAGCATCGGCGACCAAGGGCGCTTCCCCCTGATAGGGAATGGCGTGGTACTCGACGCCTCCGATCGTCTCGTTCGAGCAGTAATGGACGTAGGCCGCATCCGGGCGCACGTTCCACGTTTTCGGCGCGTAGGTGAACTTCCGGTCCTCGGAGCTCGCGGCCACCCCGGCCTCGCAGTAGTTCTTCGCCTCCTTGATCGCCTTCTTGGACCACTCGCCGGTGACGACGTAGTCGGCCTTGCCCTTGCCGTGCAGCAGGTTCATCGGCACCTGGGCGAACTGCAGCGTGGCGCCGCCCTGCAGGAAAAGCACCTTGTAGTGCGCCGGGATGGCGAGCAGCTCGCGCAGGTCGCGCTCGGCCTCGGCGGCGATGCCGACGAACTCCTTGCCGCGGTGACTCATCTCCATCACCGACATGCCGCTGCCGTGCCAGTCGAGCATCTCGTCGCCCGCGCGCGCCAGCACCTCGGCGGGCAGCATCGCCGGACCGGCGCTGAAGTTGTAGATGCGCGCGCTCATCAGTGCACCGTCGGGGGAGGCGGCTCCGGCTCCTGGATTTCACCGTCGGAGCCGTTGCCGTCCCCGCCATGCCCGTTGCCGTTGCCATTGCCGTTGTCGACGTCGCGCTCCTCGATGCGCTCGAGGCCCGCGAGACGCTCGCCCTCGCCGAGCGCGATCAGCGTCACGCCCTGCGTGGAGCGGCCCTGCTCCCGGATCTGCGCCACGGCGGTGCGGATGAGCACGCCGCCGGTGGAGATGAGCATCACTTCCTCGTGGCCGTCCACCAGCACGGCGCCCACCAGCGCGCCGTTGCGCTCGGAGGTCTGGATGGCGATCACGCCCTGGCCGCCACGGCCGTGGCGCGGATACTCGGCGATGGGCGTGCGCTTGCCGAAGCCGTGGGCGGTGGCGGTCAGCACCGACTTCGGCGAGTCCGCATTCTCCTCGTACTTGGCGGCAAGCATGCATACCACGCGCTGCGACTCGCCAAGGCGCATGCCTCGAACGCCGGTCGCCTGGCGGCCCATCGGGCGCACTTCGCCCTCCGGGAAGCGCACCGCCTTGCCTTCGGAGGAAAACAGCATCACGTCGTAGTTGCCGTCGGTGAGCACGCAGCCCACCAGGTAGTCGCCTTCATCCAGGCCCACGGCGATGATGCCGCTCGGGCGCGGCCGCGAGAACTCGGCGAGCGGCGTCTTCTTCACCGTGCCCTGCGCAGTCGCCATGAACACGTAGTGGTTCTCGTCGAACTCCTTCACCGGCACCACGGCGGTGATCTTCTCGCCTTCCTCCAGCGGGAACATGTTGACGATGGGCCTGCCGCGGCTCGCGCGGCTGCCCGCCGGCACCTCGTAGACCTTGAGCCAGTACAGGCGCCCTCGGCTCGAGAAGCACAGCAGGTGGTCGTGCGAATGGGCGACGAACAGGCGCTCGATGAAATCGTCCTCCTTCATCGCGGTGGCGGCGCGTCCACGGCCGCCCCTTCTTTGCGCCCGGTAGTCCGCAAGCGGCTGGGACTTCACGTAGCCGCCGTGCGAGAAGGTGACCACCATGTCCTGCGGCGCGATCAGGTCCTCGATCGAGATGTCCTCGGCAACCGTGACGATCTCGCTCTTGCGCTTGTCGCCGAATTCCTCCTTCAGCCGCGCGAGCTCGTCGCCGATGATCTTCACGATGCGGCTGGGCTTGGCGAGGATGTCGAGCAGATCGGTGATGGCGGCGATCACCTCGCGGTACTCGTCGCGGATCTTGTCCTGCTCCAGGCCGGTGAGGCGGCGCAGCTGCAGCTCGATGATCGCCTGGGCCTGGTCGTCGGAGAGGTGATAGCCGTCCGCCTTCAGGCCGTATTGGTCGGACAAGCCTTCGGGACGGTACTGCGAAGCATTTGCAGCAACCATCCCCGAAACCAACTCTGACGGCCACGAGCGCTCTATCAGCCTGCGCTTCGCCTCGGCGGCGTTCGGCGCCTTCTTGATGAGCTCGATCACCTCGTCGACGTTCGACAGCGCCACGGCCAGGCCCTCCAGCACGTGGCCGCGCTCGCGCGCCTTGCGCAGCTCGAACACCGTGCGGCGCGTCACCACCTCGCGGCGATGCGCGACGAACTGCTCGATCAGGTCCTTCAGGGTGAGCAGGCGCGGCTGGCCGTCGACCAGCGCCACCATGTTCATGTGGAAGCTGTCCTGCAGCTGCGTCATCTTGTACAGGTTGTTCAGCACCACGTCCGGGATCTCGCCGCGCTTCAGCTCGATCACCACGCGCATGCCGGACTTGTCCGACTCGTCGCGGATGTCGGAGACGCCTTCGAGGCGCTTGTCGGTGACCAGCTCGGCGATCTTCTCGAGCAGCGCCTTCTTGTTCACCTGGTAGGGCAGCTCGTCGACGATGATCGCCGTGCGGTCACCCTTGCCGAACTCCTCGAAGTGGGTGCGCGCGCGCATCACCGCGCGCCCGCGGCCGGTGCGGTAGCCCTCGTGCACGCCGGCGAGGCCGTAGATGATGCCGGAGGTCGGGAAGTCCGGCGCCGGCATGAGCTTGATGATTTCCTCGATGGCGCAGTGCGGGTTGGCGAGCACGTGCAGGCATGCGTCCACCACCTCGCCCAGGTTGTGCGGCGGGATGTTGGTGGCCATGCCGACCGCGATGCCCGAGGAGCCGTTCACCAGCAGGTTGGGCACGCGGGTCGGCAGCACGCCCGGCTCGAGCTCCTTGCCGTCGTAGTTCGGCGAGAAGTCGACGGTCTCCTTGTCGATGTCGGCGAGCAGCTCGGCCGAGATCTTCTCGAGGCGGCATTCCGTATACCGGTACGCGGCGGCCGCGTCGCCGTCCACCGAGCCGAAGTTGCCCTGGCCGTCGATCAGCGTGTAGCGCATGGAGAAGTCCTGCGCCATGCGCACCAGCGCCTCGTAGGTGGCCGAGTCGCCGTGCGGATGGTACTTGCCCAGCACGTCGCCGACGATGCGGGCGCACTTCACATAGGGGCGGTTCCAGACGTTGTTCGCTTCGTGCATCGCGAACAGCACGCGCCGGTGCACGGGCTTCAGGCCGTCGCGCACGTCCGGCAGGGCGCGCCCCACGATGACGCTCATCGCGTAATCGAGGTACGAGCGCCGCATCTCCTCCTCTAGGCTGATCGGGAGGGTTTCTTTAGCGAAATTTTCCATCGGGAGAGGCCGAAATTTTATCATGCAAGCTTCGGTTTTCTCTCGAAAAAGGATTGTCCGGGGCGCAGTGCCTGTGCTTAAATGCGATCACCAAAAGGGGAGGTCCAACATGAAAAGAAATCGCGCACTCGCTTCTGCGGTCGCCGCGGCCGTTCTCTTGCTGCTGGTCGGTTGCGCCACCGAGCCCGAAAAGCCCGCGCCAGCGCCGGCACCGGCGCCTGCTCCGTCCGCGCCTCCTCCGCCGCCGGTCGCTGCGCCCGCGCCGCCGCCGGTCGCGCCGAAGCCCAAGCCCGAGCCGGTGGCGAAGCCCGCGCCGAAGAAGCCCGCGGTCATCACGCTGACGTCGACCGAGCTGTTCGAGTTCGACAAGTCGGTGCTCAGCGCCGAGGCGCGCAAGAAGCTCGACACCGACATCGTGGCCAAGGCTCGCGACCTGGCGAGCATCTCCCACGTGCAGATCGACGGCCACGCCGACCGCATCGGCGCGCACCCCTACAACCAGCGCCTGTCGGAGCAGCGCGCCGAAGCGGTGCGCGCCTACCTGGTGTCGAGAGGGTTCACGGCCTCGGGCATGGAAACCATCGGCTTCGGCAAGACCAACCCGGTGAAGTCCTGCCCGGGCCAGCTCAGCCCGAAGACGCGAAAGGCGCTCATCGATTGCCTTGCGCCCAATCGCCGGGTGGTGGTCGAGGTCAAGGGCACGCCACGCTGAATCGCAGTAGCATCGCGCTCGAGGAGGCCCCGCGCTGACCGGGGCCTTTTTCTTTCATGGCAGACGCGTTCCTGATCAAGCCCCGCTGGGTGGTTCCGGTCGAGCCGGCCGGCGCGATCCTCGAGGGCCACGCCGTGGCGGTGAACGGGGGCCGTATCGAAGCGATCGTGCCCCCTGGGGGCCCGCAGCCTGGCTACCCGGCGCTGGAGCTTCCCGAGCACGTCCTCATTCCGGGTCTCGTCAACGCCCATACCCACGCGGCGATGTCGCTCATGCGCGGCATGTCGGACGACCTGCCGCTGATGCGCTGGCTGGAGGACCACATCTGGCCGGCCGAGCGCGAGCTGGTGTCGCCCGCCATGGTGCGCGACGGCACGCTGCTCGCATGCGCGGAAATGCTGCGCGGAGGCATCACCTGCTTCAACGAGATGTACTTCTTTCCCGAAGCGGCGCTCGAGGCGGCGGCTGCGGCGCGCATGCGCGTCGCGCTGGGCATCATCGTCATCGACTTTCCCACCGCCTACGCCTCGGACCCGGCCGACTACCTGCGCAAAGGGCTTGCGCTGCGCGACCAGCAGCGCGACCAGGCGCTCGTATCGTTCTGTCTTGCGCCGCATGCGCCCTATACGGTTTCCGACGACACCTTCCGCCAGGTCGCCACGCTAGCCGCCGAGCTAGACCTTCCGGTGCACGTCCACCTGCACGAGACGCAGGACGAAGTGCAGCGTTCCCTGCAGCAGCACGGCGTGCGTCCGGTCGAAAGGCTGCGGCGTCTGGGCCTGCTCGGGCCCGGGCTGATCGCGGTGCACGCGGTGCACCTCGAGAAGCACGAGATCGCCCTTCTCGGCAGCCATGCCTGCTCGGTCGCGCACTGTCCCTCCTCGAACCTCAAGCTCGCCAGCGGCTTCGCGCCGGTCGAGGCGCTGCGCAAGGCGGGCGTAAACGTCTGCCTGGGCACCGACGGCGCGGCGAGCAATAACCGCCTCGACCTGATGCAGGAGATGCGCACCGCCGCGCTGCTTGCGAAGGCGGTCGCCCGCGATGCCGAGGCGCTGCCCGAGCACGCGGCGCTGAGGGCGGCCACGCTCGGCGGCGCGCAGGCGCTCGGACTGCAGAACGTGGTGGGCTCGATCGAGCCCGGCAAGGCCGCGGACCTGACCGCCATCGCGCTGCGCGGACCCGAGCTCGCGCCGTGCTACGACCCCGCTTCGCACGTGGTCTATGCCGCGGGCCGCGAGCACGTCAGCCACGTCTGGGTGAACGGCGAGCTGCGCGTCGCCGACGGAAAACTCCTCGGCGACGCCTTTTCCGCTTTGGACACTCGTTGGCGGATATGGCAGAATTCCTTCAAGAGCCACGCAGATTCCTGATCCGGATCGGCTTTTCGTTTGCGGTCGGGATTTCCTAGACAACAAGAGGCGGGGAGCGAATGAAAAAGATCTTTGCAGTGCTCGTCGCGGCGGCCCTTGCAGCTGCCTGCGCCACCACCGAAGAACCCAAACCCGCGCCGGCGCCAGCGCCCGCCCCGGCGCCCGCACCGGAGCCCAAGCCCGCGCCGCCGCCACCGCCTCCCACGCCGAAGGCGGAGCCGAAGCCTGCGCCGAAGCCCAAGCCGGTCGCCGAGAAGGTGACGTTCGCGGCCGACGTGCTGTTCGACTTCGACCGCGCCGTGGTGAAGCCGGAGGGCAAGTCCAAGCTCGACGACCTGGCCGACAAGGTCAAGGGCATCAACCTCGAGGTGATCATCGCCATCGGCCACGCCGACGCGATCGGCACCCCCGCCTACAACCAGAACCTTTCGGTGCGGCGCGCCGAGGCGATCAAGGCGTACCTCATCTCCAAGGGCATCGAGGCGAACCGCGTCTACACCGAGGGCAAGGGCGAGTCCCAGCCGGTGACCTCCGGCAAGTGCAAGAGCATGGGCCGCGAGACGGGCGCCAACCAGAAGCTGGTCGCCTGCCTGCAGCCCGACCGGCGCACCGAGATCGAAGTCATCGGCACGCGCAAGAACTAGACTTCGAAGCACTCACAAAAGCCCCGCTCCGGCGGGGCTTTTTGTTTCTAGAATTCGGAATTCGGCAGAATTCGGGGTCAGAGTCGTAATTATTCGGGACGCGTAGCTTGGGAATAATTACGACTCTGACCCCGAATTCTCTCTGACCCCGACTTCTCGCGATCCATGAACGCCGACCCCGCCGAGCTCGAGAAATTCAG
>Ga0247825_10001588_pt1 | contig 14926 bp, 17 predicted proteins | sample 13C_Vanillin_Day_FD_194413 | JGI IMG/M metagenome (GOLD analysis project Ga0247825, IMG submission 194413) | Soil microbial communities from agricultural site in Penn Yan, New York, United States - 13C_Vanillin_Day48 | ecosystem: Environmental > Terrestrial > Soil > Agricultural land | place... | reverse complement strand
TCCATGATCTCCTTGGAAAACGGCTTGAGCTGGGTCTTGGCGCCGACCAGGCGCTTCAGGGCGATCGGGTTGAGCGCGTCGTACTTGGCGGTCATGTCACGCGCGGCCACCTTGGTGGCGGCGTCCACGATCGCCTTGTTCTCGGGCGACAGGGCCTCGAACGCCTTGGTGTTCACGAAGAACTCCAGCTCGGCGCCGCCTTCCCACCAGCCGGGGTAGTAGTAGAACGGGGCGACCTTGTTGAAGCCCAGCTTCTCGTCGTCGTACGGGCCGACGAACTCGGTGGCGTCCAGCGTGCCCTTCTCGAGCGCCTGGTACACCTCGCCGGCCGGCATGTTCTGCGCAACCACGCCCAGCTTGGCCATCGCCTCGCCGAACAGGCCGCCGCCCATGCGCATCTTCAGGCCCTTGAGATCATTGACCGTCTTGATCTCCTTGCGGTACCAGCCGCCCATCTGGGTGCCGGTGTTGCCCGCGCTGAAGCTCTTCATGTTGAACTTGGCGTAGAACTCGTCCATCAGCTTGCGGCCGTTGCCGTGTTCCATCCAGGCGTCCATCTGGCGCGCGGTCAGGCCGAACGGCACGGCGCAGCCGAAGGCGAAGATCGAATCCTTGCCGGTGAAGTAGTACGGCGCGGTCTGCGCCATCTCAAGCGTGCCGTTCTGCAGCGCGTCCACGTTGCCGAAGGCGGGCATCAGCTCGCCGGCCGCGTGCACCGACACCTCGAACTTGCCGCCGGACAGCGCCTTCACGGTATTGGAGAAGGTCTGGGCGCTGCCGAAGATGGTGTCCAGCGATTTCGGGAAGCTGGAAGCCAGGCGCCAGCGGATGGCGGCCTGGGCGTGCACCGCGGGTGCGACACCGGCGGCCAGCACGGCCGCGATGCCGCCGTGCTTGATGAGGGAACGACGATCCATGGATGGGTACTCCTGTTTGTTGGATGTGGGAACGCGCGCGCGATGATGGGCTGGACCGTTCCCGAACCCTGTCAGAAGGCTGTCAGCGTTTGCATCCGGCGTATTCATGCTGCACCGCGGGGCTAGAAAAAAAGCCGCACTTTCGTGCGGCTGTTGCATGAGGTTGCGACCCTTCGGCCTACACCGTCATCAAGGCGTCACAGCTTCTGACTCTGCATGAAGCGGTCGAACGTGGCCTCGGTGAAGCGGAACCACAGGTTCTGGTCGGCGCGGAACTTCGCGTAGTCGCTGTACACCTTGTTCCAGTTCTCGTTCTTCGAGGAGAGCTCCGAGTACAGGTCCATCGTGACCTTGAAGGCCTGCGTCATGGTGTCGGCCGGGAACGGACGCAGCTTGGCGCCCGCGCCCACCAGCTGCTTGAGCGCCAGCGGGTTCTTGACGTCGTAGCGGGCCTGCGTGACCACGTGCGCGTGGGCGGCGGCGGACTCGACGATCGCCTTCTGCTCCGCGTTCAGCGCGTCGAAGGCCTTCTGGTTGATGTACAGGTCCAGCTGCAGGCCGCCTTCCCACCAGCCGGGGTAGTAGTAGAACGGTGCGACCTTGTTGAAGCCCAGCTTCTGGTCGTCGTAGGGGCCGATCCACTCGGCCGCGTCGATGGTGCCCTTCTCCAGCGCCTGGTAGATCTCGCCGCCGGGGATGTTCTGCGGCACGCCGCCCATGCGCTCCAGCACCTTGCCCGCGAAGCCGCCGATGCGGAACTTCAGGCCCTTGAGATCGGCGACGCTCTTGATCTCCTTGCGCATCCAGCCGCCCATCTGGGCGCCGGTGTTGCCGCAGGCGAAGTTGACGATGTTGTACTTGGCGTAGAACTCGCGCATCAGCTTCAGGCCGTTGCCCTCGAAGGTCCACGCGCTCATCTGGCGGCTGTTCAGGCCGAAGGGGATCGCGCCGCCGATGGCGAACGTCTCGTCCTTGCCGAAGAAGTAGTAGGGCGCCGTGTGCGCCGCTTCCACGGTACCCTGCTGCACGCCGTCGACCACGCCGAAAGCGGGCATCAGCTCGCCGGCCGCATGGACGGAGACGTCGAACTTGCCGCCGGACAGCGCCTTGACCTTCTGCGCGAAGACCTCGGCGGCACCGTAGATGGTGTCCAGCGATTTCGGGAAGCTCGAGGCGAGGCGCCAGCGCAGCGCGGCCTGGGCGTGCACCGCGGGGGCGGCACCGGCGGCCAGCACCCCGGCGATGCCGGCGTGCTTGATGAGGGAACGGCGATCCATGGTCATCTCCTTGCTTGTGTGTATCGGATCTATCGCGGCGCGATCATCCGAGCGGGCTTGCGGCGACCCTTGCAAGGTACTGACAGGCGGATCGAGGAAGTCAGGCAGTCGTCAGGACAAGAAAAAAGGCCGGCGGTGCCGGCCTCTTTCTGGTGCGCGCGGAACGCTCAGAGCTTCTGCGCCTGCATGAAGCGGTCGAAGCCCATCTCGGTGAAGCGGAACCAGAGGTTCTGGTCGGCGCGGAACTTGTTGTAGTCCTCGTAGATCTTGCGCCAGCTCTCGTTCTTGGCATTGAGCTCCGCGTACAGCTCGTTGGCGGCCTTGAACGCGGCGTTCATCACGTCGTTCGGGAAGGGGCGCAGCTTGGTGCCGGCGCCCACCAGCTGCTTGAGCGCCGCCGGGTTGCGCGCGTCGTAGCGCGCCTGCATGACCACGTGCGCCTCGGCCGTCGCGGACTCGACGATGGCCTTGTTCTCGGGGGACAGGGCGTCGTACGCCTTCTGGTTGATGAAGAAGTCCAGCTGCGGGCCGCCTTCCCACCAGCCGGGGTAGTAGTAGAACGGCGCGACCTTGTTGAAGCCCAGCTTCTGGTCGTCGTACGGGCCCACCCACTCGGCCGCGTCGATGGTGCCCTTTTCCAGCGCCTGGTAGATCTCGCCGGCCGGGATGTTCTGCGGCACGCCGCCGATGCGCTCCAGCACCTTGCCGCCGAAGCCGCCGATGCGCATCTTCATGCCCTTGAGATCAGCCAGCGTCTTGATCTCCTTGCGGTACCAGCCGCCCATCTGCGAGCCGGTGTTGCCGCCGGGGAAGCTGATGATGTTGTACTTGGCGTAGAACTCGCGCATCAGCTTCAGGCCGTTGCCCTCGAACATCCAGGCCGACATCTGGCGGCTGTTCAGGCCGAACGGGATGGCGCAGCCCAGGGCGAAGGTTTCGTCCTTGCCGAAGAAGTAGTAAGGCGCCGTGTGCGCCGCTTCCACCGTGCCCTGCTGCACGCCGTCCACCACGCCGAACGCGGGCATCAGCTCGCCGGCCGCGTGCACCGAGACCTCGAACTTGCCGCCCGACATCGCCTTGACCTTGTTGGCGAACACCTCGGCCGCGCCGAAGATGGTGTCGAGGGACTTGGGGAAGCTCGAAGCCAGGCGCCAGCGGATGGCCGCCTGCGCATGCACCGCGGGCGCGACGCCGGCGGCCAGCACGCCGGCGATGCCCGCGCCTCGGATGATTGAACGACGATCCATGGGGGTGGTCTCCTGGTACGAATAACGGATGAACAACGAATGTCCGCCGCCATTCTAGGAATGACCACACTTAGGTACTCAGGGGTTTTCCCTTGCGATGAAACTCGAAAACTTTTCTTTGAAATACGGTCGTCAGAAAACTTTCAGCCTACGACCTTGAGCGAGGGCGCGGGACGCGCCACCAGTTCATCGAAGCGATCGCGCACCGACGATTCGATGCCCGCCGCATCCAGCCCCTGCAGCGCGAGCAGCTTGGCCGGATCGCCGTGCTCGATGAAGACGTCGGGCAGTCCCAGTTGCAGCAGCGGCATCTCGATGCCGGCCGCATGCAGCGCCTCGGCCACCGCGCTGCCCGCGCCACCGGCGATGCAGCCCTCTTCCACCGTCACCAGCGCCTCGTGCTCGTTCGCGAGGCGCAGCAGCAGCTCGGTGTCCAGCGGCTTGGCCCAGCGCATGTTGGCCACCGTGGCGTCCAGGCGCTCGGCGGCCTGCAGCGCGGGATACAGCAGCGTGCCGAACGCGAGGATGGCCACGCCCTTGCGCGAGGCATCGGCGCGCTGCCTGCGCACCTCGCCCTTGCCGAACGGAAGCGCCTGCAGGCCAGGCTGCGCCGCGACACCGGCGCCCGCGCCGCGCGGATAGCGCACGGCCACGGGATGGTCCTGCTCGAACGCGCTGGTGAGCAGCTGCCGGCATTCGTTCTCGTCGGCCGGACAGGCCACGCTGACGTTCGGAATGCAGCGCAGGTAGGCGATGTCGTAGGCGCCCGCATGCGTGGCGCCGTCGGCGCCGACCAGGCCCGCGCGATCGAGCGCGAACACCACCGGCAGGTTCTGCAGCGCGACGTCGTGGATCAGCTGGTCGTAGGCGCGCTGAAGAAAGGTGGAATAGATCGCCACCACCGGTTTCAGTCCCTCGCAGGCCAGGCCGGCCGCGAAAGTCACGGCGTGCTGTTCCGCGATGCCCACGTCGAAGTAGCGATCGGGAAATCGCTTCTCGAACTCCACCAGGCCCGAGCCCTCGCGCATCGCGGGCGTGATGCCGATCAGGCGCTTGTCCTGGGCCGCCATGTCGCACAGCCAGTGGCCGAACACCTGCGTGAAGGTCTGCTTGGGCGGCGTGGCCGGCGCGACCAGGCCCACCTTGGGATCGAACTTGCCGGGCCCGTGATAGGCCACGGGGTCGGCTTCGGCGAGCTTGTAGCCCTGGCCCTTCTTGGTGACGACGTGCAGGAACTGCGGGCCCTTGAGGTGCCGGATGTTCTCCAGCGTGGGCACCAGCGAGTCGAGGTCGTGGCCGTCGATCGGGCCGATGTAGTTGAAGCCGAACTTCTCGAACAGCGTGGCCGGCACCACCATGCCCTTGGCCTGCTCCTCCAGCCGCTTGGCCAGCTCGAAGAGCGGCGGCGCGACCTTGAGCACGTTCTTGCCGACGCTCTTGGCGGCCGCGTAGAACTGGCCGCTCATGAGCTGCGCCAGGTAGCGGTTGAGCGCGCCCACCGGCGGGCTGATCGACATGTCGTTGTCGTTCAGGATCACCAGCAGGTCGCAGTCGGCGACGCCCGCGTTGTTCAAGGCCTCGAACGCCATGCCCGCGCTCATCGCGCCGTCGCCGATGATGGCCACGGCCCTGCGGTCCTCGCCCTTGCGTTTGGCCGCCAGCGCCATGCCGAGCGCGGCCGAGATGCTGGTGGACGAATGCGCGGTGCCGAAGGTGTCGTACTCGCTTTCCGCGCGCTGCGGGAAGCCCGACAACCCGCCCAGCTGGCGCAGCGACCCCATGCGCTCGCGCCGTCCGGTGAGGATCTTGTGCGGATAGGTCTGGTGGCCCACGTCCCACACCAGCCGGTCGTGCGGCGTGTTGAACACGTAGTGCAGCGCGATGGTCAGTTCCACCGTCCCCAGGTTGGAACTCAGGTGCCCCCCCGTGCGCGACACGCTCTCGAGCACGAAGTTGCGCAGTTCGTCGGCCAGCGGCGTCAGCTGCTGGCGCGGCAGCCGGCGCAGGTCGGCGGGGGAGTGGATGGTTTCCAGCAATGCCATGAGGTCAGTTCTCGCGTTCCACGACCATGCGGGCCAGCGCGCGCAATGCGCGCACGTCCGCCAGGCCGCTGTCGTCCAGCGCCGCCAGCGCCTGCGCCAGCAGCTCGCGCGCGTGTTCGCGCGATCGCTCCAGGCCCAGCAGCGAGACGTAGGTGGGCTTGTCCTGCTCGGCGTCCTTGCCGGCGGTCTTGCCCAGCGTCTGCGAATCGGCGGTGACGTCGAGGATGTCGTCCACCACCTGGAAGGCGAGGCCGAGGGCCGCGCCGTAATCGGACAGCGCGCGCCGTGCGCGCGCATCGGGCGCGCCGCACACCGCACCCATCATCACGCTCGCCTGCAGCAATGCGCCGGTCTTCAGGCGATGCATGTGGCGAAGCTCGTCCTCGGTGAGCGCGCGGCCCACGCTGGCCAGATCGATCGCCTGGCCGCCGGCCATGCCCTGCCCGCCCGCGGCCTGCGCGAGCAGGCGGCACAGCGCGGCCTGCACCGCCGGCGCGATGCCGGCGTCGTCGGGCGCGAGCAGCTCGAACGCGAGCGCCTGCAGCGCGTCGCCCGCGAGCAGCGCCTGCGCCTGCCCGAACTTCACGTGCACGGTGGGCTTGCCCCGGCGCAGCACGTCGTTGTCCATGCACGGCATGTCGTCGTGCACCAGCGAATAGGCGTGGATCAGTTCGACGGCGCAGGCGGCGCGCATCGCGGCCTGCGCGTTGCCGGCCACCGACTCGTTCGCGGCCAGCACCAGCATCGGCCGCAGCCGCTTGCCGCCATCGAGCACCGCGTAGCGCATCGCTTCGCCCAGGCCCGCGGGCGCATCGGCCGCGACCCAGCGCGACAACGCTTCTTCCACGCGGGCGAGCCGCTCGTTGCTCCAGCGGGAGAGATCGAACGCCTGCGTCACTGCGGCGTCCACGGCTTGAGCGAGCCTTCGTCCAGCACCTTGATCTGGTGCTCCACCGCCTCGAGCTTGCCGCGGCAGAAGGCCAGCAGTTCGGCGCCGCGCTTGTAGCCGGTGAGCAGCTGCTCCAGCGGCAGCTGTCCCGATTCGATCACCTGGACCAGTTGCTCGAGCTCTTCGAGGGCGGCTTCATAGCTCGCCGGTGGCTTGAACGGGTCCTGCGACATGGGGTTTCTCGGAGACAAAACCTGGATTCTAGGCGCCGGGTCCCAGCTGAACCCCAGGGGTACAATCCCCGTCCCTTTTGCGCCCACGTCCCCGGATTTCAAGCGCTTACCTGCCCCTTCATAGGGGGAGTCTCTAGGTCAGGTGAAATGTCTGATTTAAGTCTTCAGCTCCAGCAGGCCACAAGCCAACTACCCGTTTCCAGTTACTTCGACGAGGCGCTGTTCCAACGCGAAACCGAAATGCTCTTCGCCCGCGGGCCCCGCTACGTGGGCCACGCGGCTTCGGTTCCCGAACTCGGCGATTACTACGCCCTGCCCCAGGAGGGCGAGGGCCGCGCGTTGCTGCGCACGCCCGCGGGCGTCGAACTGGTCTCCAACGTCTGCCGCCACCGGCAGGCGGTGATCCTGCGTGGGCGCGGCTCGATCGCGGGCGCCGGCACGACGGGGGGCAACATCGTGTGCCCCTTGCATCGCTGGACCTACAGCGGAGGGCACGGCAGTCCCGCCGGCACGCTGCTGGGGGCGCCGCATTTCGCGCAGGACCCCTGCCTCGATCTCGACAAGTGGAAGCTGCGCGAGTGGAACGGCCTGCTGTTCGAGGACACCGGCCGTGACATCGCGGCCGACCTGGCCCACATGCGCGTCGCGTCCGACCTCGACTTCTCCGGAATGGTGCTCGATCGCGTCGAGCTGCACGAGTGCGACTACAACTGGAAGACCTTCATCGAGGTCTACCTCGAGGATTACCACGTCGGCCCGTTCCATCCGGGCCTGGGCAACTTCGTCACCTGCGAAGACCTGCGCTGGGAATTCCGCGACCAGTACTCGGTGCAGACCGTCGGCGTGGCCAACCGCCTCGGCAAGGCGGGCAGCCCGGTGTACGAGCGCTGGCACAAGCAGCTGCTCGATTACCGCCGGGGCGAGCCGCCCAAGTACGGCGCGATCTGGCTGACCTACTACCCGCACATCATGGTGGAGTGGTATCCGCACGTGCTGACGGTGTCCACGCTGCATCCGGTCTCGCCGCAGAAGACGCTCAACATGGTGTCGTTCTTCTATCCGGAGGAGATCGCGGCGTTCGAGCGCGAGTTCGTCGAAGCCCAGCAGGCCGCCTACATGGAGACGTGCGCCGAGGACGACGAGATCGCCCTGCGCATGGACGCCGGCCGCCGCGCGCTGATGCGGCGCGGCGAGAACCAGGTCGGTCCCTACCAGAGCCCGATGGAAGACGGCATGCAGCACTTCCACGAGTGGTACCGCCGCTCCATGGGCGCGACGCGTCCGCTGGCCTGATGCGCCATTCAGGGCCGGCGCGCTGATGCAGGCGCTGTGGATGCTGCTGGCCTCCCTCTTCTTCGCCACCATGGCGGTGTGCGTGAAGGTGGCGGGCGCCTGGTTCAACGCGGCTGAACTGGTGTTCTGGCGCGGCGTGCTGGGCATGCTCTTCATGTGGCTGATGGCGCGGCAGCAGCGCGTGTCGCTGGGCACCGCCTATCCCGGCATGCACGCCTGGCGCAGCCTGGTCGGCGTGATCTCGCTGGGCGCCTGGTTCTATGCCATCGCCGGGCTGCCGCTGGCCACCGCGATGACGCTGAACTACATGAGCAGCGTGTGGATCGCGGCCTTCCTGGTGGGCGGCGCGCTGCTGGCCTGGAACCCGAAATCCGGCTCGCTGCGGCAGGGACCGCTGGCGCTCGCGGTGCTCGCGGGCTTCGCGGGCGTCGTGCTGATGCTGCGGCCCACCATCGCGCACGACCAGGCGCTGGCCGCGGTGGTCGGCCTGCTGTCCGGCATCGTCGCCGCCTTCGCCTACCTGCAGGTGATGGCGCTGGGCCGCATCGGCGAGCCCGAGGCCCGCACCGTCTTCTACTTCGCCGTGGGTTCGGCCATCGCCGGCGCGGTCGGCATGGCCTTCACGGGCATGTCGGACTGGGACTGGGGCCATGCGCTGTGGCTGCTGCCGGTGGGCCTGCTGGCCTCGCTGGGCCAGTGGTGCATGACACGCGCTTACAGCCATGGCGCCACGCTGGTGGTGGCCAATTTGCAATACTCCGGGCTGGTTTTCGGCGCCGCCTACGGCCTGTTGCTGTTCGACGAGGCGATCACGGCCACCGGCTGGCTCGGCATGGGCCTGATCGTGGCCAGCGGCGTGGCCGCCACCGTGCTGCGCCAGCGCGCGGCGCCCAATTCCCCCGCGGAGGAGCATTGAACGCCATGTACACCACCCTGATCTCCGTCGAGCAGTTGCAAGCGCTGCGCTCTTCCGGCGCGCCGCTGATGCTGTTCGACTGCACCTTCGACCTGATGAACCCGGCCGCGGGCGAAGAGCAGTACCGCCAGGCCCACATCCCCGGCGCGGTGTACGCGCACCTGGACACCGCCCTGTCCGACGAGGGCGTGGTGGAGCCCGACGGCACGCACCATCCGCACGAGGACGCCGCGTCCGGCGGCCGCCATCCGCTGCCCAGCCGCGAGAAGTTCGCGATGTGGCTCAGCAGCGTCGGCTTCTCCAACCGCATGCAGGCCGTGGTGTACGACCGCCAGAACGCCAACTACTGCGGGCGCCTCTGGTGGATGCTCAAGTGGGCCGGCCACGAAGCGGTGGCCGTGCTCGATGGCGGGCTGCAGGCCTGGCGGGCCGCGGGCGGCGAAGTCACCGGCCGCACCGAGGCCGCGCATTTCCAGTCCAATTTCGAACTGGGCGAGCCGCTGCGCCGCCTGGTCACGGGCGACGAGGTCGCGGCGGCCCTGCCCGGTGGCCGGCAGACGCTGGTGGATGCCCGCGCGCCGGCGCGCTATCGCGGTGAGACGGAGCCGCTCGATCCCGTGGCGGGCCACATCCCCGGTGCGCTCAACCGGCCATGGGGCGACAACATCGACGCGCAGGGCCGCTTCAAGTCGCCGCAGGAACTGCGCGCCGAGTTCGAGCAGCTGCTGCAGGGCCGCGATCCCGCCAGCGTGGTCCACCACTGCGGCAGCGGCGTGAGCGCGCTGCCCAACGTCATCGCGATGGAAGTCGCGGGCCTGGGCCCCACGGGTCTCTACGCCGGCAGCTGGAGCGAGTGGTGCCGCGACCCGCGCCGGCCCGTCGCCAAGGGCTGAGCAGGAACAAAGGGCCCCGCGGGGCCCTTTGCATTCGCATTCGCAGCGTGGGAATTCAGCGCTGACCGACGGAGCTCTTCGGCGTCCGGTTCGTGCTGCCGCTGCCCGCCGCGGCGCTGGCGGCCGGGCTCGCGCCCATCGCGGCGGTCCCGTCCTGCTTCGAGCCCAGGCCACCGGAGAGGTTGCCGCCCTTGGAGGGCTGGGCGGTCGCGTCGCGGCTGGCGGTCGCACTGGAGTCGGCGCCGCGATCGCAGGCCGACAGGGCCAGGGCCGCGAATGCCGCCAGCGCGATGGCGCGCAACTTCATCACTTGGTGGTCGTGCCGGTCGAACCGGACGAACTGGAGGCGCCCATCGAGCCGCTGCTGCCGGAACCGCTCGAGCCGCTGGAGCCAGCGCTGCTCGGCGAGCTGGACGAACCGGACGAGCCGGAGCCGCTGGCGCCCATGCTGGTGGAGCCGGAACCCGAGCTGCCGGCCGTGGAAGAGCCGCCCGGCTGCGAACTGCCGGCCGTGCTGCCGCCGCCTTCGCGGCCGCAGGCCGCCAGCGACATCGCGGCGGCGACGATGACCGCCAGGGCGGTACCGCGGGTGAGGTGGGAAGCGTTCATCTGGAACTCCTTGGTTGGTGGTGTCAGGGACAGAGAAATGGCAGCCCACGCTGCCTGTTGTCGACTCTAGGTCTGCCCGGCCGCGCAGCTGTCGTCTGTCACTGTCGAACCTTGTAGGACAGGCTCTGCCTCCCCGCGGCTCAGGAGCCGCGCCCCAACCTCAGGCCATCATCGAAGCCAGCAGTTCCTCGCGCAGAGCTTCGGGCACCGCTTCCAGTTCGCGCTTGCGCTCGCGCAGCCGCTCGCCCAGCTTCACGAGATCGACGCCGCTGCGGCGCGCCTTCGGGAACATCTCGTCGCGCTCCTCGCGCACGTGGTGCTCGATGTACTCGCCCAGCACCGTGACCTTGGCGTCGTACAGTTCCTCGTGCGGATCCATCGAGAGGATCTGCACGATCAGGTCCTTGGCGCTCGCGTGCTCGACTTCCGCTTCGTCCATCAGGTCGTCGTCGCGGATCGCTTCGCGCACCGGCGGATAGAACAGCTCCTCTTCGAGCTTGGCGTGGATCGTCAGCTCCATGCAGATCTGCTCGGCCAGCGCCTTGCGGCGGGCTTCCGGCGCGTCGTTGGCGGCGAGCTTGCGGTAGTCCTGGAACAGCTGCCGCACCGCGCGATGGTCGGCGTCCAGCAGGTCCAGCGCGTCGTGCTTCTCCTCGCTCATGGAACGCTCCTCGATCAGCGGCCCTTGCCGCCGCTTTCGGTGTCGGTCTTGCCGGTCTGCTTCGTGGCCGGTTCGGTCGCGGCCGCGCGCGCGTCATCGTCCTCGTTGCCGCTGCGCGAAGTGCCCGCGTCGTCGGGCTGCATGTCGGTGTTGGGGGTGCGCCGCTCCTGCTGCGGCGGCTGGTCGGCCGTCGGTTTCTTCTCCGGGTCCATGGAAACTCTCCTGCTCGTGATGCTGTCGCTCCACTCTATGCAAGCGGTGCTCCCCCGCCCTGTCAGCCTGCCTCTGCCGCTGCTGTAGGACGGCGTTGCCTAACGGTCGCGCTTGGCATCCGGGTCGCTCGGGCCGTTGCGGTCCGACAGGCCGGGGCCGGGGGCCTTGCCCAGCTCGCCCTCGTCGCCGCCCTGCGCGTCCCAGGTGCCGCCACTGCGCGCGGTGTTGCCGCGCGGATGCAGTTCGTCGTCGTCGTCGAGGTTGACCGGGCCGCCGCCCATGGGCTTGTCGTCAGCGGCGCCGTGATCGCGTTCGTTGATACCGCTGGGCGCCACCAGGTCGGGCTGGCGGTCGCTGTTCAGGCCGACCTTGCGCTTCTCTTCGGGGCGGTTCGCGTCGGAACCCTTCTGCTTCTGCTCGGGCATGGAAAAAAGCTCCTGAGGTCCTTGGGCCTTCCCATGCTCCGCCGCTCAGGGCACGGCCGCTGTAGGCGACGCGCCGGACGCCGCGTAGGAAACCGGGGCCGCGGCCAGACCGGCCAGGCCGATCAATGCCGATGCGATGCCCTGGCGGAACGACGGATGCTCGTGCACGTCGCCGTGGCCCGCGCCTTCCACCAGCAGCAGCTGGCACTGCGGCAGCAGCTTTCGGATCGCCTCGCTGTGGTGGTGGCCGATCAGTTCGTCGCGATCGCCGTGCACCAGCATCACCGGCCCCTTGCACTTGGCGACCAGGTCCGCGGTCGGCAGCGGATAGCGCAGCACGCGGCTCGGCACCCAGGGATAGTGTTCGTCCGCCAGCGCACGCATGCTGCTGTACGGCGAGATCAGGAGGGTGAGGTCGGGCGGAAAGCCCGCCTCGCACAACTCGGCCGACAGGCCCGCGGCCAGCGCGGTACCCAGCGACTGGCCGGAGACCACGATGCGCTTGCCTTCGTAGTCGGTGGCGATCGAGTTCCACACGGCGCGCACGTCGCTGCGCAACTGCGCCTCGCTCTCGATGCGGCCGGTGCTCTTGCCGTAGCCGCGGTAGTCCATCATCACCACGTCGAAGTTCAGTTCGCGGAAGGCGTCCAGCCCTACGAACCACCGGCGCAGGTTGCCGGAGTTGCCGTGCAGGTAGAACACCACGCCGCGGGGATCCGGCAGCTTCAGTTGCGCGACCGACAGGCGCGCGCCGGGGACGTCCACCGTGAACTCGCGGACGTCTTCGTCGGGGAACAGGGCCTCGTCGGCGGGCAGTGGAGAAGGTTCGAACAGCAGGCTTTCCTGCCGGTACCAGAGCCACGCGATGGCGGCTCCATAGAGGGCCGCGCCAAGCGCGGGCACCGCGATCAGCGGCGCGAGCATCGACTTGCCCATGGCGCATCTCCCTTCATGCCGGCCGATTCGACAGCTTTGCCGGCTTGTTGAATGCGATGGTGCGGCGATGCGAATCGGCGCCCTGTCGGCGCCGCGCGGCTCATGAAGTAGGAAAACGGCCGCGCAGGAGGTGGGCGGCCGCGCCGGGATCAGCGGCGATAGAGCGCGTGCAGGCGTTCGCGTTCGGCGCGCCCGATGCGAAGGCCGTCGCGCAGGTAGCCCTCGAGGCCGCCGTAGTCCTGGTCGACCGCCTCGAACGCCGCTTCGAGGAACTCCGGCCGCACGCCCCAGAGCACCGCCGCCGCGTGCGGCTCCAGATTGCGCCAGAAGGACGACGGCGGCTTCAGGCGCTGGTTGGTGAGCAGGTAGTCGTGCATCACGTCCTCGCGCGTGGCACCGAGCGCGTGCAGCACCAGGGCGGCCGCGAAGCCGGTGCGGTCCTTGCCCGCGGTGCAGTGGAAGACGGTGGGCGAATCGGACTCGAGCAGGTGCTCGAAAAACTCGGCGAAGCGGTGCGTGCTGGTGCGCACGAAACCGCGATAGGTGTCCTGCATGTGGGCGACCACGTCGGCCTCGCCCAGGCGGTGGCCGGCTTCGGTCAGCTGCGTGAGCACCTGCACGATGGTCGGCTCGATGGCCAGCGAATGCACCTGCACCTTCGGCAGCGCGCACATGGCGGCGGCGCGCTCGTTCTCGCCGCGGAAATCCAGCACGCGGCAGATGCCCAGCGCCATGATCTGGTCCGCGTCGTGGGCGTCCAGCGCGCCCAGGTGGTCGGACCTGAACAGCACGTGGGGCCGCACCGGCACGCTGCGCACGTGCGCGGCGAGGTCGCGGAAGTTGGACGGGTTGGCGGGCAGCGGCAAGGCGGACATGGCCACATTGTCGGGCAGTCGATGACGCGCCCATGTCGCCAGTGGCGCGATCGCGCGGCCCACGCCACGCTTGCGTGAAGGACGCCGCGAACGGGCATGAAAAAGCCCGGCTGAGCCGGGCAGATCGGGTTTCTGGATCCCCGCCTCCGCGGGGATGACGCTGCGCGCGAAGCGCAGCGGCGTCACTTGCTCTTGCTACTGCTGCTCTTGCCCATGCCACTACGCTCGCTGCGCGTGCCCGACTTGGGCGACTTGCTGCCCGCCTGGGCGCGGCCGCTCATGGCCCCGCTGCTGGCCTTGCCGCGGCCGGCGTTGCCGCCGGGGCTTTTGCTTGCGCCGGGGCGCGACGTGGATGACTTGCCCGTGTTCGCTGCCATAGATGCCTCCTGGTTCTGCGCCCCACGCACGGCGCGCAGGGGCGCGGGCTGAAATCTAGGCGCGGTTGCGCTCGCGTCTGTCGGTGCGTGGCAGCCACCCCTGTAGGACAACGCGGCCGCCGCGCGCCTGCTAAGGTGTTGTCCATGAAACGCCGCGCCCTTGTTCCCACCCTGCTGCTCGCGCTGTCCCTGGGCGCGGGCGGCGCCCGGGCCCAGGTCGGGGAAGAGGTGCCCTTCATCACCTCGCCCGACAACGTGACGCTCGAAATGCTTCGCCTGGCCGGCGTCGGCCCGCGCGACCACGTGATCGACCTCGGCTCGGGCGACGGCCGCATCGTCATCCTGGCCGCGCGCCGCTTCGGTGCCACCGGACTGGGCGTGGAGCTCTCGCCGCAGCTGGTCGAGGTCAGCCGCAAGTCGGCGCAGGCCGCCGGCGTGGCCGACCGCGCGAAGTTCGCCGTGCAGGACCTGTTCGAGACCGACCTGGCGCCGGCGTCCGTGGTCACCATGTACCTGCTGCCCGAAGTGAACCTGCAGCTGCGGCCCGCCCTGCTGAAGCTGCGGCCCGGCACGCGGGTGGTCTCGCACGACTGGGACATGGGCGACTGGAAGCCCGACCACACCTCGAAGCTCGACGTGCCGGACAAGCAGGTGGGCCTGACCAAGACCAGCCAGGTGCACCTGTGGACAGTGCCGGCGCAGGTCGAGGGCCTGTGGTGCGGCACCGGCCCGCTGCGCGATTTCAGCCTGAAGCTGACCCAGCACCACCAGGACGTCGAGGGCGAGCTGCTGCGCAAGGGGCGCAGCCGCACCATCGCCGGCAAGATGGAAGGCAACGTGCTGCGCACGCAGTCCACCAAGGTCGGCGCGCTCGTGCTCGAGAAGCAGGGCGAGGAACTGAAGGTGACGGACGGCGAGGGCCCGCTGGCCCTGGCGCGCGGCACCGCGTTCCGTCGCGGAGAAGGCGAGAGCTGCACCGGCTGACCGGCTGAGCTGCGGCGACAATCGGCGGTGATGTCCGCCTCGCTGCCCTGGCTCTGGATCCCCATCGTCCTCTGGGCGGCGCTCGCGCAGACCGCCCGCAACGCGGCCCAGCGCTCGCTGGTCGCCAGCGTGGCGCCTA
>Ga0247825_10001587_pt1 | contig 14931 bp, 14 predicted proteins | sample 13C_Vanillin_Day_FD_194413 | JGI IMG/M metagenome (GOLD analysis project Ga0247825, IMG submission 194413) | Soil microbial communities from agricultural site in Penn Yan, New York, United States - 13C_Vanillin_Day48 | ecosystem: Environmental > Terrestrial > Soil > Agricultural land | place... | reverse complement strand
GAGGGAAAGGGCCGGGCATTGGGAGGGCCCGCGATCCGCGTGTTCGCGGCCGGCACACGCACGGGAGGTGGACGATTCAGCGGCAGCTGATCCTGAGGCAGCTTGATCGCTGGCTGCGTGGGCCGGACGTCGCTGCCGTCGTCCTCCTCGGGCACCACCTCGATCGTCTGCTCGGCGGTCTTCACGTCCCGGAGCACCTGGAGGATCTGGCTCAGGCGCTCGTCATCGCCGGTGGGCTGGTCCAGGAGCGCGAGCGTCTGCAGGCGCTTCTCCGCGAAGAGCGCCTGCATCAGCTCGGCGACGGCTTCTTCATCGAAGATCTCCGTCCCCACGGCCGCCTCGATGGCCTTGGCCATCTCACGCCCGGTGGCGAAGCGCTTGGCGGGCTCCTTCGAGAGAGCGCGCATCACCACGGCATCGAGCGCCTCGGGCACATCCGGGTTGAGCGCGCGCGGCGGCTGGATGTCGGCGTTGGCGATCTGCCGCATCATCACGTCTTCGTTGGAGGTGTCGAACAGCCGCCGGCCGCACAGCATCTCGTGCAGCAGCACGCCCGCGGTGAACAGGTCGCTGCGCCCATCGAGCTCCTGGCCACGGACCTGCTCGGGGGACATGTAGCCGCTGGTCCCCTTCACCATGCCCACATGCGTGCGGGCAATGCGGCCCTTGGCCTTGGCGATGCCGAAGTCGATCACCTTCACCACGCCGTCGTAGGTGATCATCACGTTGCGTGGAGCCATGTCGCGGTGGACCACCGCCACCTTGCGTCCCGACGGCGCCGTGAAGTGGTGGGCGTAGTGGAGGCCGAGGCAGACGTCTCGCGCTACGCGGGCCGCGAAGCCGATAGGCAGCGGGCGCACTCGGCTGGCCGCCATCAGGACCTGCTCAAGGTTCTGGCCGAGGAGGAACTCCATGGCCAGGTACAGCTCGTCATCCTCCAGGCCCAGATCGAAGACCTGGCCGATGTGCGGGTGCGAGAAGGCCGCGGTGATGCGGGCCTCGTCCAGGAACATCTGGACGAACTCGTCCGTCTTCACGTCCGGCAGGATCTGCTTGAGCGCGACGAACTTGCGGAAGCCACCCGGGCCCTTGGTGAAGGCCAGGAAGAGCTCCGCCATGCCCCCCACGGAGAGCCGGGTGAGGATCTCGTACTTTCCGATTTTGCGGCCGCTATAAAGATCAGCGGTCCCGCCGGGAGCAGCCTGTCTCGCCATGAACAGCCCCCCATGCTAGCGGCGCTCCCGGCTCGGGTCACGTCCCCTTCAGGTGTTTCCTACTTGAGCCCTCTCAAGCCCCTGTGGACAGGCCCCGCTCAAGGGCCCTGGGCGGCGCGCCTGTTCAGGATGAGATAGGGCAGCTGGCTCTTGAGCTGGCAGGAGGTCGACCGGTAGAGGCTGTTGGAGAGGTTGAGGGCAAGCCAGGTGGCGCTCGCGGCCACCATCTCCTTGGACTCTCCGGGCTTGAGGGCCACCGCCAGGGTGCCTGCTCGGAACTCGGTGCGCTGGAACGCTCGCTTGCCGCAGCTGGTGTCCTCGCAGCCCACGGCGCCCGGGAGCGAGACCACGGTGAAGGGGTTCGTGTCCTCGGCGGCCAGCACGGCGCCGAGCTGCGCCGGGTCCGCTGCCAGCAGCAGGGCACCACTGCCGTCGCGGAGCGTGAGGGCACGGTTCTCGGGGAGGGGGGTGGTGGAGGCATCCACCACGCGCACGGCCAGCGGCTCGCCCACGTTGAGCGCCACCGAGGCCTCCGGCGGGACCGAGAGTGAGAGGCTCGCCTTGTACTCGCCGGCGGGAGTCGCCGGGCGCGCGAGCTGGAGCGTCATGGTGCCATTGGAGTAGCGCACGGAGGTGAGCTGGCCGGAGCCTGTGAGGATCCTCCGCCCCCCTGCCCCGGTGCTGCGGGAGAAGAAGCCCGGGACGCCCTGCTCCTCTGGCTCGAGGACGCGCACCTGCCAGGCCCCTCCCACAGCCGGGAAGGTGTTAGCCGGGCACGTGGTGGTGCACACGCCCTCCAGGCAGAGCGCCGGAGCGGTGCACGCCGAGTCCTGCGTGCAAGGCGCGGGCGGCATCGGGCGGACCTCCGCCTCGCCGTCGACGATGAGGAACTCCTGGGGCACGCAGATCTGGGACTCCATGGGGAAGACCCCCGGAACAGGCGCGCTGCCATCCGTGGGGCCGAGGCCGGGCACGGCGAGCGCATAGCAGAGCTGCACCCGGAGAGGCTCATCCAGCGGAGGAACCTCCTGCTCCAGGCATGTGCCGGACTCCTCGAGCAGCCCACAGGCAGAGGCCGTCCGCCGGGTATGGACGAAACCCTTCCACACGCGCTCGACTGTCGCGCCCGGTGGCACCTTGAGCACCAGGGGCGCCTGCGGCGCGACGGCGGGGCACATGCATTCGGAGTCACAGTGGCGATCGCACGACTCGCACTCGCACCCGAGCTCCTCGGGGAATGAGGCCCACGCTCCCCCCTCCTGGCGCTGCAGCGTCAGGCCCTGCCGGCCCAGTGACGTGTCGACGAAGATGGCCTGGGAGGTGTCGTTGCGAAGACGCAGGGTGACCGGCGTCGGCATCTCCGTGCCGCACTGGCAACCGGAGAGCGTGAGACACAACAAGAGGACGTGAATGGGTTTCATGGGATCGGACCTGCGGCGCTCACCCCAGCCGGCCCTGGCGCCATGGGCGCGGATGATGCCCGGGGCGGCGGGTGCCAGCAAACCCGGATCGCGACTTTTCTGTCACACCTGGGTCTGATCCGGGTGGTCACGAACTTGCGGCGCTAGAGCGGCTTACGACATTCTCGGCGGCATGAAGCTCCGTCTCGGCGTGCTGCTCATAGCGCTCGTGGCCGCCTCCGGCTGTGACGATGTTGGTGGAGAGGTGGGCCGGGGAGAGGCCGTGCCCGTGGTGGCCCCGCCGCGCCTCTCGCCCGTGGAACTGCTGCCTCCCAATGTGGACCGCTCTGTCACGCGGCGCGTCGAGGTCCGCGATCCGCCGGCCATCCCCGCCGTGCAGGTGGACGTGCAGCGCCAGGCGGACGCCGTCGTCGACATCCTCTGGGTGGTGGACGACTCCGGCTCGATGACCAACCAGCGCCAGACGCTCAGCAACAACTTCGCGCGCTTCCTGGACGAGCTGCTGTCGCTCCAGGTTCGCTTCCAGATGGGCGTCATCTCCACGAACTACAACGATCGCGGCACGCTGCGCGGCACCACCAAGATCATCACCAACGCCACGCCCAACCCGCGCCAGGTGTTCCTCCAGAACACCACCTTCCCTCCCTCGCGCGCGCGCCTGGAGCAGGGCCTGCGGATGCTGGAGCTGGCGCTCACCGAGCCCAACCTCAGCGGCGCCAACGCGGGCTTTCTTCGCCCCAACGCCGCGCTCGCGGTGATCGTCGTCACCGACGAGGATGACAGCTCCTTCGGAGATCCGGCCTACTACGCGCGCTTCCTGCGCAGCCTGAAGGGGCCAGGCAACGAGAACCTGTCCTCGCTCTCCATCATCGGCGGGACCACGCCGGACGGCTGCTTCCCGCCCGGCGAGGAGATCTACTTCGGCGGCCTGGCCGAGCCCGCCTTCCGCTACAGCTCCGTGGCGACGAAGACGGGAGGCATCATCGGCTCCATCTGCGCCGTATCCTTCGAGGAGACGCTGCTGAAGATCGCCACCGCGCTCAACACCCTGCGCCGCGTCTTCGCGCTGTCACTGAAGCCGGATCCCGCCACGATCACGGTGCTCGTCAACGGCACCGCGGTGCCGCGGGACGTGGTGAACGGGTGGCAATACCGCTCGGAGACGCAGAGCATCACCTTCCTGGGCAACTACGTGCCGCCACCGGGCGCGCTCATGCGCTTCGAGTACGCCATTGCCATCCCCTGAGGCCCCGTGAACCGCTCCCCTGCCCTCCTCCTGCTTGCGTCCCTGGCCCTGGTGGGGCTGTCGGCCTGCGCGCGGACGGCCCTCACGCCGGAGTGCCCCGTGGGCTACATCGCCAACGGGGACACCTGCGAGTGCCTCACGGATCAAGCGTGTCCCACCGGAATGCGCTGTGAAGCGGGCGTGTGCGCCTGCCGTGACACCTCGTGCTGCCCAGAGGGACACGAGTACTCAGCCACGAGCGAGTCCTGTGTCTGCCGGGATGACTCCTGCTGCCCCGTGGGCCACGTGTGGAAAGCCGAGGAAGGCCGCTGCGAGTGTGGCGAACAGGAGTGCTGCCCCGCTGGCTATACCTTCGATACCCAGAGGGGCGCGTGCGGCTGCACCGCGGACAGCTGCTGTCCCCAGGGCTTCCGGTACGATCCTCTCGCCGAGACCTGCGTGTGCAACTCGGACGAGTGCTGTCCGGTGGATCACCGCTACGATCCCGAGCGCAGGGACTGCGTCTGCTCGCGGACCGCGTGCTGCCCGCCAGATCACACGTACAGCGCCGCCGTGAGGGCCTGCGTGTGCAACGGCGACTCGTGCTGCCCTGCGGGCTACCGCAAGGATCCGGCCAGGGAGCGCTGCGTCTGCATCAGCGACGCGGCGTGTGGCCCGGGCAACTTCTGCGATTCCAGCTCGGGCGCATGCCTCTGCCGTGACAACTCGGGCTGCAAGTCCGGCCAGTACTGCAACGGCTTCGGGTTCTGCCAGACGCTCGGCAACTGCACGACGAACGCGGACTGCCCGCCGGGTAACTTCTGCGACATCACCACGGATCGCTGCATCGCCAACGGGCCCTGCACGCTCGACGAGCACTGCGGCTTTGGCCAGCTGTGCGATCCGTTGACGGCGCGCTGCCGCGCTGGGTGCCGCCGGGATGCGGACTGCGCGGACAAGCAGGCCTGCGAGGGAGGCCAGTGCCAGCCGTTCTGCCGCCTCAACGCCAGCTGTGACGTGAACCTGTTCTGCGCTCCCAACACGGGGGCCTGCGGCACCCGCCCGAGCCGCGTGGACTGCCGCGACTGCACGGCCTCGTCCAGCATCTGCGGCTCAGGCGCCTCGTGCCTGACCTTCATCAGCGAGGGACAGACCGGGAACTTCTGCGGGACGCACTGCTCCAGCAACGAGGACTGCCCCTCGGGCTTCGACTGCACCGAGGTGATCTTCTCCTGCACCACGGGCGAAGGTGGCACCTGCCCCGCGGACAGCAACGCTCCAGGGCAGACCTTCACGTGCAAGGGCTTCCAGGTGGAGAACGAGTCGGGCACCCGCTTCTACTGCTCGGACGCCACAGGCCTGCCTCATGTCTATATCCAGGCATGTGCGCCGCTGTCTGGCTTCTGCCCAGCTACGGAGCTTCCCTGACACACTGTCGGACGTTATCGCCTAATGTCTCTCATCAAATGCCTGGAATTTGCCGCGAAATTCCTCTCATCCATCCTAGGATTTCGCCTGTGATTCTGGGCGTTTAGCGCAAGCGGAGAAGCCACGCGAAACTCTTCTCCGCTTGCGCCGGAAAAACCGTTTGTGAGCGCGATCAAACGCTTAGACCGCAGCACTCAACTCGATCGATCGGGTGAGCTGGTTGAGAGCAGCACGCCGGCCTTCGACGAGGTGCTTGAGCAGCCTCCGATCGAAGCCATCCCCGCTCTCAGGAACTACCTCCAGGACAAGTTCGACCCCGCCAACGCGCAGGCCGTGAGCGGGCTCGAGGCCGCAGGCAAGCGCTCCCCCGTCGAGATCTCCCTGCTCGACAAGGCTCTGACCACGGAGGACTTCCAGCAGCGGCTGGAGGAGACGCTGAACGGGACCTCTGAGCGCGCCCAGCAGGTGAAGGAGGTCGAGGCCGCATACGAGGTCTACTTCAAGGACACGGAGGACTTCGCGCTGCAGAACATCCCCCTGATGGACTCCGTGGGTGGGGGCCGTGCGGTGACGTCTCCGGAGCTGCCGCGCTATGAGGCCCCGGCAGAGGCCGCTTGGAAGGACCGCGCGAACACGGTGCCCGAGTTCCCAGCGGTGACGTTGCCCGAGGCCGCGACCGAGCAGCAGGCCGTCCAGGCTTCGGCCGCGCTGCAGGAGTCCCAGAAAGCCGATGAGCTGGCGGAGGGCCCCCTCTCGCTGCTCGGACGTTCGAAGGTACGCGCCTGATCCCAATTGACGGGCAATAACGCGGCGCATTAAATCCCGACCATGTGGGCGAAAATAAGGCACAGTGGGGATGCATGTAACCTTTCCCCACGTCCCCGCGTACAGGGGGCATGCCCAACGTCAATCGCGTCAAGCGGAGTCTCTTTCGATCAGGTGAATTGCAGGAATGCCTCACGCCCACGTGCAGCCAGGGCTTCGAGGTACCAGCTGTCGAGGTCGTCGGGGCCGTAGACGGGACCCAGGACGGGTTCGAAGCTGGCAGTGAAGGCCCCGAGGGGGTCGGTGCCGCAGGCAAGAAGAACCCGCTGGAGCTCAACCCCACCGGCCAGCAGCTGGCGAGCTCGGACCTGCAGCAGCAGCAGCAAGTGCAGGGTACGCAAGGCGTGCAGGGAGCCAGCGCCGCGCGCACTCAGCAGGCGAGCCAGGCCGAGTCCCCATACCAGGGGGCCTTCTGGCAGGACTCGCAGAACTTCGCTGCGAGCAACGCCCAGAACGCTGCCCGGACGTCAGCAGAGCAGGCGCCCTACGATCTCGCGGCGGAGGCTGCGGCGGATAACCGCGCGCTGTCGGTGTCCGAGTCCGGCTTCCAGGGGGCGCAGGACGTGCCGGAGAACGAGCGCGTGGAGCAGGCCGCCCAGGCCTATGCCGCGGAGATGGAGTCCCGGCGCTTCGCGGAGCTGGCGCAGCAGCCCTTCTCGCTGCTCGGGCGCCAGGAGCTGCGCGCCTGATCCTGGCTCACGGGCTCACCGGGGACGCAGATCCTCGGGCATCTGGTCCGTGATCTCTGCCGCGCGTGGGAGACCGGGGACAGCCCCCAGATGCTCTACCACCCGTGCCCCCACCCGGCACGCAAAGGTGGCCAGCTCCAAGAGCGACTCCGTGCTAGCCCCGAGCAGCACTCGCGCATCCGTATAGCGGCGCGTCAGCCCGTACAGGAAGGCCGACACGAAGCCATCCCCAGCGCCGGTGGTGTCCACCACCTGAACCCGCGGTGCGGAGACACGCACCTCCTGGCCCTGCCACAGAAAGGCCGCGCCCTTCTCGCCCAGCGTCACCACGGGCAGCACGACGCCCATTCCGTGCAGGAACTCCAGGGCAGCACTTGTGTCCGTGTGGCCGGTGACGAAGGGCATCTCCTCCTCGGAGATCTTCACCACGGTGCACAGCGGCAACAGCCGCTCCAGGATGCCCTTTGGCTCGCTCGGATCAGCCCAGGCGTGGAGGCGCAGGTTGGGATCACAGCTCACGATCCGCCCTGCCCCGCGCATGAACTCCACGGCCCGCTGCACTGCGACGCGGGCCTCGGGAAGGTGCAGCGAGTTGGAGCCCCAGTGCAGCACACGCGCCCGCTCCAGGAAACGCGGGTCTACGTCCTGCTCGCCCAGCAGGAACTCGGCCGACTTCGTCCGGAAGAAGGTGAAGCTGCGCTCCCCACGTGCATCCAGCGAGATGAAGACGAGCCCCGTGCGGGCCTCCTTCGTCTGGCGCACGTGGCTCACGTCCACGCCCTCGGCGGCGATTCGCTCGCGCAGGAAGTGACCGAACTCGTCCGAGCCAAGCACAGACACCAGCCCCGAGCGCGCCCCCAGCCGGGCCAGCCCTACGGCCACATTGGCCAGCGAGCCGCCTATGTGGGGCATCCATGAAGACACTTCGCGCACCCGCCGCCCCGTCTCCGCGGGCAGGAAGTCCACCAGCGTCTCTCCCATGCACACCACGTCGAGCGGCGGCGGCGCGTCTGTCATGGAGGCCCCTCCCGGCCTGCATCAGTCCAGCCCCACCTGCGCCATGAAGTCCACGCTCTTGAGGCGGCGGCCCACGTGGTGCGCGATGAAGATGTTGAGCAGCCCCCGCGCGCGGGCACGCAGCTCCGGCGGCAGCGGCGTTCGGTGTCCCTCCTGCAGCGCGCGGAGGCCTGTGAGCAAGTCCAGAGGGATCGCCACTGCGTCCCGAGCCCGCCCACTGCACGGCTCACACACGGCGCCACCGTGGGCCTGATCGAAGCGCGGGCGCTCGCCCGGCGCCCCACCGCACAGGGCACACGCATCGAAGCGCGGCATCAGGCCCGCGTGGGCCAGGGCAGACAGCTCGAAGGCGAGCAGCGAGGTGGGGCCCGCCTCCTTGGCATCCAGCCGGGCGAGGTACTCCTCCAGCAGCGCAAACAGCTCCGGGTGGGGCTCATGGTCACGAGTCAGCTCGCGGCACAGCTCCACGGCGTAGAGAGCGCGGGCAATCAGCGCCAGATCCTGGCGGGCCGTGTAGTAGCCGGCCTGGATGTCTGCGGAGTCCAACCGCACGGTGCTCCCTCGCGTCTCGACAATCTGCACGCGCAGCCGCATGAAGGGCTCGAGCGCGCCAGCGAAGCGCCGCTTGCTCTTGCGCGCCCCTGCGGCGAACGCGGTGAGCTTCCCATGCTCCTGGGTGAGCAGCGTGACCAGACGGTCCGACTCCCCATAGTCCATGGTGGACAGCACCAGCGCCTCGTCGACGAACCTCTCCATGGTCGCTCTCAACCCCCGAAGGGGCGAGGAAGCTTCCCGGTCCCTACCAGGAACGCATACACACCGAGCACGAGGACGAGCAGCATCACCGTCAGGCCCACGTACGCGCGCCGCCGCCGCTCCTTCTCGAGCGCTGCGGGGCTGGGCGCTGGGATGGCCTTGTCGACCTCCTCGTAGCGCAGCACCGCCTCCTCGGGCTCCATCCCGATGACGCGGGCATAGGCCCGGATGTAGTTCAGGACAAAGATCCGAGCCGGCAGTCGCTCCATCTGCCCTTCCTCGAGCGCTGCCACCAGGCTCGGGGGGATCTTCGTCTCCCGGCAGATGTCCTCGCGTGACATCCCTCGCAGCTCACGCTGCTGAGAGAGATATCTGCCGAAGTCCACGTGGTTCACGGCTGCCCCAGCTTACAGGTGCTCCCGCAGACGCTGGCACTCATCCTTGAGCGCAGGCTGGGTGGCCTTGCTCTGGCAGGTGTCCAAGCGCTCCTTGGCGGTGTCCACCTGACCCTGCTTGGCCAGGCACACGCCCTCGCGCATGTGGGCATCCGCCTCGTCCGGGCACTTCTCACGGTAGTTGCCGAACTGCTTGCAGGCCTCGTCCGTGTTGCCCGTCTGCTCGTGGATGAGGCCCAGGTTCTTGAACCCGAGGCAGAAGTTCGGGTTGAGCGTCACCGCGGCCTGGATGTTCTCCAGCGCCCTCGCCGTGTCGCCCTTCTTGAAATAGGCCCACCCCATGTTCCCCTGGGCGATAAAAGGCGTGGGGTAGAGCATGTCGTTGAGCACCTGCTCGTAGAGCTTGATGGCCTGCTCGTACTGCCCCTGATCCAGGTGCACGTTGGCCAGGTTCGTCTTGGCCTCGGAGAAGTTGGGCCGCACCTCAAGCGCCTTCTGGTAGTGCTCCATGGCCTCCGCCGGCCGGCGGTAGGACACGTGGAGCAGGATGCCCAGGGCGTTGCGCGCGTCCGCGTTGTCTGGATCCAGCTCGATGGCGCGATTGTACTCGCCCAGCGCCTCCGGGATGCGGCCATCCTGCTGCGCCTGAACGCCCAGGTTGTAGTGGATCTCGGAGCTCGCCCGCTCCTTCTCGGTGGGGACGTGCTTGCAACCCGTCAGGAGGAACGCGAGCGCCAGGGGCCAGGCCAGGAAGACACGATGCATGCGGAGAACTCGGGGCTTGGGAGATTCAGAACGCGGCGAGGAAGCGGCCCAGGGTAGCAGCGGCGTTGCGCTTCTCCTCGACCTTCTTCGCGACGGCAGGCACCTGCCGGGGATCCCGGAAGAAGACGGGGAGCGTCTTCAGCAACTCCTCCTGCGTCCCCTGTGCCATGGAGCGCCAGTTCGAGTTGTCCATCATGAAGCCCATGGACTCGACGAAGGCCAGCGCCTCGGCCTCCTCGCCCAGGTACTCCTCGAAGCTGGTGTTGCGCTTGCCGGACACATACACCGCGCAGTCGGCGGCCTCGGACAGATACAGGTAGATGAAGGTCGCGAACCCCGTCGAGCCGCGCAGTCCCAGAATGAACGCCTGCGCTGGACCCGCCGGCTTGCCTGGAATGAACAGGTGCGGCGAGTTCAGCGACGTATGGAGCGCGATCACCTGCTCGCGGCTCGCGGGCAACCCGCGATATCTCTCGTCGATATTGAACAAGGAACCAGCCGCCTCCTCGGGCGCTATCGTGTCGTAAGAGTGAACTCCTCGGATACATCCTTCGTATCCGCGGCGGTTCGCTGGAAACGGATGATCGGGTTGTCGATCATCACGTTGTCGCCTCCCACATTGCCCTCGCCAATGATGACCTTGAAGTAGTGCTGAAGCGAATAACTCTTCCGGCTCCCCACAGCCACCTTGCGGGCGGTGAACAGCACGGTGTTCTTCCCCGGCTGCAGGTAACGGGTGATTTCCGTGATGATCTGCTCCTCGTTATTCCGGAGTTTCCGGATCCACTTGGAGTTGATGTAGAGATCGATATCGTACTCCGCCATCCCTGGCACGGGCTGCTCCGTCACCAGCCAGTAGCGCCGGGTCAGGGTCGGGGGAGCCTCGGGACCGGGATCCGGAGGCGGCGTGGCAGGGGCGGCCGCGGCAGGCGCTGGGGCCGCAGCCGCGGGAGCCGCTGGAGCGGGAGCCACCGGAGGCGGAGCCACAGAGGCTGCCGGGGCTGGAGCGCTCTCGACGCGGACCGCGTAACCGGGGGCGTTGATGTGGACATCCCCCTTCTCATCAATGCGGACGGTGGCCTTCTCGAACTTCTGGTTGGTGACCCCATCGATACGGACGCCGTTGAGGTACACCGACGCGGCAGAGGCCGTGGCGGGCGCCATCAGTGCGGCGAGCACGAAGAGGGCAGCTGGAAGGATCGAACGGTGCATGTGCGTCACTCCTGGAAATCCTCAAAGGTCCCAGGAACTTACAAGCCCCCCCTTAGCGCACCCTGAGGGACCGGACAAGGCGCGCGTACACGAATGTGAACGCGCGTGGCGGCCTGGCATTCACGAGCGCTGCTCAGGGGTTGGGAGGCGGCTCGGTGCCTTCGCGCTGAGCCAGAGCCCAATCTCCGCCCAGCCCCTGTCCCTCCCGGAACCGGCGGAAGTCACGCTTCACCAGCCGGGGGTAGCGCCGGAAGACCTCCAGCTCGCCGTCCTTGATGGCCTTTCGGATGCGGGTGGGGCCCGCGTTGTAGGCCATGAGGGCCAGCTCCAGATCCCCGCCGAAGCGATCCTGCAGGTTGCGCAGGTACCGGATGCCCAGGCGCACACAGAGAGCGGGATCAGCCGCCACCTCCTCACGGGACAGCCGCAGGCCCTCCTTGCTGGCGAGGAAGTGGAGGGTGCTGGGCCTGATCTGCATCAGCCCGCGCGCCCCCTTCATGGAGATGGCCTCCTCCTCGAAGTCCGACTCCACGTCGATGAGCGCCAGGATGAGCAGCGGATCGTACCCCGTCTTCAGCGCCTCCTCGGCGATGGCCTGGCCCAGCTGGCGGCGCAGGGTGAGGCCGAGATCGGGAGCCCGCTTGGCGAGCACTGTGTCAATCAGTGCAGCGTCATGGGAGGCCGGCTCAGCGATGGCCACCACTGGGACCACGGGTGTGGGCGCCGACTCGCTCAGAACGGGGATGATGCGAGCGGACACCACGAGCGCCAGGCCCGCGAGCAGCGGCAGCTTCGCGCATCCAGCGCTCAGGGAGTGAAGCCGGGCCATCCACTTGCCACCCGGGACCACAGTAGGCTGAGGCCTCACTTCTGCCGCCCCAGCGCTTCCACGCGCTCTGCCAGCCGCGCCAACCTCGCCTCGAACTCCTGCAGCTCCTCGCGCCGAGGGACCTTCAGCTTCGCGAGAGCCCCGCGGACAGCCACCTCCACCGAGTGCTCCAGATCCTTGCGGTGTCCCGCCAGCCGCTCGGTGAACTCACGCGCGTGGCGCTTCACCTCTTCCTGGCTCCAGCCCGCCGTGGAGGCCACACGCTGAAGGGCTCGGTTCACCTCTTCCTCCGCTGTGGAGACGGCGAGCAGGGCTTGGCTCCAGACCCGCTCGAACGCATCTGCAACAGGGTGCTTCTCTCGGGGGGCCTCAGGCTTGTCCATTCGGTCTCTCCGGGAGTACGCCCAGGCCATAAAAGCCCGGGCCCAGCGAAATGCTGGTTGGGAAGTAAGCACAGCCCGGATCAGAAGGGAAAGGCTGTTTCCTCCCTACTCTTCCCTTCGTTGACCGACAGACGACAGGATGAATCAGGACGTCACGGAGCGGACGTACGGGAGGTGGCCCGGGAGGTCACCTTTTTCACGGAGGCGGGCAGGATCTGGTCCAGCTTCTTCGACAGGCGGGACAGCTCGCGGTTGAGCTCCTTCACCTGAGCCTGGCTGGCCACACCCACGGCCTCCACGGCCTTCGTCTGGATGCCATCCAGGCGCTTGCGCAGATCGGAGCGCACCTGCGTCGCCTTGCGGCCCAGCTCCTTCACCCGGGGGCTGTCCAGCAGCGTGTCCGGGCTGATCTGGCCCAGGAACTTCTCCACCTCGCGAGCCGGGCCGCGGCTACGGGCCTTCAGGTTCCGGAACACCTTCTCCGCCTCGTGCTCCAGGCCTTCGATGCGCTTCTGAGCATCCGAGATCTGCTGCTTAACGAACGTCTCCAGGTTCCGGGACTTGCCATTGGTCGCCATGTGCGTCTCTCCTTGGAGCATACCCTTCCGGGCATGTTCAGTGGGTAACGTGCCGCGTCAAATTAACGCGTCGCATCATCTACGTCAAGTCAGGACGGCCGCACAGCTGGCGAAAAAGCAGCCGCCGCCCAGGCAGTGAGCCGGGGCGGCGGCGGGAACCTCAGGAGCTCAGGCCCACGGAGCCGCTAGGCGGCGCCGGATGTCTGCGCACCCTCGGAGCGGGCGGAGGGCGACTGCATGGGCGCCGTGTCGCCGTGAGTGGCGGCCAGGGCGGCCTCCATCTCGTTGACCTCGTCGGCGGGGCTCTCCACCTCGATGTCGAGGTGCTTGTAGTTCGGCAGGCCCGTGCCGGCGGGGATGAGGCGGCCCATGATGACGTTCTCCTTGAGGCCGCGCAGGTAGTCCACCTTGCCGTTGATGGCCGCCTCGGTGAGCACCTTGGTGGTCTCCTGGAAGGAGGACGCCGAGATGAACGACTCGGTGGAGAGCGAGGCCTTGGTGATGCCGAGCAGCAGCGGCTCGCCCACGGCCGGGCGCTTGCTGTCGGCCATGACCTTCTCGTTCTCCTCCTCGAACACCCACTTCTCGACCTGCTCGTCGACCAGGAAGTTGGTGTCGCCCACCTCGGTGACGCGCACCCGGCGCAGCATCTGCCGGACGATCGTCTCGATGTGCTTGTCGTTGATCTTCACGCCCTGGAGCCGGTAGACCTCCTGCACCTCGTCCACCAGGTAGCGCGCGAGCTCCTTCTCGCCCAGCACCTTGAGGATGTCGTGCGGATTGGCGGCGCCATCCATCAGCGCCTCGCCGGCCTTCACGCGGTCACCGGAGTGGACGCTGATGTTCTTGCCCTTGGAGATCAGGTACTCCTTGGCCAGGTCCGTGCGCGGCTCGCCGTTCACCTCGGGGGTGATGATGAGCTTGCGCTTGCCCTTGGTGTCCTTGCCGAACGACACCACGCCGTCGATCTCCGCGATCGCCGCCGCGTCCTTCGGCTTGCGCGCCTCGAAGAGCTCGGCCACGCGGGGCAGACCGCCCGTGATGTCCTTGGTCTTCGTGGTCTCGCGAGGCACCTTGGCAATCACTTCGCCCGGGTGGATCTCGTCGCCGTCGTTCACGGTGATGATCGAGCCCTGCGGCAGGAAGTAGCTCGCCGGGTTCCTGGAGCTGGGCAGATCCTTCACGTTGCCTTGGGCGTCGCGGATGGTGATGCGCGGGCGGGCCTCGGGATCCTTGGACTCGATGACGGTGCGGCGGGACAGACCCGTCACCTCATCGAGCGCCTCGCTCATCGTCACGCCTTCGATGATGTCATCGTAGCGCACGACACCGCCCACCTCGGTGAGCAGCGGGATGGCGAACGGATCCCACTCGGCCAGGAGCGTGCCCGGCTCGAGCCGCTGGGCCTCCTTCACGAGGATGCGGGCGCCGTAGATGACCTGATAGCGCTCGCGCTCGCGGCCGCTGTCGTCCACCACGACGATCTCGCCGTTGCGGTTCATGGCCACCAGGGTGCCGTCATTCTTCTGCACCGTGATGAGGCCCGCGAACTTCACCGTGCCGGCGTAGCGGTTCTCGAGGCTGGACTGCTCCGCGCGCCGCGTCGCCGCGCCACCGATGTGGAACGTGCGCATCGTGAGCTGGGTACCCGGCTCGCCGATGGACTGCGCCGCGATGACGCCCACGGCCTCGCCGATGGACACCTTGCGGCCACGGGCCAGGTCACGGCCGTAGCACTCCACGCAGATGCCGCGCTTGGCCTGGCAGGTGAGCACCGAGCGGATCTTCACCTTGTCCAGACCGCTGTTCTCGATGCGGCGGACGCGCTCCTCGTCAATCTCCTCGTTGGCGCGCACCAGGGCCTCGCCCGTGACGGGATCGAGGATGTCGTCCAGGGCCACGCGGCCGAGGATGCGCTCACCCAGCGGCTCGATGATCTCGCCGCCCTCCACCAGGGCGCCGATGAAGAGGCCGTCCATGGTGCCGCAGTCGTACTCGTTGATGATGGCGTCCTGCGCCACGTCCACGAGGCGGCGGGTGAGGTAGCCGGAGTTGGCCGTCTTGAGCGCCGTGTCCGCCAGACCCTTACGAGCGCCGTGCGTCGAGATGAAGTACTGGAGCACCGAGAGGCCTTCACGGAAGTTGGCCGTGATGGGCGTCTCGATGATCTCGCCGGAGGGCTTGGCCATGAGGC
>Ga0247825_10001586_pt1 | contig 14933 bp, 15 predicted proteins | sample 13C_Vanillin_Day_FD_194413 | JGI IMG/M metagenome (GOLD analysis project Ga0247825, IMG submission 194413) | Soil microbial communities from agricultural site in Penn Yan, New York, United States - 13C_Vanillin_Day48 | ecosystem: Environmental > Terrestrial > Soil > Agricultural land | place... | reverse complement strand
TTCGGGTCGAGCGTGTTGACGTGCAGCACCATGGCGTTGCGCTGCGCGGTGGCGATCAGCACCGGCTGGTTGGTCTTCGGGTCGCTTAGCACCGCGACGTACGACGCGGGCATCCCGGCGCGCTGCAGGGGCAGCAGCAGCGCGACGACGACGAGCGCCGCCGCGGCGCCGCTCGCGACCAGCGCCAGCGCTTTCCACCAACCTTGCCTTTTCGCAGGTGCGAGCTGGTTCTCGATGCGCCGCCACAGCCGTGCCGGTGGCGGAACCGCGGGCACGGCGTCGGCCATGGGCGCGAGGCGCGCCTCCCAGGCGGCCACCGCGCGCGCGAGCTTGTCGTCCTCGCGCAGCCGGCGGCGCACGCGCTCGCGTGCGCGGCCCCGCAGCGTGCCGAGGGCGTATTCGGCGGCGAGCTTCTCTCTCAACTCGTCATTGAGTCTCAAGGCAGCTCCTGAGCCGGGCAAGGCCGCGGCGCACCCAGGTCTTGACCGTGCCGAGCGGCTGGCGCAGGTGTTGCGCGAGCTCGCCGTGCGAAAGGCCGTCGAAGAACGCGAGCGCGATGGCCTGGCGCTGCTTCGCCTCCAGGCCGCGCAGGCAGCGCGCCAGCGCCGCGCTGTCGCGCCCGCTCTCGAGCAGAGCGAGCGGGCCGGCCGCGTCGCTCTCGAGCGCTTCCAGCGCCTCGTCGGCGAGCGGCTCGGGATTGGGGCGGCGCAGCCAGTCGAGGCAGCGGTTGCGCACGATGCTGGTCATCCAGGTCATGGGCGCGGCGCGCGCGGGGCTGTAGTCGCGCGCGTGGTGCCAGACGCTGACGTAGCACTCCTGCAGCACTTCCTCGGCCCAGTCTTCACGCCTCAATATACGCAGCGCGACGCCGAACAGTTTCGCGGCGCTCGCTTGGTAGAGCTCGCCGAAGGCGCGCCGGTCGCCGAGCGCGCTGCGCGCGAGGAGCTGGTCTAGGGCTTGCGCTGGTGGCGCCACTGCACGTCGCCCACGCCGGCCGCCTTGTTGAGCGCGCGGGCGGCGACGAACAAAAGGTCGGAGAGGCGGTTCAGGTACTGGCGCGCGGTCTCGCCGACCGGCTCGTTGCGCCCGAGCGCCACCACGCTGCGCTCGGCGCGCCGGCACACGGTGCGCGCGAGGTGCGCGGCGGCCGCGGCGCGCGTGCCGCCGGGCAGGATGAATTCCTTGAGCGGCGCGAGATCCTTGTTCAGCGCTTGCGTCTGTTCCTCGAGAAAGGTCACCCGCTCGGCCTTGAGCAGCGAGTGGCCCGGGATGCTCAGCTCGCCGCCCAGATCCAGCAGGTCGTTTTGCGTTTCGGACAATGCGGCGCGGATCGGCGACGGCAGGTCTTCGGCCAGCACCAGCCCGATGGCGGAATTGAGCTCGTCGACCTCGCCGAGCGCCGCGACGCGCGCGTGGTCCTTCGGCACGCGCGAGCCGTCGCCCAGGCCGGTATCGCCGGCGTCGCCGGTGCGCGTGGTGATCTTGGACAGGCGGTGGCCCATCAGCTCTTCTTCACTTCGCTTTCGATGCGGCCGTTCGCCACCTGCGTGGTGATGCGCTCGCCCGCGCTGACCGAGCGCGCGTCCCTGACCACGTCGCCGGCGGCGTCATAGGTGATGCTGTAGCCGCGTGCGAGCACCGCCGCCGGGTCGAGCGACACCAGCGTCGCGCCGAGCTCCGCGAGGCGCGCCTGGCAGCGGTGCACCTTGTGCGAGAAGGCAAAGGCGAGGCGGGCGTTGAGCTGCGTCACCAGTTGCTGATACGCGCGCAACCGGGCGGCTGGATGCACCAGCCGCCGCGCGCAGGCGTCCAGGGCCTGCCCGGCGTACTGGATTTTTCTTTGCATTTCCCGGCCCAGGCAGCGCCCGCATTCAGAGATTTTCTGCAACAAATCTTCCTTTGCAGGGCTGACCAGCTCCGCCGCGGCGGTCGGGGTGGGGGCGCGCCGGTCGGCGGCGAAGTCGGCGATGGTGAAGTCGGTCTCGTGTCCCACCCCCACGACCACCGGGATCGGCGAGGCGCGGATCGCGCGCGCCAGCGCCTCCTCGTTGAACTGCCACAGGTCCTCGATCGAGCCGCCGCCGCGCACCAGCAGCAGGACGTCGCATTCGGCGCGCCGGCCGGCGCGCTTGAGCATGGTGATCATGCGCTCGGCGGCGCCCTCGCCCTGGACCGGCGCGGGATAGACGATCACCCCGATGGCCGGGTTGCGGCGCGCCAGCGTGCTCAGCACGTCGCGCAGCGCCGCGGCGGCGAGCGAGGTGACGATTCCCACGGTGTTCGGGAAGCTCGGCAGCTCGCGCTTGAGCCGCTCGTCGAACAGGCCCTCCGCGGCGAGGCGCTCCTTGAGCTTCAGGAAGCGCTCGTAGAGCGGCCCGAGGCCGGCGCGGCGCATCCCTTCCACGGTGAGCTGGAAGCGCCCCTTGGGCTCGTAGAGCGTCGGCAGGGCCCGCACCTCGACCTCGATGCCGTCGCGCGGCTCCCAGTCGAGCGCGGCGGCGCGACTGCGGAACATCACGCAATCGACCTGCGCCTGGCCGTCCTTCAGGGTGAAGTACCAGTGCCCGGAGGGGGCGCGCGACAGGTTGGACAGCTCGCCGCGCACCCAGGCGAGCGGAAAGCGCCGCTCGAGCGTGTCGCGCACGCTGCGCAGCAACTGCGCCACCGACAAAACGCGTAAGCCGGAAGCGACAGCGTCACTGCGAAGTTCGTTCTGCATCGGTGTCAAGAGCGCGAGCGAGCCTACACTAATCCACATCCGGCCGAGAGCGCCGCCGGGCGGCGACAGAAATCCTCGCGGAGCCCGATTCTTTTGCGTAACGATCTGTCGCGCTTGAAGAAAAGCCTGCTCAAATTTTGATCGCAACCGACTTCGCAGGCATTGCAACGGGCATGTGACACGACATCCAGCGGTAATCCACAAACTTGTCCACAGGTTTTTGTGGATATCGCGGAATCCACTACACGTTGCGCTCTCACCACGGTTTACGAATCGGCCGCGAAGCGCTTTTGCTGCGCTGCGGAACTTGCCCCGCCGCAACCCTTTGCCGTACAGTCGGCGGCGCAACACCAAAATAACGATAAGGGAAACGCGTTGTTCGCGATCGTCCAGGCTGCTGGCTGGCCCATCTGGTTCCTGCTCCTCGCTTCCGTCATCGCCGTCGCCCTGATCATCGAGCGCTCCGTCAGCCTGCGCTCGCGCCGCATCATCCCGCCGCACCTGCTTGACCAGGTGGTCGGCGTCTACCAGCGCCAGGGCCTCTCGCCCGAGGTCATCGACCGGCTGTCGCGCGACTCGCCGCTCGGCGCGGTGCTCGCCGCCGGGCTGCGCAACCTGAAGAGCTCGCGCTACGTGATGAAGGAGGCGATCGAGGAGGCAGGGCGCGGCGTGGCGCACGACCTGGAGCGCTTCCTCACCTCGCTCGGCACCATCGCCACCGCGGCGCCGCTGCTCGGCCTGTTCGGCACCGTGATCGGCATGATCGAGATCTTCGGCGCGCAGTCGCCCACCGGCGGCACCAACCCGCAGCAGCTCGCGCACGGCATCTCGATCGCGCTCTACAACACCGCGTTCGGCATCGCGATCGCCATCCCCGCGCTGATCTTCTACCGGCACTTCCGCGCCAAGGTGGACGGCTTCGTGGTCGAGATGGAGCAGCTCGCCGCGAAGCTGGTCGACATCGTGCACGGCGAGCGGGCGGCGTGAACTTCCAGCGCGGCAAGGAGAAGGAGCCGCTCGAGATCAACCTCGTGCCGATGATCGACGTGATGCTGGTGATCCTGATCTTCCTCATGATCACCACCACGTACTCGAAGTACACCGAGCTGCAGATCAACCTGCCGAGCGCCGCCGCCGAGCGCCAGCTCGAGCGGCCGAACGAGGTGACGATCCTGGTCAACGCGCAGGGCCAGTACGTGGTGAACCGCGCGCCGGTGCCGTTCCGCTCGGTCGAGCAGCTGGCCGGCGAGCTGCGCCGCGCCGCCGCGCCGCTCAACGAGCCGGTGGTGGTGATCAGCGCCGATGCGACCGCCACGCACCAGTCGGTGATCCGCGTCATGGAGGCCGCGCGCATCGCCGGCCTGTCTCAGATCACCTTCACCACGCAGTCGCCGAAATAGCCCGGTGAAGTTCTGGTACCGACGGGGGCTGCTGGCCTGGCTCCTGTGGCCCGCCAGCCTCGTTTTTTCGATTGCGGTGGTGATGCGCAAGCTTCTCTACAAGGCGCGCATCTTCAAGAGCGCGCACCCGGGCGTGCCGGTGATCGTGGTGGGCAACATCACGGTGGGCGGCAGCGGCAAGACGCCGCTCGTGATCTGGATCGCGGAGGAGCTGAAGAAGAACGGCTGGTCGCCGGGCATCATCTCGCGCGGCTACGGCGCGAAGCTCGAAGCGCCGCGCGCAGCCACGGTCGCCTCGGATCCCGCCGAAGTCGGCGACGAGCCGGTGCTGGTCGCGCGCCGCGCCGGCTGCCCGGTGTGGGTCGGGCCCGATCGCATCGCGGTCGCCGCGGCGCTGCGCGGCGCACATCCCGACGTGGACGTGCTGGTGCTCGACGACGGCTTGCAGCACTACGCGATGCGGCGCGACATCGAGGTCGCCGTGGTCGATCCGCGCGGCCTGGGCAACGGTTTCCTGCTGCCGGCCGGCCCGCTGCGCGAGCCGCGCTGGCGGCTGAAGACCGTGGACCAGGTCGTCGAGCACGGCAGGAGCATGCACCTGGAAGGCGACACCGTGCACCGCATGACCGATGCGCGCGAGCGCCGTGCGCTCAAGTCGTTCGCCGGAGAGCGAGTGCACGCGGCGGCCGGCATCGGCGATCCGAACCGCTTCTTCCTGCATGTGGGGCGCGCCGGCGTAAAGGTGATCCCGCACCCGTTCCCCGATCACCATCCGTTCGGCGCGAAGGACCTGGAGTTCGGCGACGGGCTGCCGGTCATTCTCACCGAGAAGGACGCGGTAAAATTGCGCGCCGTCGCCCGCCCCGAGTGGTGGGTGCTGCCGGTCCGCGCGCGGCTCGATCCCGGGTTCGGCGCCTGGCTCCTGAGGAAGCTCGATGAGTTCCGTCGATCCAAGGCTGCTTGAGATCCTGGTCTGCCCCCTGTGCAAGGGCAAGCTCGTGTACGTGAAAAAGGCGCCTCAGCAGCACGAGCTGGTGTGCCGCGCCGACCGCCTCGGCTACCCGGTGAAGGACGGCATCCCGGTGATGCTCGAAGAAGAGGCCAGGAAGATCCCGCCGGAAGAAGAAGTAGCTTGAAGTTTCACGTCGTCATTCCGGCGCGCTATGCCTCGACGCGCTTCCCCGGCAAGCCGCTCGCGGACCTCGCGGGCAAGCCCATGGTGGTGCGGGTGTGCGAGCGCGCGGCGAAGAGCGGCGCGGCCGGCGTGCACGTCGCCACCGACGACAAGCGCATCTTCGACGTGGTCAAGGCGCACGGCCATCGGGCGATCATGACGCGCGCCGATCACGCCTCGGGTACCGACCGCCTCGCCGAGGCGGCGCAGAAGCTCAAGCTCGCCGAGCGCGACATCGTGGTGAACGTGCAGGGCGACGAGCCGCTCGTCGCGCCGCCGCTGATCGCGCAGGTGGCGCGCGTGCTGGCCAGCAAGAGGAAGGCGAGCGTGTCCACCGCGTGTCACGCGATCCATGACGAGGCGGCGCTGGCGAGCCCCAACGTGGTCAAGGTGGTGCTCGACGCCGAGGGCTACGCGCTCTATTTCTCGCGCGCGCGCATTCCGTACCCGCGCGCGGCCGGCGCTCCCTGCTACCGGCACGCGGGGATCTACGGCTACAGAGTCGGCTTCCTCAGGAAGTACGCGCGGCTAAAGCCCGCGCCGCTGGAAAAAAGCGAGGCGCTCGAGCAGCTGCGCGTGCTGTGGCACGGCTACCGGATCGCGGTGGCGATCAGCGAAACGGAAATCCCGCCCGGGGTCGATACGCCTCAGGATCTCGAGGCCGTGCGTAGAATGATTTCATGAGGTTGATACTCCTCGGGCCGCCGGGCGCGGGCAAGGGCACGCAGGCCAAGTTCATCTGCGACCGGTTCGGCATCCCGCAGATCTCGACCGGCGACATGCTGCGCGCCGAGATCAAGGCCGGCAGCGCGCTCGGAAAAGAAGCCAAGAAGGTGATGGACGCCGGGCACCTGGTGTCCGACCAGCTGATCGTCGAGATGGTGAAGAAGCGCCTGAAGAAGCCCGACTGCAGGTCCGGGTACCTGTTCGACGGCTTCCCGCGCACCATCCCGCAGGCCGAGGCGATGGAGCAGGCCGGCGTGGCGGTGGACTACGTGCTGGAGATCGACGTGCCGGACGAGGAGATCATCGTGCGCATGAGCGGCCGGCGCGTGCACCCCGGCTCGGGGCGCGTGTACCACGTGAAATTCAATCCGCCGCGCGCCGCCGACTGCGACGACGTGACCGGGGAGGCGCTCGTGCAGCGCGACGACGACCGGGAGGAGACGGTGCGCGAGCGCCTGCAGGTTTACCGCAAGCAGACGCGCCCGCTCGTCGAGCACTACAAGAAGACGCCGGTGAAGTACCGCAAGATCTCCGGCCGCGGGACCGTGGAAGACGTGACGAAGCGCGCTCTCGCCGCGCTCACCTGATAAAATTCTTCCCCTTTTCAGGGGGAAAGAAACATGACTGCTGGCCTCGTTTTCGCGCTGGTCTGCGCGGCACTCGCGATCGTCTACGGCGTGTGGCAGAGCTCGCGCATCCTGCGCCTGCCCGACGGCAACGAGCGCATGCGCGAGATCTCGGCCGCGGTGCGCGAAGGGGCGGTGGCCTACCTGTGGCGCCAGTACAAGACCATCGCCATGGTCGGCGTGGTGCTGTTCCTGGTGATCGGCTTCGTGCCGGCGCTCGGCTGGGCCACCGCGTGGGGCTTCTTCCTCGGCGCCGTGCTGTCCGGCGCCTGCGGCGTCATCGGCATGAACATCTCGGTGCGCGCGAACGTGCGCACCGCCGAGGCCGCGCGCGTGGGCCTGAACGAGGCGCTGCAGGTCGCGTTCCGCGGCGGCGCCGTCACCGGCATGCTGGTGGTGGGCCTCGGCCTGCTCGGCGTGGCCGGCTACTACGCGCTGCTGTACGCCAACGCGCTCGACCGCTCGAACCTGGCGCACGTCATCCACCCGCTGGTCGGCCTCGCGTTCGGCAGCTCGCTGATTTCGATCTTTGCGCGTCTCGGCGGCGGCATCTTCACCAAGGGCGCGGACGTGGGCGCGGACCTGGTCGGCAAGGTGGAGGCCGGCATCCCGGAGGACGATCCGCGCAATCCGGCGGTGATCGCCGACAACGTGGGCGACAACGTCGGCGACTGCGCCGGCATGGCGGCCGACCTGTTCGAAACCTATGCGGTGACCATCATCGCGACCATGCTGCTCGGCGCGCTGATGGTGCAGACCACCTCGCCGGCCGCGCTCATCTACCCGCTCGCGCTCGGCGGCTTCGCCATCATCGCCTCGATCGCCGGCACCTGGTTCGTGCGCGCCAAGCCCGGCGACGCCAACGTGATGCCGGCGCTGTACCGCGGCCTGTGGGTCGCCGGCATCCTCGCCGTCGTTGCGTTCTGGCCGATCACGCAGATCGTGATGGGCGAAGTGCTGGACAAGGTTCCCTTCGACGTCGCGGGCGGCAAGAAGCTGCTCAAGGTGTACCACCTGTGGGGCGCGGCCGTGGTCGGCCTGGTGCTCACCGGCTTCCTGGTCTGGATCACCGAGTATTACACCGGCACGCAATTCAAGCCGGTGCGCCACGTCGCCGACGCGAGCGTCACGGGTCACGCCACCAACATCATCGCCGGCCTCGGCGTGTCGATGAAGTCGACCGCCTGGCCGGTGCTCGGCGTGTGCGTCGCGATCCTGGTCTCCTACGCGCTCGCCGGGCTGTACGGCATCGCGATCGCCGCCACCTCGATGCTGTCGATGGCCGGCATCATCGTGGCGCTGGATGCCTACGGGCCGATCACGGACAACGCGGGCGGCATCGCCGAGATGGCCGACCTGCCCGAATCGGTGCGCGCCATCACCGACCCGCTCGACGCGGTGGGCAACACCACCAAGGCGGTCACCAAGGGCTACGCGATCGGCTCCGCCGGCCTCGCCGCGCTGGTGCTGTTCGCCGACTTCACGCACGCGCTCGAGTCCGCGGGCAAGAGCGTGTCGTTCGACCTTTCCAGCCACTACGTGATCATCGGCCTCTTTATCGGCGGCCTGGTGCCGTACCTGTTCGGCGCGATGGCGATGGAGGCGGTCGGGCGCGCCGCCGGCGCCGTGGTGCTCGAAGTGCGCCGCCAGTTCAAGGAGATCCCCGGCATCATGCAGGGCACCGCCAAGCCGCAGTACGGCGTCGCGGTCGACATGCTGACGCGCGCGGCGATCCGCGAAATGATGATCCCGTCGCTCCTCCCGGTGCTGGTGCCGATCGTGGTCGGCCTCGGCTTCCGCTGGGTGGGCGGCCCGGCGGCGGGCGCGCAGGCGCTCGGCGGCGTGCTGATGGGCACCATCGTCACGGGTCTGTTCGTCGCGATCTCGATGTGCACCGGCGGCGGCGCCTGGGACAACGCCAAGAAGTACATCGAGGACGGGCACCACGGCGGCAAGGGCTCCGACGCGCACAAGGCGGCGGTGACCGGCGATACGGTCGGCGACCCGTACAAGGACACCGCCGGTCCGGCGGTGAACCCGCTGATCAAGATCATCAACATCGTCGCGCTGCTCGTCGTACCCTTGATCGCGTGAGTGCGTGCATCCAGGTGGTGGCAAGAAGGGCGGCGCTGGCCGCCCTTTTTGTTTGTGGGAGCTGCCTGGCACAGGCCGACAAGCCGGTGCGCAGGCCCGAGGTGAAGGTCGACGATCGCTGGGTCTACCGACAGACCGACAAGCGGCGCAAGCCGCCCAGCATGGTGTACGAGATGCGCGTCAGCTTCGTTGACGCGCGCGCCATCCATGCCGTGATCGAGCGCCAGGGAGGCGAGCGCGAAGCCGACGCGACCTGGACGCCGGAGTGGAACGCCGTGGTGGCGCCCGACGAGGGCGTGGTGGAGGTTGAGAAGGGCCTGTTCCAGTTTCCGCTGTCGCCGGGCCAGCAGTACTCGGCGGCCTGGGAAATGCGCCGCCCGCGGGCCGGTGCATTCCATGTTCGCCATGAACGCAAGGTCAGCGTGCTCGGCTGGGAAGAAGTCGAGGTGCCGGCCGGCAGATTCCGCGCGCTGAAGATCCAGGCCGACGGCTATTTCAAGCGCTTCGACAGGCCTGCTTCCGACGAGGCGCGCAACACGTTCTGGTACGTACCGCACATCAAGCGCTGGGTGAAAAGCGTCTACCAGGACGCCACGCTCGAGGTCGTTGAGGAGCTGTACTTCTACCGGGTGCAATGAAAGGCTGGCTGCTCCCTTTCGTCTCGCTCATCGCTCTCGCAGCGGCGGCGAGCGACGGGCAGGGGGCGAGCAAGCGCATCGTCGCGGCGGCGCACCCGCTCGCCGCGGAGGCCGGGATCGCGGTGCTCAAGCGCGGCGGCTCGGCGGTCGATGCGGCGGTGGCGGTGCAGATGGTGCTCGGCCTGGTCGAGCCCGAGTCTTCCGGCATCGGCGGCGGTGCCTTCATGCTGCACTGGTCCGAGCGCGAGAAGAAGCTGCGCTCCTACGACGGGCGGGAGACGGCGCCGGCGGCCGCGCAGCCCGATCGTTTTCTGCAAGATGGAAAACCGCTTCCTTTCATGGACGCTGCAGTCAGCGGCCGCTCCGTCGGGGTCCCCGGCGTGCTGCGCATGCTCGAGCTCGCGCACCAGCGCCACGGCCGGCTGCCGTGGGACGAGCTGTTCCTGCCCGCGATCCGCATCGCCGACCAGGGCTTCGAGCCGGGACCCAAGCTGCGCGAGGCGCTGTCGCGCGAGCGGCATCTGCGCGCCGAGGTGTTCTCGGCGCCGCGGATCGTGAACCGCGAATACGGCGACACGCTGCGCGTCATCGCGCGCGGCGGCGCGCGCATGTTCTACGAGGGCGAGATCGCGAAGGACATCGTGCTGGCGGTGCGCACGCACGAGCGGCCGGGCGACATGACGGAGGACGACCTGCGCAATTACCGCGCGCTCGAGCGCGAGCCGGTGTGCGGCCCGTATCGCGCGTGGCGCGTGTGCTCGATGGGCCCGCCGAGCTCGGGCGGCGTCGCCGTGCTGCAGATCCTCGGCCTGCTCCAGCGCACGCGCTTCGCGCGCGCGCCGCCGCAGTCGGCCGATGCGCTGCACTTCTTCGCCGAGGCGGGCAAGCTCGCCTACGCGGACCGCGCGCGCTATCTGGGCGACGTGCCGGTTCCGGTGCAACGGCTCGTTTCGAGCGCCTATTTGGACCAGAGAGCAAAGCTGATCGGCGAGCGCGCCATGGTGCTCGCGCCGCCCGGCGACCTGGAGAGCGGCACCAGCCACTTCTCGATCGTCGATGCGCGCGGCGACATCGTGTCGATGACCACCACCATCGAGACCACGTTCGGCAGCCGCATCTTCGTGCGCGGCTTCCTGCTCAACAACCAGCTCACCGACTTCGACTTTGCGCCGGGCGGGGCGAATGCGGTGGCGCCGGGCAAGCGGCCGCGCAGCAGCATGGCGCCGACCATGGTTTTCCGGAACGACCGGCCCGTCCTTTCGCTCGGCTCGCCGGGCGGCTCGATGATCATCAACTACGTGGCGAAGGCGCTGGTCGGCGTGCTCGACTGGAAGCTCGACCTGCAGGCCGCCTTCGAGCTGCCGAACTTCGGCTCGCGCAACGGCCCGACGCTCCTCGAGCAGGCAAGCCGCTACGAATCGCTGGCATCCCAATTGGAGGGGAGGGGCCACCAGGTGGATAAAATCCCCCTGGCAAGCGGACTGCATGGCGTGCAGCGCGTCCGGGGCGGCTGGCGCGGTGGCGCCGACCCGCGGCGCGACGGAGCGGTGAGGGGAGAATGACGAGGCCTCGCAAAGTCTCGCTGGGCAAGACCACGCGGCCGAGCGTGTCCGGCGTGCTGCCGCGCCGGCGGCTGTTCGAGCTGCTGAAGAGCAATCACGCCGTCACCTGGATCACCGGCCCGCCGGGCTGCGGCAAGACCACGCTGGCGGCGAGCTGGCTCGACCAGGCCAAGGTCGCTTCGCTGTGGTATCAGCTCGACGAAGGCGACGCCGACGTCGCCACGTTCTTCTACTACCTGGGCCTCGCCGCCGACTCGCGCGAAGGCGAGCGCGAGCAGCTGCCGCTCCTCACCCCTGAGCACCAGCCCGGCCTGACCATCTTCGCGCGGCGCTACTTCGAGCGCCTGTTCGCGCAGCTCGAAGCGCCGTTCGCGCTGGTGCTCGACGGCTACCAGGAGGTGCCGGCGTCCTCGCAACTCCACGAAGTGATGCGCGTCGCGCTCGAGACGCTGCCGCCGGGCGGCCGCGTGGTGGTGGTGAGCCGCGGCGATCCGCCGCCGAGCCTGGCGCGGCTGCGCGCCAACCGCGCGCTGTCGGTGGTGGGCTGGGACGACCTGCGGCTTTCGCGCGAGGAAACGCGCGCCATCGCGCTCAAGCGCCGGCCGGGCTTCAGCGCCGAAGCGGTCGAAGCGCTTTACGTGCGCACGCAGGGCTGGGCCGCGGGCCTGGTGCTGATGCTCGAGCAGGGCAAGGTGTCGGAGCCGCCCGGATCGTCGAGCGGACAGCTGGTGTTCGATTACCTGGCCGGCGAAATCTTCCAGAAATCGGACGCGCGCACGCAGCAGTTCCTGCTGCACACCGCCTACCTGCCCGAGATGACGGCGGCGATGGCGCGCGAGCTGTCCGGCGATGCAGGCACCGCCGAGCTGCTCGACGGCCTGAACCGCGACAACTACTTCGTCAGCCTGCGCGACACGCAGCCCGAGCCGGTCTACCAGTACCACCCGATGCTGCGCGATTTCCTGCAGGCGCGCGCCGCCGAGGCGCTCTCGAAGGAGCGCCGCCACGAGCTGCACTGCGCTTCGGCGCGGCAGATGGAGCAGGCCGGCCGCGTCGAGGACGCGGTGGCGCTGTACCGCGAGGCGCATGAGTGGAGCGAGATGGCGCGCCTGATCGAGGACAACGCCGGCGCGCTGGTGGCCCAGGGCCGCGGCGAGACCGTGGCGCGCTGGGTCGAGGAGCTGCGACCCGAGGTGCGCTCGAAGCGCCCGTGGGCGATCTACTGGGCGGCGGCCAGCCAGGCGCAGCTCACGCCGCGCGAGTCGCGCATCCTCTACGAGCGCGCCTTCGAGATGTTCCGCGCCGGCGGCGACGGCGTCGGCATGCTGCGCGCTGCCTCGGGCGCGATGTTCGCCATCCTGTACGAGCTCGACGACTGCTCGCTGCTCGACCGCTGGATCGCGGTGGTCGACGGGGCCGAGAAAAGCGGCGCGCGCCCGCCCTCGCTCGAGGCCGAGGCGCGCATCGCCTGCGGCATGTTCATCTCCCTCACGCTGCGCCAGCCGCAACGCCGCGACCTCAAGGACTGGATCGAGCGCGCGCTGCTCGCCTCGGCGCGCCAGCCCGACATCAACCTGCGCCTGTTCGTCGGCCTGCTCGCCTCGCTCACGCTGATGTGGACCGGCCTGTACGGGCGCGCCGCCGAGCTGATCGGGGCGATGCGCCAGGCGGCCGGCGCGAGCGGCGTGTCGCCGTTCTCGCTCATCACGCTGAAGAACATCGAAGCGATGTACGCGATGCTCACCGCGGATGCGCCGGCCTGCGAGAAGGCGATGCGCGAGGGCCTGCAGATCGCGCACGCCACCGGCGTGCACACCTGGACCTTCCAGCTCCTGGTCTACGGCTACGGCGGCGCGCTCGGCGCGGGCAACCTCGCGGCCGCGCAGCCGATCGCGCGCGAGCTCGAGGCGCATCTCGCCACCGCCGGGCGCTTCAACCTGTGCCTGTACCGCTACTTCCGCGCCTGGGAAGCGATGCTGCGCAAGGACCTGATGAGCGCGCTGCAGGAGCAGAAGGCGGCGCTGCGCACCGCGATCGAGGTCGGCTGCCCGCTGTTCGAGGTGCTGTGCCGGCTGGGGCTCGCCGAGATCCTCGCCGACTGCGGCGACGAGCGCAAATGCGTCGCCAACCTGCAGACCCTGCGCGTGATCGTCGAGGGCATCGACAACCGGCACCTCGAGTTCACCTGCCTGGTCGGCTTCGCGCAGATGGCGCTCGCGCACGGCCGCACGCGCACCGGCCTCGCCGCGCTGCGCCGCGGCCTGCAGCTGGGGCGCGAATACGGCTACCACCATTTCCTCGGCTGGCGCGCGCCGGCCGTGGCGCGCGTCATGGCGCACGCGCTCGAGGCCGGCATCGAGCCCGACTACGCGAAGAGCATGATCAAGCGCCGCGCGCTGGTGCCCGAGCAGGCGCCACTCGCGGTGGAGGCGTGGCCGTGGACCTACCGCGTGCAGACCTTCGGCGGCTTCCGCCTGCTGCGCCACGACGAGCCGCTCGGCACCGGGGAGGGCAAGGCCAAGAAGCGGCCGCTCGAGCTGCTGAAGTTCCTGATCGCCGCCGGCGGCGAGCAGGTGAGCGAGAGCAAGGTCACCGACGCGCTGTGGCCGCGCATCGACGGCGATTCGGCGCACCGCTCGTTCACCAGCACGCTGCACCGGCTGCGCAAGCTGCTGGGCGAGGACCGCGCGGTGACGCTGCACGAGGGCCGCGTGTCGCTCGACCGGCGCTACTTCTGGCTGGACACCTGGGCGTTCGAGCAGCTCGCCGCGGATCTCGAGGCGGCGAGCGGCGAGCAGCTGGAGAAGATCGGCGAGCGGCTGCTCGCGCTGTATCGCGGCAGCTTCATGGCCGACGACGCGGACGCGGCTTGGCTGATCCCCGCGCGCGAGCGGCTGCGCGGGCGCTTCTCCCGCGTATTGGCGAGGGTCTGCGCTCACCTGGAAGAGCGAGGCGAGCCCGCGCGGGCGCGCGCGCTGCACGAGAAATCCCTTGAGATTGATCCCCTTGCCGGATTTAAGGCAACGGTAAGCGATCGGTAACCGATCCGGCTGCGCGCCTCCCCGAGACTGGGCTCACCAGGGCAAGGGGCCCTGGCCACCCAGAAAGGAGCGCAGCATGAAACTGAAACTCGCAAAACTCGCGGCGATGGCGGGCCTTCAGGCCTGCGCGCTGTCCGGTTGCTACGTCGTGCCGGTCGGTCCCGACGGCAACAACTACGCGATCTACATCCCGACCACGCCGCCGCCGCATCCCACCGGCATGCCGCAGCCCGCCGCGAGCCAGCCGGCGATGCCCAAGATGCTGCACGCGCGGCTCTATCCGGAGAACGACATCGCCACGCAGACCGGCATGGTGTCGGGCACGGTCACCAACATGATGACCGGCAAGGGGCGCTTCCAGCTCCAGTACGCGGGCGAGGTGCTCACCGGCGAGGCGACGCGTGTGTCGGGCGACGACCGCAAGGGCATCGCCAGCGCGTGGGGCCCGAGCGGGTCGTTCATGACCTGCGAGTACCAGATGAGCTCGCCGATGCAGGGCGCCGGCACCTGCAACTTCTCGAACGGCGCGCGGTACAAGGTCCACCTCGGGAACTAGCCGTGCGCCGACTCAGCTTGCGTGAAGCTGACGTGGTGCGGCTGCTCGCCAAGGGCTGCAGCTACGCCGAGATCGCCCAGCGGCTGGGCATCTCGGCGCACACGGTAGGCACTCACATCAAGAGCGCCTACCGGAAGCTGGAAGTGCATTGCGCTGCAGCAGCGGTGATGCGGGCGGTCGAGCTCCGGTTGATCCCCTGATAGCGGGATGTTGTCGGCTGGCGCTTTCTCCTAGATTAAGATGGGCGTGCCGCTCGGGAGAAGCGGCGTTCAAGCAGCACATCGGTATCGGGGGGTAGAACATGAGCAAGCCAAACGGGCTTCGGGCCGCATTGCGCGGCAAACCGGTCGCGCTGGCCGTCGCCGCCGCATTCCTGCCTCTGGAAGCCGCGCAATGC
>Ga0247825_10001585_pt1 | contig 14938 bp, 17 predicted proteins | sample 13C_Vanillin_Day_FD_194413 | JGI IMG/M metagenome (GOLD analysis project Ga0247825, IMG submission 194413) | Soil microbial communities from agricultural site in Penn Yan, New York, United States - 13C_Vanillin_Day48 | ecosystem: Environmental > Terrestrial > Soil > Agricultural land | place... | reverse complement strand
GGCCCAGGCAATGCGCATCCAGGCCGAGAGCAAGGCCAAGGGCTGAGATCGCGAGTTGGGCGAAGGCGGAAGGCCGAGCGACGCCGACGTCCATCGAGGCCGGTCCGCTCAGCCTCCCGAGGCCCAGATTGACTTGGCGCGTGCGCCCAATTACCTGCTTGCAATTGAACGCATCGAGGCCGCCGCTGGGGGCGACGGGGGCCCAAGGAGACACCCCATGCCTACCAAGTCGCGCACGGCCCAGCGGGCCAACATCGCTGCCGTCGACCCGATCTGGGAGGAGCTACGCCGCGAGGCCGAGGAGGCCGTGCGCAGCGAGCCTGGGCTCGGCGGCTTCATCTATGCCACGATCCTGAGCAAGGACCGCCTCGAGGAGGCCGTGTGCCATCGCCTGGCCCAGCGGCTCAATCACTCCGACGTCGACGCCGGGCTGATCGCCGAGACGTTCGCGCAGGTGCTGGCCGACCGCCCCGAGCTCGGCCGCGCCTTCCGCGCCGATCTCGCCGCCGTCTACGACCGCGATCCCGCCTGCTCGCGCTACATCGAGCCGCTGCTCTACTTCAAGGGCTTCCACGCGCTCGTCACGCATCGCTTCGCGCATGAGCTCTACAAGCAGGGCCGGCGCGACTTTGCGCTCTACCTGCAGAGCCAGAGCTCGCGCATCTTCGCCGTCGACATCAATCCGGCCGCCAAGATCGGCATCGGCATCATGCTCGACCACGGCACCGGCATCGTCATCGGCGAGACGGCGGCGATCGGCGACAACTGCTCGCTGCTGCAGGGTGTCACGCTCGGCGGCACCGGTAAGGAGACGGGCGACCGCCATCCCAAGATCGGCGCCAACGTCATGATCGGCGCGGGCGCCAAGGTGCTCGGCAACATCCATGTCGGCAACTGCAGCCGCGTCGCCTCGGGCAGCGTGGTGCTGAAGGATGTGCCGCCGGAGACGACGGTTGCCGGCGTGCCGGCCAAGGTGGTGGGGCCCGCCGGCTGCCCCGAGCCTGCCCGCACGATGGATCAGCGGCTGCTGCCCGACGACTGCGGCTGCGGCGGCTGAGAGGAGGCTGATTTGAGTCCGCAAGACATGGTGCGCGTGCAGGCCTACCTGCGCAAGGTGTTCGGCGCCAAGACGCTGTCGGTGCGTGCGCGCCCGAAGATCAAGGACTCGGCTGAGGTCTACGTCGGCGAGGACTTCGTCGGCACGCTCACGCTCGACGACGAGGACGGCGAGGTCTGCTACCAGTTCCAGATGGCGATCCTGGAGCTCGACCTCGAGGACGTGTGAGGCCTCTCGCGGACGCGTGCGCCCAAATCAACGGCTGCGCACACTGACCAGCGGGGCGGTGGAGTTGCTGCCCTCGGCCGGGTCCAGCGACATCCAGATCTGCACGTTGAGATAGGACTGGCGCATCACGTAGTCGTAGCGCGTGCGGTGCCACACCTTCACCTCGTCGATCTTGTTGTCGAGGATGAAGTCGCCCTGCAGCGTGCGCGCGGTCAGCACGGCGTGTCCCTCGCCCTTCTCGTCGCGCACGACCGTCATCAACAGGGAGCTCTCCGGCCAGCCGCGGGCGATCAGGCGCTTGCGCTTGAGGAGCGCGTAGTCCTCGCAGTCGCCCCTGTGGACGGGAATGGTCCAGTATTCGGCCTGGCCGTAGACCTCGAGGTCGGTGGCGGGCGCGATCTCGCGGTTGACCGCGCGGTTGACATTGTCGAGCTCGGCGAGGCGCTGGGGCGTCGCCGACATGCGCTGCTCCTCCATCGGCCCCTGCTGGCACTCGGCGGGCATGCGCGAGCAGAACTGCACGAAGCCGTAGGGCGCTTGCGTGACGCCGAACACGCGCATGTAGGGGGAGTTGCGCTCCTGCCCGCGCGGGGGGGTGGCGGGATCGGCGATTGCGGCCGTCGGCAGGGCCGCTGCGGCTGCGATCGCTGCCAGAAGTATGACGCCTGCCGGTCTCATGCTCTACCCTCGACAACTACCCACATCATACTGAAAACGCTCTGTCTTTTGCTGAGCGCGCGCTGCGCAATTCGTGCCAAGTTTTCGTCGCCATTGCTGCAAATTGCAGCGGCAGACGGCACCGCTCCTTAACCGCCTGCTCGCTTCCCGGTTCCCGCCGGCGCTGCTGTCTCCTGGGCGCTGCATGGGTCCCGAGCCGCCTCAGCCGAAATAACGCCGCAGCGCGATGGGGTTCTGGATGTCGAGGAACTGCACGCCGAAGCCGTGCGGGTGATGCCGCACGACGCGCGCCCTGAGCTTGCCCAGCAGCACCTCGCTGCCGAGTTCGGGCCGCGCGGGTGTGGCAATCGAGGCCCCGGAGATCGACACGTCGAGCACGCGGCAGGACAGGGTGATGCCTTCGGCGAGCTGGAGGATCTGCTCGCGGTTGCTCGGCGCTTCGCGCTCATGCCGACGGCCCTCCTCGCCGAGCTCGGAGCGGTTGGCGAGCCAGGTCAACTGCGCCGCGAGCTTCTCGCGCTTGTGTCGCGTGGCCTTGATGCTGAAGGCAAATCCGCCCTCGAACTCGCGCGCGACCAGGCCTTCGATGCCGCCGATATGGTCGAAATAGGCCACCACGCGCTCGCCCACGGGCACGACCACCGGAGCCGTCACCGCGGCGCCGCCGGCGGATATGTCGACGAGCTTGCAGTGGTGCTCCTCCTTGCTTTCGCGCATGAAGCGCCCGAGCAGGGTCACGGCAATTCGCTTGTAGCGGCGCCGGTCGGGCACAATGCGCGACAGGACGCCTTGCGGGCGGCGGGCGAATGTCATGTGCTCGGAAAGCATCTGGAGGTACGGGTTGCCGTTCGATCTCGCGAGCCGTGTATCGACATCTGCAGGGAGCATGGGCCCGGTTAACGCGCGGTCACGGCCGACTATGCCCGGGATTGATTTCGTGAAGCTTAACGCCTGCCCCGTTTCGGGAGAGGGGTGGCCACGATTTGAGGCCTAGCAAGCGGCGGCGGAGCAGAAAACGGTAAACCCGTTAACCTTTTCGCGAGCATTAGCCCTTGTTGTGCTTGCCACCCTCGAAGACGCGGAACTGGCGCCGCCCGGTCTTGACGATGCGCATCTGCTCGCGGGGCGGCACGAACGGCGCCTGACGTCCGAGCCGCTCGACCACCGCGTGGGGCCGGCCATCCGGCCATATCAGCTCGTGGCGCCTGACGCGGCGGCTCTTCAAGGGCTCGCTGTCGAGCCAGTAGGGCCGGGACGTCGGGGTCATGGCGCCGATGAGGCGCACGATCTTGTTGCCGCCGTGGGCGAGCGGCAGCAGGATTGCCTCCAGATCCACGCGGTGGCGAACATCGCTGCTGCTGCCTTCGATCGCAAGGGTTGCGGCCGCTCCCTGCTCGCACACGCTGGCGAGGTCGCGAGCGAGCACGCTGCGGTCCTCCTCGCTCCAATCCTCCAGAAAGTTTCGGCCCCGCAGCTCCGAGCCGAACAGCCCGCAAAGCTGCGTGCCCGCGAGACGATAGCGGTAGGTGCGGGCATCGATCCGCTCGAGCATGAACGTCTCGGACAGGATGGCGGCTATCCGCGACGGCTCGATCTCGAGACGCTGGGGGGCGAGGCGCCCGGCGCGCACCTCGTTCCAATAGCTGTACAGTGTATCCAGGGTTCTCTGCTTCATGGCCGGACGATGCTTGCCCCCTACGCCAGCGCCGTGTGCGTCGCGTCTTGCGCCCGCCTGCACGTGCCGAAACGAGACATCGGTTGTGCGCGAGCACTTGACCGGAGCACCATTCGTGCCACCCCTCCGAGGTTGGGACGGGCAGAAAAGGGAAGCATCTTCAGGGGTTGTCGCGCAGCGGCCGGCGTGTTAGCCGGCGGCATCATCCCGAACGCGCTGGAGCGCGAGCCTTCGTGAGCCATCGCGAACCGATCTTCAACGTGCCTGGCGTCATCGTGGGGCTGCTGGCCGTCTTTCTCGGCGTCCACGTCTTGCGATGGGTGCTGCCCGAGACCGAGGACACGTGGCTGACGGCCGCGCTGGCGTTCGTTCCGGCCCGCCTGGGCGGTCTTGCCGCCGATCTGCCGGGAGGCCGGCCGGCCGCGGTTACGGCGTTCGTGACGCACCAGTTCGTGCATGGCGACCTGGCGCACCTCCTCATCAACTCGGCCTGGCTGCTGGCCTTCGGCACGCCGGTCGCCCGGCGCACCGGTCCGGTGCGGTTTCTCGCCTTCTTCCTGCTCTGCGGCGTTGCCGGCGCGCTGCTCTATCTGGCCGTCAACGGTCCGATCCCGATCCTGGTGGTCGGGGCCTCGGGGGCGATCTCGGGGCTGATGGGGGCGGCATTCCGCTTCCTGTTCCGCAGTATGGACAGCGGCGGACCGATGGCGCTCGCAGATTCCCGCTCCATTCCGCTCATGACGTTGCGTGAGACCCTAAGCGATCGGCGCGTCCTGATGGCCGTGGCCGGTTGGACGATTCTGAACATCGTGCTGGCTTGGGGGGCCGCAGGGCTGACCGAGGCGGCAGGCATCGCCTGGGAGGCCCATCTCGGCGGGTTCTATGCCGGGCTCCTGCTTTACGGCCTCTTCGATCGGCCGCCTGCCGTCGAGAGCGATGTTGCGCTTGCGGAATAGGTCTCTTGCGCACCCTACTAAAGTCGAAGACTATCTCCCCCTAGACGGTGGGCCAAGACCGCTCGCTGGCGAGCCATGGAACCAGCATGAGGGAGGGCGGTTGAGCCCTGTGCTGAGGCCTTTTCCGCTGGCTGTCGGCGGATGGAGGAACGACCATGAATGTAGCTGCGATCCTGAGGCAGAAGGGACGCGCGGTGACCACCGCGAGTCCGAGCGCGACGCTGTTGGAGGTGGTGAACAAGCTCGCCGCCAAGCGCATCGGCTCAATCGTCATCGTCGGGGCGCGCGGTGAGGTGGCGGGCATCGTCTCCGAGCGCGACATCATTCGCGAGCTGTCCAACCGCGGGCCGGTATGCCTGACGCAGCCGGTGGAGGAGACCATGACCCGGCAGGTCGTGACCTGCGCGGAGACCGATACCCTCGACGAGCTGATGGCGATGATGACGTCGCGGCGCTTCCGGCATCTGCCGGTCGTCACCGACGGCGCTCTCGTCGGCATCGTCTCGATCGGCGACGTGGTGAAGCACCACGTGGCGGAGGTCGAGATGGAGGCCACCGCCATGCGGGACTACATCACGCACAGCTGAGGCAGTCGGCGCCAGAGCTGGCGCCGGCGCCCGCATTCACGCCGACCTTGCGGCCAGGGCCGGAGCGGCGCCGGTGCGAAGCGCAATCTCGTGCTTGATGTCCTCGAGCTCGCGCCTGGCGGCGTTGGCACCGCACTCGATCAGAGCCTCTGCCCGGTGGAAGTCGAACAAGCCGAAGGCCGGCAGCCGTGGGCAGATGACGACATCGGGCGGATCGCCAGCCAGGCGTGAGCGCGCGATGCGATCCTGCACGATATTGAGCGCCTCCATCATGACGGTGGAGATTCCCGGCCCCTTCTCGGTGCGCCCGAAGAACTGGCGCTGCAACAGCTTCCTCATGGCGCGGCCGTAGGGCGCGATGACGCCCTCCTCGCGCTCGACCGCCTCCTCCTCCAGGGAGACTGCTGTCTCGACGTGCGGCACGAGCGTACCGCGGCTGGCCGAGTCCCAGTTGACGCTGACGGCTATGACATAGCGGGCGCCGAGCGCGCGGCACACCGATACCGGAACCGGATTGACGAGCGCGCCGTCGAACAGCCAGCGGCCGTTGATAGGGACGGGCCTGAAGATGCCCGGCATCGCGTAGGAGGCGCGCATGGCATCGACCAGGCGCCCGCGCGAGAGCCAGATCTCGTGGCCGGTGCCGATCTCGGTCGCCACAGCCACGAAACGCTTGGACAGGGCCTCGATCTCGATGCCCTTGAGGCGCGTGTCGAGGATGTCGCAGAGGCGCTGGCCGGTGATGAGGCCGGAGCCCGAGAAATTGAAATCGAGGAAGCCCAAGACCTTGCGGCGGGTCAGCTGCAGCGCGAAGCGCTCCAGCGCGGGAAGCTCACCGGCCACATAGCAGCCGCCCACTACGGCACCGATCGAGGTGCCGGCAATGATGTCGGGGTAGATGCCGGCCTCATTCAAGACCTTGAGGACGCCGATGTGCGCCCAGCCGCGGGCAGAGCCGCCACCCAGCGCCAAACCGATTTTGCAATCACCCATTGCTGGGCCCCCGGAACGCAGAACTCGACCCTCGTGCCGCTAGCAGGACCTGAAGCCGCTTCCCCCTCGGCACCGTGGCATCAACGATAGCGCCGAGGGATTAAGTGAGCCCTACGGAATGATTAACAGCGGCCTTAGCCGCGTGCCACGCGCTCACAAATGTGCGCCCACCCGCGCGGGCGACCAGGACAGGGTGAGTAAACGATTAATCGCGCCGAAGTTGCATGTCGGGGCCGGGTCGGGTGCCGAGCGGCAGCGTGCGGTAGAAGCAACTCCTCTCGCCCGTGTGACAGGCGACGCCCGCTCCCGCAACCGTCGCCTTGAGCCAAATGGCATCCTGGTCGCAGTCGGTGCGCACCTCCCGCACGTCGAGCAGATTGCCGCTCTCCTCGCCCTTCTTCCACAGCTTGCGGCGCGAGCGGCTCCAGAAATGGCCGACACGGGTCTCGAGCGTGAGCGCCAAAGCCTCGGCGTTCATCCACGCCAGCATCAGGACCTCGCCGGAGGCGGCATCGGTGACGATTGCGGGGATCAGACCGTCGGCATCGAACTTGGGCTGGAACGCGTGTCCGGCCTCGACCTCCGCCGGGGAGCCTCGGTCGGCGAACAGCTGATCGGGGGCCGAGGCCATGACGCGGTCTCCTGGGAGCGGTGGCGCAGCGCCCTCAGGTGCGGGCGCCGTGCACCATCTGGAGGAAGCGGTCGCGGTAGCTTGCGTCCTGCTCGAGCGCGCCGGTGAAGCGCGTGGTGATAGTCTTGACGCCCGGCTGGCGCACGCCGCGCATCGACATGCACTGATGCTCGGCCTCGATCAGCACGGCCACGCCGCGAGGCCGCAGCGCCGCCTCGATGGCGTCCGCGATCTGCGCCGTCATGGTCTCCTGCGTCTGCAGGCGCTTGCCGAAGATCTCCACGACACGGGCGATCTTGGAGATGCCGACGATGCGGCCGGCTGGCAGATACGCTACGTGCGCGACGCCCAGGAACGGCGCCATGTGGTGCTCGCAATGGCTCTCGACGCGGATGTCGCGCAGCATGACGAGATCGTCGTAGCCGCCGGCCTCCTCGAACTGCCTGGCGAGCACCTCGGCGGGATCCAGTCCATAGCCGGAATAGTATTCCTCGTAGGCGTCCGTGACGCGGCGGGGCGTGTCCTTCAGCCCTTCGCGGGCCGGATCGTCCCCGGCCCAAGCGATCAACGTGCGCACGGCTTCCTCGGCGTCCGCGCGCGAAGGGCGCTTGCGCTGGGTCGCGGGCTTGAGGGGTATGGCGGCCTTCCTGGAGGCGAAGTCGTTCATGGCTGCTGCTGGCTCGGCTCGCTGGTTGCGGTCGTTCAGTCCTGCTTGCATGTCATGGACGGCGCGTCACGGCCACGACTTTCGAGGCGACGCAAGAATGTTGAAATCCTGCGCCGAAGACGCGATATATCCATTCGGGTACGACGCGCGGTTGGGATTGCGCCAGTGCCAGGGTATTGTCGCCGCATATAGTATGTCACACCGGTGCGGGCAAGAAAGCCTGTGGCCGGCAGAGGGGGCCGTCCCTCGGGATTCGTGGACATCGCATGACGCACCTGAGCGAGATCTACAACCAACGCATCCTCGAGCTTGCCGCGGACATCCCGGGGTCGGAGCGGCTCGCCCATCCCGACGCCACGGCGACCGCACATTCCAAGCTGTGCGGCTCCACGGTGACAGTCGAGCTCGAGATCGAGGACGACAAGGTCACAGCGTTCGGCCAGACGGTGAAGGCGTGCCTGCTCGGGCAGGCCGCGTCGTCCGTCATGGGCCGCAACATCGTGGGCAGCAGCGCGCGCGAGCTGCGCGAGGTGGGTGCGCAGATGCGAAAGATGCTCAAGGCCGGTGGGCCGCCGCCCACGGGCCGGTGGGCCGACCTCGCCGTGCTCGAGCCCGTCAGGGACTACAAGGCGCGGCATGCCTCTACGCTCCTGGTGTTCGATGCCGTCGAGGCGGCGCTCGCCAAGGCCGACGCAGGGGAAGGGGTGGCTGCAGCGGCGCAGGCGTGAGCAATGCCTGTGACAGCTTCCAGCATCGTGCGTGCTCACGCCATCGCCAAGGCAGTCGCCAAGGCGCCAGTGCATGCCTACCGCTGGACGTTGAAGCCGCTGATCGGCTGGGAATGCCGCCACCTGCCGAGCTGCTCGGAGTACGCACTCGAGGCAATCGACCGCAACGGCGCCTGGCGCGGCAGCTGGCTCGCCCTGTCGCGCATCTCGCGCTGCCACCCCTGGGGCAGCAAGGGCCTCGATCCCGTGCCCGACATCGCGCATGAGCGGCATCCCTTCGCGCCCTGGCGGTACGGCCGGTGGCGGGTTCAGTAGTCCATCGAGAGGCGCTCGCACACGGCGATCGCCGCGGCCGCATCGCGCCGCGCGGCTTCCGAGGTCGCATCGCACATATGGCTCCGCACGCGCGGAACGGCCGCGGGCTCCAGATGCTCGAGTGCGGTGGCGTAGAGATCGGCGAGCACCAGCAGCTGCGCTGTCGTGAAGCGGTGGGAGTAGCGTCTCAGCGCCGTTGCGATAGCGCGCTTGCAGACTTGGCCCTCGGGCCGCTCTACATTCGCGCTCGCGGCGCAACGTACGACGACCTTGCCGCCCTCGGCGAAGAGATTGTCGCGCGCGAAGTCCTCGACCGGAGTCCCCTGAAGCAGCATGACGATCTGGAGCACGATCTGGGCCTTGCTCATGTCCTTATTCTAGGCTGATTGCATAAGTTTTGATCAAGAAAAGATCGCAAATTCGGCAAACGAGGTCTGCAGGGAGCGCATCGGCCCATGAATTATCATCGCTACTTCGGCCCACCCGGAACTCCAGTCGAGACCTGCCTGGTCGGCTCCGGCAGCTTCGGCCGCAGCTTCCTGGCCCAGGGGCGCAAGGTGCCGCGCATGCGTGCCCGCGTGGCGGTGGACGTCGATGCGGAGACGGCTGCCGTAGCCTTGAGAGCCGCGGGCTTCGATCCTCGCGAGATCGCGGTGTGCCAGACGGCGCGTGAGGCGAAGGCCGCGTGGGATGCCGGCCGCGCCGTCGCCGCATCCGATCTGGCGGCCGTTATCGAGCTGCCCGTCGATGTCGTCGTGGAGGCAACCGGCCACCCCGAGGCTGGAGCGCTCCATGCCCGCATGGCGGTTGAGGCTGGCCGCCACCTGGTGCTGGTCTCCAAGGAGGTCGACAGCGTGGTCGGCCCCGGGCTTGCCCGCCAGGCAAGGGCGCGCGGCCGTATCGTGACGCCCGTCGATGGCGACCAGCCGAGCCTGCTGATCGGCCTCGTCACCTGGGCCGAGACGCTGGGCTTGGCAATCGTCGCCGCCGGCAAATCGAGCGAGTACGACTTCGTGTTCGATGCGGCGACCGAGACGATGTCTGCCAACAACGTCACCGTGCCTGTGCCGGGCTTTGCCGCGCAGTGGACGATGGGGGAACGGCCGGTCGCAGACATCGTCACCACACGCGCACGTATCGCAGCGGCCCTCCCGCAGCGCACGGTGCCCGACCTGTGCGAGATGCTCGTCGTGGCCAACGCGACCGGCCTCACCTACGACCGTGCCGATTTCCATGTTCCGCTTGCGCGCATCGAGGAGGTGGCGACCATCTTTGCCACCAAGGCCGATGGCGGACTGCTCTCGGGAGACCGGCGGCTCGACGTCTTCAATTGCTTGCGCGCGCCCGACGAGATCAGCTTCGCCGGCGGCATCTTCGTCGTCGTGCGCTGCGAGCACGCCGAGACCTGGGCGATGCTGCGCGAGAAGGGACATATCCTCGCCCGCAACGGCGCCACCGCCATGCTATGGCTGCCGCGCCATCTCCTGGGCCTCGAGGCGGCGACCAGCGTGCTCGAGGCTGCCGTGCTCGGCCGCTCCAGCGGCGGCGACGATCCGCGGCCCAATCTCGACCTTGCGGCCCGCGCGAACGCCGATATTCCCGCCGGGACGATCCTGACGGCTGCAGGTCACCATCACAGCATCAAGGACGTGTCGGGCGTGCTGGTGCCGGGCGCGGCGCTGGCGCCGAAGGTGCCGGCCCCCTACTACCTCGCCGCCAACCGCCGCCTCGTGCGGCCGGTGGCGAAAGGCGCGACGATCCTGTGCTCAGACGTCGAGCTCGACGAGGGCTCCGCGCTGCTCGCCCTGCGTCGCCAGCAGGACGCCCTGTTCTTCAAGGTATAGGAACGATCCGCTCAGCCCCGGAGGCTCGCCGCGAAGCTCGCAAGCATCGCGTTGGTCTCCCCCGGTGCATCGAGCTGTGGGAAGTGGCCGACGCGCGGGATGATCTCGATGCGGGCCGCCGGCACCTTGGCGCGCACCATCTCGAGGTAGGGGGTCGTCTGGCCTGGGACCAGGCTCTTCCTCTCGCGTTTCTCATTCGAGAACGTGGTCTGCAGCACCATGACAGGGACGCGCAAAGCGGCAAGCGAGTGCTCGAGCCGGTGGATGTCGTAGCGCACGAGATCGAGCAGCAGCCTTGCTCCGATCTCCGGCGGCAGGCGGCCCGCGCGCTCGATCACGGCGATTGCCGTTGCCCTGTCGCTCGCCGGCGTGAACATGTCCTCGAACAATGCGCGCGTCGCCGCCGCAAAGCCCGCCGCAGTCGCCAGCCGCTGCTGCAGCACGGCCTCCATGGCGGGCGCGAACTGGCTGCCGTCAACCAGCACGACCGCGGCGGTGTGCCGGGGGGCCTGCAGGGCGGCCTCGATCACCACCCGGCACCCCATGCTGTGGCCGACGAGGATGGCCGGCGGCAGCGCGAGGCCGCGCATGACCTCGGCGACGTCGGCCCCGAAACGCTCGATGGAGCAATCACGCGCCGTCCCGGGTGAGGCGCCGTGCGCGCGCAGGTCGACTGCGACGGTCCGGTGCTGCCCCGACAGGTGCGCGACCTGGGCGTCCCAATCGCCCTGTGCGCACGCAAAGCCGTGCACGAAGACGAGGGGCGGGGCGCCGCCGCCCGTAGCTGTGTGGTTGATCATGGTCATGGTTGCGATCAGCTCCCGCCGAGCCGCGCCAGCCGCTCCTCGGCCTCGGGAGCGCCGAGCTCCCGGGCACGCTCATACCACTTGCGCGCCTCGGCGCGGTCGGGAACGACGCCTTGCGCCTGGATGCGCGACAGCTCGGCCGGATCGTAGGTGGCGGCCAGTCGGAGCGCGCCCGCGGCCAGCCCCGCCTCCGCCGCGCGCTGAAAGTACTGTCGCGACACCGCAATGTTGCCCTGGGATAGGAACTTCTCCCCCTGCGCCATGAGCTTCTCCGCGCGCGCCTTCTCCTCAGCCGACAGCTCGGGCGGACGAGGGGGTGGCTGCGGCCCGCGTTCGGGCCGGGTCGCCGGCACGGGTGGCGGGGGGCTCACGGCGTTGGCCCGCTTTTGATCGGGCGGGGCGAGCATGGCGGCTGGGCCGACCACGAGCGCGGTGGTGGCCTCGGCGAGCAGCGCACCGTCCACGGCAATCAGACTGATCACGATCTCCGAGCGACCCGAAACGCCGGCGGGGATGTTGGCCTTGAGGGCCGACAGCCCGAAGAGCGGGATGGCCCATGATCCCGGGCCGATGGCGTGCCCCTCGGTGAGGGAGATGCTGGGCGGCAGGCCGCGCAGGCGCACGAAGCTGTTGGGCGGCAACGCCTCGGGCGGCCCGATCTGGATGGAGAGAGGCGCCTGCGACGCCGGCTGCGCCACGATCGCGGACGACACGCTGATCCGCGGCTCGGCACGTTGCGCGAGCCTGACCTTGCCCGCGGCGTCTGCGCCGTGCCCAGCTCCGCCGGCGGCCAGCAGCACCAAGGCGAGCAACCCGACACACGGGCCCCGCCAGATCGCAAATGCCGGCTGCTTCTCGTCCGCCATGCTCAGCGCCCCCCAATGCGCCCGATCCGGCTTCAGCTGGTGCGCACTGTGGTCACTGCTTGGCCTGCGACTTGCTCCACTCGAGGAACTTCTGGAACAGTCGCTCCTGCTCGGCCGAATCGTTGGGCGCCGCGCGCGCCGCCTGCTGACGTGCGAGCTGCGGATCGATGGCGCGCGGCGCGGGCTGGGCTGCGGCCATCTGCTTGAGCTTCTCCTCGGCCGCCCAATAGCGCGTCCACCCCGGCACCTTGGCGGCCAGGTTGATGCTCTTCCACTTCGGATGATAGGGCGGCTGGTGGAAGTTCTGGAAGCGGTCGAAGTAGAACTCGATGAAGCGCTGCACGCGTCGGAAGCGATCGCTCTCCTTGGGCCAGTTGTAGACGGCAAGCACGGCCTGCACGCCGATGGTCTCGACCTTCTCGCCGGGCTTCACGTAGCCCGGATAATCTTCCGCCGTGAAGACCGAGGGGACATAGAGGTCGTCGAACTTGTCGAGGGGCACCGGAAGGAACTTGAAGCCGGCGTCGTTCTTGTTCTTGACGAAGAGGTCGTTGGGCTTGCCCACGGTGTGGATGAGGGCGGCAAGCTCTCCCTTCTTCATCATCTCGTAGGCGATGGCGTTGTTGACGTAGACCGGCTCCACCTTCACGCCCAGCCGCTGGAATAGGATCGGCCCCGTCACCGACGGGCCTGCGCCCGGCGTGTGGAAGCTGACTTTCTTGCCTTCCAGGTCTTTGAACGAGTTGATCTCGGGGCGCACCAGCACGTGCAGCTCCGAGATGTACATCTCGGACACGTAGTTCACGCGCTTGTCCATGTTGGGGATCTTCTCGACGTTGCGGAAGTGCTCGAACACGTCGGCGTGGGTGATGGCGATGTCCATGCCCTTGAGATAGAGCAGGTCCTTGACGTTCTCGGTAGCCCCGGGCGTCACCGTGGCCAGAACGCGCAAGTCATCGGTGCCGTTGAGGTTGCGGGCGATCTCGGCGGCGAAGCGCAGGAAAGTGCCTTCGGGGAGGCCGGCTGCGAGACCCACCGTCCAGTTGTTGACCTTCGCCACCAGGTTGAGCTCGCCGCTCGCGGCGGCTGTCGGTGCCCGAGGTGTTGTCGTGCGGACCTGGGCTTGGGCCAGCAGGAGCTGATCGAACTCCTGGGTGGCTCCCGTCGCCGACGCCGCGCACAGCGCGACCACCCCTGCCACACTACGGGTTGCCCAAGCGCGCATCTCTCGCTCCTTCTCACTCGAACGGCTTCACTTGCGTTGGCCAGATTTCCACCTGGGATGCGCGGGCTCCGAGCGGGGAGACGAATGTGGCCCGCCTGGGACCAGCCAGGACAATGGCCCTTCTCTCCGCCTGGCCGACGCCAGCCAGCAGCAGTTCCAACCACAGTTCGTGTGCGCCCGAGCCCCCCAACGCGGCCTCATGCGCTCGGGTCACATGGTCGCGTGCGGGTGCGGGCGCTTTTGCGGCGGCATTGAGGAATTCTTCAGGCAAGGTCGATTGCAGGGTGCAGGCTGCGGGATCGGCGAGCGGCTTGACATGCCCGCATGCCGGAGGGCACAAGCGGCCCGCCCAGGCGGCGGGAGGTGCCCGCAGCCGACCTTACCTGCGTGGTTCGCAGCGAGTGAGAGGACGCGGCCCGATGACTGACATCTCCCTGACATTTCCGGACGGCAGCAAGCGGCCCCACAGGGCAGGCATCACTGGCGTCGAGCTGGCCGGCTCCATCTCCAAGTCGCTCGCCAAGAAGGCGGTGGCGATGGTGGTCGATGGGAAGCTCGCCGACCTGGCCGACCCGATTTCCGCAGACGCCTCCGTCAAGATCGTCACCCGCACCGACCCCGAGGCTCTGGAGCTGATCCGGCACGATGCCGCGCACGTGATGGCGGAAGCCGTGCAGGCGCTGTGGCCCGGCACCCAGGTCACCATCGGCCCCGTGATCGAGAACGGCTTCTACTACGACTTTGCCAAGGAGGAGCCCTTCCACCCCGACGATCTCGCGCGCATCGAGGCCAAGATGCACGAGATCATCGCCCGCAACGCGCCCTTCACCAAGGAGCTCTGGAGCCGCGGCGACGCCAAGGCCTTCTTCAAGAAGAAGGGCGAGCTGTTCAAGATCGAGCTGGTCGACGCCATCCCCGAGGGCGAGGACCTGAAGATCTACAAGCAGGGCGAGTGGCTCGATCTCTGCCGCGGCCCGCACATGACCTCGACCGGGCAGATCGGCAAGGCCTTCAAGCTCACCCGGTTCGCGGGCTCCTACTGGCGCGGCAACGCGCAGGGCCCGAAGCTGCAGCGTATCTACGGCACCGCCTGGGCAGCCGAGCAGGAGCTTGCGACCTACCTCAAGCAACTCGAGGAAGCCGAGAAGCGCGACCACAGGAAGCTCGGCCGCGAGATGGACCTCTTCCATTTCCAGGAGGAGGGGCCGGGCGTCGTCTTCTGGCACCCCAAGGGCTGGGAGCTGTTCCAGAGCCTCATCAACTACATCCGCCGCCGCCAGAACGCGGCCGGCTATCGCGAGGTGAACGGGCCGCAGATCCTCGACAAGTCGATGTGGGAGACCTCCGGGCACTGGGAGACCTTCCGCGAGAACATGTTCACCACGGTGACCGAGGACGAGCGCGAGTTCGTCATCAAGCCGATGAACTGTCCCGGCCACATCCAGATCTTCAAGCATGGGCTGCGCTCCTATCGCGAGCTGCCCTATCGCGTCGCCGAGTTCGGCAATGTGCACCGCTATGAGCCGTCGGGTGCGCTGCACGGGCTGATGCGCGTGCGCGGCTTCACCCAGGACGACGCGCACGTCTTCTGCACCGAGGCGCAACTCGCCGACGAGTGCATGAAGATGAACGACCTCATCATGTCGATCTATCGCGACTTCGGCTTCGAGGAGGTCGTGATC
>Ga0247825_10001583_pt1 | contig 14940 bp, 14 predicted proteins | sample 13C_Vanillin_Day_FD_194413 | JGI IMG/M metagenome (GOLD analysis project Ga0247825, IMG submission 194413) | Soil microbial communities from agricultural site in Penn Yan, New York, United States - 13C_Vanillin_Day48 | ecosystem: Environmental > Terrestrial > Soil > Agricultural land | place... | reverse complement strand
GGAGGGGGGGCCGGCACCTGCGCAGCGAGGACGTCCAGGGGAGTCGGAGTCTTCATGGAGCGCACGGCTTATACCAATCCGCAGTTGGATGCAGCGCCCGTGGAACGGTAGAACCCACTCCACCATGCGCCTGTCCCGCCTGTTTGTGCTGCTCCCCGCTATCCTGGTCTGCGCCTGCATTGTCGAGGCGCCTGGGGGGGCCAGCGAGGCCGAACGGCGCCAGGCCACCGTGCAGCAGGTGCCCCCGCTGGCGCTGAAGAACGGCGCCATCCTGGGAGGGAAGGTGGAGCTCGCCGCCGCCACGGTCCAGCCGGGCAGGGTGGTGCCCGGGGAGCCGGCCCGGGTCTCCATCTTCTTCAAGGTGCTTGAGCCGCTCGCGGAGGACTACCTCATCTTCGTCCACGTGGAGGATCCGGACGGGAGGATGGAGCGGATGAACCTCGACCACAAACCCGCCGGCGGCATCTATCCCACCACGCAGTGGAAGGCGGGCGAGACGGTAAAGGACGAGTTCACCGTCTACGTACCCTCGGGTGCCCAGGTGCGCGCCATCAACATCTGGATGGGGCTGTGGGAGCCGCGCACGGACACGCGCCTGAAGCTCCTCAACCCGGAGCTGGTGCGCAACGACGGCAAGGATCGCATCCTGCTGGCGCAGGTGCCCGTGGCGCAGTGAGGCAGGCACCGGGGGCGCTGGCGTGCCCGTGGACACAGGAGTCCCGCTTTGAGCCGTCTCTTCGAAGCAGAGGTCTTCGTCCTCGTCGTGGATGAGGGCAGCTTCACGGCCGCGGCCCGGCGCCTGGCCATCACCAAGTCCTATGCCAGCAAGCTGGTGACCCGGTTGGAGGATCGGCTCGGCGTGCGGCTGTTGCAGCGCAGCACGCGGCAGTTGACCCTCACCGAGCCCGGGCGCGCGTACTACGAGCGGTGTACCGAGGTGATGCAGACCCTGGAACAGGCGGAGGACGAGGCCACCTCGCTCCACGCCGCGCCTCGTGGGCGGCTGCGCGTCACGCTGCCCACGGCGTTCGGGATGAGCTACCTGACCGGGCCGCTCGCCGAGTTCAAGGCCCGCTACCCGGAGCTCACCCTCGAGGCCGTCTTCAGCGACCGGCAGGTGGATCTGCTCGCCGAGGGGTTCGATCTCGCCATTCGCGCGGGAGATGTGGCGGACACCCAGCTGATCACCCACCGGCTGGCCACAGCCGAGATGTTTGTCTGCGCCAGCAAGGCCTACCTGGAGCGGCGCGGTACGCCCCGGGAGCCCGAGGAGCTCGCCCGCCACGAGTGCCTGCTCTACGCCTACCACGCGGTTCCGGGCACCTGGACGCTGCAAGGCCCTCGGGGAGAGATCTCGGTCCGCGTGGAGGGCACCCTCGTGGCCAACCACGCGCGCATGCTGATGGAGGCCGCCAGCCAGGGGCTCGGCCTCGCCTTCTTGCCGGTGTTCCACACCGCGCCGTATCTGCGCGACGGGCGGCTGCGGCGCGTGCTGCCGGGGTGGCAGAGGACCGTCGCGCTCCAGGCCCTCTTTCCTCATGCGCGCCACCTCTCCGCCAAGGTGCGCGTGCTCGTGGACTTCCTGGCAGAGCGCTTTCGCGTGCTGCCGTGGGCAGGCTGGGACTCGAAGTAGCGCGAAGGGAGCAGCCTTGGCCCGGTCTCCGCTCGCTCAGGGCGAGGGCTGCGACAGCTCGGCATACGTCTTCGGAACGTTGACCTGGTTGTGGATCCAGCCCCACAAGGCGTAGCCCTGGAAGTCGCTCATGGAGACTCGGGAGACGGTCTGCTCCAGGGACTGGCGGTCTTCCACGGCGGCACGGACCTGACTCTGCAGGGCATCCAGGTAGCGCAGGGAGAAGTCGAACAGGCCGGAGCTGGCGGGACGGCCGTGGCCCGGCACGACGATGGCGCCCTGGGGCAGCGAGGCCTGGACGGCTGCGAGGGTCTGGAGGACTTCGCGCGCGTGGCCGTCCAGCAGCCACGGGATGGCGGGTTGCTGGGCGACGATCGGGTTGCCCGTCCAGAGCACCTTCGCGCTCGGAACCCAGACGAAGAGATCGCCGTCGGTCTGGCCGAAGCCATGGTAGCGGGCCTCGACGGTGATTCCCCCCAGGTCCACCTGCCAGCCTCCGTCCTTCACGAGGATGTCGGCCGCGACGGGCTGGAGCTCACCGAGCCCCTGATCCGCGCCGAAGTTCGCGGTCATGAACGCGATGTCCTCCGCGAAGTGGCTGGCGATGAAGGCCGCCGTGCGCTCATGCTGGACGACCTGGACGTCCTCCGGGAGGAAGAAGTTGCCATAGCTGTGATCGCCGTGGTGGCTGGTGTTGATGGCGTAGCGGATGGGCTTGTCGGTCTCCTGGCGGACCAGCCGGATGAGCTGACAGAAGAGCTGGCGGTTGATCAGGGTCTCTACGAGGAGCACCTCCTTGTCACCGATGACAAAGCCGCCGCTGGTCGCGAGCGGGATGCCCGAGGGCTCGGCGGTCTCCGCGCTGGCGTCGTAGACCGCGAAGACCCCGGGCGCGAGCTTCTGGGAGACGAGACGGACGGCATTGGGGGTCCAGGCGTACTTCGGGTTGCGAGCGGTGAGCTCAGGCTCCGCCTCACACGCGGCAAAATGCTGAGGGGTGCCAGTGTTGCCTGGCTGCCGCGGTGAAGGCGTCGCGCAGGCCATCAGGGCCAGCATGGTGAGCAGGAAGGTGTGGCAGGGGAAGTGGCTCATGGGAGGCTCCTCGTATCGGGGGCAGCCAGAGGTCTAAGGCCTCGGCAGCGCCGCGATAAGGACGCTCCCATGACGAGGAGTGTTGACTGGGGATGACCAATCTTCCCGGGGAGGGAAAAAACCGGAGCGGCCCTGTAAGCCGAGTTTTGTCACCACCCCTCTCGAGGTGGGAGGCGAACATTCGTCTAGGGCCCTGGTTGCCCAGGGACCTCATCAGCGAGCAACCCGAGCGCATCGGACGGGCCATCCTTGCCCCCTGACTGCGGGGGCGCGCTCCTATTGGCTCTTGCTCCAGGTGGGGTTTACCGTGCCGCCCGAGTCACCCCGAGCGCGGTGCGCTCTTACCGCACCGTTTCACCCTTACCCGCCCCTTGCGGAGCGGGCGGTCTGTTTTCTGTGGCACTGTCCTGCGAGTCACCTCGACTGGCCGTTAGCCAGCACCCTGCCCTGTGGAGCTCGGACTTTCCTCCCGCCACCCGTTCCTGCAGTGGCCAGCGTTCACCCAGGCCGCTCCGGCACACGCCTCATACAACAGGTGAGGCGGCGAGGTCACTCCATGCAGGGCCCGGGGTTCACTCTGAGTAGGCAAGCATTTTGCTGCGGAGGGTGTTAGGACTGGTAACTGTTGAACAGTTCTTCCGGTCTTCCTGTCCCCCTACGGTAGCCAGAGACCCCCTCTGTGGCACCGGAGCATGCAACTCATCCGTCCTGGCACAGCCCGCCCCTGGCCGCTGCGGTGGCATCTGGCCCTGCTGATCGCGGGGGCGATGCTACCGGTGGTGGTGTTCTCCGGGATCATCGTGCTGCGGCTCTCCGGCCAGATGGAGCAGGCGATCGAGCGGCGTCTGCAGCGCTCGGCCCACTTGATCACCTGGACTTTCGAGCGCGAGGTGGCGGCGAGCTTGCGGACGCTCGAGGCGCTCGCGCAGTCCGAGCACCTCGAGCGCGGTCAGCTCGGTGCCTTCCGCGCCGAGGTCGTGCGCGTGCAGCGGACCCAGCCCTCGTGGCTCACGGTGTTGCTACTCGATCCAGAGGGGCAGCAGCTCGTCAACTCGGCCCGCCCACCCGGTGAGAGCCTGCCGCGCGTGAACGAGCCAGAGAGCCTGCGCCACGTCCTCGAGAGGCAGCAGCCCATCGTGGGGGATCTGGTCCAGGGGAGCAGTCACAGCCGGCGCTGGGGGTTTCCTATCCGGGTGCCCGTCATCCGGGAGGGCCTGGTGCTGTACGTCCTGAGCGCGGTGGTCACCCCGCAGGCGCTGGGGGACATTGTGTCGCGCCTGCAGCCCGATGAAGTGGAACTCACCCGCGTGCTCCTCGATCGCCGCGGCACCATCGCCTACCGCACGCGCAACCCCGAGCGCTTCATCGGCGTGCGTGCGACGCCCGCCTTCATCGCGAACATCCAGGGGGAGGCGACCGAGGGTGTCTTCCGCAGCGTCACCCTGGAGGGAGTCCCGTCATATGTGGCCTTCAGCCGCTCCCCTCTCTCGGGATGGACCTCCTCCGTCGTGGTCCCGGCCGAGGTCATCGATGGTCCCTTCCGGCGCTCGCTCCTGGCGATCGCGGCCTCCGGGGTGCTGGCCGTCCTGGTGAGCGTGGCGGGGGCGATCGTCTTCGCGCGGCGCTTCGCTCGGAGCATCCGCTCGGTGGCGGTGGCGGCGGAGACCCTGGCGGGCGGTGCCCATCCCCAGGTGGAGCCCTCACTCATCGAGGAGGTGGATCGGCTGGGGCAGTCGCTGGAGCGCTCCGCCGGGCTCCTGCGCCAGCATGAGGAGGAGGAGCTGCGCGCGCGTGCGGGGCTCGAGGCGGCCGTGAAGGCTCGGGACGATTTTCTCTCGCTCGCCTCGCACGAGCTGAAGACACCTCTCACCTCGCTGATGCTCCAGACGCAGCTGCTCCAGAAGCGGCAGGAGCGGGGCGAGGTGCTGCCGCCCGAGAGCGTGAAGCGGGTGCTCGACCAGACAACCCGGCAGACCGAGCGGCTGGCCCGGCTGGTGAACGACATGCTCGACATCTCCCGCCTCGCCGCGGGCAAGCTCGCCCTGGAGACGGAGACGTTTGATCTGGCGGAGCTGGCGAGCGATGTCGTGGCCAAGCTGGGCCCGCAGCTGAGCGAGGCGCAGTGTGAAGTCTCGGTGCACGCGCCGGAGCCCGTCGTGGGGACGTGGGATCGCTACCGGCTGGAGCAGGTGCTCACCAACTTCCTGACGAACGCGGCGCGGTATGCCCCGGGCAAGCCGGTGGAGGTGGCCGTCCGCCGGATCGAGCAGAGGGCGGAGCTGCGGGTGCGAGACAACGGGCGTGGCATCGCCCCGGAGGATCGGGAGCGGATCTTCCGCAAGTTCGAGCGGGCTGTGGGCAGCCGGGAGGTGGGGGGGCTCGGGCTCGGGCTCTTCATCGTGCGCGAGATCGTGGAGATGCACGGCGGCTCGGTGAGCGTCGAGAGCGAGGTAGGGAAGGGGGCAGCCTTCACCGTGGCGCTGCCGCTGCGCCCGGCCCCAGAGAGCCCGGTGCCCTCGGCTCAGTGAGGTGGACCTGATTTTCTCGATCCTCAGATGTTCGCATGTTCGGCCGGCATGACCGACGGATCTGGGAGTCCAGCCGAGGGACGGCGGTCGCCACTCTCAGTGGGGCACTCCGCGTCGAGCGTGTACGCCGCCATCGACAGCGACCCGAACGCGTAGCCATCAACCAGTACCTCGAGCGGCCGTTTCGCCGCGTCGGCCAGCCCAGCGATGTATAGGAGCGGGATGAAGTGGTCGGGCGTAGGGGCGCTGCGGGCGAAGTCGCCGTGGCTTCGCAGTGCGGGTACTTCGCTGGGCCTCTGCGTGAGCGCCGCGTGCGCGGCGTCACCGAAGCGGCGCGCCCAGTCGAATCCCAGCTCGGGCTGCGACCAATTCAGAGCGCGCAGGTTGTGCACGACGTTGCCGCTGCCGACGATGAGCACTCCTCGGTCGCGCAGCGGTGCCAGCCGGGCGCCGAGCTCGAAGTGCGAGTCAAAGTCCCGGAGCGCGTGGATGGACAGCTGGACGACGGGGATATCGGCCTTCGGAAAAGCGTGCACGAGGACCGACCAGGTCCCGTGGTCAATCCCCCAACTGTCCTGATCCAGCCCGACATGTTTCGGCTTGACGAGCTCCGCGACCTCCTCTGCGAGCTCGGGGCTTCCTGGCGCGGGATAGTCGACCTCGAAGAGTCTCTTCGGGAAGCCATAGAAGTCATGGATGGTCCGTGGACGCGGCATCGCCGTCACGGCCGTGGCGTTCAAGTACCAGTGCGCCGAAACGGCGAGGATGGCACGCGGCGTCGGAACGCTCTGCCCGAACGTACGCCATGCGCTCGTGTATCGGTTCTCCTCGAGCGCGTTCATGGGGCTGCCGTGCCCGAAGAACACGGCCGGCATCGGCCTTGTCGTGCGCGCCTCAGTGGGTCCACTCATCTCGTCACCATGGTATCCGTCTACTCTAGGGCTTCTCCCTGATTACCGTGATATCGCCCTCCGACTCGACATAGGCCGCCTTGACGTTCTCGAGCGGCATGCCAAGCACATGATCGACGCGGAAGATCGCGCGCTCGCCACCGGGGACGTTCGCGAGCAAGGCGTTCAGTTGAACCGCGCTCGCAAGGCTCTCGCCGAATGGCTTCTCCACGGCGATGCGGCTGCCCTGTGGCAGGCCCGACTCGATGAGCGCCCTGGCCGCCGCGAGTGATGCCAGCGCGGGGAAGAGAAAGCGTCCGGCGAGGTCGCCCGTGGCGCCGAAGAGGACAAGCCGATCGAGCATGAGCACACTCCGTATGCGTCTGCACGGCCGGCCCGTTGCGCAACCTGCACGGCAGGGCAGTTGCACTTTCGAATCATGAACACATCGCATGCGCGGCCGGGCCGTTGCGCGTGGGGCTCGCGAGACACATTTGGATACGCATGATGCCGTGTGCTCGTGTCACTGCTGCCGTCTGCCTCAGCCTCGCGTTTACGGCCGCTGGTGCGGCGGAGGGCGGCGGCCGGTGAGGACGGTCGTCTACATCGGCAACTCTGACAGCGGCGACATCTCGGTGCTTGAGCTGGCATCGGACGGTGGAGTGCGCCCTGTCGCCACGGTTCCGGTGCCCGGCATCGACGCGCCGGCCGAGTCGCTCCCCCTGGCGCTGAGTCCCGACGCGCGGCTGCTCTTCGCGGCGTCACGCAATTCGCCGTTCACAGTGACCACGTACGGAATCGATGCGCGCTTGGGCTCGCTGTCGGTGGTGGGTCAAGGGCAACTGCCAGCGTCGATGGCGTACATCGCGACCGACCGCCGAGGCCGTTACCTGCTGGCGGCGGCGTACAACGAGGCGCTCGTGAGCTCGAGCGCGATCGGGGCGACCGGAGCCATTGGGGCGACGCTCGACGTGGTCGCCACCGCTCCGGGCGCGCACGCCATTCAGGCGGACCTCGCGAATGCCCGCGTCCTCTATACGAGCCTCGGCGGCGATGTCGTGGGCCAACGCCAGCTCGACGCTCAGACCGGCGAGCTCCGTGAGATGGAGCCGAGCGTCGTGAAGCTGCCGAGCGGCGCGGGGCCGCGCCACTTCGCTTTCTCTCCGGACGGAAAGCTCGTCTTCGTGCTCGGTGAGCTGGACGGATCGATCTACTCGTATCCGTATGACCCGAGCGCGGGCCTCGGGCGCTCCTTCACGTACAGGACAAGCGCACTCCCTGACGGCTTCATGGGCAAGCCATGGGCAGCGGACATTCACCTCACGCCTGACGGCCGCTTCCTCTTCGCGTCCGAGCGAACGTCGAGCTCCCTCACGGCCTTTCGCGTCGACGCGTCGGACGGGAAGCTCGCGCGTGTCGGCTCCTACAGCACGGCGGCGCAGCCGCGAGCGTTCGCGCTCGATCCCTCGGGCCGCTATCTGCTCGCGGTCGGGGAGCGTTCACACACCATGAGTGTGCACGCGATCGACGCGAGCACCGGAGCGCTGACCCTGGTCGGCGAGCACGCGGTCGGCGGAAAGCCGAACTGGGTGGAGGTCGTCGAGCTGGGCCGTCTCTCGTAGCGCTGGGGACGGCTACAGCCTCGCTCATCGATACACGAGACCACCATCGATCAAGGGCGCCTGCCCCGTCATGTAGTCCGAGTCGGGCCCAGCCAGGTACGAAACGAACGCCGCGACATCCTCCGGCGTCTGCGCACGTCCTAGGGCGATGCCCCCGACATACTTCTTGAACGTCGCGCCCACTTCGGCTCCGGTGATCTCAGCCATCCGCCGGTCGATCTCGACCCACATGTCTGTGCCGACGACGCCTGGGCAGTAGGCATTGACAGTGATGCCGTCGGCCGCGAACTCTTTCGCAGCCGCCTGGGTCAGGGCGCGGACGGCAAACTTACTGGCTGAGTAGATCCCCAGCAAAGGGAAGGCTTCGTGGCCGGCGATGGACGCAGCGCTGATGATCTTGCCCTTCTGCTTGCGAGCCTTGAACTTCTTCGCAGCGGCCTGGATGCCCCAAAGAACGCCTTCGACGTTGACCTTGAGGATCTTGTCGATCTCCTCGGGCCTGACGTCGGCAATGGGCTGAATCAGGGCGATTCCGGCATTGTTGACGATGATGTCGAATCCGCCGAGCGCCTTTTCAGCATGATCGACGGCGGCACGCACGTCGTCGCGCCTGCTGACGTCCGCCTTGAATGTCGTTGCTTTGCGGCCGCCTGCCTTCACCTCATCGGCGACCGCCCTCATCTTTTCGTCGTTGACGTCTACGAGCGCGATGTCAGCGCCGTCATTCGCCAGCCTCAGCGCGATCGCACGGCCAATCCCCTGGCCGGCACCAGTGACCAGAGCGACCTTTCCATGGATGCTCATGACTGCCTCCCCGAGAAAGCTTTGAACCCTCTCCTCCAGAGCAAGGGGCGGGTGTGCAAGCGCTGCCCGGCCGCGGCCTCGGCATGTCGACGGCCGGCGAGCCTCGGCGCCTCAGGAGAGCCGCCCATTCGTAGGACCACTCGGCGGTCTGCTCGCGCGGGCAAGCCGGCGTTTCCATTCCTCCGCGACGTGCACAGCCTCAGACGCAGGGCAGATGCGGCCCTCTGGAGGATGCTTCATGGCGCATTTCAAGGTTGGGTACTTCGTTGGCAGTCTCTCGAAGAAGTCCATCAATCGTACGCTCTCCAAAGCGCTCATCCGGTTGGCTCCGCCGGATCTTGAGTTCACCGAGATCCCAATCAAGGACCTCCCGCTCTACAACTACGACTTCGACCCGGACTACCCGCCCGAGGGGCGTGCCCTGAAGGATGCCATCGCCAAGGTCGACGCCGTCCTCTTCGTGAGCCCCGAGTACAACCGCTCCATCCCGGGGCCGCTCAAGAATGCCATCGACTGGGCGAGCCGCCCCCTGGGTACGAACTCCTTCGCCCACAAACCGTCCGGAATTATCGGCGCCTCGCCGGGGAGCATCGGAACCGCGGTCGGACAACAGAGCCTTCGGGCCGTGTTGGCGTTCTGCAACTCCCCGTTGTTCAACGAGATCGAGGCATACATCACGTTCAAGCCCGGCGTGTTCAGTGACGACGGAGAGGTGTCCGACGAAAGCACGGCCACGTTCCTCCGCGACTACATGGCGGCGTACAGGGACTTCGTCGAGCGTGTGACGACCGTGCTTCCTCCAAGGCGCTGAGCCTGGCAAGTACCCATCGCTCAGGCGCGGACGATGCGCCCGTGCCGTAGCTGCCGGTGCCGCCGTCCGCGCCGCGCGAGGAACCACGCAATCGGGAAGAGGACAGCGAACTCGACCAGCGAGGCCACGACGACCATCACCACCGTGTCCGGGTCATCAAGCCCCTGGGTGGCCACCACCATCGCCGCGGCGATATTGCGCTGCCCAGTGCCTAACCCCAACACCACGTGTCCTCCGCGGTACTCGCGGCCGAAGACCCAGCCGATGGCGAAGGCGCCCAGAATCACGACCAGGGGGGCGAAGATGGCGCCTTGGTTGATGATGCGCACGATCCCCCCGAAGTGGGCGACAATGGTTGCAACGACCAGCACGGCCAACGCCACGCTGGCGAGCTTGCCCGACCAGGGACGGAGCCGCTCCGCCAGCGTCTGGTGCCGGGCCCGGACGAGGAGCCCTGTGCCCAGCGGAAGAACCATCGTCCAGAGCAGAGGCAACGCGATGGCTGCCGGACTCACCCTCGCGTCAGGCGCCACGATCGGGACCACGATGGGCATGTAGAGGACGGTGGCAGTCACGAGGAGCATCGTCAGTGACGCGCTCAACGGCAGGTTGCCGCCCGCCGCCGCGGTGAGCTTGATGAGGAATGAGGCACCCGCCGCCGTGGCAATGAGCATGAGGCCGGTGACATAGGAGCCGTTCAGGGGGACCACCTGCACCACGCCGTACGCGAGCAGCGGGACGAGCACGAAGTTCGCCACCAGCGCACGGATGACCGCACGCGCATCGAGCATCGGCCCGAAGACGTCGCGGAGCGTATGGCCCAATCCGACGGCGAGCATGGTGCATACGGAGAACACCACGACCGCGATGCTCAACAGCGTCTGAAGGAACCCCACCATCACGCCTTGAAGGTCGCCGTGCCCGCCCGGAACCGCAAGCCCTCCGAGGCGACAGCGCCACTGGCCTGCCGAGCGGGTTCCTAACCACGCTTGGCGCACCCGCCTTGAGTGCCAGGCAATGGGCCGCTTGCTGGAGGCTGCTCGGCTTGCGGTTTTGTTCGTCGTCCCCATCTCTGGGGAAGAGGAGGTGCGCGACGATGGCAAAAAAGGGGGGCCGGACGCCGAAGCAGACTGACCGGGACACCTACCCGCGGCCCGAGCATCGTTTCCCGAATGCGAAAATCGGGATGACCTGGAAGGACTCAGAACCGGACTACCCCGCCTTCGAGAAGGCGCCGCCGGGTGCGCCGAACGTCGTGCTCGTGCTGCTCGATGACGTGGGCTACGCGTGGCCAAGTAGCTACGGCGGGCTCGTGCGCATGCCCACCTCGGAGCGGCTGGCGAAAGAGGGACTCACCTACTGCCAGTTCCACACCACCGCGCTTTGCGCGCCCACAAGGGCGGCGCTGCTCACCGGCCGCAACCACCACTCGGCTTCCTTTGGGGTGGTGGGGGAGATGGCGACCGGCTACCCGGGGTACAGCGGAATCCTCTCTCGGAGCTGCGCAACCCTCGCGGAGCTGCTGGCCCCCAACGGCTACGCCACCGGCTGGTGGGGCAAGAATCACACGACCCCGATGAACCAGACCACCGCCGCGGGGCCCTTCATGAACTGGCCCACCCGGCGTGGCTTCGACTACTTCTACGGGTTCCTCGGCGGAGGGACAGACCAGTTCTACCCGGCGCTCTACCGGAACACGACGCCCGTGGATCCTCCGGGCAGGCCGGAGCAGGGCTATCAGCTCACCCGAGACCTCGCGGACGACTGTATCGCCTGGATGCGCTCGCAGAAGGCCATCGCCCCGGAGCGGCCGTTCTTCGTGCACTTCGCGCCCGCTGCGGCGCACAGCCCGCACCAGCCCCCCCTCGACTGGCGCGGGCGGAATGCCGGCCGCTTCGACATGGGGTGGGATCGCTACCGGGAAGTCGTCTACGAGCGACAGCTCGAGTTGGGCGTGATTGCCCCTGGCACGAGGCTGACCACGCGCCCGCGAGAGCTGCCGGCATGGGACAGCTTCGATGCCGAGGCGCAAACGCTGCTCCGGCTCCAGGCCGAGAACTACGCCGACTACCTCGAACACTGCGACCACGAAGTGGGCCGGCTGGTACAAGTCCTCGAGGAACTCGGAGAGTTCGAGAACACGCTCTTCATCTACATCCTCGGCGACAACGGCTCGAGCGCGGAGGGCACGCTGACCGGGACTCTCGGCGAGAGCGCTGGCATGCAGGGCATTGAACCCTCGATGGAGGTGAGTCTCCATCGGATGGGGGAGTGGGGCCTGCCTGGAACCACGCCGCATTACGCGGTGGGCTGGGCCTGGGCCGGCGACACCCCGTTTCAGTGGATGAAGCAGGTGGCGTCCCATTTCGGTGGCACCCGCAACGGGATGATCTTGAGCTGGCCATCGTGGATAGCCGACAAGGGCCAGAAGCGCTTCCAGTTCCACCACGTCATCGACGTCGTTCCCACGATCCTCGAGGTCGTCGGAATCCGCGAGCCGGTCATCGTCGACGGTGTGCAGCAGAAGCCGATAGAAGGCGTGAGCATGGCGTACACCTTCGACCGCGCGAATGCGGAGGCGAAGAGCACTCGGACCACGCAGTACTTCGAGATGATGGGCAACCGCGCGCTCTACCACGACGGCTGGATGGCCTGCTGCCGGCACGGGCGGCTCCCCTGGTCCACCAGGGGAAGTGCCGACTTCGATGAGGACTCCTGGGAGCTGTACAACATCGATGAGGATTTCAGCCAGTCCGAGAACCTGGCGGCCCGTCATCCCGAGAAGCTGCGCGAGCTACAGGACCTGTTCCTGCTGGAAGCGGCGAAACATGACGTGTTTCCCCTCGATGACCGCTTCTCGGAGCGGGCGGATGTCACCTTGCGGCCCGGCTACTTCGCCGGTCGTAGGCGGCTGACCCTGTACCCGGGCATGGTGCGGCTGCCGGAGAGCAGCGGCCCCAGGATCGCGAACGTCGACCATGTCATCACCATCCACGCGCGGATTCCGGCGGGTGGCGCTGAGGGCGTGCTGGTGTGCTTGGGCGGAGACACCGCGGGATGGAGCCTGTTCGTGGAGAACGGGCGGCTGCGCTATCACTACAACTGGTTCGGGCTCGAGCGCTTCGACGTCACCTCCGAGACAGCACTGCCTGGCGGCGAGGTCGAGCTGCGGATGGAGTTCACCTGCGAGACGCCGGGGAGCCCTGGAGGGCCGGCCGCGGTGCGGCTCCTCTGCAACGGCGCCGCGGTGGGCGAGGGGAGGATTGCCAGGCAGGTGCCAGGTTTCTTCGGCGTCGGCGAGACCCTCGATGTCGGAGAGGATACGCTCTCTCCGGTCTGGCCCGGCTACCGCGACCGGCTTCCCTTCCGCTTCAACGGAACCATCGACCGGGTGGAGTTCGAGCTCGGAGAGGCCGCGCCACGCAGCACGGCAGAGCTGCTCGAGGAACAGCTCCATCAGGACTGAAGGCTCACTTATGGAAGGACTCGACGAACTTCCGAGCATGTTGGTTCGCCTCGCGGCGGCATTCGCGCTGGGGATGCCCGTGGGTTGGGAGCGAGAACACAGGGCATTCTCGCCCGGACTGCGCACGTTCCCACTCGTCGCCACTGGGGCATGCGCATTTTTACTCATTGGCCAGCATGTCTACCCCGGCGACGCGAGAGCTCAGGCCTATACGTTTCAGGCCGTGTTGAGCGGCATCGGTTTCATCGGAGGAGGCGCCATCATCAAGAGCAAGGCAGGCATTCAGGGGATCGCGACCGCCGTGAGCATCTGGATTACCGCAGCGGTCGGGGCTGCGGTCGCCTATGGGCTCTATTGGCTTGGGGCGACTCTGTCGCTCACGACGCTGGTCGCGCTGCAGCTGCTCAAGCCGCTCAAGCTACACTCGTAGCGTGCGGGGCTCCAAGCCCCAGCCACCGGCTTGGAACCACACCTCGGAATCAACTCACAGCCGCTCGTCGATGGCGCGGTTGCTCATCTCATCCGCGGCGGCGTTCATCTCGCGCGGCACGTGGACGAGCTTCACCCGGGAGAAGTCGTTGAGGAGCTTCACACACTCCTCATAGAGCGGGCGGAGTGAGGGGCTCTTCACCTGGTAGCGGCCCCCGAGCTGGCGGATGAGCAGCTCGCTGTCGGCGAAGATCTCGATCTCCTTGGCCCCCAGCGACTTGGCGTGCTTCAGCCCGAGCAGCAGCCCCATGTACTCCGCATAGTTGTTCGTCTGGTGCCCCAGGAACTTGCCCAGCTTCGCCACCACCTGGCCGCCGGGCTCGACCAGCACCGCGCCCGCGCCACTGGGGCCCGGGTTCCCGCGGGCCGCGCCATCCGAGTACAGCCGGAGGCGGGGAGTCGCACCGCGGAAGAGGGACTCTTCGGACGCAGGGGACGTCGAGGCAGGCGTGTCCTCATCACCCGTGCTCTCGCCGCCCTGCAGGCGCTGGGCGGCCTCCTCCAGGAGCTGCCCCAACCGCTCGCGGGTCAGCCCCCGGAAGGCACGCACCGTCGCCGTGAGCGGCTCCTCACGCGCGATGTGGCGGAGGATGTCGGCCTCGGTTGGCTTCGGCATGGCGCAGCGAGGGACTACTTCGGGGCGGGCTCGGCGAGCGCCTCGACCGCGTAGATGATGCGGTTGCACGAGGGGCACACGTCGGTGCCCAGCGAGGTGCGCAGCTGGTTGTAGAGCTGCGGGGGCACGTTCATGTTGCAGCCCTGGCAGGTGCCGGCCACCACGCCGACCAGCGCGGGCAGCTTCTTCTTGCGTATCGCCTCGTAGCGGCGCAGCAGGTTGGAGTCCACCTTCCCGGACACCCCGGCGCGCTGCCCCTCGAGCTGCTTCACCTGGCTCTCAGCCTCGGCCAGCTTCGCGCGCAGCTCGCTCATGCGCCCGCCCAGCTGCTGCTGCCGGCCGGCGAACTCCGTCTCCTTCGCCTTCGCGGCCTCGCGCGCCGCGGCCAGCGTCTTGGTGAGCTCCACCAGCTCCTCGGCCATGGTGAGGTTCGCCTTCTTGGCGATGTCGATCTCCCGGGCCAGGGCGGAGTACTCGCGAGTGGAGCGCTGCTCGGACAGCCGCGCCTCCCACTTCTTCACCTTGTCCTTCTCGTCGGTGATGTTCTGCTCGAGCTGCAGCTTCTGATGCTCGATGTCCGCGACCCGGGCTCGCTCGGCCTCCATCGCGCTGCGCGCTGCGCCCAGCTCACGCTCCAACTCGGCGATCTGCTTGGGGTGCACGTCCGCGGCCTTGCGCAGGGTGGCGGCCTCCATGTCCACCTTCTGCAGCTCCGCCAGGGCCTTCAGTTTCTCCCGCAAAGTTGCTGCCTCCCACGAGGACCACATGTGCATGTAGCCCGCGCACATCTACCAACAAAATGCATTGGGGTCCAACGCCCAAATCCATTAGACGAGGCGCGTGTACCGCCCCCTCCTCTCCACCCTCGCGCTGCTGCTGCTGGCGCCCGCCTGTCGTGGCTCTTCGGACTCCAACTCCGCGCAGCCTGCTCCCACTCCCACCCCCGCCCCCACAAAGGCCGCGGCCTCGCCCGCTGGACGGGGGACCAT
>Ga0247825_10001582_pt1 | contig 14947 bp, 10 predicted proteins | sample 13C_Vanillin_Day_FD_194413 | JGI IMG/M metagenome (GOLD analysis project Ga0247825, IMG submission 194413) | Soil microbial communities from agricultural site in Penn Yan, New York, United States - 13C_Vanillin_Day48 | ecosystem: Environmental > Terrestrial > Soil > Agricultural land | place... | reverse complement strand
GTCCGGCTCGTGCTCGCTCAGCCCTCGATTGGATCGCAGCTTGTGGACAACCTGAACGCCTCGAGCCACGTGCGCGCCGTTCTCACCGATTTGTTCCTTCTCGACGAGGCGCTGAAGCGGTAGCCGTCCGACCGCCATCGCCTGCTATCTCAGCTCGAAGCAGTCGGTTGGCCGCATCTGATCTCGCGAAGGAGCCATGCCTTGGCAGTCCTCCAGTCGCGCATGACGGTCTCGGGGGACACGTTCAACACCTGCGCTGTTTCTTTGACGGTGAGGCCGCCAAAAAACCTCAACTCGACGACCTGGCTCATACGCGCATCGACCGTCGCCAGCTCGGTGAGGGCATCGCTGAGGGCGACGAGGTCGCGCTCCGGTGACCCCGGTAGCTCGAGCACGTCATCGAGACTCAGGTGAACCGCACGGCCACCGCGTTTCTGGCGGTGCCGGTGGCGTGCGAACTCGACGAGGATCCGTCGCATCATCTGCGCCGCCAGCGCCAGGAAGTGCATGCGATTCCGGAACTCGATGCGATTGACGTCGATCAGCCGCAAGTACGCCTCGTTAACCAGCGACGTCGCCTGCAGCGTATGATCCGATCGCTCCTGGCGCATGTAGCGCTGAGCCAGACCATGGAGCTCGTCATAGACGAGCGGCATGAGTCGGTCCAGAGCCGAACCGTCGCCTTGGCTCCAGGCCCGGAGGAGCTCAGTGGGTCCGTCGTCGGGATTCGGCGACATGACAGTCTTTCTGGCGAGATGGCGCCTTTATAGAGCAGAGGGGCGCATGCCGACCCGGACTCGACACCAAACGCGCCCCACGAGTCTGACATGAACCAGGCTGCCGTGGATCGTTGGGCGACGGTCAAACACATTCATCAATGCGCTCTCGATAGAGACCCGTCAGCACGTGCTGCCTTTGTCGACGAATCATGTGGCGGCGACGAGGTGCTTCGTCGAGAAGTGCAGTCGCTTCTGAGGTACGCAACGGAGGCCGAGGCATTCCTCGAACGCCCGGCGGTCGACGTCGCTCCCACAGGGCCGAGCGCACCGGGTGAGACGGCGCTCGTCGGTCGAACGGTCAGTCACTATCAAGTGCTGTCGCTCCTGGGCGCTGGCGGTATGGGCGAGGTCTACCTTGCACGAGACCCGCGACTGGACCGAACTGTCGCCCTGAAGATTCTGCCGGGTGATTTGGCGGTGGACCCGGACCGCATGCTTCGTTTCGAGCGCGAAGCGAAGGCCGCGTCCGCGTTGAATCATCCGAACGTCGCCACCATCTATGACGTCGGCGAGAGCGACGGCATCCATTTCATCGCCATGGAACACGTCGAAGGGGAAACCATCGCATCAAGAATCGGCCGCCCATTGACACCCTCCGACGTCGTCGACGTCGCCGTGCAAGCCGCTGACGCACTGGACGTCGCCCATGCAAAGGGGATCACGCACCGCGACATCAAGCCAGCCAACTTGATGCTGACACTCCGCGGTCACGTCAAAGTGCTCGACTTCGGTGTGGCGAAGATCGCGAGCGGCGACGAGGCCAGCCCGAATGACGACTGGAACGTCGCGCCGGTGACTGCGGTCGGGAGTGTCGTCGGGTCTGCCCCCTACATGAGTCCCGAACAGATCGCCGGCGGCGACGTCGGCCCGCGCAGCGACGTGTTCAGCCTGGGAGTCGTCATCTACCAGATGGCCACACGGCAGCTTCCGTTCTCCGGAGCGACACGGGCGGAGCTGACGCAGTCCATCCTGCATGCGACCCCGGAGCCCATCACACGGCTCAATCCCGAGATCCCATTGGAGCTGGAACGGATTGCGTTCAAGTGCCTCGACAAGAGTGCCGACGCCCGCTATCAATCGGCGCGCGAGCTGTTGAGCGACCTGTGGCCGCTGAAACGTCAGGTGGATGCGAAGGCAAGGCGAGGGAGGCCAGATTCAATGCGCGTCGATGCAACGACAACCGATTCGTCCCGTGCGTCGGAAGCACTCGAGCTTGTTGCCCGCGGTTGGATGCATCTTCGGTCGGGGTCTTTCTTTGAGGTATCTCACGCGGTGTCGGCGTTCGTGGCCGCAACGACGATCGATCCAACTTGCGCCAACGCATACGCCGGCCTGGCGCTCGCGAAGCTTGGCAAGGCGACCGATCGCAGGGTGCTCGTCGAATCGTTCGGCGAGGCCAAAGCCGCTGCGCTTCGCGCGCTTGCGTTGGACGATGAAAGCGCCGACGCACAAGTGGCGCTGGGACAGGTGATGTTCACGGCAGAGTGGGATTGGATCGCCGCCGAGCGAAGCTTCCAGCGCGCCCTGGCCATCAACCCGAATCACGCTGAAGCTTACATTTACTACGGTATCTTGATGGAAGCGCTCGGCGACCTGGAGCGTGGACTTCACCTGAAACTACAAGGTTTGGAATGCGACTCGACGTCGGCGCTCGCTCACGTGTGGATCTCCGTCTCGTTCTGGAATCAGCGTCGGTACGACGACGTGATCGTGTGGGCCAACAAGGCGCTCGATCGCAATCCACAACAGCCGTGCGCTCGTGTATTGCTCGTGGGCGCGCACTGGAAGATGGGAAATCGCGAGCGCGCTGAGCTGCTGCCACTGAGCGGGGCACTGGCACTACTCAGAGTGGAATGGCCTCTCGTGGTGCGCTACGGAGAGGCTGGAGACCTCGACGCGGCCTTCGAGCTTCTTCACCGCTTGATCGACGCGCGCGACCCTGCGTTGATTCATCTCGCCGTGGCGCCTCAGTGGGACAGCTTGCGCGCGGATCCGCGCTTCAACGAGTGTCTCGCACGGATGCAACTGCGGCCGGCAGGCACTGCGAGCGGGCCGATGCCGGAATCACGTTGAAAGCCAAATATCTCGAACTTGTCCGCACTCGCGTCGGAGGGCTCATGAAAGCACGGTCGCCTGCTCGATGGTTAGCCGGGTTCAGCGTGGTGGCCCTGGTGGTCTCGGGCTCGGTCTCTGCCGCCGAATTGCACGTGATGATTTCGGCCGGTTTTTATCGCGTCTATGCCGAGCTGGGCCCGGCGTTCGAACGCGCGACCGGCCACCGCCTGATCACGACGCGCGGTCCGTCGATCGGCGACTCTCCGGAGGCCATTCCGACCCGCCTCGCGCGAGGCGAGTTCGCCGACGTCGTGATCCTCGATGGCGGATCCGCCGACGAGCTCGCGAAGCGAGGCTTCGTGCGTGCTGGCAGCAAGGTCGATCTCGCCCTCTCGCAGATCGGCATGGTGGTGCGGTCCGGGGCCGCGTCGCCGAATATCGGCAACGTCGAGGCGTTCCGGAGGACGCTTCTTACGGCCAAGTCAATCGGTTACTCGGACAGCGGCAGCGGCACCTATCTCTCGACCACGCTGTTCGCAAGGCTCGGCGTCGCGGACCAGGTGGCAGGCAAGAGTCGAAAAGTGCGCGGGCCGCCTTCCGGTGAATCAGTCGCCGCGGTCGTTGCGCGTGGCGAGGTGGAAATTGGCTTCCAACAGGTCAGCGAGCTGATACACGTTCCTGGCGTAACCTACGTCGGGCCGATTCCAGCGGAACTTCAGCCTGGATTTTCTTTCGCCGGCGCGATCACCAACGCGGCCAGGCAGCCGGACGCCGCTCGCGCGCTGCTTCGCTTCCTTGCTTCGCCGCAGGCGGACTCGACGATCGTGACGTCCGGGCTGACACCGATTTCCCGACGGTAGTTCGCGCGCCCACGGAACTGGAAGCAGAGCCCGGCCAGGCCGAAGGGCTCAATCGGCGGAGAAACGATAGAAAGACTCGGTGCAGGTACAAAACAGGTACAGTCGGGCCAGCAGGGCCCGGCCGAGGAATCCGTAGCGGCCAGCGTCGCGTCGCGAACCAAAAGGAGACGACATGAAGGTCGTTGTGGATTTGAGCATATGCGACCTCCACGGGCTCTGCGTGGAGGCAGCGCCTGAGGTATTCGAGATCGGCGACGACGGGGCACTGCACGTCCTGATCGAGACGCCGCCCGACGGGCTGCGCGCGAAAGTGGACAAGGCCGTGCGGGAGTGCCCAACCGGTGCGATCTCAATCGAAGAGTGATGTGCTCAGATGCTTCGCCGAGTCGCCATCGTTGGCGCGTCGCTCGCGGGCCTGCGTGCGGCCGAGACACTGCGCGACCGAGGCTTCGATGGTGAGCTCACGCTGATTGGCGACGAGCCACATCGCCCTTACGACCGCCCGCCGCTCTCGAAAGAGGTGCTCCAAGGCGCCTGGGAGCCGGAACAGACCTTTTTCCGGAAGAAGGACGGATACGACGCGCTCGCGCTCGACATGCGGCTTGGCGTGCGCGCGGTGTCGATCGACCTCCGCGCCAGGCGCGTCGCGCTTGCCGATAGCACGTCCGCAGACTACGACCGCCTGATCATCGCGACAGGTGCGCGCGTCCGGACCCTCCCGGTCATTGCGCCACGGGCAGGCCTGCTCGCCTTACGCGGTCTGGACGACGCGATCGTGCTGCGGCGGGCACTGATGGACGCGCCTCATGTTGCGATCGTAGGCGCAGGGTTCATCGGCCTCGAGGTCGCCGCCTCCTGCCGCGCTCGCGGCTTGCCAGTCACCGTGATCGAGACGCTTCCCGTCCCGCTTTCCCCAATCCTTGGGCCGACGTTCGGCGACATGGTCGCGGCCATGCACCGGGACCACGGCGTGGACCTTCGCACCGGGGTTGTGGTGACCGACGTCCTCGGCGAGTCGCGCGTCGCCGGGGTCGCGCTCTCCGACGGCTCACGGATCGACGCCGACGTGGTGGTTGTCGGCATCGGCGTGACTCCAAACACGGAATGGCTCGAACACAGCGGCCTCACGATCGACAACGGCATCGTCTGCAACGGCTCCGGTGAAGCCGCACCAGGTGTGTATGCGGCCGGGGACGTGGCCCGGGTCGCAAACCGGTGGCACGGCGGCTCCCCGCGAATCGAGCATTGGACCAACGCGGTCGAGCAGGCAGTGCATGCGGCGGAGAACGCGCTCGCGGGCCCCGAGGCGTCTACGAGTTTCTCGTCCGTGCCGTACTTCTGGTCGGACCAGTACGACCGCAAAATCCAGTTCATTGGTGCCGCGAGGCCGCACGACGAGATGGTGATTGTCGACGGGTCGCTCGCCGACCGAAGACTGACGGCGCTCTACCGGCGAGACGATCGCGTCGTGGCGTGTCTCGCCGTGAATCAGCCGCGCGCGCTAATCAAGTACAGGAAGCTGCTCGCCGCCGGCGCATCGTGGGACGCTGCCCTTTCGGGAACGGCCGCTTCCTAGCCCCCTACGGTTTTTGCGGTTTCTCGGGAGCGACTGGCGCCTTTTCGTAGATGTCTCGTATACGCGGTCTTGTCCCATCCGTGGAAACGCCTGCCGCCGCCATGAGGCGTTGTATGGCATCAATAGTCGGGCGGGAAGGTTGGGGTCGTCCCGCTTTGTAGCCCTCGGCGATAAAGAGCGGTGTCCTTCCCTCCGTGTCGGTCTGCTTCCAGATGTTGATGTCGGCACCGCGGTCCGCCAGCAACCGCACAATCGTCGGAAAGTTGCCGTACGCCGCGCCGTGCATGACGGTGTCGCCCTTGTTGTCCACGGCGTTGATGTCCGCGCCAAGGTCAAGCAGCATCTTCACGGCTTCCAGCGCTTCGTCCTCGGTGCCCGCCTCTTCCAGCGGGTCCGAGGTGCCGAGGCCCGCTGCGGCCATGAGCGGCGTGCTCTTGTCGCCGTTCGACAGGAACGGGTCCGCGCCCGCCTTCAGGAGCTCGCGCATCAACGGGACGTCCGCCCGGTCGGCAGCCATCAGAAACGGCGTCGCGCCCTCTGTACCGAGCATCGTTGCCGACGCCGGTGGGCGCGGGACGCCCTTGCCCAGACGCGCATTCACGTTGGCGCCCTGGGCCACGAGCGCGTGAACAAACTGAAGGCTCGTCAGCCGTCCCGATCCGATTGGTGCGGGATCGCCGACGTCACTGGCATCCGGCTTCCGCACCCAGCTGATCGCGTGCAGCGGAGTGAATCCTGAGCGTTGATCGTTTGGATCGGCTCCAGCCTCGACCAATGCCATCGCCAACTCGAAGTGGCCGTTCTCCACCGCGAGCAGCAACGGACTGGTGCCGTTTCTGACTGGCTTGTAACTCGTGCCGACTGGCGGCACGGGTTTATCCTCTTTGGGCTTCAACGGCTCGTTCACGTTCACCCCTGCCTGGAGGAGCACACGCACCACATCGATGTGACCCTCGCGCACCGCGAAGAAGAGTGGCGTGAATCCGGACGCGAGCGTTGCATTGGTCGTGGATCCCGCCTCGATGAGGGCGCTCACGACCGTCGCGTGTCCTTCGGCGGCGGCCCACATCAGCGCTGTCTGGTTGCGCCGCTCCTGCGCATTGGGATTGGCGCCGCGGGCAAGCAGCGCCTTGACGGCTTCGAGATTTCCCACGCGGGCTGCAGTCATGAGAACGGTCTCCCCGCCTGGAAGGAAGGCGTTCGCATTGGCGCCAGCGTCGAGCAGCAGCCTTACCACGGTTGCGTTGCCGTTCGTGCAGGCGATGAACAGTGGAGGCACGCCGTATCGATTCGTGGCGTTCACGTTGGCGCGCGAGCGCACCAGCAGTCCTGCCGTCTCCGCGTCGTCGTTGTAGACCGCCCAGTGCAGCGCCGTCATCCCATCGACCTGCGCTGCATTGACGTCGGCGCCTGTCGCGAGAAGCTCGCGGATGGCCGCTCGGTTGCGTTGCTCGGCCGCGTCCGCAAGCGTCGCCTTGTCCGCCGCCTGGGCGGTGCCGGCCAAGGCGAACATCAGCAGAGAGAGTCGAGCGATTCGTCCGTAATCCATGTGACGTCTCCAGCAGCTTGAAATAGTGTGGGGTCTGACCCCTTCGCACTATTTCTACAGGGACATTGGATCGAAGAGGTCGTCGATCTTGCCTTTGCTGTCGCCGAACGAATCCTGATGGACTCCCACCCGGTCCAACAACGTGAGATGGAGATTGGCCAGCGGCGTGCCCTCTTTGTACTGGATGTGCCGCCCACCCCTCATGCCGCACGCCGCGCCACCCGCGACCAGAATGGGAAGGTTCTCATGGTCGTGCAGACTGGAGTTGCCCATCCCGCTTCCGTACAGGTAGACGGTGTTGTCGAGCAAGGATCCGTCGCCGTCCGGTGTGGATTTCAGTTTCTCGAGGAACTCCGCGAACAGCGACACGTGGAACGTATTGATTTTTGCGATCTTCGCGAGCTTTTCGGGACTGTTGCCGTGATGACTCGTGGGATGGTGCGGATCGGCGACGCCGATTTCCGGATACGTGCGGTTACTCAACTCGCGCGCGAGCTGGAAGGTCACCACCCGCGTGATGTCTGCCTGAAACGCCAGGACCTGCAGGTCGAACATGAGCCTTGCGTGGTCGGCAAACGCGGTTGGGACACCCACCGGCCGATCCAGATCGGGCATCGGGTTTGTTGCCGCTCCGGCTTCTGCGCGTTGGATCTGGCGCTCAACCTCGCGAACCGTGTCGAGGTACTGATCGACGCGAACGCGGTCGGACGCCCCGACTTTCCGTTTGAGCCGCGCGATGTCGTCGCTGAACGAATCGAGCAGGCTGGTCCGATTGCGCAGTGCCGCGCGACGGCCGTCGGCGCTTTCGCCCTCGCCGAAGAGGCGTTCGAACACGATGCGCGGATGGGCCTCGGAAGGAAGCGGCGTCGTCGGTGAAGACCAGGAGAGACAATTCTGATAGACGCAGGCGTAGCCGTTGTTGCACACGCCGGCGAGCGGGTTCAAATCCATCGCCAGCTCGAGCGACGGCAACTGCCTGTCGCGTCCCATTTGCTTCGCCGCAATCTGGTCAACAGTGGTGCCGAGATGGTAGTCCGAGCTCTCTGTGTGTTTGGCGAACGCAGCGCTTAAGAATCCAGCGTTCGATGTGTCGTGGGTGCCCGGGTAAGACTGTTCGAGCCTGAGGTTGGTGACGACCGTCAGCTGTTCCTTGACCGGTTCCAGCGGGGCAAGGATTTGCGACAGTTCGTTGAGCGCGCCGCCGTCATCGAGTGGCGTCCACCGAGCGCGATCACACCCCATCGGGATGAACACGAAACCGAGCCTCGACACCGGCTTGGCCGGCGTCTTGGCCAAGGCTGTCACTGCGGGGATCATCGCGTCGAGCAGAGGCAGCGCCAGCGTGGCCTGCACACCTTTCAGGAAGGTGCGGCGAGGTAGCGCTTTCTTCGTGATGATCATGACGATCTCCTCATCTGAAACGGCGCACTGTTGACGATTCCCAGAATGAGCGACGAGAAGTGGTAGCCACCTGGCCGGGCCTCGCGAAGAATCTTCCGCACCGCCGGCGCATCGTAGTACTCAACGCCACGGCCCAGGGCGAACGTCAACAGCTTTTCTGTCAGCGTTGCGGCGAAGAGTTCCGGACGCCGAAGTAATGCCTCTTCGAGGCCCGCCACACCTTTGACATCGCCTAAGCCCGGCAGGGTTCCTGACACGTCGATGAGTCCGCTGTCCCCTTCGTTTTCTCGCCAACGACCGACCGCGTCAAAATTCTCCAACGTAAATCCCACGGGATCGATCGTCCGATGACAGTTCGCGCACACGGGATTGGCGCGATGGGCGGCCATCCGCTCGCGCACTGGCAGGTTGGCAGGCACGTTGCCGTCGAGCGCCGGCACATTCGGAAGCGGCGGCGGCGGCGGTGCGCCGACGATGTTGCTCAAGACCCACACGCCACGAAGGACAGGCGACGTCCGTGTCGCATAAGACGAGACGGCGAGGATGCTGCCCTGCCGCAGCAATCCACCGCGCCTGCTGTCGCGCCCGAGCTCGACGCGCCGGAAACGGCTGCCATAGACGTTGGGAATCCCGTAATGCTTCGCTAACCGCTCGTTGAGAAACGTGTAGTCCGTTCTGAGCAGATCGAGCACGCTTCGATCTTCGCGCACGACGCTGTCGACGAAGAGCTCGGTCTCCATGCGAAACGCCTGACGGAGGTTGTCGTCGAAGTCAGGATACAGGCGCACGTTTGGGTCGACCGATGTCAGGTTGCGCAGCCGGAGCCACTGTCCGGCGAAGTTGCTCGCGAGATTGTACGAGCGAGGATCCGCGAGCATTCGGCGGACGTGTCGGTCGAGCACGCCTGGCCGGCGGAGCTCACTGCGAATGGCCGAATCGAGCAGCGCGTCATCGGGCAGGCTGCTCCAGAGAAAAAATGACAGGCGAGATGCCAACTCGAGATCGCTGATGCGGTAGGCGGCGCCCGCCGCCGTTTTGTCGGGATCCACCTCCACGCGAAACAGAAATTCGGGATTGATGAGCACGGCGCTCAACGCTTTGCCTATTCCCGTATCGAAGTCGCGTTCTGACTTTCCTTCGCGATAGAACGCCATCGGCCGTTCTACATCCGCTTCGGAAATCGACCGACGATACGCGCGCCGCATCAACGTGGAGAGGATCTTCTTCGCACATGCCTGTTCGTCACTCGAGTCGGTTGGTCGGCAGACGAATATCCGGCGGCGGCTCGGCGTATTGTCCGCACCCTGCGGCGCGTATGGTCCGGTGACGGAGACCTGGGAAATCGCCGGAGTGATGCGCGGATGGCGTCTCTCATTGAACCGCGACTGGAGGGGCTGTCGCGCTGTTTCGATCAGAGAAGAGGAATTCTTGAGAAACGTGACGCCGACCTGATGCGGACCGGCCGTCACGGGCACGCGAATTTTCAGATTCCTGTCGATGAGCGAGTCGTCGCCGTTGGCGGGTCTCTGGACAGTGAACTCTCCAATCGGCGTCCGGTCGAGCAACAACTTGATCTCGTGGGGCTGCGGGTCCTTCAACCCGTCAACATCCCCGGAGTAACCACGCGCGAGGTAGATCTGGATGTCGTACTCGCCGTCCTGCGCGAACGTATAAGGAACGAGGACCCCGCCGCGTGTGCCGATCGGGAGTCCAGATACATCCCCCTCCTGGGTGACATCGGGCGGGACGCGAATGATGTCGCTCTGAAGAGAGGTCTGCGTGCTCCCGATTGCCAGCGCGCTGATTTTTTGCGCAGCCGAAATGTATCGGTCCAGGAGAGCCGGGGGCAGGTCGCCGACCGTCACGTTGTCGAAGCCGTGACCGCTTTCATCGGCGGGCAGGAACGATGCGGCGTCGATGTCGACGGACAGGAGATCTCGGATTGCGTTTTGATACTCGGTACGATTGAGACGCCGCAGCGTTTCAGTACGGCCTGGATTCGGCTTCGCGGCGGCGGCTTTGTCGAGCGACGTTTCCAACCATGAAAGAAGCGCCCGGCGATCTTCCATCGAGGGCTGCGGCATGTTGGGAGGCGGCATCATGCCCGTACGAAGTTTACGTACGACCTTCTCCCAGATCTCAGCGCCTTCGCCTGGCTTGGCGACATCGGCTTCGTCCAACTTCAATCCAGCTGTCGCAAGTCGTTGGTTGTGGCAGGTGACGCAGTAGCGCTCAAGCGTCCCCCGGTGGCTCGACGCGGGTGATACCGCACCGACTGGCGTCGATGACGGGGCGCTTTCTACTTGCGGAGGCGGTTGTTGTGCAGACGGACGTGCCTGGATGCCCAGGGACACGATCAATGCGAACCAAGCCAGACCGATGGTCGCTACTCTCGCACTCGGAAAAGCCTTGGGCACCATGTGTTTCATCCCAGGCATCAGTCCTCGTTACGCGGCTGGTTCAGCAAGCCACAATCTGAGGTCCAGCCCGTCCAAGGCTGGCAGTCTCCGAACGACAAAGCAGGACACAGTGTAGCCGAGTACGACAGTGCCCGAAATGTGTTTTCCCAGGTTCTCGCAACGCGTGGAGATCGGCGGAATCTCGAAGAGATTCGGCGAAATTCCACTGAGAAGTTGCTGAGAGAGTGCGTCAGCTTCCCCGCCAAAGCATCGCCAGGGCCCACGGTGAATGGTGAACGGTTAGTTGAGGCGGCGCTTCAGTCAGCGCACTCCGCAGGGTTGCGCATCATCGCCGTGTGCCCGTTCGTAAAGGCGTACCTGCGCAAGCATTCCGAGTCCCGATAGATCCCGGCTTACCTTGATGGTCTAGGGAACCAGAAGCAACCTTTCCTTTCCCAAGATCGTCTAGGGTAGGCAAGCGGTAAGGGGTGACCGGTGGCTGTCAGACGCTTCGACTTGATACAAGGCACGCTCGATCTGCTGGTGCTCAAGAGCCTCAGCACCGGGGCCAACCACGGCTACGGCATTGCAATGCGGATCCATCAGCTCTCCGACGATGGGCTGCGGATCGAGGAGGGCTCGCTGTATCCCGCGCTCTACCGGATGGAAGAGCAAGGGCTGATCGAGTCCGAATGGCGCGTCACCGACAACAACCGGAAGGCCAAGTTCTACCGGCTCACGCGCAAGGGGCGGACGGCCGCGGACGCCGAGCTCGATAGCTGGCTCAGGCTGTCCAAGGCCATCACGCGTGTGCTGCGCGGGCTGGAGCAGGGAGCGTGAGATGAAGCTTCGCCTACCGAGAGTCTTCCGTCGGCTGCTGTCGATTGTGAACTGGGGGGCGCAGGACGCCGACATGGACCAGGAGATGGCGTTCCATGTCGACGCGATCACCAGAGAGTACGTACGTGCCGGCATGAGCGACGCCGACGCCGCGCTCGCCGCCCGCAAGCGTTTCGGCAGCACCGTGCGCCACAAGGAAGTCGGCCACGATGCGCGCACCGGGTATCTCGACCAATTCGTCGCCGATGTGCGATCCGGAATCCGTCAGCTCGTAAACGCCCGTGGATTCGCCATCGTCGCGATCGTCACGTTGGCGCTGGGCATTGGCGTCAACACGGCCGTGTTCACCGTCGTCAAATCGGTGCTGCTCGATGCGCTGCCCTACGCTGACGCCGACCAGCTTGTTCGCATCCATGGCGGCGATGCGGCCTCGACGCAGGGGCGAGGACCGCTGAGCGCGGGCACGGTTGAGGAGATCACCGCGCGGCAGCAGTCGTTCGCAGCTCTCGCCGCATTCGTTGATGTCGCCATCGACGCCGTCTATGGCCGCGAGGATGGTCCTCAGATCACCACGATCGCGTGGGTCGAGCCGCGATTCTTCGACACGCTCGGCGTGTCACCGCTGCTGGGGCGCACGTTTCGCAACGAAGACGCGGTCAATGGATTGGTGGCGCTCAGTGGCGGTGCGCTCGGCACGGATACGGGTGCGCCCGTGATGCTGTCGCACGCCGCGTGGGCACGTCTTTTCGGAACAGACGCCGCGGTGATTGGGCGGGAGGTGCGCATCAACGGCCTCGCGCGAATGGTGATTGGCGTCCTCCCTCCGGGGTTCATCGCCCCGATGGGCGACGTCGATTTCTACATCGCCTTCGATCGAGGGTCGGTTGTGGCCAACCCGGTGGCCGTGCGTCGAGCCCAGTGGCTGGGTCTCGTGGGCCGACTCGATCCCGGCGCGACACAGGACATGGCGAAACGAGACGTGGAACGAATCTGGGCCGAGCTCGTGCACGAGTATCCTGCCGACAACGGTACGCTGCGCGCGAGCGCCATGCCGCTGCGCGATGCGATGGTTGGCGACACGCGCCCTCGTCTCCTGGTCCTGATGGCCGGCGCCGCGCTGGTGCTCGTGATCACGTGCGCAAACCTCGCCGCCACGCTCCTCGCCCGCGCATTGTCGCGGCGGAAGGAATTCGCACTCCGCGCCGCGCTTGGCGCAGGGCGCGCGCGCGTCGTGCGGCAGCTGTTGACCGAAAGCGTTGTACTCGCGTTCGCCGGGGGCACTACGGGCCTGCTCACGGCCGTCGCTGTCCTCGACGTGCTCCGGGATCTGGCGGCCCGGGCACTGCCGGTTCACGCAAACCTGTCGCTCGACTCGGGAGCGCTGCTGGCGAGCGCGTCGATCGCGCTCGGCACCGGGCTGCTGTTTGGTGTCGCGCCCGCCGCCGTCGTCGTTCGCGGCGATGCACAGCACACGCTTCGCGCCGACTCACGCGGGGCAACGGAAGGCCGGCAGTCACGACGAGCACGAGGGATGCTCGTGGCGGGGCAGATGGCGTTGTGCGTCAGCCTGCTCGTTGGTGCGGGTCTGCTGACTCGAAGTCTCTGGGCGATGGCGGACGCGTCGCTGGGTTTGTTGCCTGACTCTGTCCTGACAGGTGCAATACAGCTCCCGGTGCGCGATTACGCTGACCCGGAATCACGACTCCAGTTTCGCGAACAGTTCGAGCAACGGCTGCGTGGCCTCCCCGGCGTGCAATCAGTGGCGACGGCTACGTCAGTGCCGACGCGGGTTCGGCAGCGTATGGGAGTGACGCTCGAGAGTACGCCGGCGAGCGAGGCGCAGCCGTTCGTGCTCGGGGCCGTCGTGTCGGACGACTACTTCCAGACGCTGCAGATTCCAGTTCGGCAGGGACGGACCTTCGATGCGCGCGATCGCATGGGTGCGCCGCCTACGGTGGTCGTCAGCGAGACGATGGCGCGACGTTTCTGGCCAACGGGGAACGCGGTCGGCTCGCGTCTGCGCCTCGGCCCCGACCCGGCGTCGCCACTGATCGAAGTGATCGGCGTCGTCAGCGATGTCCGCAACGATCGCGCGAGACGCGATGCCGAGCCGATGGCCTATCGATCGGCGAGGCAGCTTCCCGCACCCCTTCTGACGATCCTGCTGCGCACGCAGAACGATCCACTGGCCCTGACGAGATCGGTCGAGCAGGAGTTGGCGGCGCTCGATCGCAACCTGCCACTGCAGCAGGTGTCGTCGCTGCAGGCCGTACTCGATGACGGGCTTGCTGATCGGCGGTTGCCTGTCGTGCTGATGACGGCGTTCGGGGCGTTGGCGCTGCTGCTGTCGTCGATGGGCGTCTACTCGCTTTTTGCGAGCATGACCGCCGCGCGCGAACGCGAATTCGGCGTGCGTCTCGCGCTCGGATCCCGGCCGCGCGCCATTGCCGCCCTGGTATTGCGCCAAGGAGCTGGCTGGATGGCGGCGGGCCTGCTCCTTGGCGCTGTCGGCATTTTCTTCGTCGCCCGTCTCGTGCGTGAGCTGCTCTACGGTGTCCCGCCGTTCGATCCACTGACGATCGGGGCAGCGGTTGCAGTCCTCATGGTGTGTGCAACCGTTGCCTTACTCGGCCCTTTGTATCGCGCGGCGCGAGTCGATGCCGTGGTGGCGTTGCGTTCCGAGTAGTCCTCAGAACACGTACTGAACGCCAAACTCCATCAGCCTGGGCCGCACAGGATCAACGTCGGGTAGAACTCACCATCGCCGCGTGCGGCGCCGGGCTGCTCGCGAGCTGCAGGTGCGGCTGCGCGAGCCACCCCTTCAGGTCGCCCTCCTGGAAGACCGTGCCGGTGAGACCGATGTGGCCGTCGGGGCGCAAGACGTAGTACGAGGGACTTACGATCGACGCGCCGGCCAATGCGGCGTCGTTCTCCGGATCCGAGGCAACCGCGTGCACCTGCAGCATGTCGCCGAGGCCGAGGCCTTCGAGCGATGGCGCCGGCTGCCCGATCACGAGCAGGTTGAACCGCGTGTCATCGAGCCGCTGGAACAGATCCTCGCGTGGCCCCTGCGGCTTGAACCTCAGACGAAGCCAGGGAAAGCGATCGCCGGCATGCGGCGAGTTCCCGGCCGGCGTCCCAAGGTCCTGCGAGAGGGCGCTCCCGCCGTAGCGAATCCCAATCTGGGAGAGCGTCTGGAACGCCGCCCTTTGTACCCGTTTGCGGCTCATCACGATGGCCGCCACGCGCGGGACGATGTGGGTGCGAAGCATGCCGGCGAACCAGCTCTCGGACACGACGAGCCTGAATGCGCGGTCGGTGGTCGCGAGCAGTTGCTGCGCGAACGGACGACGCTCGGCCTCGTAGGTGTCGAGCAGCCCCTCGCTGGCGCGATTCGTGATGACGAGAGCCAGCTTCCACGCCAGGTTGTACGCGTCCTGAAGCCCGGTGTTCATGCCCTGCCCGCCCATCGGACTATGGATGTGCGC
>Ga0247825_10001581_pt1 | contig 14952 bp, 9 predicted proteins | sample 13C_Vanillin_Day_FD_194413 | JGI IMG/M metagenome (GOLD analysis project Ga0247825, IMG submission 194413) | Soil microbial communities from agricultural site in Penn Yan, New York, United States - 13C_Vanillin_Day48 | ecosystem: Environmental > Terrestrial > Soil > Agricultural land | place... | reverse complement strand
GCCCTGGGCCGCCTCCCCACCCTCGGCGGAGGCCCCCGAGGCGAGCGCCGGGGGATGCTTGCGGGCCAGCGCGATGGCCCCGAGCGCCAGCAGGATGTTGAGGCTCGCGGCCACCTTCGCCGACAGCGACAGCCCCAGCGCGGGCACCAGGCTCACGCCCGCGAGGAAGACCCCCAGCGCGGCGCCCAGGCTGTTGATGGCGTACAGGCGCGCCAGCTCGCGCCGCACGTGCGAGAGCGAGGCGGAGAAGTGCCTCACCAGCGCTGGCAGTGTCCCTCCCATCAGCATGGTGGGCACCACCAGCGACAGCGCCGCCAGCAGCAGCTTGGGCACCACCCGCACCCCATCCGGCACCTTCAGCGCCACCACCAGGTAGGCCGCGCTCAGCGCCTCCAGCACCGTGGGGAACAAGAGCGCATATACCCCCACCCCCAACTCCAGCAGGCCGTACATGGCCAGGGGGCTCTTCACCCGATCGGCTGTTCGCCCGAAGACATATGCCCCCAGCGCCAGCCCGCCCATGAAGGTGGCGAGCACTACAGCATGGGCCTGCCCACTGTTCCCCAGGACATTCGCGAGGTATTTGGACCAGACGAGCTCGTAGACGAGGGCAGTGGCACCGGACAGAAAAAGGAAGCTCGAAACCAGATTCTTCGGGAAGCTCGCGATGCCGTGCATGGGGACAGCGCGGAACCTTACTCGTTATGTTCAGCCCTAACCAATGAACGCCCAACTCCTGCAAGCCGTGCAGCTTGTCTGGTCTCCAGGCCTACGGGTGGTCCGCGCCGACGGGGACTGCTCCGCCGTGCTCCACCGCTCCACCTCGGAGCTGGCGGATGTGCCGCTGCACGTGGCGCTCGGCACCACCCCCGAGCGGGCCCGCGAGCTGGACGCCCGCGCACGCGAGAACCGCCGTGCCGTGGAGTTCATCTCTGCCCGGATCGGCACCGAGGAGCCCTCTCCATTGCGCCTGGTGCTGGGCATGGAGGCAGGCGAGGCCACAGCCGCCATCCAGGACCTCGATGGCCTGCTGGATGGCGCCCCGCCGGTGCAGATCTCCCGGCTCTCCTCCTCGCTCAGCCATGAGATCCGCAACCCGCTCAGCTCCGTGAAGATGGCGGTGCAGACGCTGCAACGGAACACGGGCTTGTCGGACCGGGACAAGCGCCGGCTGACCATCGCCAACCGGGAGATCCGCACCATGGAGCGGATGCTCTGGCTGCTCTCCGAGTACGGCCGCGACAGCGTGCCCAACCTGGAGCAGCAGCCGATGCGTACCGTGCTCCAGGAGGCCCAGGCCATGGTGGCCCCCGAGCTGGCCGAGCGCCGCATCGAGCTGAACATCGACGAGGCTCCGGAGCTGCCCCGGGTGCAGGTGGACGCCGCGCGGCTGCGGCCTGTGCTCGCCCAGCTGCTGCTGAACATCGCCATGGGCCAGCCCGAGGACTCGCGCGTCGAGGTCCAGCTCCGCCAAGGTCCCACCGGCAAGCTCCACATGGTGCTCAAGGATCCCGCCGCCGCGCTCCCCCCGGAGGAGCGCAACAGCCTCTTCGAGCCCTTCGGCTCGCGGCTGGCACGGGGGGCCGGCCTCTCGCTGGCTGCGCTGCGGCGTGTCATGCTCAACCAGGGGGGCGACCTCTCCGCCGAAGGAAGTGCCGAGCCGGGAATGGTGTTCACACTCACCTTCGCCGTGTGAGTGAGCCGCATGGAGACCCTTCTCATCATTGATGACGACGTGGGGCTCCTGGAGAGCCTCCAGATGCACTTCGAGGAGATCCTCCTCGAGAGTGCGCCGCGCTATCACGTCGTGACGGCCACCAGCGCCGGCTCGGGGCTCAGGGCTGCCCAGGAGTCCAACCCCAGCGTGGTCATCCTGGACATGATGCTGCCGGACCGCAGCGGCCTGGAGATCATCGAGGAACTGAAGGCGCTGTGCGGCGACGCGCGCATCATCCTCGTCACCGCGCACCACGACATGGAGACGACGATCCGGGCCATGAAGGCCGGGGCGTTCGACTACATCCACAAGCCCTTCCCCGAGCCGGCCGCGCTGGATCTCGTAGTGGAGCGGGCACTGGAGTACCGGCAGCTGTCGCGCCGCGCCGCCTCGGTGAACGTCGAGAACGCGGCGGCCCGCCTGGGCGACATCGTCGGCACCAGCCAGCTCATGCAGCAGCTGGTGAAGGAGATCGGCAAGGTGACGAGCAGCCGCGCCACGGTGCTCATCACCGGCGAGAGCGGCACGGGCAAGGAGCTGGTGGCCCGCGTCATCCACAACTACTCGAACGACGAGCCCAAGCCCTTCATCGGCATCAACTGCTCGGCCATCGTGGACACGCTGCTGGAGAGCGAGCTGTTCGGCCACGAGAAGGGCGCCTTCACCGGCGCCAGCAACACCAAGCAGGGCAAGTTCGAGGTGGCCGAGGACGGCACCGTCTTCCTGGACGAGATCGGCGACATGTCGCTCATGCTCCAGGCCAAGCTGCTGCGCGTGCTGCAGGAGCGCGAGTTCGAGCGCGTGGGCGGCGTGAAGAAGATCAAGCTGCGCGCCCGCGTCATCGCCGCCACGCACCGCAACCTGGCCGACGAGGTGGCCGCCGGACGCTTCCGTGAGGATCTCTACCAGCGCCTCAAGGTGATCACCCTCCACATCCCGCCCCTGCGCGAGCGTCGCGAGGACATCCCCCTGCTGGTGCACCACCTGCTGGAGCGCATCAACGAGAAGGTGCACAAGAGGGTGACGCGCGTGCCCCCGGAGGTGCTCAAGCACCTCACCCTCCTGCCTTGGCGCGGCAACGTGCGCGAGTTGGAGAACGTGCTCACCCGCGCCGTGGTGCTGGCCCCTGGCGAGGTGCTGCTCGGCGACGATCTGCCCACCCTGGAGCCCGGCAGCCCCGAGCCGGGCCAGCCCACCACCGCCGCTCCGGCCACGGCCTCGCCGCTCTTCGCCGCCCCGCCCGTGGATGACGCCAGCCAGATCCCCACCCTCGAGGAGGCCGAGCGCATGCTCATCCAGCGCGCCATGGCCGTCACCAAGGGCCACAAGGGCAAGGTCTGTCAGATCCTGGGCATCAGCCGGCCCACCCTGGAGCGCAAGCTCCAGAAATTCGGGCTCTCCCCGTCAGTCCCTTCGTCGCTCGGTGGACAGGGCTAACGCTGTGTGACATCAGCGTCCCTCTCCTGACACTGTTCGTCCTTCGACAGAGTGCTCGCCGGATTGAACGTTTCGTTCAGCTTGATCAGACTGTTTGAACGTTCTGTTTCAAGTTTCGGACACAGCGCCGCAAAAAATCGGAGCCTGCAGAGCTAAGTACGCGGCATTCCTGGGTTTGTTACCCCGGGAGCATTGTAAGTCCGCTCTGGCACATTCCTTGGAATGAGGGTCCTGCGTTCGTTCTCGGGATTCAGCCCACCCACTACTCGCAGGAGTGAACTCAATGCACGGCTTCAACCGCCCCCTCGGCCCCATCGGTTCCAACGTCGTCGCCCCGCTGCAGACCACCAGCTCGGGGATGATGGTGACGGCGAACAAGATCGTCCCCGGCCAGGAGGCGATCGACTTCAAGGGCTATTTCAAGGTCGAGTCCTTCCCGCACAACTCGGTCATCTACCGCTATGGCGACACGACGGACCGCGTGTACCTGCTGAAGTCGGGCCGCGTGCGGCTGATGCGGGTGGGGAAGAACGGCACCCGCTCGGTGGTGAGCATCCTGCGCCCTGGCGAGATCTTCGGCGAGGTGTTCCGCCCCGAGGGCACCACCATCGAGGAGATGGCGGTGGCTTCCGGCGAGGCCGAGGTGTGGTCCATCGAGGGCCGTGACTTCCGCGCGCAGCTCGAGGCGCGGCCGGCGCTGGCGCTGGACGTGGTGCGCGCCTACGCGGAGCGCGTGCGTGCGCTGCGCAAGCGCGTGCTCGGCCTGACGTTCAAGGAGGTTCCGGCGCGGCTGGCGGACACGCTGCTGACGCTGGTGGAGGCGCACGGCGAGCGCTGCCCGCACGGCGGCGAGACGGACCTGCGTGGCATCACCCAGCAGGATCTGGCGGACCTGGTGGGCGCCTCGCGCTCGTTCGTGTCCACGCTCATCAACGAGATGAAGCGCGAGGGCGTGCTCGGCAACGTGGGCCGCATCCTCTGCGTGCGTGACCAGAAGGCGCTGCGGAAGATCGCTGGCAAGGAGAAGTGAGCGGCTTCTCCTGACTGAGACGGAACGAACACGAACGGGCTCGGCCGCACGAACGGCCGGGCCTGTTGTGCATTTGGGGGCCACGAAGGCTCTGGCGCCGTTATCCTCCCGGCCTCTGCTCCTCACGCCCGGGAACCATGACCCTCTCCACCGAGTCCACTCCGCACCGCACGTATACCGAGCGCCGCGCCGCCGACCAGGCGAGGCTGGCAGAGCTGGACCGGGTCAGTGGGCGCTACGCGAACCTGAGAGGGCTCACCTTCCTGGCGGCCGCGGGAGTGGCTGGACTGATCCTCTTCGGCCGGCTGCCGAAGCCCTACTGGTGGGCAGTGGGAGGAGCCGTGGTCCTCTACGGCACTCTGGCCGTGCTGCACCATTATGTGTTCCGCCGCGAGGCGCGGGAGCGGTTGTACGTACTGTTGAACGAGCGCGGGCTGGCCCGGCTGAGCGGCGCGTGGCGCGAGTTCGCCGAGCGGGGTGAGCGCTTCCTCTCCCCGGCTCACTTGTACACGCCGGATCTGGACGTCTTCGGCCAAGCCAGCCTCTTCCAGCTCTTGAACGAGACAGCGACACGGTCGGGCGAGGAGCGGCTCGCGTCCTGGCTGTCTGCGCCGGCGCCGGCCGAGGAGGTGATGGCGAGGCAGGGCGCTGCGCGCGAGCTGGCCCCGCTCGTCCAGTTCCGGCAGGACCTGTGCGTCGAGGCGCTATCAGTGTCCCGTGAGAAGGCGAATCCAAGTCACTTCATCCAGTGGGCCGAGGAGGGCCCCTCGCTCGACGCCATCCGCTGGTCTCGGCCAGTGGCCTTCATCCTGCCGCCGGTCACGTTGGCGCTGTATGTGCTTGGCCAGCTCGCGGTGGTGCCTGGCTGGGTGTGGTGGCTGGGCCTCTTCCTTCAGCTCGGGGTGGCTGTGATCACGCGCCGCACGCTCCGGCAGATGGAGGAGCGGATGTCCGCCGGGGAGGCAGGCTTCGTGCGCTATGCGCCCCTCTTCGAGCTCATGGAGCGGCAGGAGGTGCGCCACCCACTGCTCCAGCGGCTTCAGTCCGGGCTGCAGCGTGCGGGGGAGCCTCCTGTCTCCACGCACTTCCACCGCTTCAGCTTTCTGTACTCGTTCGTCGAGTTCAAGCGGCACCAGTTCCACCCGGTGGTGCACCTGCTCACGCTCTGGGACATCCACGCCCTCTTCGCGCTGGAGAAGTGGCGGGCTCGGCACGGCAAGGAGCTGCGAGGCTGGTTTGAGGCGCTCGCGGAGTTGGAGGCGCTCTCGTGCCTGGCGGGCTTCGCGCACGATCGGCCGGGCTTCGCCTGGCCCACGCTGGTGCAGGAGGGACCGCGCGTAGAGGCGAAGGATGTGGGCCACCCGCTGCTGGACGCTCCGATCCTCAATGACGTGTCCCTGCCGGGGCCACGGCACGCGCTGCTCATCACCGGCTCCAACATGTCTGGGAAGACGACGCTGATGCGAGCGCTGGGCACCAACGTGGTGCTGGCGCTGGCGGGGGCGCCTGTGTGCGCGCGGGAGTTCACCCTGTCACCGCTCCAGACGCTCACGAGCATGCGGGTGAAGGACTCGCTGGAGCGAGGCGTGTCCTATTTCTACGCCGAGGTACAGCGCATCAAGGCGGTGCTGGACGCAGCCGAGGCCGCGAAGGGGCAGTGCCTGTTCCTATTGGACGAGATCCTGCTGGGCACCAACACACGCGAGCGACAGATCGCCTCGCGAGAGGTGCTGCGGCTGCTGCTGGGTACGGGGGCCTGCGGGGCAGTGACGACGCACGATCTGTCCCTGGCGGCGTTGGCGGATGAGCCGGGGGTGCATGTGGTGAACGTCCATTTCCGCGACCATCTCGAGAACGGGAAGATGGTGTTCGACTACAAGCTGCGCCCAGGAGTGGTGGACACCACGAACGCGCTCCGGGTACTACGCATGGCGGGCGTGCCCGTCAGCGAGGCGGATGAAACACTCCCGCACTCTCCAAGGTAATCATCTCCACTTCGTACTGTTCCAGCGGTGTGAATACTACATTCCGGATCTTCGCCCTTTCGAGCACCTTCTTCACCTCATCAACCATGAATATGAACCCGCCTTTTCCGACTGGCGTGAACAGGTCCGAGCCATCCCACGACTCTGGATCGAAGAGGAGGCCCTTTCCTATTGGGAAGATGCCAGCCGGATAGACCCGGGGCACCACCACCGTTCGGGCATAATCGATTTTTCCGCACCGGCCTGTGATGGCAAGACCGCTATAGCCAAGGATCGGTTGGCCCTGCTTGTCTCGGACGGAAACATCGTAGAGAGACCACCCGGTGAACCCGTGCGAGCGCAGCAGTTGCACCACGGACTCAGAGATGATGACGGGTACTGCATACGTCGTCCAAATCACATCACCCGGCTTGGCGCTCCCCATCGCCCATTCGACTGTGATGGGATGTGCCGGGTGCAGTTCGGCGCGAGTCAGAGCGAAGACTTCATCTCTCGTCTCCACGCCCAGGTCGCCCCTGAATGCCTTCCTGCTCCCTGACTCTCCCAGAGAGAAGATTCGACCAAAACCGGGGAACTCCTTAGAAGTTGACTTGGAACCCATACTTGCCTCCCAGCTCTCTACCAAACTGGAGAATCTGCTCAAACGTGGGCTCGGGCCTCAGGAAATCCCTCCACCGTTTGAGGTATTCGGCGGAGTTCTTGAGGTGACTGGACCGCGCCCACCATGCGCCGAACCTTGGGTCGTGAACGTTGATCCCCACCTTCTGAAATTCTTTTGCGAGCGCCTTTGGGAACACATGATGGGCGTGCGCGCCTTCAGGCATCATGCCCGTCAGGCGCGCGAGGTTCTCCCGGAAGTTGCCCTCTGTGAAGGGCTTGAAGCCACGGCTTGCCTCCTTCGCGGCACCGGGGGCCTGAGCCGTCCCCCCTTTGTCCGGCGGACCTCCTGATTCCATGAGGACGTAGACGGCCCCGGCGCCTGTCCCGAGAGCCGCTGCCGTCGCACCCACGGGCACTGCCACTTGCTTGAGCGCCAGAGCCCCCTCTGCCGTGAGGGACAGCACCGGCAGTTGTGCCCCCGCCGCACCGATACGCGTCGCGGTACCGGCCGCGCTGCCGTACAGCATGAGCAGATGCGTGGATAGCCGGGCTGCCTCGCGAATCTGCTCCTGCAACGGCAGGGCGGAGTAACGGGCAAAGTAGTCCGGAGAGGACGCAATGAGGACTGCCACCGCGGACGGCAGTTGCTCAAGCCCCTGGAGGCTTTGAACCGGAGAGGTGACGAAGCGACCCAAGGCTCGCGCCGTTTCTGCCAGAGCGTCCTCGCTCCCATCCAGAGCCGCGTTGACCCAGTCTCGCTCCAGCCCCAGTTCTCCCACGACGCCGCCGGTCTGGCGCAGCGAGCCGTCGACGGCAAAGAAGACGCCTCCCTTGTCCCGGTAGAAGGCGCCCACCTCGAAGGCCCCTGCCATCAGCCTGCCTTCACGCAGTTCCACCCGGCCCATGCGCTGGAGCGGTTTCCCCGTGAAGGCAGCGACCAGGTATCCGTCCGCGCGCATCACCACCAGGAACCCGAAGGGACGCAGCCGCTCCAGCATCTCTGCGTATGGCACATCCTCTCCCCGGGAGAGCAGCTGGCTCAGCAGAAAGAAGAGGGAGCGTCGTGGACCGAAGTTCTGGAGGGTCGTTCTCGTGCGCTCCAGCGACTGCAACAGCGCCCGCGCATCATCCGTCTCCAGTTCCTCCCCTGCCTCATGCCAGGAGCGCTCCTCCAACCCAGCTGCCTGCTGTAGGCGTTGGAAGTCATCCCTCTTCTCCCAGAAGCTAAAACTTCCACCATCTTGCGACACATCAGACGGGGTTCCTCCGTACTGGAGGGTGGAGTACCGGCTCCCAGTCCCGCTGGTAGCGCAGCCGGTCATCCACGTCAGGAGTACCCCGACGAGCAGCGCGGCCCAGCGCTGCCTCGACTGCGGCGTGGACCGGGAACTTACGGGCTTCTCCGCCGTGCTGACCGGAGCCCGAGTCGATTCGAGGAGCATCATCAGCTCTACCGGCGCGGGCGAGCGGGCTTCTTCTTCCGTGCAGGCGGTTTCCGGGCCGCGGGCTTCCCGACGTCGGCATCCCCAGCCTCGAGGTACCAGAAGGCTCCCGGCTGGAAGGCTTTCGGATCCTTGGCCTTGAACATCTTCGCGGCTCTGGCTCGTAGCCGCTGGGGGAGGCGCGGCTCATCCTCCTCAGCCTCGGTGCGCTCCCCCAGAAGATCGCGATAGACCATCAGGCACTCGAGCAGCTCGGGGGCTCCCGAGTTCACCAGCATCGGCGTCCCACGCTTCTCGGGGTTGCGTAAGACGATGCGACAGCCGTTCCTTTCGTCCAGGCAGATGAACTGATCCTCCTCGCCCTCCCCATACATCCCCAGAACTCGCAGGCCCGTATCTTCCTCACGGCCCGTCATCTCCGAGAGCTCGGCCAGCGACTCTCCCTCGCGCTCGGCGTCGAAGTCCATGAAGGGTGCGGCAGACTCCGGCAAGCCCACTCGCAGCAGGAAGGAGCGGGTCTGGCCATCCAACTGGACCCCCTCCAGCGCCTCCTCTTCAAAGGGCAGGCATGGCTCCTCAAGCTCATCCCCCTCCTGCCAGCGCTCATGCCAGGGCTCGGCGGCTACCTCGACCTCGCGCTTCTTTCGGAGCTTCTCCATCTCCTCAGGGATGCGTTTCAGCTGCGCATCCAGGAGCTTGGGGAGCTCCAGCAAGTGGACCTCCCCACCACAGCGGAGTGCCTCACGGAGGGCGTCATCCGCTCGGAAGGTGGCCCCACGCTCGATCCAGAGCTGCTTCTCCGTCACGTGCCGGATGACGGCTTTCATCACCTCGGGAGGTGTCACGGGCCCCGGGCCGGTGAGCTGGGCCAGCGCAGACGAAGGCATGAAGGCGGTGGAGCGGAGATCAGAGGACTTGGGCATGTCCCCTGGACACTACGAGATCCCCGGCGGAATCTCCGCTCTGGACTTCATCCCAGCGCCGCGCGCAGCGTCCTCTCAGTCTCGGCGATCAAGGTCTGCATGAGATCCGCGGCAGACAGCTCGCGCGAGAGCGGGGCGCCCTGGCCAGACCAGAGCGCCATGAGCCGGGTATCTCCCTGACGGGCCGCAGCCCCCCTCAAGGCGATGGTGGCATAGTGCTGGGCGGGGAATGGCAGCACCGCATCGCTGCCCTCCAGAGCCGTGATGAACTCGTTGGCGATCATGCGGCCTGGACGGCCTGTGAACGCGCGCGTGATTCGCGAGGCATCATCCCGAGACGCGCGCAGTGCGGCCTTGTGGGCTGGAGCAGTCCCGGCCTCGCGGCACGTCATGAAAGCAGTGCCGAGTTGCACACCGCTCGCCCCCAGCATGCGGGCCGCAGCGATGCCACGGCCATCCATGATTCCCCCGCTCGCGACGACCGGGAGCTTCACGGCATCAACGACCTGGGGGACGAGCGCCATCGTTCCGACCAGGCCCCCCTCGAAGGGCCCGGCGAACGTGCCGCGATGGCCTCCCGCCTCCGCGCCCTGGGCGACGATGACGTCCACTCCCGCGGCCTCGAGCCGCCGGGCCTCCTCAACCGTGGTGGCTGTACCCGCCAGCAGGATTCCTCGCGACCTGAACGCCTCGAGCACCTCGGCCGGTGGAATGCCGAAGGTGAAGCTGAAGACAGCCGGGGCACACGAGAGCACGGCCTCGACCTGCTTCGAGAAGTCAGGAAGAGCCGTAGCAGGTGCCTGCGGAGCGGGCAGTCCGAGCTGCGCGTGATAGCGGCCCAGGATCTCCAGCATGGGCGTCGGCTCGATCTTCGGCAGTGCTCCCATCGGTGAGAACAGGTTGATGGCAAAGGGCCGCTGCGTCAGGGCCTGCACCGCTCGGGCCTGCCGGACGATCTCCTCGGGTGGCAGGTAGGACGCGCCGAGTGACCCTAGCCCCCCGGCATTCGAGGACGCTGCGACCAGCTCCGGAGTGGTGATGCCTCCTCCCATGGGAGCCTGGATGATGGGGTGCTCCGCTCCGAGCCGAACCGCGAGCCTGCGCCACGCGCTTGAGTCCGTCACGGCTGACCTCCCTGTGTCCTGCCCTCCCACGGTGCGCCCAGGAGGCTCTCCGAGGAAGCGAATAGTTTTGATGCCCCCCATCACGCCCACCAACCAGCCGGGCGCTAGGGCTCGGTCCTGTGGCATTCTCGCGTCACCCACATGGCCTCCCCCGCCCCCACCGCACAGCATTGGGTGCTGCGCCTGTTCTTCGTCTCGGGCCTTTCCGGGATCCTCTTTGAGGTCCTCTGGGTGCGGATCTTCACGTACCTGCTCGGGGGCACCACCCACAGCGTCACAGCGGTCATCACCGCGTTCATGCTGGGGCTCGGGCTGGGCTCATACCTCTTCGGCAGGATGGCGGATCACCACGCCCGGCCGCTGCGCATCTACGGGCTGCTGGAACTCGGTGTCGCGCTCAGCGGGCTCGTCGCGTTCTACGCCTTCCACCACATCGAGTCGCTCTACTCGACCCTCTATGCCTGGGCGCCGCAGGCGACGATCAAGTGGCTCGTCTTCCTCATCGCGTTCGTCTTCGTGTCCCTCTCCGCCACGCTCATTGGCGGTACCCTGCCCGTGCTCGCCCGGTACGTAGTGCACCGTGACGAGGGCCTCAAGACCGCGCTGGGCCAGCTGTACTCCATCAACACCCTGGGCGCGGCTGCGGGCGCCCTGCTGATGATTGGGCTCGTCTGGGTGCTGGGATACGAAGCCGGCTACCACCTGGCGCTCGTGCTCAATGCCGCCACGGGTCTGGGGGCCCTGCTCCTATCCCGCCGCGAGGGCCCTGCACCGCGCTCCGGCAGCGAAGCCTCCGCCGCGCCCTCCGCGCCTGCCGTAGAGGCTCAAGAGACACTCGATGGCCGCATCCTCCTGCCCGCCTTTGCGATCTCTGGCTTCTGTGCGCTCGCGTATGAGGTCGTCTGGTTCCGCCTGCTCGACTTCCTGCTCCTGGGCCGGCTGACCACCTTCGCCTGCGTCCTCTCCGTGTACCTGCTGGGCATCAGCCTGGGCAGCGTCGCGTTCAGCCGCTGGAGCCCCGCGGGCCTGAGCGATCTCAAGCTGTTCGTGGCCTTCGAGGCGCTGCTCGGGTTGCTTGGGCTCGTCAGCCTGCCGCTGCTGTCCCTGATCAGTGGGTGGGGGCACCGGCCCGTCACCATTGCTGTGGGCTTCCTCCACCTCTTCGCGATGACACTGCTGCTAGGAGGACTCTTCCCCCTGGCCGGCAAGCTGTACGCGGGGCCGCTGCGCCTGCTCGGAAAGGCCGTGGGCAACCTCTACTCGGCCAACACGGTGGGCTCGGTGCTGGGCTCGTTCCTTGCGGGCTTCGTCCTCATCCCCATACTCGGTACCTCGGCCACGCTCCTGCTCATCGCGGGGCTCAACGTGCTCATCGCAGGAGGCGTGGCGGGTCTGTCGCTCCGGCCCCTGAATGTCCGGTGGGTGGGAGCTGGCGCCGCGCTCGTACTGGTGGGGTTGGTGAGCGCGTTCGGCGCGGACTGGCTCACGCGCTACTACGAGCACGTCAGCCTGCGTCCGGGCTTCCGGGTGATCGCGCAACGCGAGAGCAGCCTCCAGCCGGTGCTGGTGGCCGAGAACACGCAAGGAGACAGGGTCCTGCTCGGAGGCCCCTTTCAGTCCGGCGAGACGGTGCCTGCGCGGCGGCAGACCCAGAAGCTCCAGGCCCATCTGCCCATGCTCGTCCACCCGAATCCTCAGCGGGTGCTGGAGATCGGATATGGCGTGGGAGAGCTCGCGCGCACTCTGCTGTTGTACGAGCCAGAGCGGCTCCAGCTGGTCGAGCTCGATGAGCACATGATCCCGATGGCCGAGGAGTACTTCGGGGCGCTCAACGAGCAGGCGAGCCGCAGGCCCAACGTGCGCGTGGATGTGATGGACGGACGGCACTTCCTGAAGATGAGCCAGGAGCAGTTCGACGTCATCATGTCGGACTCGATGATCCTCGCGAGCGAGGGCAGCCTGCGGCTCTACACGGAGGAGCACTTCCGCGAAGCACGCAAGCACCTGCGCCCGGGCGGTGTGGTGCTCGCGTGGTTGCCGCTCAACGCGGGCACCAGCAAGGCGACGGTGATCCTGAAGACGTTCCAGGAGGTCTTCCCTCAGAGCCTGCTGTGGCTGCCGCTGGGGCTCAACACGCAGGAGGCCTTCCTCATCGGCTTCCGGGACGAGGCGCGGATTGACTGGACGGCCTGGCGCGAGAAGTACGAGCGGGTGGCGCGCGAGGACCTGAGCGTCTTTGGCTGGGACTCTCCGGGGCTCTTCTTCGCCAGCTTCCGCGCCGGGCCCGAGCAGCTGCGCCAGATCGCGGCGCGCGTCCCCCTGGTCAATCGGGACATGAGCCCGGTGCTGGACTTCCTGCCCCAGGAGACGCCCGCCGAGATCGACGCCGCTGTCCGCCAGCTCATTAGCTACCCACCGGGCGCCATCCTCGCCCACCTTCGGGATGGCCCGGAGCAGGGCGAAGTGCTGACGGCCCTGCGAGACGAGCTGCGGCGCATCCACGAGGCGGATCAGCTCTTCCTCCAAGGGGTCGAGGCGCTGGATCGGTTCGGCGCCCGCCCTCCGGCGGAGGTGCTGGCGAACGCCGAGACGCTCACGGCCGGGTTCCGGAGGGCGCTGGAGGTGTACCCGCGCCATCACGCCGCCGCGGTGTGGATGGCACAGGTGCTGGGGTTGGCGGCGAAGGTGCATCCTCCGCTCGATCCCGGCAGGGCCCGTGAGCTCCTGGAGGAGGCCCTGCGCTACAGTCCATCGGATCTCGCCGTGGCCGAGGCGCTCGCGCGGCTGGCCCTCCAGAGAGGTGACAAGGACGAGGCACAGAAGTACATCGAGCGGGTCCGCGCGCTCGCACCCTACTCCCGGCTCGCCGCCACCGAGAGACCATGAACGATTCTCCTGCCACGCTCAGCCGCGCCCGCTTCCGCTTCCTGTGTGGACTGTTGTTCTGCACGGGGATGACGTCGCTCATCTTCCAGATCATCTGGATGCGGGGCTTCAGCATCATCCTGGGCAGCACGATCTACTCGATGGCCTGCGTCGTCACTGTGTTCATGCTGGGGCTGGCGATCGGCAGCCTCATCATGTCGCGGCTGCTGAAGAACGGCCGGTGGCTGGCGGAGCGGCCGCTAGCGGCCTACGGCGCGGTGGAGCTGCTGGTGGGGCTCAGCTCTCTGCTCATCACGTGGACGCTCTTCACGCACCAGGACTTCTACCTCTCGCTGTCGGGCTCACCCACGGCGCCGCTGCTGCGCCGGCTGGCCGCGCAGTTTTCTGTCTGCCTGGCGCTGATCGGCATCCCCACCGCGCTCATGGGAATGACGCTGCCGCTGCTGAGCCAGCTCGTCGCGGACCGCCGGCAGGTGTCGGCGCTCTATGGCGTGAACACGATCGGGGCGGCCACCGGAAGCATCATCTCCAGCTTCGTCCTCATCTATTACTTCGGGTGCATCCGGGCTGGCGCAGTCGCCACGGCCATCAACGCCCTCATCTTCACCGTGTCGCTGCTGGGCAACCGCTTCTTCCCCCCGGTCAAGGAAGCCCCCTCGGAAGAGGCACCTCCAGCGGCATTCGGAACTCCCGAAGGGAGGATGCTCAGCCGCCCGCTGATGCTGGCGCTCGCGATCTTCTCCGGGTTCGTTGTGCTGTCCTGCGAGATCACCTGGACGCGATTCCTGTCGCTGTGTTTCGGCAACCGCATCTATGTGATGAGCATCACGCTGGCCATCATCCTGCTCTTTATGGGCCAGGCCGCGCGCATGAGCAGCGTCATGCTGCGCGGGACGACACCGCTGTGGCGCATCCTCCTGTACGCCTGCTCGCTGACGCTGATCTCCTTCTCCGCCGCGTTTCTGCTGGAGCGATCGGCCTTCCAGCCGTCCCAACCGGGGCTCGTTGTCCTCTTCATTCTGCTGATGGTGGTGTTCCCAGCCACGGCGCTCGGGTTGATCTTCCCGCTGACACTGGCGGCGAGGCCCCCGGGCGTGACGAACGGCCCGAGCTGGGTGGGGTTGGTGTACGGGATGAACACGCTGGCCAGCCTCGTGGGCTCGCTGGCGAGCGGTTACGTGCTCATCAACGTCATCGGCTCCAACGGCCTGATCGCCTTCAACTCGGTGCTGTTGCTGTTGGCCTTGGCGGGGTTGGCGTATGCATTCCGCCCGCACTTCAAGCTCTCGGACCACGCGCTGGGAGGGATTGCGGTCATTGGCTTCCTGGCGATCATCGCGCCGCGCAGCCTCCAGGTGCCCCCGGTGGTGGACGCCGAGCGTGCCATCGTCCGGAGCGAGGACGCCCACGGCATCTTCAGCGTGGTGCGCATGGATGAGGGCAAGCTCCGTGTTCTGAACAACCGGACGGATCTGGTCTACCTGTATGGGGATCCCAGCACTCAGTACGTACAGGAGTCCCAGGCCTTCCTGCCGATCCTGTATGCGCCGAAGCTGGAGAAGGTGCTGAACATCGGCTCGGGCTATGGGATCACGGCGGGCGCCTTCTCGCGAGTGGCGGAGGTGAGTTCCATCGAGGCGGTAGAGATCGTCCCAGCGCTGGTCGAGCACGCGAAGCTCTTCAGCCCGGGCAACCACGACTACTTCTCCAACCCGCGGGTGCGCATCCACATCACGGATGGACGTCACTTCCTGGCAACCACCCCCGAGCGCTACGACATCATCTCGATCAACGTCTCGGATCCGTAC
>Ga0247825_10001580_pt1 | contig 14954 bp, 11 predicted proteins | sample 13C_Vanillin_Day_FD_194413 | JGI IMG/M metagenome (GOLD analysis project Ga0247825, IMG submission 194413) | Soil microbial communities from agricultural site in Penn Yan, New York, United States - 13C_Vanillin_Day48 | ecosystem: Environmental > Terrestrial > Soil > Agricultural land | place... | reverse complement strand
ATTCCGCCCGACGCGTGGGAAAAATGTGACGGCTGCGGGCACATCGATCTCAGGGAAAAGTTCGAGAAAGCGCTGAACGTCTGTCCCGAGTGCGGGCGGCACCGCCGCATCTCGGCGGAAGAGTACATCGAGCTCCTCACCGATCCGGGCACCTGGCGGGAGCTGTACGGCGGGCTCCGGTCCGCCGATCCCCTGACCTTCGAGCACTACGCGGACCGGCTGGTGAGTGCCCGCAAGAAGGGCGGGGAAGCGGACGCCATCTACACCGGCACCGGGCGGCTGGATGGTCTCCTGATCAACCTCGGGGTGATGAACTTCGCCTTCATGGGCGGCTCGATGGGCTCGGTGGTCGGCGAAAAGATCGCCCGACTCGCCCGACGATCTCACGAGAAGAAGGTGCCGCTCATCCTGGTCTCCACCTCGGGCGGCGCCCGGATGCAGGAAGGCGTGCTCTCCCTCATGCAGATGGCCAAGACCTCCGCGGCCATCGCCCAGCTCCACCGCGATAACATCCCCTACATCTCGATCCTGACCGATCCGACGACCGGGGGTGTGTCGGCTTCCTTCGCCATGCAGGGCGACGTCATTCTGGCGGAGCCGGGGGCCGTGATCGGGTTCGCGGGGCAGCGGGTGATCAAGCAGACCATCGGCCAGGACCTCCCCGAAGGGTTCCAGACCGCGGAGTTCCTGCTCGAGCACGGTCAGATCGATGACGTGGTGCCGCGGGGCTCGCTCCGGGACACCACCGCCCGGCTGCTCCGCCATATGCAGGGGCAGCGTCCCGTGGTGGAGCGCGCCGAAGCCAGCTGACCGCCGCAGCGTGAGATGTCCGGCGCCCCACCCGCGTATCGCTGGTGGGGCGCCGTCGTTCCGGGCCCCGACACCGAGCCTTCACTGACCTACGACGACGCGCTGGCTTTCCTCTTTCCCCGGACCACCACGATCAAGTTCGGGCTCGCCACCACGCGCGCCCTCCTGCGATCGCTGGGCGACCCCCAGGGGACCATTCCCATGGTGCACATCGGCGGCACCAACGGGAAGGGAAGCGTCTCGACACTGGTGGCGGCGTCGCTGGCCGAGGCGGGATGGCGGGTGGGACTCTACACCTCGCCGCATCTGGTGTCCTTCCGGGAGCGGATCCGGGTGGGCGGGGTGCCGATCGGCGAGGATGCCGTGGCGATGTGGACCGAGCGGCTCCAGCCCCTCATCCTCGAGCGGAAGGCCACCTTCTTCGAGGCCAGCACCGCCATCGCCTTCGCCGACTTCGCGGCCCGCGGTGTCGAAATCGCCGTGGTCGAGGTCGGGCTCGGCGGACGGCAGGACAGCACCAACGTGATCCGCCCGCTGGCCAGCGCCGTGACCAAGATCGCCCGCGACCACATGAAGTACCTGGGTGACACGCTGGAGAAGATCGCCTGCGAGAAGGCCGGCATCGCCAAGCCCGACACGCCTTTCATCATCGGGGAGCGCGACCCCGCCCTGGTCGAGGTGCTGCGCCGGGAAGCGCGGCGGGCGGTGGCGCGGGCGGCCCCGGGCGGTCGGGCCGACATCCGGGTCCTGCCGCCGGAGTACGAGTGGACCGGCCCCCTCGGCCTGGACGGTCCCCATCAGCGGCGGAACGCCGGGGTCGCTCACGGCATCCTGATGGCCCTGCCGGCACCCTACCGACCCGCCCCCGAGGCCGTGGCCCGGGGCTTCGGCTCCGCCTGGATCGCGGGACGGCTGGACCGGCGGGGCAAGTGGCTGTTCGACGTCGCCCACAATCCCGACGGCGTCCGGGCGCTGACCCGGGCGATCGGGGGCATGGCGCTACCTCGGCCGCTGCACGGGATGATCTCGATCCTGGGGGACAAGGAGTGGCCCGAGATGCTGGTCGAGCTGGACCGGGTGCTCGACCGCGGCGTGCTCACGGTTGCGCCTACGGCGGCGAGCCGCGGATGGGACGCGGCCTGGCTCCGCCGCTGGCTGGCCAAGCGCGCCCGGCCGCCGGCGCAGGCGGCGTGGAACCTGGTGCCGGACTTCCGGGAGGCCCTGGCCACGGTCGAGCGGGGTGCGGGGACCATCCTGGTGACCGGGTCGTTCCACACCGTCGGCGACGTGATGGACGCGCTCGGATTCAGCGTCTGAGCGGGCACCTTCGGCCAGCGTCCTCGACCCACTATTATTGCCCCATGCAACCCAAGGCCCTGCCGGGCTTTCGCGATTTCTATCCGGCCGACCTGGCGCTCCGGGCGCACATCTTCGGCACTTGGCGGGCCGTCGCGGCCCGGTACGGGTTCGAGGAATACGACGGGCCTCCGCTGGAGCCGCTGGAGCTGTACACCGCCAAGAGCGGCGACGAGATCGTGGGCCAGCTCTATGCCTTCACCGACAAGGGTGAGCGGGACGTGGCGCTGCGGCCGGAGATGACGCCCACGCTCGCGCGGATGGTGGCGGCCCGGGCCAACGGGCTCAAGAAGCCGATCCGCTGGTTCTCCATCCCGCAGCTCTTCCGCTACGAGCGGCAGCAGCGAGGCCGGCTCCGAGAGCATTTCCAGCTCAACGCCGACCTGATCGGAGAGCCCGGTCCGCTCGGCGACGCCGAGATCATCGCGCTGGCGGTCGATTCGGTCCGCGCCTTCGGGCTCGGACCGACCGATTTCCGGGTCCGGCTCTCCGACCGCCGGCTGCTCACCGCGCTGCTGCGGGGGCTCGGCCTGGACGAGGCCCGGGCGGCGGTCGTGTACCAGGTACTGGACAAGCTTGCCCGGGTGCCGGAGGCCGTGTCGGTCGAGCGGCTGAGCCAGGCGGGCCTCGCTTCCGACCAGATCGACCGGGTGTTGGGACTGGCCCGGGTCCGGAGCTGGGACGAGCTGGCGCGCTCCGCCTCCGATCTGGGCGAAGGCCTGCAGGCGGGAGTGCCGCTCCGTAGCACGATCGCCGCGCTGGACGCCATGGGCCTGGGTGGCTACCTCGATCTCGACCTCGGGACCGTGCGGGGGCTGGCCTACTATACCGGCACGGTGTTCGAGCTATTCGACGCGCGGGGCGAGCTGCGCGCGATCTGCGGCGGCGGCCGCTACGACAATCTGCTCGCCGCGCTGGGCGGCGTGGACCTGCCCGCGCTCGGCTTCGGTATGGGCGACGTGGTGCTGGGCGAGCTGCTCCGCGACCGCGGGCTGGCGCCGGCCGCGGGAGGAACGGTGGACGTGTTCCTGGCGGCCATCGGCAGCGACGACCTCCCGCCCATGCTGGCCCTCGGGCACGAGCTGCGCGAGGCGGGCCTCCGGGTGGAGTACGCGCTGGCGCCCCAGGCGGTCGGCAAGCAGCTCAAGCTCGCCGACAGCCGAGGGGCCCGGGTGGCAGTCGTCATCGGCCCCGACGACCGAGCCCGCGGCGAGGTGATGCTCAAGGACCTCGCGGCGAACACCCAGAGCGGGGTGCCGAGGGACCGGGTGGTGGAGCGGGTGGCGGCGCTGACCCGCGGCGACAACGGCTAGCCGACACGTCGGCGGCCAGGACGAGTTCCGGAGGAGAGCGAGATGGCGGATGCGAAGGCGTTGACCCCGAGGGCAACCGACTTCAGCGCGTGGTACAACGAGCTGATCGCCCGGGCCGAGCTGGCCGACTACAGCCCGGTGCGCGGCTGCATGGTCATCCGGCCCAACGGGTACGCCATCTGGGAGCAGATGCAGCGCGCGCTGGACCAGATGTTCAAGGATACCGGGCACCAGAACGCCTACTTCCCGCTCTTCATCCCCCAGAGCTTCCTGAGCCGGGAGGCCGAGCACGTCAAGGGGTTCGCCCCGGAGACGGCCGTGGTGACGCACGGCGGTGGCAAGGAGCTGGAGGAGCCGCTGGTGGTCCGGCCGACGTCGGAGACCATCATCTACTCGATGTATGCCAAGTGGATTCAGAGCTACCGCGATCTGCCGGTGCTGATCAACCAGTGGTGCAATGTGGTCCGCTGGGAGATGCGCACCCGGCTCTTCCTCCGGACCACCGAATTCCTCTGGCAGGAAGGCCACACCGCCCATGCCACGGAGGAGGAGGCCGAGGCGGAAGCCCGGCAGATGCTGGGGGTCTACCGCCGGTTCATGGAGGAGTGGATGGCGATGCCGGTGGTGACGGGGCGAAAGACCGACAGCGAGCGGTTCGCCGGGGCGCTCCGGACCTACAGCTGCGAAGCGCTGATGCAGGACAACAAGGCGCTCCAGGCGGGCACCAGCCACAACCTGGGGCAGAACTTCGCCCGCGCGTTCGAGGTCACCTTCCAGACGGCGGCCGGCGGGGTGGACTACGTCTGGAACACCTCCTGGGGCGTCTCCACGCGGCTGGTCGGGGCCCTCATCATGGTGCACGGGGACGACGCGGGCCTCGTCTGCCCGCCGCGCCTGGCGCAGTACCAGGTGGTGCTGGTGCCGATCTACAAGAGCGACGAAGAGCGGAACACCGTGCTGGCCGTCGCCGACCGGGTCAAGGGAGAGCTGCTGGCTGCCGGGATCCGGGCCCATCTCGATGCGCGTGAAGGCATGAAGCCGGGCGCCAAGTATTACGAGTGGGAGGGCCGGGGCGTGCCCCTGCGGCTCGAGATCGGCCCCCGGGACGTGGCCGGCAGCGCGGTCATGCTGGCCCGGCGCACCGGCGGGAAGAAGGAAAGCCTCCCCATGGCGGGCCTGCCTGCCCGGGTGCAGGAGATCATGGATGCCATGCAGCGCGACCTGCTCGAGGTCGCGCGGGCTCGTCGCGAGGCCAACAGCATCCGGGGCGCCACCAAGGAGCAGTTCCTCGAGGCCATGCGAGGAGACGGCGGCTTTGTCTACGCCGGCTTCTGCGGCGAGGGAAGCTGCGAGGCGGAGATCAAGGAGGAAACCAAGGCGACCGTGCGGGTCCTGCCCGACGAAGAGTTCCGCTCGCCCGACCGGCCGACCACCTGCATGTGGTGCGGCAAGCCGGCCACGTCCGAGGCGCTGTGGGCGAAGGCGTACTAGGGACCCCCGGGCGCACGGGCGCTGGAAGGCAGGCCAACACCGACGACCTGTTGGCTGATGCCGGACTCGAGCGCCGAGGTGGATCGCTGCTGCTGGCGGGCGTGCCGGTCTCCGCCATCGCCGAGGGCGCGGGCACGCCGGCCTATGTCTACAACGCCGAGGTCATCCGCCGGCAGTACCGGGCACTGGACCAGGCGTTCGCGGCGGTTTCGCATCGGCTCGCGTACGCGGTGAAGGCGAACGCGAACCTCGCCGTGCTTCGGATCCTCCGCGATCTGGGCGCCGGCGCGGACATCGTGTCGGGCGGGGAGCTGGCCCGGGCGCTGGCGGCGGGCTTTTCGCCCGACCGCATCGTCTTCAGCGGAGTGGGCAAGAGCGACGACGAGCTCGCGGCCGCGGTGAATGCCGGTATCGGGCACATCCACCTGGAGTCGGCGGCGGAGCTGGCCGCGCTCGGCTCCATCGCGGCCGCCCGGCAGCGCCGCACCCGGGTGGGGATTCGGGTCAACCCGGACGTCACCGCCGACACTCATCCGTTCATCGCGACCGGCCAGGGGGGCATCAAGTTCGGGGTGCCGTTCGACCAGGTGGTCCCGCTCGCGCTCGAGGTCTGCCGGCACCAGTACCTCGAGCTCGACACCATCGCGATGCACATCGGGAGTCAGCTGCTGGATCCCGCGCCGTACGTCGAAGGTATCCGGCGGCTGCTCGACCTGGTGGCCCGACTGCGCGGGGCGGGCGTGACGTCGCTCCGTCACCTCGACGTCGGCGGCGGGATCGGAATCCGCTACCGCGAGGAGCGCCCGATGGCCCCGGACCAGCTGGCCGCCGCCATCGTGCCGCTGATCCGCGACGTCGGTCTGACGCTGCTACTGGAGCCGGGACGCTACCTGGTGGGAAGCGCCGGCGTCCTGCTCACCACGGTGCTCTCCCGCAAGCACTCGGGCGGCAAGGAGCTGGTGATCGTCGATGCCGGCATGAACGACCTGGTGCGGCCCAGCCATTACCTGGCCTACCACGAGATCGCCGAGGTCGAGTCTGCAGGCCGTGCCGCCGCGCCCGTGGACGTGGTGGGCCCGGTGTGCGAGACCGGCGACTTCCTCGCCCGCGATCGCGTGCTGCCCGGACTCGAGCGGGGCGAGCGGCTGGTCGTGCTCGGCGGCGGGGCGTACGGGTTCGTGATGGCGTCCAACTACAACACCCGCCCCCGGCCCGCGGAGGTGGTGGTGGATGACGGCCGATGGTGGGTGGCGCGGGCGCGGGAGGTGGTGGACGAGCTCTACCGATCGGAGCGGGTGACGCCGTAAATCTCATCCCGGGCGAAGCGAGGAGCCCGGGATGACATCAACAGACGAGGAGAGCGCTTCGCGTGGCCCAGCATCACGACGGCATCCTGATCATCGATTTCGGCTCCCAGTACACCCAGCTCATCGCCCGGCGGGTCCGCGAGGCGCACGTCTACTGCGAGATCCATCCGCCGTCGCGCTCGGTCCAGTGGATTCGCGACTGGAAGCCCCGGGGCATCATCCTCTCGGGCGGCCCCAACTCGGTGTACGAGGACAGCGTGCCCACCGCCGACCCGGCCCTGCTGGAGCTGGGCACGCCGGTGCTGGGCCTCTGCTACGGGATGCAGGTGCTGGCCCACCTCTCGGGGGGCAACGTCCGCCGGGCCGGACGGCGGGAGTACGGACGGGCCAACGTCAGGATCGAAGGCGGCCGGCTCTTCCAGGGCTTCGGCCGGGGCGAGGAGACCCCGGTCTGGATGAGCCACGGCGACCACGTGGACGTGCCGCCTCCGGGCTACCGTGTGACCGCGTCGAGCGACAACTCGCCCATCGCCGCGTTCGAGCACCAGGAGCGGCCGTTGTACGGCGTGCAGTTCCACCCCGAGGTAGCCCACACCCCGCGGGGCGGCGAGATCCTCAGCAACTTCCTGTTCGAGATCTGCGGGGCGGTGCCGGACTGGACCGCGGGCCACTTCATCGACACCGAGATCGCCCGGATCCGGAGCGTGGTCGGGCCCGAGGCGCGGGTGATCTGCGGCCTGTCCGGCGGAGTGGATTCGTCGGTGGCGGCGGTGCTGGTGCACCGCGCTGTGGGCGATCGGCTGACCTGCATCTTCGTGGACCACGGCCTGCTCCGGCTGCACGAGCGGGAGCAGGTCGAGACCACCTTCCGCCGCCACCTCGGCATCGACCTTCGGGTGGTGGACGCGAGCGAGCGGTTTCTCGAGCGGCTGGCCGGAGTGGAAGAACCCGAGGAGAAGCGCCGACGGATCGGCCACACCTTCATCGAGGTGTTCGAGCGCGAGGCCAAGGCGGTCGGGGCCGGGGTCGAGTTCCTGGTCCAGGGCACGCTCTATCCCGATGTCATCGAGTCGCTCTCGCCGCGGGGAGGTCCGTCGGTCACCATCAAGACCCACCACAACGTGGGGGGACTGCCCGAGCGGCTGCCGTTCAAGCTGCTGGAGCCGCTCCGCGAGCTCTTCAAGGACGAGGTACGGCAGGTAGGGCGCGAGCTGGGACTGCCGGAGGAGATGGTCGGTCGTCACCCCTTCCCGGGACCGGGCCTCGCCATCCGGATCCTCGGCGAGGTGAGCCGTCCCAACCTCGAGATTCTCCGCCGGGCCGACCACATCTACATCGAGGAGATTCGCGCGGCCGGCCTCTACGATGAGATCTGGCAGGCCTTCGCCGTCCTCCTCCCGATTCGCTCCGTCGGGGTCCAGGGCGACTTCCGCACCTACGATCAGGTGATCGCGCTGCGGGCGGTCACCAGTCGGGACGGGATGACCGCGGACTGGTTCGCCTTCCCGCCCGAGGTCATGGCCCGGATGTCCAATCGGATCGCCAACGAGGTGGATGGGGTGAACCGGGTGGTCTACGACGTGAGCTCCAAGCCGCCGGCCACAATCGAGTGGGAGTAGGCGCTAGTACCCCTTCGCCTTGTCCACCAGGTTGAGCAGCGGAAGGCCCCGGGTGAATCGCCGGATGTTTGCCGTGTAGAGCGCGCGCCGGTGCTCGAGCAGGTTGTCCGAGGCGCCGGCCATGTGCGGGGTGAGAATGACGTTTTCCAGGGTCCAGAGCGGGTGGCCCTTGGGCGGCGGCTCCGGATCGGTCACGTCCAGCCCGGCCCCCGCGAGGCGGCCGGAGCGGAGCGCCTCCACCAGCGCCTCGGTGTCCACCGTGCCGCCCCGGGACACGTTCACCAGGTAGGCTCCGGGCGGCAGGGCGGCGAACGCGCGGCGGTCCAGCATGTGGTGGGTCGCCGCCGTGAGCGGGGCCGCCATGAATACCACGTTGGCCTGGGGCAGCACCTCGAGCAGCATGTCCGGCGGCACGATCCGCTGGACCGCGGCGGTCGGCGCGATGTCCTTCGGATCCACGCCGATGACCCGCATCCCGAACGCGGCGGCCCGCTCGGCGATGGCCGATCCGGCACCACCCACCCCGATCACCACCGCGGTTTTCCCTCTGAGCTCGATCGGCGTGTACCCCGTGGGCTTCCACCGGCTTCGCGCCCGGCCCGGGATGATGAGGTGCAGCCGCCGGGTGAGCGCGAGCAGCATCGCCATGGCATGATCGGCCATGGCGGGACCCTGGATGATCTTGGAATTGGTGACCACGATGGGACGGTCGCGGATCTCCGGGAATCCGTAGTCTTCCACCCCACCGCTGGGAACCTGCAGCCAGCGGAGTCGCCTTGCGGCGTGCACCTGGTCGGGGGTGAGATTCCCCACGAACGCGTCGGCCTCGCCGATGCGCCGCGAGATCTCCGCCGGTCGCACCGCCACGACCTCGGCTTCGGGAACCGAGTCCGCCACCCGCTGGATCGTGGCGCTGTCCAGCCCGTAGCGGGGCTTGTCGATCTCGATCAGTACCAGCGGCCGAGTGCGGGGCGTAGAGTCGGCCGGCAGCGCGGTGGCCTCGGGCGCTTCGGCGGCCGGGGAAGCGGGCTCTGCCGCGGCGCGCCCGCCCGCATGGCCGCGCTCGCAGGCAGGCAGCGCCAGCACGAGGGCGGCGAGCACGCCGACGCCCATGCGACCGCGCGGCCGGATCACCGGAGCTCGCCGACGCGGATGATGCGCTGGCGCGTAACCGGCTCGGAGGCCCCCGCCGCGGCGACCCGTACCTCGACCAGATATGTCCCGGGGCGCAGCCGTCCGAGCCGCAGCGTCCGATGAGACCGGCTGAGCGGGGCCGCCGCGCGCTCGTCAAAGCCCAGGGTGACTTCGGGCCGCCGGCGGTCGGGTCGCCGGGGGTCCTTCAGGCGATACACCGTGATCTCGTGCCGGTAGGAACGGCCCGGCTCGGTCTGCGTTACCTCGTAGTACAGCTCCAGGTCGGCGCCCGGCCGGAACAGATCGAAGGGCGTGAGCAGGACCGTATCGCCCGGCGACACAGGCCAACGCGCCGCCGCGTCGGCGACGCCCAGGGCCAGATCGCTGAGGGCCAGCCGTCCGTTCGACACCGCCACCCGCACACTATCGTGTGGCAGCACCACGCCCGCACTGTCGTCCGACTGGATCGCGGCCCGCCAGTCCCACCGGCCCGGAGGCAGCAACACCTGCAGTCGCTGCAGCAGCCAGTCCCGCCGATCGAGGGCGTGCCCCACCTGGAAGAGGTACGTCGTGTCGCGAACGCCGAACGGGGTGCCGCGCGCGTCGATCGCCACGAAGCGCACCCGTACGGAATAGCGCACGCCGTCCCCGCTCGGCGTGCCGTGGAGGTTGGTGCCGGCCACGGCGAAGACCAGCTGCGCCGCCGGGCCGGTGGAATCCCGGCCGATCGCCACCAGGCTGGCCACGGCGGCCAGCGGCTGGGCAAAGGCCAGCTCGTAGCTGTCTGTCGTGGTGCCGAAGGCGATGCTGGCGCTCCCGATCCCGCGCTCCTCCGAGGCGGCCTCGGCGGCACCGAAGCGGCCCCAGTTGAGCATCCGGGCGTAGAGCGGAGAGAGCGTCTGGCGTGACAGCAGGAGCTGGTCGGGCGGCGCCTCCACGGCGCCGCGCAGATCGAGCACGCTCTCGACCAGCCGGTAGTCGTAGAGGTCGCCGCCGCTGGACGGGTCGTATCCGGCGCTGAAGTGAAAGAGGAGGTCCCCTTCGGCCCGGGCGTAGCGCCAGGACTCGTTGGGCATCAGTCTGTAGACGAACGGCTTGAGGCGCTCGGTCGGCTCGCCGTGCCGGACGTAGATGACGCCGCGGTCGTCGATCTCCGTTCCGCCGTCGCGGTAGGCATCGGCATCCCCGTAGAACCGGCGACTCACCGTGAGCGCGAAGTGCCGGCGGGCGTGCTGCAACCGCCGGTAGTGCTCCCGAAGCCGCTCGCCTTCGGCGCGCATCTCGAGGCCGTCCCGGTCGGCCCAGAAGCGGCGCAGGAACTCGGCACGCTCCGCCCCGCGGGTCCGGTCGAACGCGGCGAGCTCCGAGTCGGCGGCGATGGGGGCGAGGTCGGCCCGGTAGCCAGCGACCGCCACGCTGTCGTCAACTGCGGCGCCGGCGTAGTACGCGCCCTCGCCGGCCGCATCTCCCCGCGCGAGGCGGGTGCGGGCCAGCTCGAGGAGGCCCAGCGCGCGATCCCCGCCCGCCCAGACATAGCGCTCGAAGACCGTCTCCGCGCTGTCGGCCTGGTCGGCGGCGCGTTCGAGTCGTCCTCGCGCCAAGAGCACCAGCGGGTCGCCGGGAGAGGCGGCGGACGCCAGCCGCAGGTCGTCCCGGGCCGGCCCGAACAACGCGGTGTCGCGCAAGCTCAGCGTCAGGTCGGCCAGGTGCAGCGCGGCGGGGACGAACGCGGGGTCGGCCGCGATCGCTTGCCGGTCGCGACCGATCGCCCGCTCCAGCGTGCCGACTCCCACCCGGCTGCCCAGGTTGAGGGTGTTGCCTTGCTCCCATGCGGCCCGCTGCGTCTCCGCCAGTCCCAGCACGTACCAGGCCCAGGGCCAGTCGGGGCGGGCGCGGGTCACCCGCCGCGTGGCCTCGATGGCCGGCTTGGCGTCGGCCTGGGCGCCGAGCTCGGCGAGCCGGACACCGACCAGGGCGAGCCGGAGCTGGGCCAGCGGCTCGGGAGTGCGCGCGAGGGCATGTTGGCGGCCACGAAGGAGGGGAACATCGTGCAGAGCGGCGAGCGTGTCGCGAAGATGCCGGAGTGCCAGGCGATCGGCGGAGCTCTGCGCGGGAGCGGCCCGGGCCGCCGCGAGCCCGAGCCAGATCCAGACGGCGGGGCGGAGAGCCGCTCCCCGGGTCATCTACACTCCCTTGGCCTCGAGCAGGCTGAAGAACTCGTCCGCACTGTGCAGCTGCGACAGCCGCTCAGGCACGTCCGGGTCCTTGGCGAACTGGGCGATGCGCCCCAGGACGGGCAGGTACTGGTTGGAAATCTCGAGCGGCGGTGCCACGATGAGAAACAAGTGGTGGACCGGCCTTCCATCGATAGCCTGGAAATCGACGCCGGCGTGATGGTGGCCGTACGCGAGACGCAGGCGGCTCGCCACCAGCGAGCGACAGTGCGGGATGGCGATCCCACGGCCCATGCCGGTCGAGCCCAGACTCTCGCGCCGCTGCAGCACGCGGAGGAGGGTGTCACCGTTGCGGTCGCCGACGCCGAGCAGGCCGACCAGCTCGGCCAGCACGGCATCCTTGTCGGCGCCGCGGAGATCGAGTGCGATCGCGTCGGGTTGGAAGAATTCCCTGAGATGCATGGCCGATGGGGTAAGCAGGTGCGCTGCCCGGGAAAGTTGCGGCAAGCTAATCCCCGCCGAGAAGGGTGTCAAAGCCGAAGCCGCAGCACTACGGTCGGACGGAGCGCGCTGGCATCGGCGACCGTGCCGTCTTCGCCGAAGCGCTCCCATTGGCCATCCGCGATGTAGAAGAAGTCGTCCCCGACGACCACGCCCAGCGTCGGCTCGTCGTAGGCCGGATGGGCCCGTTCCAGCACCTCGCTCCGGATCACCTTTTCGCCGGCCACGTCCAGCGTCAACCGCACCACCCGGTGGGGCGTGACCCCGTTCTGCACCCCGATCAGGCCGCTCCGGGTCCAGGCCAGCGCATCCACCCCCAGCGCGAGCACCGTGTCCGCGGCCGGCATGAGCACGGCCCTCCGGGTCCGGAGATCCACCTTGATGATGCCGCGGGCGTAGTCGGCGACGTAGAGCGTGCGACGGTCCGGCGCCGGAGCCAGCCCCTGGGCGGACAGCAGGAGGGGTGACTCGAGAAATCGCTCGAGGGTATCGCCATGGAGCGGAACCCGGTAGAGCACCGGAGCGCGACTGTCACTGGCGTAGACCCGCCCGTCGCCGGCGATCGTGAGGTCGCCTACGACGTGCGGGGCGCCGTCCCGTGTCACCTCATAGCGGCCACTCTCCGCCCCGGTACCGAGGTCGAAGGCGATCACCGCGCTGCGCCCACTGTCTCCCGCAGTGTAGCCGGTCATCTGGGGCACGGCCGCGGTGGCCACCCAAAGACGCCGGCGCGCCGTGTCGATCCGCATGCCCATCGGGGCCCAGAGTCCCGCCGTGGAGTCGGCCAGGACGGTGGCTCTGCCGTCCGGGCCGACCCGCAGGATCTTCCGCTCCCGCACGCTGGCCACATAGAAGGTCCGGGCCGCCGGGTCGTACGCGATCCCCTCCGCCAGAAGTCCTTGCTCCGGGATGGTGAACGCGGATGCGCTCCGGACGATCGGCTCGGCGTTGCGGGCGAGTCGCGCCGCGAGCGCCGGCCAGTCGGCGCTGGCGTGCACGGCGGCAAAGTCGCTGTCCGCGGCGATGTCGGCCGCATACCCTCGGGCGGCGAATCCGCTCAGTGCGAAGACGGCCCCCGCGGTGTCGCCGCTGAGCGCCCGTGCCGAAGCGAGGGCCAGGGTCACCCCGCCGTGCTCGGGGCGGAGGGCCTGCGCCCGGGTCGCGTGGGCCAGGTACGCGGTCCAGTCCCGCGCCTCGTAAGCCGCCGCGGCCGCACGGAACTCGGCCCGGCTCTCGAGGATGGGATCGGCTTGGGCGGCCAGAGCCGCGGGAGCGAGCGCGGCGAGCAGGAGGAGCGGGATGCAGCGGGACATGGGATCCGGGGCAGGGGTGCGAGGGAGACGAGCGAGCCCGCACACCGGACCACATCATTGCCCGGTCCTTATGCGCCAAGTATTTTTCGGCCATGCAGTTGCCCTATCCTTCCGCGCATCCGATCCCGCTTCTTCTCGCCCCGATGGCCGGGGTGAGCGAGGCGCCGTACCGGCAGATCTCCCGCCGGATGGGCGCCGACGTGGTGCTGAGCGAGTTCCTCTCTTCGGAGGCCATCCGGCGCCGCATCCGCAATACCCTCGAGGGCGCGGAGTTCGAGGAGGTCGAGCGGCCGATCGGGATCCAGATCTACGGGGCCGATCCCAACGCGATGGCGGAGGCCGCCGGGCTCATCACCGAGCATTACCGGCCGGAGTTCATCGACATCAACTTCGGGTGTCCGGTGAAGAAGGTGGTGCAGCGGAACGGCGGGTCGGGGTGCCTGCGCGATCTCGAGCTGGTCGAGCGGATCATCCGGGCGGTCATCGGGGCGACCCACCTGCCGGTCACGGTGAAGACCCGAAGCGGGTGGAACGACGAGCTGCGGGACCCGGTCGGCATCGCGCTCCGGATGCAGGACGCTGGCGCGCTCGCGTTCGCCCTCCACGCCCGCACCCGCACCCAGATGTTCTCCGGGCGGGCCGACTGGGACGAGATCGCCCGGGTGGTCGAGGCGCTGGACATTCCGGTGATCGGCAACGGCGACGTCAGCACGGCGGAGGACGTGCTCCGCATGCAGCGATACACCGGCTGCGCCGGCATCATGATCGGGCGGGGCGCCTTCGGGAATCCCTGGCTCTTCCGCGACGGACAGGCGCTGCTGGCCGGAGAGCCGCTGCCGGCCCCGCCCGATGCCCGGGAGCGCTTCGCGGTGGCACTGGAGCACGCCCGCCTGGCGCTCCGGCTCCAGGGAGACACCCGCAAGACCGTGGTGGAGTTCCGCAAGCACCTCGGCTGGTACACCCGAGGGCTGCATGGTGCGAGTGACCTCCGCCAGCGCCTCTTCCAGGTCGAGTCCATCGCGCAGGCCGAGGCGATCTTCCTCACTTATCTCGAGCCGGTCGCCCAGGTGGCGTGAGAGCGGAGCAGCTCGAGGACCTGCTCGCGGAGGTGGCAGCCGGGCGCCTGGCCCCCGCGGCGGCGCTCGACCGGCTGCGCCACCTTCCCTTCGAAGATCTCGGCTTCGCCAGGATCGATCATCATCGGGCCCTGCGCCAGGGGCATCCGGAGGTGGTTTTCTGTGAGGGGAAGACCGGCGAGCAGGTAGTCGCCATCTGTGCCCGGCTGGCCGCCATGGCCGGCACCTTCCTCGGCACGCGCTGCACGCCCGAGCAGGCGGAGGCGGTGTCGGCGGCATTCCCCGCGGTCCGCCACAACCCGCTGGCCCGAACCATTCATCTCCCCGTCGAGGGCGCCCCCGCGCCCGGACCCGATGCGGGCGCCATTCTGGTGATCTCGGCGGGAACGAGCGACCTTCCGGTGGCCGAGGAGGCCGCCGTGGTGGCCGAGGCGTTCGGCCACCGGGTGTCCCGACTCGTCGATGTGGGGGTGGCCGGCCTGCATCGGCTGCTGGCCGCGGGCGATCAGCTCCGCGAGGCCGATGTCGTCATCGTGGTCGCCGGGATGGAGGGCGCGCTGCCGAGCGTTGTGGGCGGGCTGGTAAAGGCGCCGGTGATCGCGGTGCCCACGAGCGTGGGCTATGGCGCCGCCTTCGGAGGACTCGCGGCCCTGCTAGGCATGCTCAACTCCTGCGCCGCGGGTGTGACGGTGGTCAACATCGACAACGGGTTCGGCGCCGCGGCCGCCGCCAGTCGGATCTGCGCCCCGTGACGGTCCGCACCCTGCTGGAGCGGCACGACCCCGACTTCGTCTGGATCGACGTGGTCCATCCCACGGCCGAGGAGCTGACCGAGATCGCCGAGCGGTACGGCCTCCACT